>Ga0302324_100026741_pt1 | contig 11017 bp, 8 predicted proteins | sample Palsa_T0_1_FD_201949 | JGI IMG/M metagenome (GOLD analysis project Ga0302324, IMG submission 201949) | Peat permafrost microbial communities from Stordalen Mire near Abisko, Sweden - Palsa_T0_1 | ecosystem: Environmental > Terrestrial > Soil > Palsa > Peat permafrost | place: Sweden: Abisko...
TTTCGGCCAGACCTGACTCTTGGAAGAGAATCCCCGTAACCATCGGTATTTCTGCAGGTGCTAACTCGAAAGCGCTCAAATCGAACAGGGAAATTAAAAATCGGAACAGGGAAATATATTTGCCGAACAGGGAGCTGGAAACGATTAGCAGGTAAACCGGGAATTCTTGATTTCGCGATCCGCGCGAGAGTAACTCAACCCTCGTCGCTAACTCACGCCTCCGCCTTATCGGATAGCAATTCCTCGCCGGACTCAATATGTACCGAGTTGATATATCGGGTTTTCGTTGTTCCATACATGGGCATTAGGCCCGTGACGGTTTAGCTCCCGACCGGCGACGGAAGATAGTCTGGAAGACCTTCACCACCACGAACCAGACGACAGCGTTTATGTCGCAGGGGTGGAGTGTCAACATTCATCCCATGCGCAGCATGGCCCCCATTCCAGCGACGATTTCCATGGAGGGCGAGGATGCTTCGCGGCGGCTTTAGCGAGGCGATAGGCGTGGCGATGGCCCTGCGATGCCTCCGCAGCACCACCCAGAAGCACCACAGGCCGCTAGACGCGGCCTGTGAGGGATTCTAGTGGCCGCGCGGCTCCGATAGGCCTATGAGTACGAAGATCATCACGAAGTTTGCTAGCGGCAACAAGGCTGCAAGCGCCCAGCGTCGCGAACCACGCGCAGCAGCCACGATTGCAAGAACGATTCCAACAGACCAGATTGCCACCCAGTAACCGAAGGGCAGATCAACACGCTTCGGAAAACCGGGTATGTGATGCAAGGCGAGCAGGACCCAGAACGCCAAGGAACAGACGAGACTTGCGTATCCGAAGATGTTCCGACTCATTTTCAAAAGTGGGTTCCTAACTGGTTGTTAATGACCTGCTTCGTGTGATCTATAAGACCGCCTGTGTAGGGATTGGATTCTCCCAAGTGCAGCGTTCCCGAAGACGGGGACGATGGCTTGAACATAAAGACCTGATTATCAACGAGCACCCATGGTTCATGAACTGTGAAGTGGCCTGAACCAGCTCCTGTTCCGGGAGTGCCTGCGCTCCTGTAGTCGGCGGCTCGATAGTCCTTAGTCGATAGATGGAAGGGGTCGAAGTTATCTCCGAAATAGTGCGTAAAACCAGCTTTCCCTAGGGCGCTTTCCGTTTGATCTGGAGTGCCGTTGTAGCTGAACGTTCCACCTGCGCTTATGCTCGACTTTGCATCACTGTATGTGAAGTTGAACGTGAAGCCCGACAGGGCTCCGCTTCCATTGATCGTTGTTGCGTTGGTTCCATTGACGAACGTTCCTGCAACGTTAGAGCTTCCATTACCAGAGAAGGTCACGCCAGAGCCACTCACGTTCGCGGTGTAGCTGTTGCCACTTTGATCGGACAGATTTCCTTTTGCATCGCTGCTTATTAGGGTCTGTTTGTAATCTCCGTCAGCATTCTTGTAGTACGTGCTTCCGCCTTGGCAGGTCGTGCCGTTATCTTTCGCGCAACCCAGACTGAAGTCCAGTCCAGTTGGATCGGAATACTTCAGAGGATTGTTGCGTGCATAAGCGTACTTGTTCCACGTCTGGGGATCGTCATCATGGGCGCTGCTCAAAATGGGGTCAGGGCTCAAGAACCTTCCCATTGAACTTCCGTAGTAGCGGGCTTCCATGTAGTCGAGCCCGGATTCGGCATCTCTTTCTTTGCCGGTATAACGGGACGCACAAACGGCGAGCGCCATCATAGATGAATCCATCCAGAACGTGAGATCGTAAGCTGACTCAACGCTTTCAGGGGTTGCGGACACATAGTGCGCGTAGGCTGCCCGTGTATCCCAGAGGATCTTTCCAGCGCCTACCATGTGGGTAATCGTATTGCCATGCAAATCCGGTATTGTGCCCCCGATCATCGAGCACCCGACTATTGCTCCACTCCCGAGCGCCTGTCAGAAGCAGCCCTCCCCTTGTGCTTCCCGCGAGAGCAATCGTCGAGCCCTTTGAATGTGGGGCGGAAAAACCACTTCCGTCGTAAATCGCCTCCAATTCATCAACTGAAGGCAGCCTCCAGTCGGAATATCCAGTCAAGCTCAGCTTTTGACAGTACTTCACCGCGTTGCCCCATGTTACGTCCCTGCCGTTGTCATTTATGGTCCACATGAGTCCGGTAGAAGGATCGCTCCAATACCCGCGTGCTAGCGTCTCCTGGGCTGGGCTTTGACCACGCACCGAAGATAGAGTTCCGCAAAAGAAAGCGATAAAGAAGAGAACAAGTCCAACTTGCTTCATGATGCACTCCTGACAATAGCAACGCTTCTGAGAGATCAACACCTAGAAGGGATGGGTGAGCCATTGAAATGCGTTCACTACCCCGAAGAGCATCCCCATTTTGACTGATTGAGCTCCGCCAGCATGTCCGACGAGATTGTTGTCACTTTGAATAAGCGCCTTCGCAGTAGCCCGCGAGACGAAGGGGTTGAAATATGTCCCTATCGTGATGTTGTTCGTGAAGAAGTTATAGTCATGGACCATCGCCGCCCAGTCCCCCTGGCCTTGTGGCGTACCCATACCTCCCGGCCCAGCCCAGTTATCGGGGCCATCAGGTGAAAAGCCTGGACCAGCCAATAGGGCCATAAGGCCTCCACCGCCGCGTGGCTCCATTCGATTAGCCGCGAAGGACATCATTTGATCAAGGCTTCCGCCCACAATTTGGCTAGAAAGCCAATCGGTTGAGGCATGTGCGATGCTCGCACCGGGCCCAACTCCATTCGCGTCGGTTTGAGCACCAGACACAAAACTGGAGTAATAAACATTCCCTCCAGTGTTGGTCGTGGCTTGGAAATTGATGCCTCCGTCGGAACCACGGTAGGCTCCGATGTTATCTTTGCTGACGTCGCCAGGCACCCATGTTCCATGCTGGCCTGCACAATCATCTGAGCTGATACTGTTATTAAGTTCAACGCTCTCATGGTTTGCGTCTGATCCCTGCCCCATATCAGTCACACAGCCAAGCCCAGTCGGATCGATATTAATCAGCGGGTTGTTCCGAGCATAGGCATAGAGATTCCAGCTCTGCGGATTCTCAGGATGTTGGTCAATCAATGGGTGGTCAGGGCTCATGAACCGGCCCATGTTGCTTCCGTAGTACCTTGCCCCGAAGTAATCCAGCCCTGATTCTGTGTCTCTTTCTTTGCCGGTAAAGTGCATCGGTGAAATGTCCGTGGACGTGCAGGACATCCCATCACCAAAAGGTAGTCCGGTGCAAGACTCAGCTGGCGAACCGGTGTATAGGGATCGAGCGCGCTCAGTGCCGAGCCAGTCGGTGTGCACGAAGTACGTCGCGTTGAATGAGGCGTTGTATGTGGCAAGATGCCGTCCACCCGCGTAAATTTCTCCGAGTATTAGGCTTCCTGTGGTCGTCATGTCGGCAATATGACGACCAGCCTCGTCATAAACGTACTCATTGATGGAACCGTTTGGCAGCACCCGTCGGATGCGCTTTCCTTCGGCGTCGTAACTGTAGGTAGCAGAACCGCCGCTTTGCGGGACCACTGTGATCAGCCGGTTTTCGCCGTCATACTTATAAGTATTGACGCCGTCGTTCAGCAGATTGCCTGCAGCATCGTACTGCATCCCCGCCAACTGGTTGTTGGGTGCGTTCACAACCGTGGCTGGAATAACAAGAAGAGGGGCAGCCGACCGCTGGACCATGTTTCCGAATCGGTCATAAAACCAAGCAAATGTATAGCCGCTCCATGGCCCGCTTGAAGCATTTCCGCCCATGAGTCTGTTCATCCCGTCATAGGAGTACGTCCAGGCGCCATTCACGGAATCTTGCATATTCACAATCTGACCATTCGGAGCATATCCTACGCCAAAGCTATAGATGGGGGTGGAAGATCCCGTTGCTGACACGCTTGACGAAAGAGGCCGGCTGCGGACGTCATACGTATTTGTCTCAGTTTCGTTAGCTCCAAGTTGCGCGGTGAGCAAATTGCCAAACGCATCGTATGTGGCATCAGAGAACAGTATCGCCGGATGATAGGTGTCTACATAATTGCTCTGTACTTCACTGAGCCGGCCAATATTGTCATAAGTGTAGGTAAGCGTGTTGTTCAAGCTGGAGTCGGATATAGCTTGGGTATAGACATTTCCAGTGTAAGTGTAGACGTACGTCAAATCGTAGGACCAGCCCTTGCCGCAGTCATCAACCGTGCAGGTATAGATTTTGTTATCACGACCCATGGGATCGTAGCTATAACCTCTCGCCGCGATCGTGTTGTTGCCCGAATCAATCACATAGGAATCTGACGCTCTACCTATAAGGTTCGTGGCGTTACTCGCCGGATATAAAGCATTTGAGGTTGTGTCGTAGTTAAAGTAGACAGCTGGCGTCGGAACGTTATTCGTATATGTGTCGGCATAAGAGATACTCGCGAGCCTGTGCAGCTTGTCTGCCGCACCGCTATTCAGATTTTTATAATTGTATGTAGTAGTCACTGTGGCGGTCCCAGATTGATTGGGCGAGGGACGCACTCTGGTAAGAACCCCATCATTGTTATCGTAGGTATATTTTGTGGTCCCGGACTCAGGGTTGGTTGTCGAGGTGAGGCGTGAGCACGCATCATATTGGAATGTTCGCTGCGGCAGGCTTGAACCCTGAGTAACCGCAGTTAGATTTCCTAGAACGTCATAAGAGTATTTCGTTAAGAATCCCGTTGCGGCGAAATCCTGACCACAACTGGTCGGAGAATTGTCGGCGGTGGCCGAGCCACTTTGAGTATTAGAAGTCACTTCACAGGCGGACAGCATGCGGCCAAGGACATCGGTCTGCACAATCCGCGTCACATTCGTGTTGCCATTACCTTCGTCTGTCGTCTGGGCTGCTTCTCCGGAGTAGGAGGTCGAAGCCGAAGTGCTATCAGGATAAGTGACTTTTACTATACGACTTAGATTGTCATATAAATACGTCGTATATTGGCTGGTGCGTGGCGCGCCGCCCCGCACCGGGATCGATTGACCGGCGATCCTTCCCATGTTGTCGTACGACGTCGCGGAGAATACTGCGCCGTCCGGGTCGTTCGTCACTTGTTTGGCATTGGGTCGACCAAAACCATCCAAAGTAGTCTGCATAATCCTTGACCCAAATGTACTGCTGATTGCGTCAGTCTCAGTCACGATAATCGGCAATGCGGTGCCATAGGTGTATGTCGTCGTGCCGCCATCGGATTGCTTAACGCTATTCACAAAATTATTGGTCGGGTCATATGTGTACGCTGTAGATGCGCCATTCGAGTCAGTCTTCGACGTCAGCAATCCGGTATTGAAATCTTCGACCAAGGCTATCGGAGTAGTGGACACCGGGTTGGATATGGACGTTAGGAGCGATCCTGTAGATTCATATCCATATTGAATCGTGGCTAGGGACATTGCATCGGTTGTGGAGGCAACGGTCCCAGTGTCGTTCCAAGTTGAGGTGGATGTCTCCCCGGTGCCAGCTGAGATGTTCAATTCGCGGGTTGTAGAGATCAGATTGCCTCTCTCAAGGGATGACGTAGGCGGAGTGCCGTGCTGGTTTGAACTTCCCAGTCCTGTTACGACCGCTGAATTGCCGTAAGAGTAAAGCGTTGCGGCGGTAAGTCCGGACGGTAGCGTCCCATTGGAAGCCGGTGAGATGGACCCCGCTCCAGATCCCTTACCGGTGACTAAATTAAAGAGGCCGCTAAGGAGATAGTTATTTGCCGAGGTACCTTGCCAGGCATAAGTCGTAAGGTCGGTCCGGATGGGGCTTGACTGCACACCATCGTCTGAATATGTCGTGGCCGTGACGTGGTTTGTGGCGTAACTCTCACCGACCGTGGAGTATGTAAACACAGGGGTAGGAGGAAATGATGAAGGACTGGGACTAGGAACCCCAGGACCCTGACCGCAGGTGCAGTTAAGGGTATAGTTCGGCGCGTAAGTTTGGGACAAGGTGGTAGTTCTGTACTGCCCTGATGCAAGCGGATATTTTGTAACGGTCGATGTGCGCTGTGGAGGAGTGTTTATCTGCGAAACAATGGATTGTGATCCCTGCGCGGGATTTCCTAATCCTCCACCGCCTCCGACCAGGCGCAATCCATATTGAGTAATCTTGGTGATTGTTCCCGTCGCATGATTTTTACAAGCAGTGTTGTGCGGACTGCAGCCGTCATAGTTTGTTACCTGGGTCTCCGCTAAATTCGTAAGTCCCCAAGTAGTTCCGTTTGCATCGGTTCCACCGAGTTGATGCTCTTCGTCGTTTAAGTTCGGGTCAGTTATGATCGCGTAAATCGGACCATTGCCACTGCCAGCAGATGCATTCCACAAGTAATACCAAGTTCCCGAAGGCTGACCATCCCCCGGAGTAACCGTTCGTGATGCAACGACGCGCGAAGGCGTCCCGTCTGCGTTATTGTTGCCTGGCGGAACAAATACTTGTTGACTGTATGTGTAAGTTATCGAGCCGCCCGTCGGGAGCGTCATCTTTGCCAGAGAAAGCGAGTTATCATACAAAAATTGGTAGGAGGTGCCGTTCGGCAATACAACGGCGGTCAACATAACAGCGGGCGCGATGTGCTCAGTACCTTGACCTGATGTTATGTCGATCAAATCGTAATATTGATTGTTGAAATTGAAATTGCTTCCGTAAGTGCTGTATGTCGTGTAGCACAACCAATATGTTTCGACGCTAGTGTTATAAGCGGGTGGTTGCCATTTCCGAGCGCTCGTCGTTCCGCTAGGGCATAAGCTAGAACTTAAGTCAGTCCATGAAGAACCGGGCATTATCCCCGGCAACGGATCGTTCGAGAAGAATGAGGCGCCGGGCGTACCGGGACCATTTCCGACAGCCGTCCCAGGAATAAGCCTTCCTGCGGTATCTTTCCAACCAGCTGCACTAGTGGTGATAAAGTTCCCGTTGGTATCGTACGTTTTAGTCGGAGTGTAAGTAATTCCATCTGCGTCAGTGACAGAATTGGGTGGCGTTGGAGTCCAAAGGTTCGTCGTCTGTGAACTCGAGGAGGCGCCCATGCCGCTCGGAGCAACGTCAGAACCATCAACGGCGGGATATGTAGATTGCCAACTCATAGCCGGTTGCGCGCTACATCCGCTAGCACCATCATTTAAAGGACTACATATGTATCCGCCGTAATCTCCAATATAGTGTCGAGAACCGTCCGGCCCGACTGCGAAGTAACTCCCACTCGATACGATATAACTGTCATTTTGATTTTCGCCGCCTTGGCCGCCATTCAGATTCCCGGAGCCGGCGGTCCACGTTTCATTTGCGGACTGTACATCCGCGGCTACGTCAAAGTGTTGATCGCGGGCAACGTAAGCACCGGCAATGGCATTTGGATGATTTGGATTGTTCTGATTCGCGAATTGGCCAACCACAGGCTGATCAGTTGCAACCCACCATCCATTGTCCGCCCAGGAATTTGGCGCATTGATTGGCCCAACAAGGTAAGGGCGCCATATCTTATCGTTAAGATATATATAAAAATTTAATCGAAGTTTCCCGCCCCTTTGAGGATAGGAAAGCAGCGGAATCTGCAAATAAAGATTTCCGTTGACGACATTCACATTGTCGAAGTCATTCTGCTGAAAGCTTTGATACGCAGAAACTCCTTGGTACATGTCGGGCGTCGTTTGAGCGTGCATGCTCCGATTCAATACCGAAAAGGCGAAGCAAAGTGATAACGCTAAAGCAACGACGCGAGATTTGCTAGGTTTGCTGACCGATATATCTTTAAGCCCACTGAATAGGTCGTTGTGAGAGGATTCAATCGCCAGTTCGTCGAAGTACTTACTGTTCGTATTGCAGTGACAAAACCGATGTGAGAAATGCAAATGGCCTCCTTGGGGCCGCTCGATCTATCGAACGCGATTTGAGGGGAGGCTAGTGGACTGACACAAGCTTTTCAAGGCTCTAGCCAAGACGGGATCATTACCTAAGGATTGGCTACCGAAGTAACAAATCAGATTTACTAACTAATAAACATCTTGTGGCGTTCATACAGGGAGTGAAGATGTAAGGCTGATGACGTCATTCTGAGGCGTTTTGCCGAAGAACCATGAAGTGCCTACGGGTGACCGCTGGCAAACCCGCAAGGTTTTCGATCGTCGTGCAATACGCAAGGCAGCCCTGCGCGCACATCCTTGCGATCCCAAAAGAACCGTTTCGGCTAGTGACCCATGAAATGAAATCGGTCGAAACGACGGCCGTTTTAAAGTCGTAACTTCTCCACCGCAAGAAGCTTCATGATCAAAGAAGGGTGGCCGATTGTCGGCCACCCCTTTATCGGAGAATCAACTAAACCGTCGTGATTGCACCGTTGACGCCGTTTGGAAAAAAACCACCCTTGTTTGTTCCGCTCGTGCTGCTGTGATACACAATCGCCAGTACTTCGCTGGTCGTCCGTATCGTGGTCAGCGCATTGTCGGACTGGAATCGGTCCGTCACCGGCTGAATTCCTGACGACATCGCCGCACGACTACGTAAGTGCTTCGCAGGGTTGGGCGACCCGAGTCGGAAAACGCAAGGTCATCTGCGGACCAAAATGGGTCGCCCACTTCGTCGATGGAGTCGAAGTGCCCACAGTGCGCAGGCAGGTAGGCGAGCTTGGTGCTTGGAGCGACAGTCTGCACGTCGCCGTCGTATTCCAGCAGCAACGGTATCTCTTTGCGCGTTTCCCACGGAGTCAGGAGTTTCATAAAGAAGCCGACGGCGATTGAAGCGAGGGTTCCATTGGGCCACACCACTTGCGGCCTTTCGCCAGCAGCGCCGTATCGCGCCGCCTCCTTTGCCAGAGCGTCGTTGGTGACTAATCCCAAACAACGCATACAGGCTCGCCCTGGCATTGATAATGTCACCTGACCGCTGATTGAAAATTCACCGCACGTCTCGTGTACATCCATCCCGATGTCAATGAGGGCGATAAGAAATCTTCGCGCGAAGATTTCCAGCTCGTTGCGACAGCTGACCGAATCGACGCAGGCGAAAATGACATCGACATCTCGGAGCTCTGCAGTTATCTCAGCCCAACTCGCCAGACATTTAACGACTTCTGCGGCGGGATTTACAGCCTTGATGACGCGCTCTGCGATGTCTACCTTCGCAGTGCCGAGCCCTACGTCTTCCGCGGTGGCTCCGACAAGCCGGTTGAGGTTGGTAGCTTCAATGAAGTCTGGGTCGATGGCCAGGAATTCGCCCACCCCTACATGAGCCAGCTGTTGGGCAACGTGTGAGCCTCCGCCGCCCAAACCCACTATCGCGACTCTGGAGCGAGCCAACACGATATCCGAGTCTGCCCCGAGGAATGACTGGCGTTTCAGATTTAACTGGTCACCCATTCGAGACCTTCCATGTGCATCGCATCGGACTTCCAACGATTGCAACTTCCATCCCGAACGGCGTTGGTCTCCCTGGAATCCAGCATTGACCCACAGCGGAGTTGAAACTGAACACGACAGCCCCGTGAGGAAGACTGGGTTGGACGTTCCAAAAGTCCGGCACGAACAAGGCGTTCTCCCGAAGGTCTGTTCTGCTGAACCGAGGCCTTCCGCGATGCTCGTGCAGATGGACGTGGACCATAGATACCGCGTCCGTGTGCGCCGCCTGCAGCGCTTTGCGGAGAGCGGAGCGGCCGATTGTCGCTCCCGCAGAAGGATCGTCGACGTAGTCTTCATCCTCCACATGATGAATTCCCCCGACCAACAAGAGCAGCGACCTGGCGGATAACGCTGGCCGACACTTGAGGAATGCGACCCGCTCAGCCGCGAAGTCGTGCGGTCCGCGGAGCCGCAGGATCATCTCGTCGTAAAGTGCCGAGGTTAGCTTTAAAACGGTTCTCATCGGAGACCTCGCAAATGTTCGGCGAGGATTTCAGCCGGCCGCAAGACTGCCGGAACCTGATTCCATGACCAAGTCCACCAGGTTTTGCCAAGCACGGCGTGGGAACTCCAGTTCGCTCCCCTTCCCGGCACTGCGTGCTGAAGAAATAGACGGGTGGTGTAACCGCCGTGCTGGCCAAGACTGAGGAGCGCCTGTACCTCGCGCGGCGTGCAACCTTGCGGAAGCACGAGGCGAGGAAAAGAGACGAAGTCGACTCCTGCCTCCACCACCGTGGAGACGTTGCCAAACGCCGCGCGGAGTTCCTCGAGGTGCTCTTCGGCGACCATTAGGACGATTGTCCCTGCCGCACGTGGCTGATGAAGATCTCGCCTCCCTTGACGTGTACGGTCCCGTCGTCGGGAAGTTCCTTAAATTCGCCGCTGATGACGTCGTCCAGGACACGCGACGGATCGACTGCAAGCAGCCGCTTCAGCTCCGCTACGGTGTAGGTGCCTGCTTGGATAGTTTTGTGCTTTCCGTCGATGGTTACCTGCACGAGCTTTGGAGCTGTGGTGAACTTCTCCACTCCATGCTTGCGGAGATTTGCTTCGGCATGGGGAGAAATCAGCTCAGGTTCTGCGTGCCGGAAATTCTCGAAGACCTCGAACACTAAACGACCTTTGTGGCCGGTTAGGTGGAGCAGCTGGTTCCCGGTGATATGGGCTTTGGGCCACTCGTGGTATTCGTTGTCCACTTTGATTCGGTAAGTACGGGCAGACGGCACCGGCTGCCCGTGAAGGCAACAATGCTCGATATCCGCAAGTTCGACTTCAACCGCAGCCAGCCCCGCCGCCTCGATGGCGGCCGCCTGCTCGATTACATCTACTTCCCGGTTCAGGCCTTCACGATCCATATGGTTTCTCCGTCGAGGCGGCTTGCGTGCATTTTGGCGCCGATCGCAGCCGCTCTCACTAGGTAAAGCGCAACTCCCATTCTTTTTTCGCCACGGGATGGCAAAAAAAGATCAGGATCGGCGCTTTAATGGATAGACAGGAATGGTTGAGGGCGTCCATGAACGATGCGGAATACCCAAGGCTGCTTAAAATTCTTACCCTAAGCGCATGTCGCATTCTAGGCGTCACTGCGTCGACGGTCCTCGGGGAATCCGGCAAATCCC
>Ga0302324_100026742_pt1 | contig 11017 bp, 8 predicted proteins | sample Palsa_T0_1_FD_201949 | JGI IMG/M metagenome (GOLD analysis project Ga0302324, IMG submission 201949) | Peat permafrost microbial communities from Stordalen Mire near Abisko, Sweden - Palsa_T0_1 | ecosystem: Environmental > Terrestrial > Soil > Palsa > Peat permafrost | place: Sweden: Abisko...
GCACCCGGCCTGTCCGGCGTGGACGAGGCGCTCGGCGGCACGCTCCCCGACGCGCTTACCGCGCTCGGCGCGACCGGCGAACTCGAAGAGCTCAGCAAGATCCCCGGCGGCGGCAAGCTGCCCGCCACGCTTATCCTCGCGGTCGGACTCGGTGCCGCGCCCGAGGACGGCAGCGCCTTCAGCGCGGAGAGCCTGCGCCGGGCGGCCGGGGTGGCGCTGCGGTCGGCGGGGGCGAAGAAGGCCCCGGCCAACGGTGACGACGCCGCGCCCGTCAAGGCCGTCACGCTCGCGCTTCCCGCGCTGACGGCCGAGGAGGCGGAATCGGTGACCACCGGGGCGCTCCTCGGTGCGTACAGCTTCCGCCGGTACCGCGCGACGGCCGCCCCCGACATCCGGATCACGGTGCTCACCGGCGACGGCAACGCGGACGCGGTGCGCCGCGGTCAGGTGGTCGCCGATGCGGTCAACCTGGTACGGGACCTGGTCAACACCGCCCCGCTCGACCTGCCGCCCGCCGCGCTGGCGGCCGAGGCGGAGCGGGCCGCCACGGCGGCGGGCATCGCCGTGGAGGTGCTCGACGAGGTCGCGCTGCGGGACGGCGGCTACGGCGGCCTCACCGGCGTCGGCATGGGCTCCACCCGGCCGCCGCGGCTGGTCAGGCTCTCGTACACGCACCCGGAGGCGACGCAGACGGTCGCGTTCGTCGGCAAGGGCATCACGTTCGACTCCGGCGGCCTCTCGCTGAAGCCGCCGAAGTCCATGGAGACGATGAAGTGCGACATGAGCGGCGCCGCCGCCACGCTCGCCGCCACCGTGGCCATCGCCGACCTCGGGCTGCCGGTCAACGTGGTGACGTACCTGTGCGCCGCGGAGAACATGCCGGGCGGCGGGGCGCAGCGGCCGTCGGACATCATCACCATCTACGGCGGCAAGACCGTCGAGGTGCTCAACACCGACGCCGAGGGCCGCCTGGTCCTCGCGGACGCGATCGTCAGGTCCGGCGAGGACAACCCGGTGCTGATCGTGGACGTGGCCACCCTCACCGGGGCCGCCACCGTCGCCCTCGGCCTGCGGACCACCGGCGTCATGGGCTCCTCGGATGAGGTCGCCGCCGACGTCGCCGCGATCATGCGCAGCGTGGGCGAGCCCGCCTGGGCGATGCCGTTCCCTGAGGAGCTGCGCGGCGGGCTCGATTCCACCGTCGCTGACCTGGTCAACGTGTCGCCGGAACGCGGCGGCGGGATGCTGACGGCCGGGCTGTTCCTCAAGGAGTTCGTGCCGGACGGGGTGGCCTGGGCGCACCTTGACATCGCCGGCCCGGCATTCAACGAGAAGGGGCCGTTCGGCTACACGCCGAAGGGCGGCACCGGCGCGGCGGTGCGGGCACTCATCGCGATCGCAGCGGAGACGGCCGCCGGGCGACTTCCCGGTGCTTAAGGAACCCCGTGTCTGAGCAAACCGCGGTGACATGATGGGACACAGAGCGTAAGCAGAAAAGGGGTTTACTGTGGCAGAGGGCGGCCATTACGACATCGTCATCCTCGGCGGCGGCAGCGGCGGGTACGCCTGCGCGCTCCGCGCGGCCGAGTTTGGCAAGCGCGTGGCCCTAATCGAGAAGGACAAGGTAGGCGGCACCTGCCTGCACCGCGGCTGCATCCCGACCAAGGCGCTGCTGCACGCGGCCGAGGTCGCCGACGCCTCCCGGGAGAGTTCGAAGTTCGGGGTCAAGACCTCGTTCGAGGGCATCGAGATGCCCGCCGTGCTGTCCTACCAGCGGGGCGTGGTCGAGCGGCTGTGGAAGGGCCTGCAGAGCACGCTGGCCGGCCGCAAGATCGACGTGATCTACGGCGACGGGCGGCTCGCGTCGCCCACGTCGGTGGCGGTGAACGGTGACATCTACACCGGCGACCACGTGGTCCTCGCCACCGGTTCTGTGCCCCGGTCGCTGCCCGGGCTCGTCCTCGACGGCTCCCGGGTGATCAGCTCCGACGAGGCGCTCAACCTCGACCGGGTGCCGTCGTCCGCCGTGATCCTCGGCGGCGGCGTGATCGGCGTCGAGTTCGCCTCCGTGTGGCGCTCCTTCGGCGCCGACGTGACCATCGTCGAGATGGCGCCCCAGCTGCTGCCGCTTGAGGACGAGGCGTCCGCCAAGGTGCTGCAGCGGGTGTTCCGCAGGCGCGGCATCGGCTTCGAGCTCGGCACGCCGTTCCAGTCGGTCAGCTACACCGACTCCGGCGTCCGGGTGACGCTCGGCAACGGCAAGCAGCTCGACGCGGAAGTGCTGCTGGTGGCGGTGGGCCGCGGCCCCGTCTCTGGCGGCCTCGGGTACGAGGAGAACGGCGTGGCCATCACCCGCGGGTTCGTGGACGTTGACCCGCTGTGCCAGACCTCGGTGCCGACCATCTCGGCGGTGGGCGACCTGATCAACACCCCGCAGCTCGCGCACGTCGGCTTCGGCGAGGGCATTCTGGTCGCGGAGCGGCTCGGCGGCCTTGAGGTCAGGCCGATCGACTACGACGGCGTGCCCCGCATCACCTACTCGGACCCGGAGGTCGCCTCGGTGGGCATCACCTCGGACCAGGCGGCTGAGCGCGGCATCAACGTGGTCGAGGTGAACTACCCGCTCGGCGGCAACGGCAAGAGCGTCATCCTGCAGACCCAGGGCCAGGCCAAGGTCATCGCCGAGGCGCCGTCCTCGCCGGGCGGCCAGCCGGGGCGGGTGCTCGGCGTGCACCTGGTAGGCAGCCGGGTCGGCGAGCTCATCGCCGAGGCTCAGCTCATCGTCAACTGGGACGCGGAGCCGGACGATGTCGCGGCGCTCATCCACCCGCACCCGACCCAGTCCGAGATCATCGGCGAGGCGCACCTGGCGCTCGCTGGCAAGCCACTGCACTTTCACGCCTAAGGAGTCATACCGAAGATGTCGGTCTCCGTAGTAATGCCCCAGCTCGGCGAGAGCGTCACCGAGGGCACAGTCACGCGCTGGCTGAAGAAGGAGGGCGAGCACGTCACGGTCGACGAGCCGCTCCTTGAGGTGTCGACGGACAAGGTGGACACCGAGATCCCGTCGCCAGCCTCCGGCGTGCTGCGCGGCATCGCCGTGGACGAGGACGAGACGGTCGCCGTGGGCGCGCGGCTGGCCGTGATCGAGGACTCGGAGTCGGCCTCCGCCCCCGAGCCGCCGGCGGCACCCGCCGCGCCCGCGGCCCCCGAGCCACCCGCCGCGCCCGCCTACGCCCCGCCGGCGCCCGAGCCGACCCCGGCCGCCTCGGCGAACGGCGGGTCGTCGGCGCCGGCCAGCAACTGGTCGTGGAGCGCACCGCCGCCCATCCCGGCGGCTCCCGCGTACGCTCCCCCGCCGACGCCCGCGCCTGCCGCCTACACGCCGCCGCCCGCGCCCCCGGCCCCGCCGCCGCCGGCTCCGGCGCCCGCGTACGCGCCGCCGGCCCAGGAGGAGCCCGAGCACGAGTCGTACCCGGAGCCCGCGCCGCTGCCGTCCGGCGAGTCGCCGTACGTCACCCCGCTGGTGCGCAAGCTCGCCGCCGAGCACTCGGTGCCGCTTGAGGCGATCGAAGGCACCGGGGTCGGCGGCCGGATCCGCAAGCAGGATGTCCTTGAGGCGGCGCGCGCCCAGCGCGACGCCGAGGAGGCGGCCGCCGCCGCGGCCACGGCGGCGGCCGCCCCGGTGAGCGCGCCCGCGCCGCCCGCGCCGGTGGCTCCGGCCGCCGCTCCGGCGGCGGCGGCCGCCCACCGGGAGATCGTGCCCTCCGCACTGCGCGGCACCACCCAGCGGATGTCCAGGCCCCGCCAGGTCATCGCCAAGCGGATGCTCGAGTCGCTGCAGACTTCGGCGCAGCTCACCACCGTTGTCGAGGTGGACGTCACGAACATCGCCAGGCTCCGCGAGCGGGCGAAGGCCACCTTCCAGGCCCGTGAGGGCGTCAAGCTGACGTTCCTGCCGTTCTTCGCGCAGGCCACCGTCGAGGCACTCAAGATCCACCCGGTGCTCAACGCGGTCATCAACAGCGAGGCGCAGGAGATCACCTACCACGCCGCCGAGCACCTGGGCATCGCGGTGGACACCGAGCGCGGCCTGATGGTGCCGAACATCCACAACGCCGGCGACCTGAACATCGGCGGGCTCGCCCGCAAGATCGCCGACCTCGCCGCGCGGACCAGGTCCGGGCAGGTCAGCCCGGACGAGCTGACAGGCGGGACGTTCACGCTGACCAACACGGGAAGCCGCGGCGCGCTGTTCGACACGCCGATCATCAACATGCCGCAGGTCGGCATCCTCGGCGTCGGCAGCGTGGTCAAGCGCGCCGTCGTGGTCGAGGACACCAAGCTCGGCGAGGTCATCGCGGTGCGCTCCATGGTTTACCTCGCGCTGACCTACGACCACCGGCTGGTGGACGGCGCGGACGCTGCCCGGTTCCTCGTCACGGTCAAGAACCGTCTTGAGGAGGGCGCGTTCGAGGCCGACCTCGGCCTCTGACCGCCCGTGCCGATGAAGGTAGCGGTCACCGGGTCATCCGGACTGATCGGCAGCGCGCTGACGGCAAGCCTGCGGGCGGACGGCCACCAGGTCGTCCGCCTGGTCAGGCGGCCGCCGCGCGGCGATGGCGAGGTGCGCTGGGACCCGCGCGCCGCCGACGCCGGCGACCCGCCGCTGACGGGCATCGACGCGGTCGTGCAGCTGGCGGGCGCGGGAGTGGCCGAGCACCGCTGGACGGCCGCCTATAAGGCGGAGATCAGGGCCAGCCGGGTGGTCGCGACGCGGGCCCTGGCGTCCGCGCTCGCCGCGGGCGGCCCTTGGGCTCCGCGCGTCCTGATAGTGGCCTCGGCAATCGGCTGGTACGGCGACACCGAGGGCCGGGAGGTCACCGAGGAGGCCCCGGCGGGTCGCGCCTTCCTGTCACGCGTCGTGCATGACTGGGAGGCGGCGGCCGATCCGGCCCGCGCGGCCGGCATCCGGGTCGTGCACCTGCGCAGCGGGCTGGTGCTCGGTGCGGGCGGCGGCGTGCTGGCCCGGCTGGCACTGCCCGCGCGGTTCGGCCTGCTGCCCCGCTTTGGTGACGGGCAGCAGGTGATGAGCTGGATCTCGCTGACCGACGAGGTGCGGGCTATTCGCTTCCTGCTTGACGGGGGCGGCGCGGACGGGCGGCGCGGGGCGTACAACCTGACGGCGCCGAACCCGGTTACCGACTCCGAGCTGACGGCGGCGCTGCACGCTGCTTTCCGCCGACCCGATTTCGGGTGGCTGCGGGTGCCGGCGCCGCTGCTCAAGCTCGGGCTCGGGGAAATGTCGTCGGAGCTGCTGACCAGCGCGCGGGTGCGGCCGGCGCGGCTGCTCGACGCGGGGTTCGCGTTCGAGTTGCCGACCGTGGGGGCGGCGCTGGCGGCGGAGCTGCCGGGGTTACGAGGTCGGCTGCATGATTATGTCGAAGTCGGCGTGGCGGAAGGGGACGGCGGGGATGCTCCACTGCTCCGCCAGGGCGGGGCCGGTTACCTCGCCGAAGTCGACTACCAGGGATTTCTTGACGGCGAAGACCGTGTCGGACTCGATGTACTCGCTGCCTGCCACGAAGATGTGCGTGGTCAGGTCGCGGTAGCCGGGGGCGGTCACGATGAAGTGGATGTGGGCCGGGCGGAACGCGTGCCTGCCGGTGGCCTTGAGCAGTTCGCCGACCGGGCCGTCGGTTGGGATGGGGTAGTAGCTCGGCACGATGGTGCGGAACCAGAACTCGCCTTGACGGTCGGTTGCGAAGAGGCCGCGGCCGTTGGTGCGGGGCTGTACGTCGGGCTGCTGCACATCGTAGAAGCCCTGGTCGTTGGCCTGCCAGACATCGAGCAGGGCGCCGGGCAGCGGGGTGCCGTCCACCGCGACGACCCGGCCGGTGACCACGCACGGGGTGCCGGTCCCGACCAGGTCGATGTTGTCGCCGAGCTCGCGGACCGGGGACTTCACCACGTGGAAGGGGCCGAGCACGGTCGACTCGGTCGCCACGCCGAACTTGCGGTTGGAGATGGTCTCGACCAGCATCGACAACCCGAGGACGTCCGACAGCAGGATGAACTCCTGGCGGTCGTCATCGCACTTTTGACCGGTCGTGGTCAGGAAGTCGATCGCCTTCTCCCATTCGGGGATCGTTAGCTCGACGTCGCGGGCGAACGCGTGCAGGTGCTTGACGAGCGAGACGAGGACCTCGCGGAGCCGCGGGTCGGTCTGCGGGCCGAACGACTCAATGACGGCGTCCGCCGCGGTTTCCTCGGTGAAATCGGTTGCCATGGCGACGAGGTTATGTCTGCCTCACCTGCGGGTCCACCACTGGTGCGGCCGGATGGCGGAATTGAAGAACGAGCGCCGGCTGCGCGTGCTCAGCGCGCCGCTGATCTCGGACGCCGGCCCGGGCGGCGCGGCGCCCGGTCACCGCCCTCGGCCTCGCGGTTCCCGGGCGTGCGGATACCGAACAGCGGGATCTTCCAGAGCGGCGGAAGGCGGCTCTCCGGCAGCCGGCCCCCGTCGGGGCCGTCACCCGACTGGCTCACCGCCATCACCGCCGACAGCCGGATCAGGCGGCGGGCGGCGTTGAACATGAGCAGGGCCAGCGGCAGCTCGACCAGCAGGGCGGAGGCGACGCTGGTCCAGATGTCGGACTCGCCCAGGTCGAGCACCACGTCGAACCAGGCGTCGCAGCACAGCAGGGTGCCGGTGACGATGAGGCAGGCGATGACGATCTGGCGGCCGCGCCAGAACGCCCAGCCGGTCGCGGCGAACGCGAGCAGCAGGATGATGTCGAAGCCGACCCAGGCGCCCCGCCAGTGGTGCGTGTGGAAGGAGCGGTGCAGGGTGAGGACCAGGACGATGATCCAGCCGACCAGCACCGCGCAGGAAATGACCGAGACCGCGATGCCGAGCTTGCGGCCGCGCCCCAGGTAGATGCCGAGCAGCGGGTGCGGGTAGTCGAGCGAGGCCAGCGAGCGCGCCAGCTGGCGGCGCTCGCCCGGGCTCATCTCCCGCAGGTCTGCCTCATTGATCACGTTTAGGATTGTTCCCAGCCGGCGCGGCGGTCTCACGCGCGTCGTAGTCTCGATGTGTGGATGCTGAACTCGTATACGCGCACGCAGGTTTCGGGGCCAACGCGGTGGACTACGTCGCCGGCTGGGACATGCAGCGCGCGGTGCACGGGCGGCGGGTCAGCGGCGAGGTTCCCGACAGCTGCCTGCTGCTTGAGCACACGCCGGTCTATACGGCGGGCAAGCGGACGGCCGTGTCCGACCGGCCCTTCGGCGACCCCGGGGCGCCGGTCATCGACGTGGACCGGGGCGGCAAGATCACCTGGCACGGGCCGGGACAGCTGACCGCCTACCCGATCGTCAAGCTGCGCGAGCCGATGGACGTGGTGGCGTACGTGCGGGCGCTTGAGGAGGCGATGATCCGCATCTGCGCCGACTTCGGGCTGCCGGCGGTCCGCGTCGAGGGTCGGTCGGGCACCTGGATCCCGGCGTCGCGCGGGCTTCCCGAGCGGAAGGTGGGCGCGATCGGCGCCCGCGTCGCCCGCGGGGTCACCATGCACGGGCTCGCGCTGAACTGCGACTGCGACCTGTCGTGGTTCGACCGGATCGTGCCCTGCGGCATCAGGGACGCGGGCGTGACTTCGCTCACCACCGAGACCGGCATCCCCGTCTCCGTCGCCGACGTGACCCCGCTGCTTGAGCGGCACCTGGCGGCGGCCCTCGGGTACCGGACCTGGCGGCGGATCCACACGGTGACGCCGCTGCTGGCGGCGGCGGCGTAGCGGGGCACGGGACGGGGAAACATAACCTGGGGGGTGTGGTGAGTACTCCGGAACTGGCACCTGAAGGACGGCGGATGCTGCGGCTCGAGGCGCGCAACGCCGAGACGCCCATCGAGCGGAAGCCGCCGTGGATCAAGACCCGGGTGCGCACCGGGCCCGAGTACACCGCGCTGCAGCGCCTGGTCAAGGCCGAGGGGCTGCACACCGTGTGCCAGGAGGCCGGCTGCCCGAACATCTTCGAGTGCTGGGAAGACCGCGAGGCGACCTTCCTGATCGGCGGCGACCAGTGCACGCGGCGCTGCGACTTCTGCCAGATCGACACCGGCAAGCCGCTGCCGCTTGACACCGACGAGCCGCGGCGGGTCGCCGAGTCCGTCGCCGCCATGGGGCTGCGGTACGCGACCGTCACCGGGGTCGCCCGCGACGACCTGGCGGACGGCGGCGCCTGGCTCTACGCGCAGACGGCGGTCGAGATCCATGCCGCCGTCCCCGGCTGCGGGGTGGAACTGCTGGTGCCCGACTTCAACGCCAACCCGGACCAGCTCGGCGAGGTGTTCGCGGCGCGGCCCGAGGTGTTCGCGCACAACCTGGAGACGGTGCCGCGGATCTTCCGCCGGATCCGGCCCGGCTTCCGCTACGAGCGGTCGCTCGACGTGCTCCGGCAGGCCCACGAGGCGGGCCTGGTGACCAAGTCCAACCTGATTCTCGGCATGGGCGAGACGCGCGAGGAGATCGCCCCGGCCATGGCCGACCTGCGGGCGGCGGGCACCGACCTGCTGACCATCACGCAGTACCTGCGGCCGACCACCAGGCACCACCCGGTGGACCGCTGGGTGCACCCGGAGGAATTCGTCGAGCTGCGCGAAGAGGCCCTGTCGATGGGCTTCGCGGGCGTGATGTCGGGGCCGCTGGTGCGGTCCTCGTACCGGGCCGGGCGGCTGTACGCGCAGGCGATCGAGCGGCGGGGGCGGTTTACGGGCGCGATCGCAAAAACCGCGATCATATCGCGCCCGTAAACCGCCGTATCGCCCGGGGGGACGACCCCCCGTACCCCCCGATGTGCGGCGCAGCGCGCCGCCCGACAGCACCGGGCCTGCCCGGCACGGAGAGTAATGGCTTCGGTACCACGTGGAGCAGGCGATCGTTCCGCGTCAGCTGGTTTTGACTTTGCCTGCTGCTTGGTTACAGCCGGGTGCGCCGGAAACCGTATGCTGCCAGGTGTTGGCACGCGGAACGCGTTAGAGGGAAGGCTGAACCGGTGGTTGACAATTACAGCGCTGAGGACCTCGCGAAGGCCGGGCGGCTGAAGCAGATGCGGATGGTCGCGGGGCTGATTAACCGGCAGAACAGGCGCGCCCTGCCGATTACCTTCGGGTCCGCGCTCGGCGTCCTGGTTGTCTTCGTGCTGATCGGGCTGTTCGTCGGGCCGCTTGGGCTCTTCATACCGATCGGCGTGCTGCTCGGCGCGCTGGCCGCGATGGTCCTCTTCGGCCGGTACGCGCAGGCGGCCCAGTACGCGGCCATCGACGGGCAGGTGGGCGCGGCGGCGGCGGTGCTGCAGAACATGCGCGGCGACTGGACGGTCACCCCAGGCGTGACCGCCAACAGGACGATGGACGTGGTGCACCGGGCGGTCGGCAGGCCTGGGGTCGTGCTGGTTGGCGAGGGGCAGCCCGGCCGGGTGGCCACGCTGATCGCGGCCGAGCGGAAGAAGACCGAGCGGGTCGCGCACGGCGTGCCGATCCACGAGTTCCAGGTGGGCAGCGGCGACGGCCAGATCCCGGTCAGCAAGCTGCAGCGGAAGGTCACCACGCTGCCGCGTTCGCTCAAGCCGCCGGCGGTCTCCGACCTCAACTACCGGCTCAAGGCACTGCAGCCGTCAATGCAGATGCCCAAGGGGCCGCTGCCGAGGGGCTCCCGCCAGCCGCGGATGCCGAAGCCGCGATAGTTGCCATCTCGGGCATTTCCGGAGCATTACGACGATCGTGTCGGAGGCGCGGTATTTACCGGAACTTAACGACTATGGTGTCGGCGGCGCGGTCGTGCAGGCCGCGGTGGTCCCGGTCGGTCAGGCAGGCCGGGACGACGATCAGCAGCAGCAGGGTGCGCAGCGCCGCCCACTTGAAGCCGGGCGGGCTGCCGTCGGTGCGGGTCGTGCGCAGGCCGAGCAGCCGCTTGCCGACGGTGAGGCCGCTGATCGCGGTGAGCAGGTAGACCTCGACGATGAACAGCAGCAGGGCGAGCAACTGCGCCTGCTGGTAGTGCGCGTCGGTGACGGTGAAGATGTTGTGCCTGACAAGGCTCGACGCGATCAGGTAGCACAGCACCCAGTCGATGAGCAGGGCCAACAGCCGCCTGCCGATCGGCGCCACCGACCCCGGGCCGTTCATCGGCAAGCCGAACCGCTTGCCGGGATAATCAGGCGTATCATCTGCAACGGTGCGGCGCGGACGTTGGGAGGCACCGGGCGGCACCTTGGTGGCGCTCTTGGCGCCTCGGTTCCGAGATTGTTGAGACACGGAACCACGGTATCCGCTAGGGCATCTCGCCCGTGCAGCCGCTCCTCGGCGGCGCGCGGATCTTGGCTGATCGGGCGGGGCGAGGCGGGTGACCGTCAACAGATGCGTAACACTGGTGAAACATCGGGGATACCGCCATGAAATTGCGCACGACTACCGTCCGAAGCGCATCCCGATGAAGAAATGCAGATATACGTACCTATGCGCGCCCTGTACAGGGAGGGTTGATGTCGTTCAGCAGTGCTGAAGAAGTCCTCGCGTTCATCGCTGAGGAAAACGTGGAGTTCATCGACGTCCGGTTCTGTGACCTACCGGGCACCGTGCAGCACTTCACCATTCCGGTTTCGACGTTCGACGCGGACGTCTTCACCGAGGGCCGGATGTTCGACGGCTCGTCGATCCGCGGCTTCCAGGCGATCCACGAGTCGGACATGCTCCTGCTGCCCGACCCGAAGACCGCGGTACTCGACCCGTTCCGCCAGCACAAGACGCTGAACCTCACCTTCTCGGTGTTCGACCCGCTGACCGGCGCGCCGTACTCCCGCGACCCGCGCAACGTCGCGGCCAAGGCGGAGGCATACCTCAAGGGCACCGGAATCGCCGACACGGCGTTCTTCGGGCCCGAGGCGGAGTTCTACATCTTCGACTCGGCCCGCTTCTCCACCGGCCCGAACGAGGGGTACTACCACCTCGACTCCA
>Ga0302324_100026744_pt1 | contig 11016 bp, 6 predicted proteins | sample Palsa_T0_1_FD_201949 | JGI IMG/M metagenome (GOLD analysis project Ga0302324, IMG submission 201949) | Peat permafrost microbial communities from Stordalen Mire near Abisko, Sweden - Palsa_T0_1 | ecosystem: Environmental > Terrestrial > Soil > Palsa > Peat permafrost | place: Sweden: Abisko...
TCGACGAGGCGAACTACAAAGCGACCTTCGAGGGACCCGACGCACAGCACGTGCTGCGGTATCTGGTCGATTGGGTGAACAAGTATAAACTGGGCGGGCCGCAATATACCGACACGCGCACCGACTTCCTCGCGGGCAACCTCGCTACCGATTGCAGCTTTGGCATTTGGGGCATACCGCAGATGCACGATGCCAAGATCGACTATACGGTGAAGCCGTTGCCGCGTTTCGCCGACGGCAAGAATGATAATGGCTACGATGCTTATGCCTACTACATGATGGTCAACGCCCGCTCCGCGCCGGCGGTGCAGAAGGCGGCCTGGAAGCTCGCCCGGTTTTACACCGACCACGCCGTGGAACTGTTCACCGGCGCCGGGTTGTTCGTGCCCAGAGAGGACGTGTTGGCCAGGACCGGCGACCCCGACAGTCAGGTCTTCCTGACCGAACTGAAGAAGGCGAGGTTCGCGCCTCGCGTCGTCGGCTACAATCAGATCGTCGACATTCTCGCGCGAGGCCGTGACGCCATGATCCTGGGCGGCCAACCGATCGCCACCGTGCTGCCGCAGATGAACGACGACATGAATGCGGTGCTGAAACGCGAGAAGGCGCGCGCCGAGGCAATGCTGAAGTAGGGGCAGTGGGGACCTCGGCCGGCACATGAGAAGACGCAGGCCGCTCAATCGACGTTGGTGGGGCCTCGTCTTCGTCTCGCCCGTGGTCGCTTATTTCGCGGTGTTCAGTATCTTTCCGGTGATGTTCGGGTTCGCGCTGAGTTTGACCGACTATGACCTGCTGGATCCTCCGAACTGGGTCGGGCTGGACAATTTTTATGCGCTGTTCGCCGACCGCTTGTTCCTGACCGCGTTCGCCAACACGCTGGTTTTTGTCGCCGGAGCCACCGTGCCGGTCTGGCTCGCCTCACTGCTGGCGGCCCTGCTGTTCGACCAGGCGTTTCGTGGCCGAACCGTTCTGAAGACGTTGTTTTTCCTGCCGGTGCTGCCGCCCGTCGTCGTGGTCGCCGTCGTCTGGCGGATGCTGCTGCATCCCAATGGCGTCATGACCTGGCTGGCCGGAGCCTGGCGCGGCGTGACCGAGATCGACTGGCTGACCAACACAGTGCTGGCACCGCTGTCGATGATCGCGGTGCATGATTGGGCCGCGATCCCATTCTTCATGCTGATCTGGCTGGCCGGCCTCGCCGGCATTCCGCCCGAACTGCGCGAGGCGGCACACATCGATGGCGCCACGCCGCTAAGCACTTTCTGGCATATCGATCTGCCGCTGCTGCGCTCTACCGCGGTGCTGGTCGCCGCGCTCAGCACGATCAACGCGTTCCAGACCTTCACCTTGCAGTACGTGCTCAGCCCCGACCCTGGCGGTCCGGCCAACTCCACCTTGGTGCTCGGGCTGCTGGTGCTGAAATACGGATTTCAGTATTTCCGCATGGGCGACGCCGCCGCCATATCGGTGGTGATGTTCGCGCTGATCCTGGCGGTCACGGCGGCCCAACTCTGGTTTAACCGCCGTGCGAGCTAGGGCGCGGGGGCGACTGCTGTTGTTTCTCGTCGCGTTCGCGGCGGCGGTCGTGTTCGCCTTCCCGATCTGGGTGATGGTTACGTCCGCGTTCAAGGCCGAACCGGAAATCCAGGCCATTCCGATCCACTGGCTGCCGCATGACTTCCAGTGGCTCGCCCGCTTCCGTGAGGCTGCCGAATTCGCCCCACTCTGGCGGTATTTTTTCAACAGCACCCTGTTGTCGCTGGTGCATGTCGCGATAACGGTGTTTTTTGGCGCGCTGGCCGGCTTTGGTTTCGCCAAATACCGGTTCCCCGGCCGCGGCTTCCTGTTCTTCTTCGTGATCTGCACGCTGATGATCCCGTTCCAGATCCTGGTGGTGCCGCTGTTCATCGAAGTGAAGGCGTTCGGCTGGGAGAACAGCTACCCCGGTCTCATCATTCCCGGCATGATGAACGCGTTCGGCGTGTTCATGATGCGGCAGTACGCCGCCGATCTGCCGGACGAACTGCTGGAGGCCGGACGTGTGGACGGCGCCGGCGAGTTCCATATGTTTTTGCGCATCGTTTTGCCGCTGCTGCTGCCCGCGCTCACCAGCCTCGCCATTATCGTCTTCATCTGGTCCTGGGGCACATTCCTCTGGCCACTGGTGATCGTGCAGGACCGCGAGTTGAACGTCCTGGCCGTCGGTCTCACCAACTACAGCCAACCCTATCAGCACGCCCCGATGTGGGGTGCGGCCATGGCTGCCTCGACCGTCGCCACCATCCCAATCGCCGGTTTGTTTGTGTTTTTTCAGCGATATTTCATCAAGGGTCTCACCGCCGCCGCGGTGAAAGGATAGTGGTGCGGGTCCGGTAACCGGAGGCAGCTTCCCGCGAGTCAGTTCCCTCGCATCAACCCGCCATCGATCGCGATGCACTGGCCTGTCACGTAATCCGACAGATCGGTGCAAAGGAACTCGACGACCTTCGCGCAGTCGTCGACCGAGCCGAGGCGCCGCAAAGCGATCTGTTCGGTCGGATCGCGATTGGCGTTCGCCTGGTTCGGCATGACGGTCGAAACGATGCGACCCGTGGTGATCGTGCCAGGCGCGATGCAGTTCGCCGTGATCCCGTAACGACCCAGATCCTGCGCGAGATATCGCGTATAATGCGCGATCGCCGCCTTCGCCGCACCATAGTGGGCGTAGCCGCCATCGGTGGATGGGTTCAGACCGGCCACCGAACTGACGGTGACGATCTTGCCGGAGCGCTGTTCCTTCATGATCGGGGCCACGACGTTCACGCTATGGACCGTGCCGTACAGGTTCATGCTGGTGACCAGGTGAAGCAGCGCCGGGTCGAGGGAACTGGCCTTGGTATCGACCGGACGGCCGCGTCCGCCTCCGGCATTGCAAACCAGGATATCGACCCTGCCCCATTGCTTCATGACCTGAGCCACCATCGCGCTGACCGCCGTTGCATCGGTCACATCCATCTCGATCCCGATGGCCTCGCCACCGCCATTGACGATTTCCGCGACCGTACTTTCGGCGGTCATCGATTTCGCCTCGATCTCGAATTCCTCGAACGATTTCAGGTCGATGTCGGTAACCGCGATCTTCGCCCCCAACCCCGCGAGGCGGCGGGCGTAGGCACGCCCGAGTCCGCGGCCCGAGCCGGTCACGATCGCCACTTTACCGTCGAGTTTTCCCATCACAGCTTCCTCCATGCCTTCCTGAAACCGCCCGGCGATTCACTTTTCTTCAACGTCTGGCGGTTAGGTTTGTGTTTTACGTCGCGCCGGGGCTTTCGAACAGGATCACGACACATGCACATCGAACAGCACCGCCTGAAAAACCGGAGCCGCGTATCCGCGGCGCGAGATGCACTGCCGAATGTGCGAAACGGGCGAGCCACATGACTCATTTCAATGCTGTCCACGTAACGGGAGATGGCGTCCGCGGCACAGAAGCCTATCGGGAGGTCATAGAGTCAGTGTTGTGGGGGCTCCGGCAACTCGGACATATGGCTACATACAGTGTCAACAATTATTGCGCTGGTAAAAGAAACATTGTGTTCGGTGGACACCTTTCGCCAGATCTGCTGATCGATTGTCCAGACGATACGATCTATTACAACCTGGAGCAGATAAGCGGGGATCCGCAATATGATCACGCCAACCCGAAAAACACCGTGAAGTTCATTTCATCTAAGTTCCAGATATGGGACTATACCGGTGCCAACATCGCGGCCTGGAACAGGTTAATGCCAAGGTATGCGGTCAAACTCGTGCCTGTTGGTTACGCTCCAATCCTGACACGTATTGAAAATGCCGAAAACCAGGATATTGGCGTTCTGATTTACGGCGCGGTCGGAGTGCAACGACTTTCGGTGTTCGCGTCGCTTGGCGCCATGGTCAATGAGGGCATTTCCACAGTGTTTGCTTCCGGTGTGTACGGGGCAGGCCGGGACAGTTTGATCTCCAGGTCGAAGATCGTCTTGAAAATCAATAATATTTACCGATCGAGGATATTTGAGATCGTCCGGGTGTCGTATCTTTTTGCCAACTCCAAAGCGGTCGTCGCTGATATCTACCCTGATTCATACATTGAAGAAAATATCGCCGCCGGGGTCATATTCGTGCCCACCAATATGATCGTCGAAACCTGCTGCGATTTGCTGGCTGACGAAACGCGGAGGAGACAGCTGGAACACCAGGGATTTGAATGCTTCTCGCAGCGAGACATCCGTGAATACCTGGCAGCGGCGTTGGCCTGACCGTGCCGTGAATGGAATTAAGGTGCTGTTAAGAACCGCGCCTCATACCAACCGGCGAACAGGCTGACCGTTGCCTTTATCGTCATGGCCCGGCTCGTCTGGGGACCTGTCGCGGCACCGTGCAGCGATAGACAGGCGGCCGACATGTTGGGCGGCCCAATTTTCGGTTGGAGCAACCTCTGGCTTTTTTGGCTTTTCCGCCTTCTTGAATCCATCCGTCATTGCACCCGCCTCGGACCGGCCTGGTGTCGCTCGGTTCAGACTGCACACCGCCGTCGAGACCGCCAGGATTTATAGAGAAGAAGCCGGAAATCCAAAGAGGTCAGAGAATATGGGACTGTATTCAGGGTGTTGCCAATATCGCCCGCCGAATTGATTGACCTATCGGGACGGTCACCCAATACGCTTTCCCCCGGCTCGTCCGGGAAACCTGTCGCGACGCCGTGCCGTTTCAGGTGGCCCAGACGATCTCCCGATCAAGCCGGAGGAGGGCCATGACGGATTTGAAAGGTTGTAAGTCAATCCTTCGGCTGATGGGTATTATGGTTGTAGCCAAAACGGGTTAATGCCGCCCGATCGTCGCACGAAGCACCGTCCTGACGTGAACATCCCGGCGATTGGATGGAGCCTTGGATCTCTTCAGCAACCCTTTGGTAGGACGTGCATGATACGATGTCCCTGTCGAACGTTACGCAAAGGGTTCACATGAAAGCCAACGCCTTCGTGGCCGTTAGTCTTGGGTTGCTCATGGCCGGGGCTGCGAATGCCAACGAACCTGGCTACGGCCAGGTGGCGTTCTCCGTCGTCGAAGGCAAAAGCGCTCAGGAGGTGTTCAAACCCGACACCCCGGAAATCGTGCTGCATGTCCAACTCGTTGACGTAACGGCGGGCGAGACGCTTGGAGCTACCTGGGTCGCGGAGAAAACCGCCGCGGCCCCACCAAACTACAAAATCGACAGCATCGAGGCCCCGGCCACCGATACCGACGAGTTCTCATTCTCTTTGAGCAAGCCCGACTCGGGATGGCCGGCTGGCGAGTATCGGGTAGATCTCACCATTCACGGCAAGTTCGCCAAATCCGCCCATTTCACGGTAACGCAATAATACCAGCGGACAAGAATCATGACTTATGCGTTACCCATCATGGCCGAGCTTGATCGGCCATCTGTCGGCGCATGCACTTAAAGAGATGGCCGGGTCAAGTCCGCCAATGACGTTCAGTTTGCATCATATCTCAGTGCGGATCACTTTTTTGTTGCCGCGTATTTGTTACCGAGATCGTAGAAACTGAACAACGCATCCCCCGCGATGACACCAGCGGCAAACACTTCCATGGTCGAACGTTGGCCATGGCCGGCGAAGCGCGTCCAGAGGAGGCGTAAGATAACGCCCGTGATCACGGCCCAACCGGCCCAGGGCACGAGGAGCAAAAGCCCGGTCGCGAACAGGACGCCGATCTGGCGCTTCGGCCCGCCCAGAAATTGCAGAATAGCGCCGGGAATAGCCCAGATCAGTAACTGTCGGGCCACATCCATCGACGCCCCTGCCTTGATCGTCGCGGCGAACACTCGATCGGCAGGCGCGACAAGGTTATTCGCGAAGTAACTGGGATACGCGACCAGCACGACCGAGGCGGCGACGAGGAAGGCGAACAAAGCAGCGAACAGTTGCTGCTTGCGCCCCTCGCGCTCGAACGCGGGATCAGCGCCATAGCCGCGCAGCATGTAGCCGGCCTTGAGGTCGTAACCCATATCCGCGAACGCCGGCCCGGTGGCGGCGGAGAACCCAACAAGCAAGGTCAGCGCGACCGGCGGGAAACCGGCCAGCACGCCGATGACCAGCGTGATCAGCGCGACCGCGAACGCCGGAAACCAGCCGGCATGCATCGCCGCGAGGCCGACGATCACTTCATGCAACAGCGCCGCGAGGGCGGCGTAAAGAACGAACGCGATCAGCATCCCCGGCGACAACTCGCTCCAGAGCCCACCGAGCAGGGCAAGCACCGCGGCGATCAACACGAACGCGGTGCCTCCGAGGCCCAAGGTTCGGCGGACATCGGCTGTGCTCTTCGCGGCGCCGACCACGGACGTGCCGGCGTCGTCGCGCAGCATCAGGATGACGACCTGCACCAGCGCCACCAAACCCGCACCGACCATGAAGCCGTGCGGGATGTAGGCGGCATTGATGTCGCCTTTCGGTATGATGCTCGCGAACATTCCATTGCCAAACAGAAACGTCGAGTAGAATCGCGTCAGCAAGCCAATCCCGAACATTGACAGTGCCCAGATATTGCCGATGAAGGCGACCCCGAACGCGGACATCGGGATCCTGAACCATGCGCCCGCTACACCGACCGCGACGCCGGTGCCGAGCACCGCGAGCTTGCGCCCGCCCTCGTCGCCGGCTCGGATGGCTTCGGCCGCCGCGACGCCGGGCGGCCACGCCCCGCTGGTCGGGAACACCTCGCTGTCGAACATGCGGTACAGCAGGCACGCGTCCACCAGCATGGCCAGGAAGACACCGACGAACAACGGCAATACCAGATCCGGCCGGCCCATGACGAAGGGGATGCCGATGGGCAGCAGCAAAGCGTTGCCCGCACCAAACGTCGACGCTGAAATCGCCGATTGGGCAAGGTTCTGCATATGGATCGACCGATAGCGGGCGAACGCCATCAGCGGAATGCGCGCCAGCCCCATCCCCGCGAGCGCGCCAATCAGCGAGGTGTTGGTGGTGATGCCAAGCGTAACGATGAGTTGCGTGCCGATGATGGCCCCAACGACGCAGAGCGGCGTGATCAGGGCAATACTGCCGAAACTGAAAAAAGCAGGATGCACACGCTCGGGCTCGTTGACCTGAGCGGTGCCTGCTATCGTCCCAGCCATCCCGGTCCCCTCGTTAGTTGCGCGCGGTTAATGGCGAACTGGTTCATTCCGCTGCCGATGCGGATGGCGGAACGCCGTAGATAGTCGCGGCAGCCTCCGGCGAGACGTATCCATTGGCCACGTCGCCATCGAGACTGGATTTCGCGCGCTCGCGCGGGTCCCCGAAGCCGGAGCCGCCGGCCAGGCAAACCTCGACCATTCGCTCAGTCGCCGTCAGCGTCACGAGTTCTCCGGTGCCGCAGTCGTGCACGACATTTCCGGCGCGATCCAGCACGACTCCCCGCACCCCACCCCCTGGCCGGCCGCCGAACAGACCTTCCGTGGCGACGCCGACACCCTCGGGGTAGATGGAGAACAACGTTGGCCGCCCATCGTCGCACAGTTTCCGCAGCCGCGTGCGCACCCCGAGTCCCCCACGATGCTGTCCTGGGCCGCCGGAATCAGAGACCAGGGATTTTTCGACCACCAGCACGGGTGCCCTGGTTTCCATCAACTCAATGGAGGTGTTGGCCGCCGATGTCGGATAGAGCAGCGCTGACTTACCATCGCCATGTGCCGAACCACCCTGCCCACCACCCATGAAGAAATGATCGGCATAAAGTTTTCCGCTGGCGTCGTGGCCATAGATGTTGACCGCATGCGGCAAACCCGTCGCGGCCTGGACCTGAGTCGGTGCCGCGCTCGCGAGGGCCCGGAAAATGTTGGGTGCGATGTACCAGCCGGTTCGGGTTCTGAGGTTGACGCTGGCGGGTTTGTCGCAGTTGAGGATCGATCCCTCCGGGGCCTTCACCGTGAACGGACGATAGCACCCGGCGTTGCTACGGATCCGCGGCGAGAGAATGCACTTCATCGGATAGGTCGCGTGCGCAGCGGCATAAGTGAACGTGCAATTCAGACCGCCCATCGGCTGCTGCGGCGGCGCACCATCGAAGTCGAGCTCAACGGTGTCGCCCGCGACCGTGACCTTCAGCGGATAACGCAGCAGCGTGCCAAGCGGGTTGTTGGAGATCTCGGAGTGGTATTCTCCATCCGGCAGCGCTCGGATGGACTCGCGCATGGCGGCCTCGGACCGATCCTGCACGACGGCGGCGAGCGCACGCAGATCGTGCATGCCGTAATCGTCCATGAACGTCAGCAATCGTTCGGCGCCGAGCTGGTTGGCCGCGACGAACGAAAACACGTCGCCAAGCACTTCTTCCCGTTTCCGAACATTTTCTCCAAGTAATGTCAGAAGATCGTCGTTCGGCACTCCCGCACGGTAGAGTTTCATCGGTGGAATCTGAAAGCCCTCGTCGTATATCTCCCGGGCGCGAAGCGAGTCTTTCGTGCCGCCGATATCCCCGACATGACCGACAGTGGCGGTCAACGCGACAAGCCGGCTGTCGCGGAACACCGGTGTGACGACCGCGATGTCGAAAAGATGACCGGCGCAAAGCCACGGGTCGTTCGTGATCAGCACGTCGCCGGGCACCAGTGTCGTCGGCGGAAATTTTTGCAGAATCGCCTTCACCGCGATCGGCACCGTGAGATTGAACACCGGCATGGCGCGCGGTGAATGAGCCAGACTCTCCCCATCGGGATCGAGCAGATCAGTGGCGAAATCCTGCGCCTCCGAGACGATAAGTGAGAAAGCGGTGCGAACGATGGTGTGCCACATTTCCTCCACCACCGTGACGAGACGGGCCCACATGATTTCAAGCGAAACCGGATCAGCCTCGATCAGAGCACGCGCCTCGGTGGCGGGTGTCGCCTGAGTGATACGCGCGGCGGCGGGCTGCGTGATGGCGACGGCGATGCGGAGCGTTCCGGTCTCGTCCACGGTAAGGCTGTCGCCGGCGGCGATGATCGTCGTGGACTCGCGCTCCTCGATGATCGCCGGACCCGGCAGTGTGGTACCCGGCAGGAGCGCGTAACGGTCATAGACCGGAACCTTGACAAAATTCTCACCGAAGAAGGCGTCGCGCACACCTTTTTGTTGAGGGCCGCCGGTGCTGCTCTCGGCTTGCGTGATGGTGAGTTCGGGCAACTTGCCGCGGCAACGCACGCGCAACGACACCAGCTGCACCGTCACGCCCTCATAAACCGACGTGTAGCGCGCGGCGTACCCGGCACTAAAAGCCACTCGAATACTGGGCATGGCATCGTCGTCGATGACGCCGTCGGGCAGAGCGATGTTGATTTCGTGGATCTGCCCAAATAGCCGCATGTCGGCGGTACGTTCGACCACGACATCATCGGGCGCGACGCCGGCAGCCTCGAGACGCGCCCGCGTTTCGGCGGTGAGGTCGTTCAACACGTTTTCGATACGAGCGGCGGCGCCTGGTTCGTCCAATCGCAGAGGATGGCTGCGCACCTGCTCGAAGCTCAGCGGGGCGGCGAGAAAGCCCAGAGCCGACGCGGCACCCGAGGCAGGGGGAATGAGCAGTTCGCGCACGCCGAGGATGCGCGCCACTCCGGCGGCGTGAGCAGGGCCCGCGCCGCCGAAACCGACCATGGAGTAGGCGCGCGGATCTTTGCCTTTTTCGACGATATGGATGCGCGCGGCGGCTGCCATGCTCTCGGTGACCACGCGGTGGATGCCCCAGGCCGTTTCGATGGCGGACAGGCCGATTTTGGCGCCCACCGCTGTCAGCGCGCGCTCGGCGGCGTCGCGGTCGAGCGCCATGCGTCCGCCCAGGAAGAAGCCGGGATCGTAGTAGCCCAGAAGCAGATTGGCGTCGGTGACGGTCGCCGCCGTGCCGCCGCGGCCATAACAGGCGGGACCAGGATCGGCACCGGCTGATTGCGGGCCGACGCGGAGCAGGCCGACCTCGTCGATGTCGGCGATCGAACCGCCTCCGGCGCCGATCTCGATCATGTCGATGACCGGCGCTTTGATCGGCAGTCCCGAGCCCTTCTTGAAGCGGTGCACGCGGGCCGCTTCCATTTCCGCGGTGACGGAGGCTCGGCCGTCCTCGATCAGGCAGGCTTTCGCGGTCGTGCCGCCCATGTCGAAACTAATGACGTCGTCGTGTCCGGCGAGCTTGCCGAAAAACGCGGTCGCGAGGCCTCCGCCCGCTGGGCCGGACTCAAGGAGACGGATGGGGAAGGCCCGCGCCGTTTCAGGCGAAACCAGTCCGCCGGCGGAATGCATGAGCGTCAGCGCGCCCCGGAACCCGCGCTGCCAGAGTTCTCGCTCGAGCCGGCGAACGTAACGGTCCATCAGCGGCTGCACGAAAGCGTTGGCGCAGGTGGTTACCAGACGTTGGTATTCCCAGAGCTCGGCGACGACGTCCGATGACAGCGAGACGGCGACCTCCGGCAAGACGGCGCGAACGATCTCGCCGGCTTCGCGTTCATGCGCGGGGTTGCGGTAAGCGTGCAGGAAGCAGACGGCGATCGCCTCGACGCCATCCGCGGCGAGGCGGCGGGCCGCGTCGCGCACCATGTCGCGATCGAGCGGAATGATCGTGTTGCCGTCGCGGTCCATGCGCTCGGGGACTTCGAGCCGGCGGCGGCGGGGCACGAGCGGTTCGGGATACTTCAGGAACAGGTCGTAGATGTCGTAACGCTGCTCGGTCCCCATCTCCAGGATGTCGCGGAAGCCAGCGGTGGTGATCAGTCCGAGTTTGGCGCCGCGCCGCTCGATCAGCGCGTTGGCGACAAGCGTGGTGCCATGGACGATTTCATCGATGTCGGACAGGCGCAGGCCCGCGGCGGCTACGATGTCCGCCAGTCCTTCGAGGGCTCCGATGGACGGGTCCGCCGGCGTGGTCAGGCACTTGTGCAAGCGGATTTGCGTGCGAGCGGTGTCGAGCAGAATGAAATCGGTGAAGGTGCCGCCGATGTCGAAGCCAATGCGATAACGAGGGGAC
>Ga0302324_100026746_pt1 | contig 11015 bp, 9 predicted proteins | sample Palsa_T0_1_FD_201949 | JGI IMG/M metagenome (GOLD analysis project Ga0302324, IMG submission 201949) | Peat permafrost microbial communities from Stordalen Mire near Abisko, Sweden - Palsa_T0_1 | ecosystem: Environmental > Terrestrial > Soil > Palsa > Peat permafrost | place: Sweden: Abisko...
CGCCACCCAGTCCCGCAACGCCTCGTTGACAGCATCCTTGAGGGTGCGGCTCCCTGAGCGCACGCAGCGGACCTCCGCTCCGAGCAGTCGCATCCGGAAGACATTGAGCTCCTGGCGTTCCATGTCGACTTCGCCCATATAAACAACGCATTCCAGACCGAAAAGGGCGGCGGCAGTTGCCGTGGCCACCCCATGTTGGCCCGCACCGGTCTCGGCGACGAGGCGGGTCTTGCCCATTTCGAGCGTCAGGAGACCCTGGCCTATGACGTTGTTTATCTTGTGGCTACCGGTGTGGTTGAGATCCTCTCGCTTCAATAGGACGCGCACCCCGAGGCGTTCTGAAAGGTTCTCGCATTCGGTCAGAGCGCTCGGCCGGCCGGCGTAGTCCCGCAACACCGTGTTGTAGCGCTCCTTGAAGGCATCGTTCGACCAGCAGGATCGGAAAGCCCGCTCGAGGTCCTGGCAAGCCGGCACAAGTGCCTCAGGGACGAAACGGCCTCCAAAGTTCCCGAACCGGCCAGTCGAGTCCGGTTCTCCCATGAACTGGCCGGGGCCCCCGGCCTCCGGCGCGTTAGACGGCAATTTCACTCGTCCTCAGCCCAGTCGTAAGGATCGCCGAACGCGCTTTCAGAAGGCTCGCCTTTCTCCTCCACAAGAGCGGCTTCGGCGCGCCTGGCTGCCTCGACGAACGCTTTTACTTTCATCGGGTCCTTCAACCCAGGCGCAGCCTCGACGCCCGAGGTGACGTCCACCCCCCAAGGCTTCACACTCGCTATTGCACTGGCCACATTGCCAGCGTCAAGGCCACCCGCGAGCAGGAGGCGCTGGCCCTCCGGCAGGTCACCGGCGAGAGCCCAATCAAAAACCTGCCCAGAACCTGGGTCTGGCGCGTCCAACATTATGACATCGGCACCAAATTCGCCGGCGTGGCTCACGCGGATGTCTCCTGCAGGGAAGGCCTTGATCACCATCGGGACCCTCTGGCGCACCCACTTCACGTCGTCGGGGGACTCCCTCCCGTGCAGCTGGGCCGCCTGCAGGCCGGCCGCGTACACGACTTCCACGACCCTGCGCGGGGCGTCGTCCCGGAACACGCCTACGGTCAGGATGTCTTCGCGTGGAAGGCGTTTTACGATGTCGGCTACCCGCTGGGGCGATACCTGGCGCGGCGACGGGGCAAAGATAAACCCGATCGCGTTGGCTCCCATAGCGAGCGCCAGCAGGGCGTCGTCCTCCGACGTCGTGCCGCAGATCTTTATCAGCACGGCGTGTTTACCGTCAACTAATTGGCCGCCTCGGTCAACGAGGCGAGCGCCGCCCCCGGGTCCGCTGCTGTCACAAGCGCTTCGCCCACCAACACCGCGTCGAAGCCCGCGTCGGCGAGCCGCCGGACATCGTCAGGCGTACGGATGCCGGACTCGGCCACGCGCACGACATTGCGGGGCAGCATGGCGCTGACCCGGACGGCTCGCTCGGTGTCAACCGAAAAGGTCACGAGGTCGCGCTGGTTCACCCCGACCATCTCCGCGCCGGCGGACAGGGCCAGTTCCGCTTCAGCCTCGTCGTGCACCTCGACAAGTGCGTCGAGCTCGAGGTGGCGGGCCAGTTGCACGAGCTCTGCCAGCGCGCCTGGCGAGAGCGCTCCAACGATCAGGAGTAACGCGTCGGCGCCCATCAGCCGCGCGTCACAAACATCGGCAGAGCTGACCGTAAAATCCTTGCGCAGCACAGGTAGCTCCACGGCCGCGCGGGCTTCGGCCAGGTCCTCCGCTGAGCCGCCGAAGAACTCGTGGTCGGTCAGGACCGATAGGCAAGCAGCTCCTGCAGCGGCATACGACTTGGCAAGAACGCCCGCTACCAGGTCCGGGGCCAACGGCCCCTTGGAAGGGCTACGCCGTTTTATCTCAGCGATAACGGCTGGGTGGCCACGTCCCTCGGCGGGACCATTGCGCAGGGCCGCGGCAAAACCCCGCGCTTGCGGGCACTTCTGCGCCTCCGCCAACAGCACCGAGACGTCGCGGTTGTCGGCAAGTGCCGCCTCTCGGTGCCTCGCCAGGATCTTGTCTAGGTACGTGGGCATCTCGCGCAGATCCTGTCGACGTAGGTGGACATCGCCAATCAGCGTAGCCCGGCACCGTTGTAGCCCAAGCCGTGATAACTGCGTCGCAGCCGTTGCAGCCCAGGCCGTGGCAGCTTCGTCGGAGCGGTTGCGGCCCAGGCCGTGGCAGCTGCGTCGCACACTCGGCGTCCCCGGTAAGGCATGCTTGGCTATATGGGCACTGACCTGGGGACGATCGTGGTGGTGGAAGATGACACCAACATCTCAGACCTCGTTGACCTGTACTTGCGGCGTGAGGGGTTCAGGGTCATCCAGGCAGGCACCGGGGAGGCCGGGCTGGCGGCGATAGAACGTGAACACCCCCGGATGGCGATCCTGGACGTCGGGTTGCCGGGCCCGATGGACGGGCTGGAGGTTTGCCGGCGAGTCCGGGCCAGCCGTTCGTTGCCCGTATTGATGCTGACCGCAAGGGACAGCGAGGTGGACCGCGTATTGGGCCTCGAGATGGGCGCCGACGACTACGTGACCAAACCGTTCTCGCCGCGCGAGCTTGTAGCGAGGGTTAAAGCCATCCTGCGCCGTTCAGACGGCGGGACGCAAGAGCGCAGCGAGGTTCTCGTTGCCGGGCGCGTCGAGGTGGACGTACTGAGACGGGAGGCCCGCGTGGACGGGGTCGTTGTGCAGCTCGCTTCAAAGGAGTTCCAGCTGTTGCAGTTCCTCGCCGAACGGCCGGGGAGGGCCTTGTCACGCCAGCAGTTGCTGGACGGCGTCTGGGGGCAGGGCTGGTACGGCGACGACCGAACGGTGGACGCGCACGTCCGCCAGCTCCGCAAGAAGCTTGGTGACGCCTTGCCGCTCAACACGGTTTGGGGCATGGGCTACCGGCTCGGGTAAGGAGACGGCCCTATGCGTCGCCGGCTGAGCCTGACCATGGTGGCCATGGTCGTGGCAGCGCTCGTGTTCGCCGGCCTGGCCACCCTCGGCCTGACCGTGCTCAACAGCGTCCACCAGACGCAGGCCGAGCTGGTGGTGTTGGCGAAGAAGCTGGCCAGCGGCTTCAAAACCGAGGTCGCTACGAACAAGCACCACGATTCCCTGTCAGTCCTGCGCGGCGAGCTCAGCCTGCTGAACACCCCTCTCGAACTGCAGGGGGAGGCGGTCCTGGCCATACGGCCCGATGGCTCGTTCGTCAACCTCTTCTCACCCGGCCCGACACTCACGTTGCCGAGCGGGTTGTCGGTGAGCCAGCTCGAGAACCTCCTGTTCAACTCTCAGGCCTTCATCAACAGCAAGCCGGTGAGCGGACATCACGGCCGGCTTGCCTGGGCGGCCCTGCTTTTCTCCCCACCCGTACCGGTTGCAGGGATCCAGAACATCGTCGTGGTGCTGACTCGCGAGGCGCCCGCGGGCGTCGGCGACGCGGCTGACTGGTTCGGTCTCGCAGCGCTGCTGACCGTGATCGTTGCGCTCGTCGCCGCGAACCGGCTGGGCCACCGCATCGCCCGGCCGCTGCAGCAGACCGAGGCGGTGACACGCCGGATCGCTACCGGCGACCTGGAGGCGAGGGTCCCGGTCATCGCGCAAGAATGGCCGGAGCTCGTTTCCCTCGCGAACTCGGTAAACCAGATGGCAGCGAGCCTGGCGCGCGCACAGGGCACCCAGCGCCAGTTCCTGATGTCGGTGTCGCACGACCTTCGTACCCCGTTGACTTCGATCCGCGGCTTCGCCGAGGCGCTCTCCGACGGGGCCACCACCGACGTCACCTACGCCGCGGGAGTCATCGGGTCCTCGGCTCGCCGCCTGGAACGCTTGGTCACGGATCTCCTGGAGCTCGCCAAGCTCGAGTCAGGAGCGTTCAGCCTGCACTCTGTGACGCTCGACCTTTCTGACGTCGTCAGCCAAGCGGCGCAAGCCTTCGAGCCGGCCGCCAGCGGCCTGGGCCTGTCCATCGAACTGGAGACGGCGGGCGCCGGAGAGGTACTTTGCGTTGCCGACCCGGACCGCGTCGGCCAGGTTGTAGCCAACCTCGTCGAAAACGCTCTGAAATACGCCAATTCGCGCGTGACTGTCGGCACAGGACGCTTGGACGACGGCTGGCTGGAAGCCTGCGTCGAGGACGACGGTCCAGGCATCCCCTGGGCAGACCTGGAACGGGTCTTCGAAAGGCTCTACCAGTCACGCCTGTCGGCGGGCCGCGAGCTTGGTTCCGGCTTGGGACTGGCGATCGTGGACGAGCTTGTCAAGGCCATGGGGGGTAAAGTTCGTGCCGAATCGCCGACGGGACCGAACGGCGGTACGCGTGTGGTCGTTGTCCTGCCAGCCGCCTCAAACGTTCCCGGGTAAGCCTCAAACGTTCCCGGGTAAGCCTCAAACGTTCCCGGATAAGCCCTAAGCGTTCCCGGATAAGCCCTAAGCGTTACCCGGTAAGGCTGTCCCTGCCCCACGCCGGCGGATCCCAGGCACCATCGGGCGGCTCTGAGGGCCTCGATGGGGCGGGAGGGTCTCGGTAGCCGCCCCTTCCACGACAAAGCCGGCGTCGGCGATCATCTCGAGGTCGGCCGAACCTGGCGCGCCCTCATAAGTGAGGTAATCACCGAGGAAAATAGAGTTTGCAATATGCAGCCCGAGCGGCTGGAGGCTCCGGAGGTGCATTTCACGCCCACCAGCGATGCGCACCTCGACGTCTGGGAAGACAAAGCGGAACATCGCAAGCACGCGCAGGCAATGTGGCGGCGTCAGCTCTACGTGCCCGGCAAGTGGCGTTCCCTCAAAAGGCACTAGGAAATTGACCGGTACCGAAGCGGGGTGCAACTCACGCAAAGCGAAGGCCACGTCGACGAGCGAAGTATCGGGCTCGCCCATGCCCACGATTACGCCCGAGCACGGGGAAAGCCCGGCTTCAGCCGCTTCCCGGACCGTGCTCACCCTGTCGTCGAAGGTGTGCGTGGTGCAAATGTCCCCGTAAAACGAAGCTGCGGTGTTGAGGTTGTGGTTGTAGGCGTAGGCGCCCGCCTCTTTGACCCGGGCAGCCTGCCCAGGGCCAAGGAGCCCAAGGCAGACACAGACCTCTAGCTCGGGGTGCCCGTCACGGATCGCACTGATGGTGTCGGCGATCCGGTCGATGTCACGTTCGCTCGGCCCACGCCCGCTCGCAACGAGGCAGACCCTTTTGGCTCCGCGAGCGGCGGCAAGCTCGGCCGCAGCAGCAGCGTCGTCCGGCTTGACCCAGTTGTAGGTGAGGACGCCAGTCTCCGATCCCCGCCGCTGCGAGCAGTACGAGCAATCCTCGCCGCAAAGCCCGCTTTTCATGTTCACGAGATAATTGAGCTTGACGCGGTTGCCGAAGAAGGCCCGGCGCACCCGGGCCGCCGCGGCGACCACGTCGATCAGCTCATCGTCGCTCGAACGCAGCACCGCCAACGCTTGCTCGCGCGTCGGGCACTCCAAGGCCAATGAGCTCTCGGCGATCTCGTCGAGCCACCCGGGGCCCCGGCCCGTCGTTGGGAGCGCGCTGTCTTGCATGCCAACGACCTTACGCGCTCGAGCCTCTCCCACGAAACAAGACCAGCTACCTTGAAGGGGGTGACGCCGACACCTGCAGCCGCGCGCTGATGCGCGCCGGTCAGCTTTTCGAGATCAAAAGTGGCGACCGCCAAGCGATAGTGACCGAGCAGGGTGCGACGCTCCACAGGGTGATCTGGTCGGGCACCGACCTGCTCAACTTCGCCAGCGACGACGGCTACGCGGTCCACGGCGGCTACGGCCAGCTGCTGGCACCTTGGCCCGGGCGCATCCGCCATGCCGTCTACGACCTCGACGGTGAACGCTTCGAGTTAGCGGTCAACGACCACAAGGGAGGATCTGCGATCCACGGATGGGTGCGCTGGTTTACTTGGCAGGTGCACGAGCAAACGGCAGACAGGCTCACGTTGCGCTGCCGCGTGTTCGCATTGCCGGGGTACCCGTTCCCGCTCGAGTTCGAGCAGTCCTATGCGTGGCAAACTTATGGGCTCGAAACCGTCACAACAGTTACGAACCTCGGCTCGCGCACGGCCCCGTTCGGGTGGGGTGTCCACCCCTACTTCGTAGCCGGCTCGCCGCGGATCGACGACTGCCTCCTCCACGTCCCCGCCGGCAAGTATTTCGGGGCCAACGACGATCTGAGCCCGGTGCTACCGGCCGTGCCCGTTGACGGTACCGAGTTCGACTTCCGGGTGCCGAGGAGGATCGGGGCGACGCGCCTCGACGTAACCCTGACCGACCTTGCCCGGGACGACGACGGCAGAGCGGTCGTCAATTTGGGGGCGAATGACGGCAGCATTTCGGTTACCTGCAAGTACGACAGGCCCATAGAGTACGTGCAGCTGTACACAGGGGACACCCTGGGGGAGCACCAGCGCGAGGGCGTGGCGATCGAGCCCTACACCTGTGCTCCTGACGCTTTCAACAACGGGCTCGGACTGATCCGGCTCGCACCCGGTGCCTCCGTGAGGGTGCGCTGGACGATCAGCGCTGACTAGCAGCGCCAGCTCAGCCCTCGGCTCGGCCAAGCTTGGAACCGACCACGACGTCCGCCAGTTGTTGAGGCCCCACCGTCACGACCATGCCATCGCGCTCGGCCAACCACTGGCGGTTGCGCTCGTGCAGCTCCTGAGCGGGGTCGAAGCGGTTGAGGTGCACGATCAGCGGCTGCGCCACGAGCGCCCTGGCTGCGAGGCGCACGTCGCTCAAAATGCCCAGGCCGGCGCCCGTCACCAACACGACCAAGTCGGGGCGGAGCAGGCCGATCAGGTCGGTACCGTCACCGTCGCCGGCCAGGGGAGACCCTGGGCCACCGGCCAGCTCGACCATGCCGACATCGGCGCCGGACGGCCAGTGCAGCTCGGAGACCAGGTCGACCAGGGTAAACGGCGGTAGGCCCAGGTGCTCCGATGCCATGGGCGGGGCCATAGCTACCGGGTACCAGCGGTGCGGCGGGCACACATCGGCTACAGGTTCTCCGCTGACCTCAGCCAAGCGGTCGGCATCGGTAGTCCCGTCAGCAGGGTCAAATGACTGAGCCGGCTTGCGCGCCGCCACCCGCAGCCCTTTGGCCCGCAGCTCAGTCACGAGATGGCAGCCGACCCAGGTCTTTCCGACGTCGGTGCCGGTGCCGGCGATGACCACGAGCAGAGCTGGTCCCTGCGTCATTGGGAGGCGGCCGCGGCGGCGGACACTTCCGGTGCGGCCGAGATTTCCGGGGCGGCGGGGCGTTCCGGGGCGACCGGGGCCGCCCTTTCAAGCACGAGCGAGCCGATGATCAGCATTACAGCAACGACCAGGAGGGCCGGGCCGAAGTTTTTCAGGCCGTAGTGCTGGAACACGACCCCGAAGACAGCCGAGATCCCCGCACCGCCTATCCATGCCGCTCCGATCTGCCATCCGATCACGTGGCGGGCCATTTCGTCCCCGACCCTTTCAGGGGTCAGTGCAACCAGTGCTGGGAAGACTCCGGCGAGCGCCCCGCCGATGATGACGATCCCGAGTAAGGCAACTACCGTGGCGGGCCTCCACCAGACGAGCGCGGCTCCCACAACGGCGATCGCGCACCCCCAGCGCACCACGGCCAGCGGCGCAATTCTTCGGCGGGGCACTGCTAGCCCAAAGCGGGCAAGCGTCAGGGCTCCCCAGTACCCGAATGTCGCCAGGCCTGTCGCGCCGGCACCGAGGTGGAGAGGGCCCCGGTCGAAGCTCGCCGCCCACTGCCCAGCCGAGGCCTCAAAGCCCGTGTAGACCATGAACACGAACAGCCCCAGGGCGACGACCATGGCCAGGCGCACCCTGGTGAGGCGGGCAGCCGGGTCAGGCGTAACGGGTGCTGGAGCGGCGGGCGATGATGCGAGCGAGGGGGCCTGGGCGGCCGGAGCAATACCGGCGAGCGGGGGGGCCTGGGCGGCCGGAGCAATACCGGCGACGGTAGCAAGACCGGCGGCGGGAGCGCTGCCGACAACACGCCGCCCGGCCAGCCACCACCCGGCGACAAGAACCACGTCTGCAACAAAGAGGAACCCGTACGCCGGGCGCCACGAAACGGCGAGGACGGCCGCCGTCACAACCAACGGGCCAACGGTCGTGCCAATGCCGTAGGAACCGTGCACCAGGTTGAGAAGCCTGTTGCGCCCGGCGAGCGCAATGGCGGAATTCATCGAACTGTCGATCAAGGCAGCTGCAACCCCGATGGCCGTCCCGGCGAGCACGAACGCCCAGAACGCCGGCGACAGGAGCAGGCCAAGAGCACCTAGGGCAGCCATCGCTCCACCCAGCATGACGGTCCCTGCGATGCCGACCCGCACAATCACGAGCCCCGACACGGCCGAGACGGCCACAGCGCCGACGGTGCCTGCGAGCAGCACCACCCCCAGATCCTCGAGCGGGACGTTGAAGCTGTGACGGACCGACGGCCACGCTGTTCCTAATATCCCGTCTGGGAGCCCCAGAGCGACGAAGGCGTACATTGCCAGAGCATCGACGGACTTGCGCCGGTGCGCCGTGGCGAGTTCGACCCGCCTCCTACGTGGGCTCTCGGTTTGGGCCCCGACCGCTCCGTCCACTGCGTTGCTCGAGCGCGTCAGCGCCCACTGAGCGGAAGGAGCTGTACCCGTGCTTGCACGTCGCTGCGGTTGTCGCCTTCGTCTCCCGCGTCCCTAACCGCGAGTGTCGCCCCCAACTCGACGGACCTGCCGACATAGCCTAGCCCGACCCATCCAAGACGCGGAGAACGAGCCACGCTGGTCAACCGGCCGACCTCTTTACCGGCGCTCCCGGGCGAGCCTGGCACCTCGGCCGCTGCTAGGTCGACAAGCCGAGCGCCACTGTCGGCCGGCCCCGAGAGGAGCAGGCCCCGCAGGCGACGGGGCACGTTGCTGCCGCGGGAGTCGATCCTGGCCACCAACTCCTGGCCCGTATAGCAGCCCTTGGTGAAACTGACCGATGCCTCGACGAGCCCGGCTTCGGCGGGTATCGTCCGCTCGTCCAGTTCGTGGCCGTGGCGCGGGAAGCCGGCCTCGACCCGTACCGCCTCGTACGCCTCGGCATCCACGGTCGTGGCCCCGGGCGGCATGGCGACGCTCGGGCCGAACAGGTCATAGCCGGCAAGCCCGCCCCATTCGAAGGGGACGACCACAGTTGCACCGCCCGCCGCTGCTGCACCGCCCGCCGCTGCTGCACCGCCCGCCGCTGCTGCACCGCCCGCCGTTGCACCGCCCACCGCTGCACTGCTTGCGCTTAGCTGGGCGGGACGCTCCGGCCGGTCCGCACCCCGCACGGCCACAACCTGCCAATCGAGCTGGTCGATGTCCACCTTGGTCCTCAATTGGAAGCGGCTGAGCCTGGCCAGAAGGGGCGGCCCCATGCCGGCGTCGGTGTCCAGGAGGAACTCGTCATGTCCGAGCCGCAAGACCCGGACGAAGGCGTCCAATTTGCCCTGTGGCTGCAACACCAGCGCCCACGCCCAGTCTCCGTCGTCCAACTTCGCAACATCCTGGCTCGTTTGGCCCTGCAGGTAACCTTGGGCGTCAGGGCCGGCAACCCTGACGATGTCGCGCTCAAGGCGGAACGCTGCGAAGCCGTCCCGCAGCGCCGAGTAACCCTCGTCCTGCCCTACGATGCCGCTCACTGGGGGATCACCGCGCGGCTCACTGGGGGATCACCGCGCGAGCGGCTGCGATCCGGCGCGCCCCGCCGACCGCGGCGAGCAGCGCTGCAGCTTTGTTGCGGCACTCGAGGTCCTCGTCCTCGGCGACGCTGTCGGCGACTATCCCGGCGCCGGCCTCGACGCTGGCGCGCCCGTCGGCGCCGACCAGCATGGTCCGGATGGCGATGGCGGTGTCAACGTTGCCCGAGAAGTCGATGTAGCCCACGACCCCGGCGTAAGGGCCCCGGCGGGCAGGCTCCAGCTCGTCGATTATTTGCATCGCCCTCACCTTGGGCGCGCCCGAGACAGTACCGGCGGGCAGGGTCGCCCTGAGCACGTCGACGGGGCCAAGACCCGGTCGGAGGCGTCCTGACACCTGCGACGTGAGGTGCATGACGTGGCTGTAGCGCTCGAGGGTCATCAGTTCGTCGACGGTCTCGGAACCGAACTCGACCACCTTGCCGACGTCATTGCGAGCGAGGTCGACGAGCATCACGTGCTCGGCCCGCTCCTTGGGGTGCTCGGACAGCTCCGCGGCCAGGCGACGGTCGTCCGCCTCGGTCCGGCCCCGCCGGCGTGTCCCGGCGATCGGGCGCGAGATCACCCGTCCGTCGCGAACCCGCACCATCGGCTCAGGCGAGGAGCCGACGATGGCCAGCTCGGGGTACTGGAGCAGGTACATGTAGGGGCTCGGGTTGACCTGGCGCAACGAGCGGTAAAGGTCGAGCGGCCGGGCACCGAGTTCCAGGTCGAAACGTTGCGCCAGCACGACCTGGAAGATATCGCCAGCGAAAATGTACTCCCGAGCCGCCTCGACAGCGGCGGCGTAAAGCTGGGACGAGGTCCGGCGTTGGACAACCGGGACCTCGTCGTCTCGCTCAGGGGGATCGATGACCGGCTCTTCGATCGGCTTGGCGCCCTCGGCTGCGAAGCCCTCCAGGCGCCGCAGCGCCCCGTCGTAGAGGTCATGGGCGTCGGCGGCGGTGGCACCGGCCGGAATAGGGACCGCCTCCACCAGGCTCACCCGCTGGCGCCAAGCGTCGTAGGCGGCGATCTGGCCGACGACCCCGACGATAGCGTCGGGGTAACCGAGCTCGTCGGTAGGCGCATCGGGCAACCGTTCGACCTCGCGGACGACGTCGTAGCCCAGGTAGCCGACAAGTCCTCCATGCAGCGGAGGCAACCCGGGTAGGGACGGGGCGCGGTAATGAGAAAGCACAGCCTCCATGGCAGCCAGGATCCCCCGGTCGGTGGGCACGCCGTCGGGGAGCGAGCCTTCCACCG
>Ga0302324_100026747_pt1 | contig 11015 bp, 7 predicted proteins | sample Palsa_T0_1_FD_201949 | JGI IMG/M metagenome (GOLD analysis project Ga0302324, IMG submission 201949) | Peat permafrost microbial communities from Stordalen Mire near Abisko, Sweden - Palsa_T0_1 | ecosystem: Environmental > Terrestrial > Soil > Palsa > Peat permafrost | place: Sweden: Abisko...
CGTCGGGTATCCAGGCGCCCGTCCATGTTCCGGCGGGGAGGGAGACGATTGCCACCGCGGGGCATGTTACCGCCATTGTCCATGGCGAGAATGTCGAGCTGGCGAATTGGGTTTCTTCTGATCCAGTGCGCGACCAGGTAGAGGACCAGGACGGCAGCGCGGTGCATGGAAGGATGTGGACTTCGCCCGGAGAGGGCTACCTTTATTCCCGCGATCCACACATTGCCTCCATCGTCCTTCGCCGCGTGGTGGGCTTGGAGCTACAGGAATACCTGGATCAAAAAATTGGCCAACCGCTGGGTTGGGGGCGATGGGGTTATGCAACCCATCGGCCCGGGGGAAATTTGCCACATACTCCTGGCGAGGGCGGGATTGCCTTGCGTTCGACAGATGCATTGCGCTTTGGGTATCTCCTGGCCAGTGGGGGAAAGTGGGAGCAGCGGCAGTTGATACCGACCGAATATCTTGCGCTGTTGAGCCGCCCGTCTCCCTTCAATCCTCATTCCCCGTTTAGTCTGCAATACGAGGTGAACACCGACGGACATGTAGCCGCCGCGCCCCGCGACGCTTTTTTCAAGTCCGGCGCGGGCGGCTTTGGCTTGTACGTGGTGCCTTCGCTGGATCTGGTGATTTACAAGATGTCCTCGTTGAACGAGGAAACTTATGATCCGGCGGCAACGGGTCTGCCGCTCAAGTACGCGCCCGACACTTCGCGCGACAATTGGAAGCCGCATCCGTTTAATCAATTTGTCGATGGGCCCATTTCCGGGGATGTGGGCGTGCGGAGAACGCTGGAGATGGTCGTGGCCAGCGTGGTCGAGTAAACGGTTGCGGAAAAAGCCCGCAGCCTGTAAAAGTCCGCCCGCAACTACGCGAAATCAGGGTTCTGCGATGGTGTGGTGATTATGGGTAACCGCTGCAGTGCAGGTAGGCTGCTGGGCGGCGGGGAAGGGCGTTCTCTGCACGGCCGAGAGTCCTCCGGTCGCGGGGTCCAGGTAGAGGCCGGACACCGTGTTGCCGAGAAAATTGGCGGTGTAAATAAAACGGCCTTCCGACGGTTCAACCAAGATACAGATCGGCCCGGTACCAACCGCGTACACGGTCGAACCAGAGACCAAGGTTGCGTTGCCGGTCGACTGGTCGATGGTATACGCGGTTACGTCGTTCGCATTGTAGTTGGCGACGTAAAGATAGAGGCCCCGGGGGTCGACGGCGACGGCATCGGGCAGGTTATCGGTCCTGAATGGGGCCGCCATCGGCAGCAACGATCCACTGGACTGCACCACGAAACCGTACAGCTGATTGGCGGCGCCGGCGGTGACATACACGAATCTGCCGGCCGGGTCGCTGGTGATCGCATTGGGGGCCGAATTAGTGGCGAGGGAAGAGAGGCCGATCGAATTAAGCACGCCGTCCGAGCCAACCTGAAACGCGGAGACGGTGGCGTCGGTTCCATTCACCGCGTAAACGAAGTTTCCACCATTCAACACGTTGACGGCGATCGGATTATTCCCCAACGGGAAGAAACCGAGAGTTCCATTCGCCACTGTTTGGCATGAACCACCCGTCGTGGGCACCTGGCCGCTGGCATTGAGGGGAAAGACTACCAGCGCCCCGGGCCCCGGGATATTGGTGCTGTAGTTCGGCTGGTACGTCTCCACAACGTAGAGGTAGGTACCGGCCTTGTTGATGGCCAACTGTATGGGGTAACTGCCCGGCATGTTGCAGGTCTGCTGAGGATAGAGTTTGCCATCGGTACCAATGGCAAACTCCACCATCGTATTGTCGTCATGATTCACGACGTAGAGGTTCTTGCCGCTGGCCGACGCCACATCCGCGACCGGATTCCGGCCGCCGGAGGAATAGGGCGAATCGGAGATCTGGTACAAAGCGCCCGCTTCGCTATCTACTTTGTATACGCTGATCTGTCCCGGGTTTTGCTTGGACGCGGTGACGTATAGAAAATCGATGGTGTTGCTGGGTCCGCATGCGGTAACACCGAACCCGAGACCAAGGAATACCACCGAGGCCAAGGCGATCCGGCCGAATTTGCTGAACTTCATGGGCATACTAGGCAGACTCAGGGCTGTATGACCTCGATGGCATGGTTACCGTGGGTAATGGCAGCGCTGCAGGTAGGCTGTCCGGCGGCCTTGAAGGGTGAGTTCTGCACCGCCGCTAGCGCTCCCGTCGCAGGGTTCAAAGTCAAACCGGACACCGTGCTGCCAAGGAAGTTCGCGGTGTAGACATAACGTGCTTCCGCAGGATCGATCAGTATGCAGAGAGGCCCGGTATCGACGGCGTAGGTGGTCGCGCCCGCAATTTGGGTTGCATTGCCGGTGCCCCGGTCAATGGTGTAGGCGCTTACGTCATTGGAATTGTAGTTTGCGACGTAAACATAAATGCCCCTGGGATCAACTTGGACGGCGTCTGGAAGCTGGTCGGTTTTGAAAGGGGTCTGCATGTTGATCAGGCTTCCGTTGATCTGGATCAGGAACCCAATCATCTGGTTGGCTGCGCCATCGGTGACGTACAGGAATTTGCTGGTCGGATCGCTGGCCAGCGCGTTCGGCGCTACGCCGACAGGGTAAGTCGCAATCGTGCTGAGAGCGCCGCTGGACCCGACCTGAAACGCGGAAAGCGTGGCGTCGGTTTCATTGGTCACATAGACATAAGTCCCGCTGGCTGTCACGTTGACGCCTACCGGATTGTTCCCCACCGGGAAGAAGGCATTGGCGCCATTCGTGACCGGCGTGCACGAAGTGGCGCCCAGCTGCCCGTTGGTGTTGTTGATGGGATAGACCACTAGTGCTCCGGGCCCGGGTTTGTTTGCATTGAAGCTCGGCTGGTAGGTATCCACAACATAAAGGTAAGTGCCGGCCTTATTGACGGCCAATTGAGTCGGGAAGGTGCCCGGAACGGTGCAGGACTGCTGCTGGGAGAGGCTGCCGTCCGTAGCGATGGCGAATACCACGATCGCATTGCTGTCGTGATTGACTACGTACAAATTCTTGCCGTTGGGTGACGTGACATCGGCGACGGGGTTCGCGCCCCCGGACGGATAGGGCGAGTTGGGAATTGGGATCAACGCGCCGGCTTCGCTATCGACTCTATATACAGTGATCTGCCCCGGGTTTTGCTTGGAGGAGGTGACGTAAAGGAAATCAATCGTATTGCTGGGTCCGCACGCAATCACCCCAAATCCAAGACCAAGGGATACAACAGAAGCCAGTGCGATCCGGCCGAATTTACTGAACTTCATGCGCTTCCTTCATCCTGGCCCAACGAACCAATGGAGCAGGGCTGCAGCTCGCAGCAGAGCTATGGAAAGATAGTCGTTTAGGCCCACTTGCATCGTAAGAGAACATTAGAACAATGTACCGCTGGCGGTGCACCAGGTTGGCTGGCCAGCCGCACCGAAAGAAGTGTTCCTGCGCAGGTTGGTCAGGGTTCCCGTAGAGGAGTTGATCACCGCGCCGGTCACCGTGCTGTCGGCGAAGTTCGCCGTGTACAGGTACTGGTTCGATGGATCTTCAATAATGCAGCGGGGGGACGACCCTGAGCCAAAGGGCACGCTGGTAGCCAGCGGGGTCAGTCTTCCCGTAGTTGGATCGATAAAGAAGGCACTCACCGAACTGGCCTCGCTGGTGGGGGTGAGATTGGGTCCCATGTCCGCGAGGTAAAGGAATTTGCCTTGATGATCGACAATCATGGGCCCGGGATTGGCGACGGTGCCGGTGTTATCGACTTGGCCGCCGACCAGCGATTGCAGCGCGCCATTGGTGCCAATGGTATAGGGCAGGATCTGGCCGGACGTAGTGCCATTTTCCGCATCGATCAGGTACACATACTTGGAGCTGGCATAAATGTAGGAGAGCTGCGTAGCCCCGGTCGGGATAGGCGTGTTCTGCGACAGCGTCAACTGGCCGCTGCTGTTGGCATATACGTAGACAGACTGAGGAGGATCGAGAGTGCTGCCTTGTTCGCCTCTCTCGATGGTGTAGATGTACGAGTTACTTGGAACCACATTAAATTCGATGGGTCCGCTGCCAACCGGGAAATAAGGAAGGTTGGTGCCGCTCGAATTTTTGGCTCCCTGGTTGGTGATCAGCGAAAGCCTGCCGGTATTGCCATCGATGTTGAAGGCCGTGATGTCGCCACAGATGGTGGCCGTATTTCCAGGCACATAAGCAACACAGGTGGTGGGATCCGTTACGGTTGAATCGAGAACGAACAGATGGCTGCCGGAGGAATCGGTCGCGATGGAGATAGGAAGATTGCCCTGGCTGGAGTAGGACGCCTGGAAGCTGATTCCGCCTTGGCCGCCGACGGTAAAGAGGGAGATGTTGGCCCCGGTCTCGCCTGCAGCCGTACCGGAAGGGCAGGCAATCTGCGAGGTTCCGCCGCAGCCTGCGTTGAGGACATAAAGAAATTTACCCGCGTTCGCCACCAAAATCTTGATGGGATTGACGCCGCCGGAGCCGTAGGGCGAGTTAGGTGCCGCGGTCAGATTGCCGACGTTGTTATCGATTCGGAAGCCGGAGATCTGATTGTATTGCGACCCGGTAACGTAAAAATAGCCGACTGTATGATCTGTACTGCAGGAGGTTACTCCCAATCCCGTGGCAAGGGATACTGCTAAGGCCAGAGTGATCCGGCCGAATTTCCTGAACTTCATGCGTTTCCTTCATCCCGGTCGCTGTCGCGGTCTAGGGCTGCCTGTGCAGCTAAACTTGTCTAAAAATGGATCCTATTGGCAATTGTAAAAGCTAGAACCACTTTCGGCTATAGCGGCTGGCTGGGCTGTTGGGCATCACCACACGCGGCAGGAGTTCTCCGGATACATGGGAGATCCCTTCTTGCAGCTGAACGCCTTGCCGAACTCATCGAAGTTTTGCACCGCGCCGTTCACCCGGAATCTGCCGGGGGAATGGGGATCGACCAGGGCGCTGTTGCGCGCCGATTGCTCGCGCACGTTTTCGCACCACACCTGGCCAAAAGCCAGGAAGTAGCGCTGCGCCGGTGTGTAGCCATCGATCTCGGGCGGAGCCGGTGAGTTGGCCAAGGTATTCATCAGAGCCAGGTAAGCGATACGCAAGCCGCCGTTATCCGCGGTGTTCTCGCCCAGCGTCAGCTGGCCGTTGAGCTTGACCCCGGGGACGGTCTCGAACCCACCGTACTCCTTCACCTCGCAATCGGTGCGCTCGGTGAAGGCCTTGCGGTCGGCTGGAGTCTGCCATTCCACCACGTTGCCGTGGCCGTCGTACTTGCTGCCCTGATCGTCGAAACCATGCGTCATTTCATGGCCGATGACGACGCCAATGCCTCCGAAATTCACTGCCGCGTCCTTGGAGAAGTCGTAGAAAGGCGGCTGCAGGATGCCGGCGGGGAAGTTGATGTCGTTCATGCTGGGCATGTAGTAGGCGTTGACGGTGGGCGGGGTCATCAGCCACTCGGTTTCGTCCACCGGTTTGCCCAACTTGTCCAGGTTGTATCGATCCTCAAAGACGGCGGCGCGGGCCATATTCCCTAACAAATCGTCGCGCTTTACCTGCAGGGTCGAGTAGTCGCGCCAGTGCTCCGGATAACCGATTTTGTTGCGAATCAGCGCTAGCTTTTCGAGCGCCTTCTTCTTGGTGTCGTCCGACATCCAGGGCAACTGCTCGATATCCTGGTGCAGCGCAGTTTCGAGTGCGGTGACCAGCTGTAGCATGTTGGCTTTCTTTTCCGGGCCGAAATACTTCTTGACCCAATCCTGCCCCACGGCTTCGCCCAGAGCTCCGTCGGTGGCCTGCGTGCACCGTTTCCATCTGGGCGTCATTTCCTGCTGGCCCTGCAGTTCGGTGCCGTAGAACTTGAAATTTTGTTGCACAAACGGATCCGACAACCAACGGGCCGCGTCATTCAGGGCACGCCAACGAAGGTAGCTCTTCCATGCGTCCAGGCTCTGATCGCCGATCAGCCCGTTCATGGTGGTGAAGAACTGCGGATAGCTGACATTCAGAGTTTGGAATGCGCCCATCTTGATGCCCTGTAGATAGGACTGCCACTCGAAGTCCGGGGTTAGCTTCTGCAGGTCCACCAGCGTCATCATGTGATAGCGCTTGGCCGGATCCCTGCGATCCGTACGGCTCATCGAGCCCTGCGCCAGGGCTGTTTCGATGGCCATCACGGTCTGGGCCTCGGCCGCGGCTTTTTCGGGTGTGTCCCCGGCCAGCTGGAACATCTTGCTCATGTGAGCCACGTAGTCTTCGCGAATTTTCTTCTGTCGCGGACTGTCGAGCAGGTAGTAATCGCGATCGGGCAGACCGAGACCTCCCTGGCCGGCTTGCGCAATCTGCTGCGTAGAATCCTTCTGGTCCTGGCCGACACCAAAGCTGAAGACCCCGCTGGTGCCGTCCCTGATCTCGAGCGTTGCCAGAACAGCAGCCAGTTGTTTCTTGTCGCTGAATGCGTTGATGGTGTCCAGCGTGGGTTGGAGCGCCTTCACGCCCTTCTGGTCCGCGAGCTTGGTATCCATGCAGGCGGCGTAGAAGTCCCCGTATTTCTGTTCGAGCGGCGTCCGTTTTGGGCTTGGAACGGCCGCTGTCTCCAACTCCCGATACAGCAGCCAGTCGTTTCTTTCCCGCAGTTCGGTGAACTCGCCCCATCTCACCTGGTCAGGCGGGATGGGATTGTTCTTCGTCCAATTGCCGCAGGCGTATTGATAGAAGTCGGTGCAGGGATCAGCGGTTTTCTCGATGGCGGTCAAGTCAAAGCTCTGCGGAGCTTTGGGTTCGCTGGGGACGGCATTACTTTGGGCTTGGGTGAGCCCGCCGCAAATCAAGAGAGCGCCGATGAGGCAAGCTGCTTTCATAGATCTCAAAAAATCTTTACGTGGAAGGTCAGGTATTTTTTGGGATTCTCGCGTATGGCTGCGACGAGCCCGCGGGTTTCGGTCAACGACTGATCGAGATTGTTATAGAGAGAAGGATTGCGCACCAGCTGCCCGACCGTGCCTTCGCCGCTGTCCACCCGGTTCAGCACGGAATCGAGCTTGTCGACTGTGTCGCGCAACTTGGCGGCGAACTGCGGGTCCTTGGCGATCATGCCCAAGCCTCCCTTGCCGGCGTTGATGTCGGCCAGAAGCTGATTGGCGCTGCTCACGGACTGATTCAGGTTGTTGGCCAGCGTCTCGTCCTTCAGCAGCTTGCCGATGGTGCCCTTGCCTTCGTCGAGATCGGTCGCCATCTTGTCCAGCTTGGCCACGGTGTCGTTGACGCGGTTATACAGGGTGTCGTCGGCCACCAGCTTGCCGATGGAGCCTTTGCCGCTGCCCACGGCATCCACCAGCCGCGACAGTTCATTCAACGTAGCCACGGCTTTGTTGTAAAGGTCGGGGCTATTGATCAACTCACCGATCGAGCCCTTGGTCGAGTTGAGCGAGTCGGCGAGGTGATCGACCTTGGCCAGGATGGTGTTCAACTGCTCAATCGTTCCCTGGCTGGACTTGATGACATCGGAGAGGTTTGGAGTTTCGTTGGTTTTGAGCTCGCCGTTGTCCTGGATGGGCGGGCCGATGGCCGACTTGCTGTTGATATCGACCACAGTGTCGCCCAGCACACCAATGGTCTCCAGGCTGGAGGTTGAATCCGTATGGATGGCATCTCTGTACCTGGCTCCGATTTTCATCGTCACCTCGACTGGAGTCAGCTTGCGCCGAGGCTCGATTCTGACTGTGCTGACGTTGCCGACGGTCACCCCTTCCAGGTTGACCGGAGCACCCACTTTGACGCCGGCAGCATTCTCAAAATAGGAGCGAAGGGTGATTTTGCCGGTGAAGATGCCGCCCGTGCTGCCCGACATGAGGAAGATGAGAGCAGTCAAGGCTGCCGCTGCCACGATGACCAGAACGCCCACCTTGAGTTGTGACCACTGGACTTCCTGCTGGCTCGGCACGGACCCCCTCTATTGTTGCTGGGACTGAGCATATCAAATGAGCGCGTTGTCCCCGAATTTCCTATACGCTGCGCTGGAAATGGCCACGTGTGCGCCTTGCTTCAAGGAAAGGCGCATGCATTTCGCGGGACCCACTAAATTCCACAGGGAATCGGGGATCTAAGCGGAAGCGGACTGAAATCAGCCTTCCATCATGACCGTCGCCATCGCCAGCTTGCTGGTGTGGGTGAGGGAAAGAGAAATGCGTTTGACTCCGATTTCGGCGGCCAGGAGGGCGGCCCGCCCGCGCAGTTCAAGAATGGGCCGCCCTCCTGGCTCGCGCCCAACTTGGAACTCACTCCAGGTGACTCCTCTGCTGATGCCTGTTCCCAGAGCTTTCGCTGCCGCCTCTTTGGCGGCAAAACGCGCGGCAAAGCTTTCTGCACTGGCGCGCTTGCGGTGACAATAGGCGATCTCACGATCTGTATAAACGCGGCGCAGAAAGCGCTCGCCGTAACGTTCTATGGAGTTTGCGATACGCTCGATCTCGATAAGGTCCACGCCTGTCCCGATCAGCATGCAGACCACGTTACCATGGGGTCATTTAGGGTCATTCCGGGCTGCGGCGAATGTAACCTCATTCCCGAACCGTCGTACCTGTTCTGCGGCTGATGATGGGCTTATATGTGGCCGATCAAGCTAACAGGCGAGGTATATTCGATTCGCAAACCTTTATGCCCGATACGCTTTCAGATGATGTCCTCTACTTGACGGCTCTCCTGCCGGAAGAGCAATCCATGGCCGTGCCCCGGCTCAGCGGGATCATTCCCGATTGTGGAGCGTGGATCCGCAGCCGTTCTTATGTGCAGCCAGGCGCGGCTCGCTTCGTGTTCGAGTTTCCCCGCGATATCTGCATCGAGATCTACAGCGCGCTGGTCTCTGTGGGGCTGCAACTGACCCCTGCTTCGCATCAGTTATTGACCGAGCTTTGCCGCTGCACTCCGCACGTGTTCGATCTCTCTTCGCGTAACCTTCCGGCGGTGGATGTAGCGACTCTCGATGCCGCCACCCGGTACATCTGTTCGCTCGAAATCATCAAGGTGCAACTGCAGATCTGGATGGTGAACGAGGCGGATCTGAAGAGCCATGTAACCGCGCTTGAGTGCTTCGCTGCGTGATTTCATCCCGCGTCGACTAAACCGTAACGCCGTTGCCAAGCCTCCCGCAGCCGGGTCCAGACCATACTTTTTTCCTGCTCCGTAATCTCACCGCCGGCTTCGGCTACGAAGCAGGCTGATTCTGCTTTGGCCAACTCCAAAAGAACGCGGTCGCGCACCAGGTTGGCTACTCGGAAGTCGGGAATTCCGGCTTGCCGAGTGCCGAAAAACTCTCCCGGGCCGCGTAACTGCAGATCCAACTCGGCCAGCTCAAAGCCATTCTGAGTGCGCACCATGGCGGCCAGGCGTTCCGCGGCCGGGGCGGATATTTTGCCGCCGGTCATCAGGATGCAGTACGACTTAGCGCTTCCGCGGCCCACACGGCCGCGCAGTTGATGCATCTGGGCCAGGCCGAATCGCTCCGCATGTTCAATGACCATCATGGTTGCATTTGGCACATCGACGCCAACCTCAATCACCGTGGTGGAGATCAGCACATCCAGTTCGCGGCGCTGGAAGCGGCGCATGATGATCTCCTTCTCGTCCGCATCCATCCGGCCATGCAGCAAGCCCAGGCGCAGGCCGTGCAGGGCGCCCGCTTTTAATTCCTGATACATGTCGGTGGCGGCTTTCAGGGAGGGGCTTTTTCTGAGGAGCGAACTCTCCGGCTCCGGTTCGCCGGGGGCGAAATCCAGCTCCGGCTGATCTTCTTTGGCGCCTTCAATGACGGGGTAAACCACGTAGACCTGGTGCCCCATGCGCACCTGTTCGCGCACCTGGGCCCAAATTTCGGCCGCCAGGTCGTCGGATACCTGGCGGGTGTGGATGGGTGTGCGGCCGGGAGGCAGTTCGTCCAACACGCTGAGATCGAGGTCGCCGTAGAGGGAGAGGGCGAGCGTCCTGGGGATGGGGGTTGCGGTCATCACCAGGACATCCGGTTCCCCGGCGTTCGGTTTCTTCATAAGGCGGAGGCGTTGCCCGACGCCGAAACGGTGCTGCTCATCGACCACCACAAGGCCCAATTTGGCGAAATCGACGCGCTGCTCGATCAGGGCGTGGGTGCCAATCACCAGTTGCGCTTCGCCGCCGGCGATCATCGCGCGATGGGCGCGCTTGCGGTCTTCGTCGAGCGACCCGGTCAGCAGGACCACTTTGTAGCGCTGCTGGGACTTCTCCAGCAGCTTGCGCGCTCCCAGGAAGTGCTGCGTGGCCAGGATCTCGGTGGGCGCCATCAGGGCGGCTTGGTAGCCGTTCTCGATGGCCACCAGCATGGCCTGTAGGGCGACGATGGTCTTGCCTGAGCCCACGTCACCCTGCAGCAGCCGGCGCATCGGTTCCGGGGCTCGCATGTCGGCCACGATCTCCCCCAAAGCGTTTTTTTGCGCCTTGGTGGGATGGAAGGGGAGTACCTGGCGCAGGGCCGCGCGTACTGCGTCGTTGGTTTCGAAGGGAATTCCTTGGCGTTGGCGGAATTTTTTCCGTTTCAGCTCCAGTCCTAGTTCCAGGAAAAAGAGTTCTTCAAAGATCAACCGCCTTTGCGCCGGCGTTTCCCAGGCCTGGAGCTGGCTCATGGCGGTTCCCGCTTCAGGAAAGTGGGCCCAGCGCAGCGCGTCTTCGCGGCAGGGGAGATCCAACCGGCGGCAAAGCGCCTGGGGTAGGGTTTCCGGGATGCGGCCCTTCAGTTCTTCCAGGACCCGCCAGATAATCCGGCGCTGCCAGCGGGAGGCCAGCTTGTTGCCCAGGGATTCGTAGACTGGCGCGATGCGGCCCACTTCCAGCAGCTTGGACTCTTCATCGTCGTGGTCGTCGGGCAGTACTTCCACCTGGGGCTGGATCATCTTGAAGCTGTTGGTGCTGCGGGAGGCCTCCACCTTCCCGTAAAGGGCCACCCATTGGCCGGGTTTGAACCGATCCTTCATATAGGCGCCGTGAAACCACATG
>Ga0302324_100026748_pt1 | contig 11014 bp, 10 predicted proteins | sample Palsa_T0_1_FD_201949 | JGI IMG/M metagenome (GOLD analysis project Ga0302324, IMG submission 201949) | Peat permafrost microbial communities from Stordalen Mire near Abisko, Sweden - Palsa_T0_1 | ecosystem: Environmental > Terrestrial > Soil > Palsa > Peat permafrost | place: Sweden: Abisko...
CGGTCCACGGTTTTGAGGATTCGCATCCTCGTCCCGGTGACCTGGTCGCGGTCATCGGCGGAGGCCCGTTGGGGCTTATGATGCTTCACGTCGCAGCGCTAGCCGGATGCGAAACTATCGCGATCGTGAAGCACGATGGCCAGGTTGAAGCAGCAAAGCAGTTGGGAGCGGCACACGTGGTGCAGGCCAGCTCAATCCGCAAAGCCATCCGCGAAACCCGCGCCTTCACGCCCAAGGATCGCGGTGTCGACATCGCCATTGAAGCCGTCGGCGTTCCCGACGCATGGGAAGAAGCAGTTGAAATGGTGCGCAAAGGCGGCACGGTCAACTTTTTCGGCGGTTGCGCCGTGGGAACGCGTGTGAATCTCGACACCAATCGCATCCACTATAGTGATATAACCCTTCGCGCCACGTTTCACCACACGCCGGCCATCTGCCGCAAGGCGCTCGATCTCATTGCAGGCGGCCGATTCCAGGCGGGCGCCTTCATCACGGGCCGTGCCCATCTTTACGAACTAAATCGCGTCTTTGAGAAGTTGATGAAGCGGAGCAGCGAAATCAAAACCGCGATCGTGCCTTGAGGTCCTTCGCATGACCACTGCCATTCTGCACCCGGACAACGATGCATTGCTGCGTCGCGGCTGGGCCGCGCTGCCGGCCTCCTATCGTATGCCCGACGTTGCGCCCACGCTCGAGGAGGCTCGCGCATGGTGCAAGCAATTGGCCGAATCGCACTACGAGAACTTCCACGTCGCCACTTGGTTTCTGCCCAAAGCGCTGCGTCCACATTTCTACGCCATCTACGCCTACTGCCGCATCTCCGACGATCTCGGTGATGAAATCGGCGACACATCCGCGGCTCTGGCCCTACTTGATTTGTGGGGCAGGGAACTGGACGGCTGCTATGAAGGTCACGCGCGCCATCCCGTCTTTGTCGCTCTCGCTGAAACCATTCGTTCCTGTTCCATTCCCAAGCGGCCGTTTGCTGATTTGCTCACCGCATTCCGCCAGGACCAGGTCATCACGCGTTATGGCAGCATGCAGGAAGTCCTCGAGTACTGCCGCTATTCCGCGAACCCCGTAGGCCGCCTCGTGTTGTACGCGTGCGGCTATTGCGACGAGGAACGCTTCCGTCTTTCTGACGCGACCTGCTCGGCGTTGCAGCTGGCAAATTTCTGGCAGGATGTGCGCGTTGATTTTGCCAAGGACCGCGTCTATCTGCCCCAGGACGACATGCGGCGCTTCGGTGTCAGCGACGAAACCATAGCTGCCGGCGTCGCCACCACGGGCTTTCGCGCTCTGCTCGATTATGAAGTCGATTTTGCGCGCCGCCTTTTTGAAGAAGGCCTGCCACTGATCGGCATGGTCGGCAAGGAACTAGCTGTCGATCTCGACCTCTTCAGCCGCGGCGGCCTCGCGATTCTAGGCGCCATCGAGCGGCAGGACTATGATGTGCTCAGCGCGCGCCCAGCCATCGCGAAACGAACCAAAATGGCCCTTGCGCTTCGTGCCGTCAGCGGCAAGTTTTTGCCCTTCCTGCGTCTGGGTCCGCGTTGAATAGGGAAAGCGACTTGACGCAATCACGGGAATTGGACGCAGCTTACTCGATTTGCAGGGCCATCGCCAAACGCGAGGCAAAGAATTTCTATTACGCCTTCCTCGCGTTGCCCGCGCCGCGCAAAAATGCCATCTGTGCGATCTATGCGTTCATGCGCAAAGCAGACGACCTCGCCGACGACGAAAGCCTTCCACACATTGAACGCCGTCGCCGCCTTGAATCATGGCTCTCGGCTTGGCACGACGCGAACACAACCGGCGCCACTGCAGACCCTGTTTTTATTGCCGTGCGCGATGCCACGCAGCGCTTCAACATCCCGCTCGCTTTGCTCAACGAGCTTGTCGCCGGCACCACCATGGACCTGAAAACAGCCACCGGCGGCGCCCCTGACACCTACGCCACCTTCGCCGATCTCTATCAATACTGCTATCTCGTCGCGTCCGTTGTTGGGCTCGTCTGCATTCGCATTTTTGGTTACACAGATCCCTCCGCAGAGAAGCTCGCAGAAGAGACGGGCATCGCATTCCAGCTCACGAACATTTTGCGGGATGTGGAGGAAGACGCCGCGCGCAATCGAGTCTATCTACCGATCGAGAACCTCGCTACTCACAACATCACCCTGGTATCGCTCTTGCGCCGGCCCCCGGGCGCGCCGCCGACCCTGAACGAACGAGCATTGCTCGCAGAAATCGCAACACGCGCGGAAACCTACTATCGTTCGGCCGAGGCGTTACTGCCACTGATCCATCGCGAAAGCCGTCCCGCGCTCTGGGTCCTGGTCTCGATCTATCACGCGCTCCTTCGCCGCATTGAGCGCGCCGACTACGATGTATTCTCGAAACGCGCATCCGTTCCCCTCCGGCAGAAACTCGCCATCTTGTCCTTGGGAATGGTGCGCGTCGGGGCGGCCAGGCTGTTCGGATAAATCAAATCAGGACAATATCAAGATTGAACTACTTGCAGAAGAGCTTGAATAAAACCGTGACGGTGCTAGGCGGCGGTGTCGCCGGTATTAGTGCTGCCTGTGCTCTCACCGAGGCTGGCTTCCGCGTGCAGCTTGTCGAACGCCGCGGCTATCTCGGTGGCCGTGCCTCGTCTTATCTGCACCCCGGTGTTGGCGAAGTCATAGACAACTGCCAGCACGTGCTCTTCGGCTGCTGCACCAACCTCATTGGCTTGTACAGACGCATCGGTGTCCTCGAAAAAATTCACTGGACCCACGAGATGACGATGATAGAACCCGGCGGCCGCCGCTCTGTTCTCGGCCCATCCTGGCTGCCGGCTCCGTTACACGGCTTGCCAAAGCTGTTAGCCGCGAAAGCCTTCACACTCGCCGACAAACTCGCCCTCGCCAAAGCCTTCAGCAAACTCATGCGGCCAGTCCCACAGCATTCAGCCGAAACTCTGGAGGCCTGGCTCCATCGAAACGGCCAGACCCCCGGCGCAATCGAGCGCTTCTGGCGGCTCGTGATCGCCAGCGCGCTTAACGCGGATCTCGATGCGATCTCGGTCCCAGATTCAGCCCACGTACTGCACGAAGTGTTTCTGAAATCCGCACAGGCCGGCCACATGGGCATGAGCACCGTCCCGCTCAGCGAGCTTTATGGCGACGCAGATCTATATCTCCAGGCACGCGGCTGCTCCGTTCATTACAACTCAAATATCGACTCAATAACCTGGGACGAAGAAGCTTTGCAATGGTCCGTTGGCGACCGCGCTCTTCAGTCCGATTTCTTGGTGCTGGCTCTACCCTTTGAAGCCACCGTGAAACTGCTGCCGCAAATGCCTCCTGCCGAGGGCGCAAGCGCTCTCGCGCAGCGACTCAGCCATCGCCAATATTGGCCAATCTGCAGTGTGCACCTTTGGTTCGATCGCGAGATCACCGATCTAGACCATGCAGTGCTTCTCGACCGCGAGATTCACTGGATGTACAACAAGGGCAAAATCCAGCCTTGGCGAAAACTTCACGGTAGCTATCTGGAATTGGTCGTCAGTGCTTCGCGAACCTTCGCTGCACTCGATCGCAGTGAAGCAATCGCGCGCACTGTTCGCGAGCTGGCTGAGTTTTTCCCTGCAATGGCCACGGCAAAGCTTGAAAAGGCGGCGTTGATCAAGGAAGTGCGCGCCACGTCCTGCGCCCCGCCCGGCGTCAGTGCCGACTCCGGCCCCGCGTCTCCCTGGCCCAACTGCGTGCTCGCCGGGGACTGGACCGCCACCGGCTGGGCCTCAACGATGGAAAGCGCCGCCCGCTCCGGTCATCTTGCCGCCGAAGCAATCTGCAGAGCCATCGATGCACCACAATCCTTCTTTGTTCCCGACCTCAAGCCGACCGGCCTCATGCGATTTATTGCGCCGGGTTTGGGATGATCCGCGACTCCGAGCCGAATTTTCGGCAACCCTGAAAGCTCAGAATGTTCCGATCGCATGATCCGCTCGTGAAACAGACCTCCACGCTGCCTGCAACCGGAGCCAGAACCCTTCCAAGATCAGCAATTGCCGTCTCTCCGTATTCAAGCACACTATTGTAGGAAGCAAGATTTCCATTCGGGTCCAATTCACTCGCGTACGATTCGACGCGCTGTAATTGTCCGGTAGCCGCGTCCGCAAAAATCGATCCCGACAATCCCGGTCGTAGCGCGCCGCGCTTAAACGTGAAATTGTTGGCCCGCTCGAATCGAAAATCGAACACCGCGGTTGGGCCCTGATCGCCAAGCCCCTTGCCGTGGAATTTGAAATCGGTCTTCGTCGCGGGCAGAAAAATTGTCGTCAACTGCGAGCCGAAAAGCGCCAGCGAATTCCATCCGCCCGAACCCGTCAACGAGTCGACCGGGCGTCCATTGATCATCAACCTCGTGTAACGGTCGCCCGCGCCGCTCGCATACGTCACGGTCGCGGACACAACGTCCACAGGCTTCCACTCTTCGCCGAAGCTACCCCGCGCCGCGCGCGACATGGTCTCCTCGCAAATGAAGTTGGGCAAGGTCCCGCGCGAGAGGGCAAACTCGCAGGCATTTCCGAGAGGCTTGTACTCGACACCCATCGCCGCAATCTCCGCACAGCGCGGCGTTTCAAATGCCGTCGTGCTCGATGGCACAGCGCTCTGGGTTGGCTCAACCGGAGTTTTTACAGCGACGGGCGATTGTGCCGAAACAATAGAAACGTGCACGGCAGCGAGAGCGAGGCCGACTAAGCCACCGATCTTGATCATGGCTCGGAATCTAACACAACACCGCTAGTGCGCAAGAAAATACACACCAATACATACCAGCACCGCGGCAGTCCAGCGACGCCGATCGACATTCTCTTTCAGGAACACTTTCGCCGCGATCGCATTCGTAACCAGTGTCAGCGAAGCTGATGCCGGAGCCACCAGGCTTAGGTTCAGATGATTCAACGCAAAAAGCAGCGCAAAGAACGCCAGCGCTAAAAAACTCACGCCGGCGAAAAACAGGGGACAAGTAATCACCGCGCGAATCGCGCCCTTCACCCCAGAGCGCGCACGAATCTCATCCAGGTCACCAATCGATTTCATTGCCGCCGCGGTCAGCACCTCACCGGCCGTCGAGCTCACGATCACCGCAGCAATCATCAACGCCGCCGCCCATGGGCCCGAACTCGGAACAAAGAACGGCGAAATCAACGTACCTGCTCCTCTTCGGCTATCGTTCCCGGCTCAACGACTTTGTCGATTGACGCAGCCGGCCTCTCCGTCAACGACGGCCCATTCGCCACAAACCCCACACCCACCGTAATCAAAACAATTCCGGCCCACCGTTGAATTGAAATGGGCTCGTGCAGCCAGAAGCGCGCGAGAAAAGCCACAATGACATTCCCGAACGCTGTGGCCGGAAGAACGAAGGTCAAATCCGCCCACGAAAGCGCAGTAAGGTAACTGGCAAAAAATCCGATGAGCAGCGCAATCCCCGCCGCCACCCAAGGTGTGAACACGGCGGCAATCAGTGCGCCGGGATGTGCCGGCGAAATAGAAGGCAAATTCGTCATGCCGCGCGAAAGGCACGTGTCGCCTAGCGGCGCGCAGAGCGCAACCAATCCGAGGATCAGATACTGCCGCGGCCTGAGGGGTTGATGCGCCATTGCGAGCGGTTCTTTTTTCAGATGCCAGAAAAAAGGGCGGACTCATTTTGAGCGCCGCCCCGATCGTTCGTATTCCAGTTTGCCTACGCGCCCGCGCCGACCGGAGCGGGAGGATCGGCCTGATGGCGGCGCGCATCTTTCACCATCTTGTTACGTTGTGAGCGGAGCTTGAGAAACGACTTCGCCTCGACATAAAGCCGCGGAACATCGCGATTCACTATGGCTTTCCAAATGACGCGCGCCGCAGCCTTAGGCCGGAAATAGTACTCGTCGTAGAAGCGATGCACCATTTCAAGTATGTAGTCTGTGGGCAGGCCTGGGTACTCGATGTGCGCCATCTGGTGACCACCCTCGTCGCTCATCGAAGTCGTATTCTTGATAAATCCATTCTCCCGCGCGTACTCGTAGAACTCCGTTCCCGGATAGGCATGGGCAATCGAAACCTGGATCGTTTCCACATCGAGAGACTTCGCGAACTTGATCGTGTTCTGAATCGATTCCTTTGTCTCACCGGGCAAGCCGAGAATGAAATCGCCGTGAATGGTCAGTCCCAGGTCGTGGCAATCCTTGGCAAAGGCACGTGCCCGCTCCACTGTGGCACCCTTTTTGATGTTCTTCAGGATCTGCGGGTCGCCCGATTCGAAACCAACGATCAGCAGGCGGCATCCGGCATCTTTCATCGCCTTCAGCGTCTCGCGGTCCGTTGTCACTCGCGATGTGCAGCTCCACGTCACGCCAATCGGCTTCAGTTTCTCGCAGAGCTCGACGGTGCGCTGTTTCTGAATATTGAAGGTGTCATCGTCAAAGAAATATTCCTTTACATGCGGGAAATTCTTCTTGGCCCACGCCAGCTCCGCGGCCACATCGTCCGTGGAGCGCTTGCGCCATGCATGTCCGCTGAGCGTCTGCGGCCACAAGCAGAACGTGCACTGTGCCGGGCATCCACGCGTCGAATACAACGCGATAAAAGGTTGCAGCAGGAACGGCACGCTATATTTCGTCACATCAAGATCGCGCTTGTAGACCTTCGTGGCCCACGGCATCGCATCCAGATCTTCCACTTGCGGACGATCCGGATTGTGCACCACTTTTCCGTTGAGTCTGTAGCTGATGCCGAGGATTTCATTCAGCGGCTTGCCCTGCGCAAACTCGACGACGGAATAGTCGAATTCGCGGCGGCAAATAAAATCCAGCACCGGGCATTCGTTCAGCGCGCGGTCGGGATCGGTCGTCACCGGCGGTCCCACAAACGCAATCCGAATCGAAGGATTAGCCTTCTTGATCGCTTCAGCAAGCCGCTGATCGCCCTCCCAGCCTATCGTCGACGTGAAGAGAACAAGGAACTCGTACTCCTTGCAAATCTTGATCGTCTCTTCCGCGGATACGTGGTGCGGTGGCGCATCGAGCAGCCTAGAGCCTTCCAGCAGACCGGCGGGATACGTCAGCCACACCGGGTACCAGTAGGATTCGATCTCGCGCGTGGCCGGCCAGCGCGATCCGGCGCCGCCATCAAAACCCTCGAAAGAGGGTGGGTTCAGAAATAGTGTTTTCAGTGGCATTGGCATCCCTTCAATCTTACCATTTCTCCCGCTTTTAACAGTGCCTAAAGGGGTTACGGTTCTATTTCCCGCTCAGCTCGTGGAGCCAGTCTTCCATGTGGCCCAGCGCGCGCAACAGATTGAGTCGCGCCTTGTCGAGCTCGAATCCCGCATCCAGCGAGTCTTCGAGCTTGTTGCTTGCTTCAATGCGCGCCAGCTGCTCATCCTTCGGCGTGAGCTGCGGTGTCGACCCCGGACCGCTTCCCGTTCCATTCCCGAGTTCAAGTTGCGCCAGTACACTCTTCAACTGTTCGCCCGCAATCTGCTGTTTTAGACTCGCAATCTCCGCCAGAGTATCGAGCTCTCGCAAGCTGCCCGTGAGCTCAGCAATCTGGATCTCACTTTGTCGCTCTGCCTGCTCGGCTTCAACTTTTGCTCGGAGCGCATCAGCAGCCGACTCTCTGGCTTTTGCGCCGCGTCCCAGATCGAAAATGGGAATCTGAACCCCAAACCCCGAGGTAAAGTTGTCGGTCGGGATGGGGAGTCTGTAGTAACTGCTGAAATCGTTCAGAATCGTGGTGCTGCGGCTGTAGAGCGCGTTGAAGCTGACTTGGGGAAAGAACCTGTTCATCAGATCCCCGCGCGCCACTTTCTCTTTCGAGATCGCATTTGCCCGTGCCGATTCGATCCCAGGCAAAGTCGTGGGTTCTTCATTTGCCTTCACCGCCGGAACCTCCGGAATGCTGGCCCGGTCCGGGGTAATCGAACCAACGGGCAAGCCAGTCAGCACGGCAATCTGCTTTGAGAGCGTCCCTGCGCGCGTCTCCAGATGCAGGCGCTTGAGCTTCAACTGGGCCGCTGTCAATCGCACTTGCAAGAGTTCATTGAGCGAGTCAACACCAGCCTCGGTGCGTTCCTGTTCGACAGTCAACAAGCGGTCCGCAAAGCCTTCCTGCTGGCGCGCCGCCTCCAATTCACGGTCCACCGTGTCGAGTTCGATGTAAGCAGTGGAGGCATCCAGAGCCACCTGCTCACGCGTATCTTTCAGGCTGAGTTTAGCCGCGTCAATGCCAGCGCGCGCGGCGCGAATGTATTGGTTCTGAGGCAGACTGAATACGAGCGACTGCACGGTTCCGTTCAAAATCGATGGCACCCCCCCGGTAAACCCCACAGCAGGAAATGCGGGAAGCCCTGAGCCGAAGTTCAAACTGGGTACGAAAGCGTCCTTGGACTGCGCCAGCGCTGCGTTTGCCTTCTGGACGTCTGTCTCCGCAAGCCGCACGGGGGTCGAGTTTCGTTCAGCAAGATCCACAACCGTCGCCAGCGACACCTGCGCCACCAGCATGGAGGGCGCAGCCGTCATCATTGCGCCAAGCACACGGGCTAGCAGGAGCGCGCGGGTTGTATGTCTTGTCGTCATCCAGGGTGTTCCGTTCGAAATCTCAAATTAGAACTTCAATTCCAATGCCGGCTTGTAATCTTGCGCTAAAGCCAAAGCAGCCGCTCGATGCTGGACAGCCCCCGCTTTATCGCCAAGCTGTGCCAGCACCCGTGCCAGCCGCACGTGCGCAACAAACGCAGGCGCCTCTTCCGTCTTCGAGTCGCTGCTCAAATACTCTCCAAGCATTTTGGCCGCCAGCGGTAAATTGCGATTTGCTTTCGTCAGCACCATCGCGCCGTTGTACAACGCGACCCCGGCCTTTCGATCGTGCTGCGCCGACTTGACTCCGCTTTCGAGCGCAGCATCCAAATCGGTCCAGCGCTCCCGCCTTCGATAAAAGCTGGCCAGCGACATCCATGAAAACGCGGGATGCGGATCAACCCCGATCGCCGCCTTCAGTTCGCGTTCAGCTGTTCCATAGTCCTTGTGTCCCTCGGCAATCCATCCGCGCAACTGGTGTGCCCGCGCCTGGTCCACTTTGTCCAGCTCCGCTGCCACGCCCTCAGCTTTGTCTTCGCCTCCGCCCAGCACTCCCGGCGCGGATTTGTAAAACTCCCCCAGGTCCGCCAGCGCATCGGCATTGTGCGGATCCAGCCGGACTGACGACTCCAACTCCGCCCGAACCTGCTTTGCAAGCCCAAACGCGCTCATGAACGATGCGCGCGATGCTCTCTCCCCGAGCACCCTGCCGAGCCACAGGTGATAGCCGGAATTCTCTCCATCCATGCTGACTGCCTGTTGGCATTCGCTCGTCGCCGCATCCAGGTGGTCAAGAATCAGCTGCACGCGGCATCGCAGGTTGTGCGCTTCCGCCGATGTGGGAAGGGAACTGAGCAGTATCAGCGCCTTGTCCGCCTCGCCCGATTGCAACGCCGCGTGGGCTTCCGCCAAGGAGCCCGCGGCAGCTTGCGCATGCAGGGCAATGGCCCCCACTGCAATCAGGCCCGCTCCCGCGCCTGCAAAAAGGGCTGTCCAGAATCCGCTTCTCACTCGACCCGCTTGATGGGCACGCCCACTTGCAAGGGCTGTCCGGTAGTGGTTCCCGTCGCCACCACGTCGCCAGCGCTCAGTCCCGCCAGAATGGCAGCCTGGGTCAGGTTGGTCGTCCCCGTCGTCACCGAGGTCCGCACCAGCCCATCTTTCACAACCTTGAACACGTAGGGCTTTCCATTCTCAGAGTAGAGAGCTTCCCGCGGAATGCTCAACGCGTCCGCTTCGCTCGCTGTCGTCACCGTCACCGTCACATCCGTATCCGGCAGCAAGTCTCCGTCCCCGCCGTCAATACTGATGATGACTTCTCCGACGGTCCTCGTCGTATACGTAATCACCGTGATCGGCGTGCGCACAATATGCCCGTGCCACACTTCGCCGGCTTTGGCGTCCCACTTGATCTGAATTTGCTGACCTACGGCGAGCCGCCCAATATCCGGTTCGTCGAAATACGCACGCACATGCTCGTGCTCCAAATCGGCCATCTGCAAAAGCACTTTGCCCGCTTCGGCATACTCTGTGGGTCTGGCGTCGACGGAGTAGACCGTCCCCGCGATCGGCGCGCGGAACGAAGTTTTCGCCATCACATCGCGCGCCGCGGCGGCATTGGCTTCCGCATCGGCAAGCGCCGCCTGCGCGCGTGCCACCTCCGCCGGAGAGAAGTGCCCGTGCGCGCTCTCTTCGGCGGCGCGAATATTAGCTTCCGCCGTGTCCAGTTGCTGCCGGGCAGCCGCCACTTCGCTCGCTGAAGCGGCTCCAGTGGAACTCAACTTTGTCAGAGCCGCCAGGTTTCGCTGCGCCTGGTCGCGATCAATCCTGTCGCGCGCCAACTCCGCTGCTGCCGCCTGCCGCTGCTCCATTGTCCCATTTTGCGTGGCCGTTTCCAGCGCCGCTTGCGCGCTCTTCACGCCGCTCTCCGCACTCGCCAGCCGAGCCCGTGCTTCCACATCATCCAGCTCCACCAGCAGCTTACCCTTTGGCACGCGATCGCCGGGCTGCACGTAGACGGACTTCACTGTTGTCGCAATGGGGGCGGGATATACGTACTTCGTCTCCGGCTCCACGCGCCCGTTCGTGCTAAGCGTACTCGTCAGCGGCGCACGCTCCACCGTCGCGGTGCGAACCGGCAACCGTTCCCGTGTCAGGGAGCGTGCCGAGAAGAACACTACCACCAGAATGACCGCGACGCCCACCCAGAGCCATCCGCGATCCAATCCCTTTCTTTCTGTAACCATCCACCTAACCTGAGCCAGTATATAGGACTCCCGAACGCACCCCGAGGGAGCAAAAAATCCGCTCTCGCGTCACCGATCTGTCATCCGCGCGGCTCGTACAATGAACCTATGGCTGTGCAACCCCGCTACACCGACGACCACGCCAAAGCCGGACTCG
>Ga0302324_100026750_pt1 | contig 11014 bp, 7 predicted proteins | sample Palsa_T0_1_FD_201949 | JGI IMG/M metagenome (GOLD analysis project Ga0302324, IMG submission 201949) | Peat permafrost microbial communities from Stordalen Mire near Abisko, Sweden - Palsa_T0_1 | ecosystem: Environmental > Terrestrial > Soil > Palsa > Peat permafrost | place: Sweden: Abisko...
ACGACGTCAAGAGTCCGCCGAAAGTCCGCGGATACATTCCTGACCACGCCCAGACTGCGAAATTGCTCAGCAGAAAGAACGAGGTGGAACAGGCCAGCGCGGCGCCCACTACGCGTACCGGGCCGGACTTCTCGCCCAGATTCGATCCCAGCCACAGTGTGGCCGCGTACCACGCCCACACGACAAGCTGGTCCCAGGAAAACGGAAACGCATAGACGTACTTCGTGAGGATGACGTCGGTGATGGCAAGCAGCACCACGGGTATCCACATCTGGCGGCGCGAGCCGCGGGCCCCGAAGAATAAGAGCGAAGCTCCAATCGGAGTGAAGTGCCAGGCATGCGGTAGAACATTGAGCGGGCCCGCGAAGGGCAGGAAACGTACGGCGATCGCCAGGAGCACGAATAGATAAGCCAGCATGAGCACCCTCGAATACTTACCACGGATACGAACTACCATTCTGGTCTACAGGCGGGAGCGCGTCAAGCCCGAGTATCGGCGGGCTAGCGGGTGAGTTCCTCCATCTGCTTTTCGTCGATCACGGCCACGCCCAGCTCCCGGGCTTTGTCGAGCTTGGAGCCGGCGTCGGATCCGGCGACCACGTAGTCTGTTTTCTTGCTGACCGAGCCCGTTACTTTCCCCCCTGCATCTTCAATCATCTTCTTAGCTTCATCGCGGGTGAAACGCGGCAGCGTCCCAGTCAACACAAATGTTTTGCCGGCGAGTTTAGTTCCGCGCTGCTTCTTCTTGCCAGTCAGCGTCAGCTTCGCTTCGCGCAGGCGCTCCACCAGTTTGCGATTGGCTGGGATGCTGAAAAATTCGGCGATGCTCTCCGCGATGCGCGGGCCAACTTCGTCAACGTTCTGTAATTCCTCGACGCTGGCCTGTTCCAAAGCTTCCATCGAACCGAAGTGCTCGGCCAGAAACTGCGCCGTGCGCTCTCCGACGAAACGAATGCCGAGTCCGTAGATGACGCGATCGAGCGGCAGCTTCTTCGAATCCTCGATCTCATCGAGAATGTTCTGCGCGGACTTGTCACCCATGCGCTCGAGGCTCAGCAGATCAGGTTTGGTCAGTTGGTAAATATCAGCGACATTCTTGACCAGGCCGCGTCCGGTAAGTTGGGTAACCAGGGCATCGCCCATGCCATCAATATTCATCACGCCGCGGGAGGCGAAGTGCAGAATAGTACCCTGCAGCTTGGCTGGGCAGTTGGCGTTGACGCACCGGTAGTCGACCTCACCTTCGCTGCGCATCACTTTTGTGCCGCAGACCGGGCACTTCTCCGGCACGTCGATGTCGTCTTTACCGCGGGGATGATCTTCGTCCACCTCCACCACTTTGGGGATTACGTCGCCGCCGCGTTCGACTCGCACCCAATCGCCAATTTTTACCCCCAACCGTTGGATTTCGTCCATGTTGTGCAACGTCGCGTTGCGAACCGTCGTTCCGCCAATAGAAACCGGAACCAACTCGGCTACCGGAGTCAGTTTGCCGGTACGGCCAACCTGCCAACGCACGCTTTTCAGTTGGGTGACTCCTCCACGCGCGGCATATTTATAGGCAATGGCCCAGCGCGGAGCCTTCCCGGTGAAGCCGAGTTCGTCCTGCAGCGCGGTGCGATCCACTTTAACGACGATGCCGTCGATCTCGTAAGGCAGAGAATCGCGCTTCGCTTCCCAATGCTGAATGAAGTCCCAAACTTCGTCCATCGACGAAACGAGCTTCCGGTTTTGATTCACCTTGAATCCGGCAGCGTCGAGCGACCCAAGCGTTTTCCAATGACGATCAAAATAAGTGCGGCCGTTTCGCAACAGCATGTAAGGAAAATAGTCGAGACGCCGCTGCGCGGTGATATTGGAATCGAGCTGTCGCACGGTACCGGCCGTGAAATTGCGCGGATTCGCGAACGTTGGCAGCCCGTCCCGTTCGCGTTCTTCGTTGATCTTCTTGAAGGACGCTGTGGGCATGAGCAATTCGCCGCGCACCTCGAAGTCACGGGGAATCCCCGCCTTCTTCAACTTCTCAGCCGGAATTAGCAGAGGAATGGAGCGCACAGTGCGCACGTTCAGCGTAACGTCTTCCCCGACCGATCCGTCGCCGCGAGTCACGCCCCGCACCAGCTGGCCGTTTTCATAGATCAGCGCCAGAGACATGCCGTCCAGCTTCAGTTCGCAGACGTAGTCCACATCGCTGCGGCCGCTGAGATCGTGCACGCGGCGCTCCCAGGCGCGGAGCTCCTCCTCGCTGTAAGTATTGTCGAGCGAGAGCATCGGCGAGGAGTGCGGGGCTTTGACGAATCCCTCGCGCGGCCTCCCCCCGACGCGCTGCGTAGGAGAATCAGAAGTGATGAGCTCAGGGTGATCGGCTTCGATCTGCTTGAGCTGCCCCATCAGCTTGTCGAATTCCGCGTCGCTGATCTCGGGTTGGTCGAGAACGTAGTAGAGAGATTCGTGGTGGCGGATTCTCTCACGGAGCGCTTCCAGCTTTTTCTCGCGTTCCTTCGTGGCAGGAGGCATCGCAGAAGATTATAGGCGGAAGAAAACACGTAGGAACAGCCGCCTCGCCTGTTCACCAAGCGCAATGAGGGAGGTCACTCTACGGGCTGGCTTATCTCAAATTGGAGTCGCGGTCTACGCGCCCTAGCCGCGTCGCTGCGCTCCGAGGGACAGCCGGCGCGGGTGTCCCTACGCGAGCTATCCTCACACCAGGTCATCGAGCTTCAACAGGTGCGCCCCACCCTTCCACGACGCTTCGAACTCCCTCTGGATAAATCCCGCGTCGTATTCGCGTTTCTGCTGCAACAAGGCCTGGCGCAGCCCCCACAAGGAGCGCGGATTCCGGGGGTTGCGGTCGAGGTCGGCGCGAAAGACCTTCTCTGCCCCCGCCGCGTCGCCAGTCATCAGCAGAGCTCCACCTAGCGATTCCCGAACTGGATAGAACCAGTCGGGCGGCTCGCCGTATTTGAGCGTGTCCTGGATCGCGACCGCGTCGCGCAGCATAGCGATCGAGCCAGCGGTGTCTTTCTTTACCATCGCGATTTTAGCGCCCAGAACATCCTTCGCGATTTTGAGAATGTCTTTGGCTTTGTTGTTGATCGGCATCTGGAAGATCACATCGGGAGGCGTGGCATCTTCGGCGTCGGAAACAATCTTGTACTCAGCTTCCGCTTCCGTCATTTTGCCGGTGCCGGCCAGGGCCAGCCCGCGCGCGAAATGCCAGAACACCGTAGCCGTTTTCATCGCGGCATCGGGCTGCGGCATCTTCAGAATTTCGTTCCAATGATGGAAGCGTATCTCCACCGCTACCGGTATCGTCATGAAACCTTCGAGCGGCGGCATGTCTTTTACGTGCGGGCCCACATTCTGAGTAAGGAGGTCCGCATTTTTTCTTGACTCCAGGTAGTTGCCGTTCATCGCGGAACACATGGCGATAAAATGCAGGTTGTGGCTGTAGTACATCATCGGATAGATGCCCTGCACTCCGGTGGCCTTGATGTATGCGCGGTCCACTTCCGCTGCCTTTTCGTTGGTCTTCACGGCAGCGTCGTAATCACCGGTGCGGATGTAGACGTGGGCGGGCATGTGCACGATGTGTCCTGCACCGGGGGCAAGCGCAGCCAGTTTGTTGGCTCCGGCCAGGGCGCGCTCGGGGGTGCTCGACGCCTCCACCGCATGAATATAGTAGTGAGTCGCTCCCAGATGGTTAGGATCGCGCTTGATCACCGATTCGAGAGTTGAAACGATCTCTTCGGTCCCAGCCTCAGGCGTACCATCGGTATGCCACAAACCCCAGGGATGCAGGTTCATGCCCGCCTCGGCGAAGAGCGTCGCGGCATCCAAATCGTCGGGAAATTCGCTCACCACCTGGCGCATGGCGTCGCGATAATCCTCCGCGGCTTTCTTCAGATCGGAAGCCGGATCTGCGGGAAAACGCTTAGCGAGAGCCTGGATGTACGCCTGCTCGCTGTGCGAGGCCGCGGCGGAAAGATCGACAGCCTTCTGCACCGCCTCGTGCGCCTGCCGATAGCGATCGGGGTCGGCCGGATCGTTGTAGTTCGGCCCCACGGCCTCGGCGACGCCCCAGTACGCCATTGCCAGATTGGCATCGAGTTCCGCGGCATGTTGGAACGACCGCGCCGCTTCGTCGTGATTGAATGCGTAGATGAAACGCAGTCCCTGGTCAAAAAACTGCTGTGCCTGCGGGTTGTGCGTGGAAACAGGGTGATGGAGATCGCCCAGCCCGGTCACCAGCGTCACCGGACGGGTTTTGGCGTGGGGTGTTGCGTGGGAAGTGTGGTCCTGCGCGCTCCCGGCCAGGCAGAAGAATACTGCGCATATAACGGTAGCCAGAGTTCTCATCTGGTGATCCTCCTGAATTCGGTCTGGTTAAATCGCCCCAACGTCGAACAAAAAGACGCTGTGGAAAAGACGCCCCTTGCAAGTGGCGTCAGCTTATGCCAAATTGAGGGTTCTTGCCAAGAAGTTGAACTCCGGGCGCTAGCGAATCATGCCAGATGCTTCATCAGCAACGGATGCGCCTTCCCGGGGCAAAGTATTCTCCGCCGAACTCCCGGTCGCCCTGCTGAATGCTTTCAACACCAACAACCGCATCAACCAATATCTGATCGACCATATTCCTCCCGCGGCCTGGAAGGGAAAGACCGCCAATGGCAAAGGCCGCACCATCCCGGCGATCATCGCCCATATGCACAATGTGCGGGTGATGTGGCTGAAGGTTTCGGCCAAAGGCAGCAAGATTCCCGCGCAACTTGATCGCACCAAAGTGACGCCCGCGCAGGCGTTGCACGCTCTGGAGCGCAGCCGTCACGCTCTGAGCGTGGTGATGATTGCAGCTCTGCAAAAGGACGGACGCATCCGGGGCTTTCGTCCCGACGTAGCGAGCTTCGCCGCCTACCTCATCGCGCACGATGCGCACCATCGCGGTCAAATCGCGATGCTGGCGCGCCAGTTCGGGCATCCCCTGCCGCAGAAAGCGATGTTCGGCATGTGGGAGTGGGGCAAGCGCTGACCCGACCCTGAACTGCCCCTCCGGTACAATCCAGCTTCGCGGACTCCATCATGCGCAAAGCAGCTCTCCTCTACAACCCTCACTCCGGAGGCCGTCGCTCGCGACGGCAGACAATGCTCGAATCTGTTCTGGACCTGTTGCGCAGTGCTGGCGTGGAAGCCAAGCTGGTGCTCTCACAATCCCGCGACGATGCCGGCGAACATACGCGTCAAGCCATTGCTTCCGGTTGCGACACCATCTTTGCTTGTGGAGGCGACGGCACCGTCCACAACATTATCCAGGCGCTGGCGATGTCTCCGGTGGCGCTGGCGATATTGCCGATGGGCACGGCCAATGCGCTGGCCCATGATCTGAATCTTCCGTTCGATGTCATTGCCGCTGCAAAGGCCGCTCTTCACGCGTCTCCACGCCGCGTGGCTCTAGGACACGTTCGATATTTGGATTTCGAGGGCAAGCCGGGCACGCGCTATTTCACTGTGACGGCGGGCATCGGCGCGGACGCTCACCTCTTCTACAAACTGCACGCCGACAGCAAGCGGCAATTGGGCATGGCCGCCTACTACGCCAAGGCCTGGAGGCTCTGGCTCACCTACCGCATGCGATACTTCTCGGCGGAATACGTTGTGGCTGGCACCGACGAACGCCGCAGCGCCCAGGTAACGGAATTGATGGCAGTGCGCATCCGCAATTTCGGCGGAGTTCTGCAGGAATTCGCTCCAGGTGCGTCCCTGGATCGCGATGACCTGCGCCTGATCGTATGTCGCACGGCTGGCCGCCCTGCGTATCTCGCCTACGTGACCCGCGCCCTGCTGCGCCAGAAGTGGCCCATCCCGGGCATCGACCTGGTGCATAGCGACAAAGTCTCCTGCCAATATCTTCCCGCACCTTCCAACCTTCCGCACCAGAAAATCTACGCCGAAGCCGACGGCGAATTGCTAGGCACCCTGCCGGTAGAAATGACAATCGTGCCTGACGCCCTAACGCTGCTAGCGTAGAACGTAGAAGGTCATGTAGCGACGGCCGCATCGGCTGTCCGGCAAAGCGAAGCGAGCCGCGAACGCCCCACACTCCAGGCCAGTTTTCCCGGCCCCGTGCGCACTCGCACCCCGCCATGTCACAATATCCCGAGCCCGCTTGGAACCCGTCACCCACTTCCTGACCGGCGCGTGCATGGGTCGCGCCGGATTGAACCGCAAAACAGCCCTGGCCACGCTCACGCTCACACTCGCCGCCGAAGCGCCCGATCTGGACATTCTCAGTCGTTTCGGCGGCCCGGCATTCGGCTTCTCTCATCATCGCGGTTTTACCCACTCTTTTCTCGGCGTTCCCATCGATGCCGCAGCGGTGGTGGCCTTCGTCTATCTGATCTGGCGCGTGCGCGGACGCAAGCTGAACAATCCCAACCTTCCGCCGCGCTGGGGACTGCTCTACCTCTATGCGTGCCTCGCAGGACTCAGCCACATCCTCCTGGATTTCACCAACAATTACGGCGTGCGTCCCTTCTGGCCCTTTTACGAAAAATGGTACTCGTGGGACATCGTATTCATCGTTGAGCCCGTGATGCTGGCGTTCCTATTCCTGGGGCTGATCGTGCCGGAGCTCTTCTCATTAATCGACCGCGAAATCGGCGCGCGGCAGCGCCGGCCCAGAGGCCGCGTCGCCGCGACTCTGGCCTTGGCAGGAATAGTGTTGATGTGGGGCGTGCGCGATTACGAACATCGCCGGGCAATCAATGCGCTCTCCGCCCGGTCTTACGAAAATGCAGACGCCCTGCGGGTTTCCGCCTATCCCGCGATGACCGATCCGTTTCTCTGGTACGGCGTGGTGGAAACCCCAAGTTTCTTCGCGCTCGCGCCAGTGAACTCGCTCGAGCCCGAGGTCGATCCCGAAGGCCGCCTCGATATTCACTTCAAGCCAGAGGAAACTCCCGTAACACTGGCGGCAAAAAATTCGTATCTGGGACGTGTCTACCTTTCGTGGGCGCAATACCCCGTCACGGAAACCGAAGCTCTGCCCGACGGAGGCTACATCGTCTATTTTCAGGATCTACGCTATATACAAATGCCCAGCGCGTTCAGTCGCGGAGCCCGTGCGCGCCGTGGCCCGCTGGGCGCCGCCGTGCGCCTGAACAAGAATCTAGAAGTTGTAGGCGACGTCTATGGCTCCGGGAAAAATGAAGTCACGGTCCCGGAACCAGGACAGACGAAGAAGTGACTTGAGGGGGGCAGTTCCCTGTGAGCCTCTGTGTCCCCCCTGGTCCAAGCTTCCCTTGGACCCTACACAGGTTTCGCCAGCGCGCCACTAATCCGTTTCCAAGTCACATCCAGCGTTTCCGGCAAGATGCGAGTCTCTCCTACCACCGAGAGAAAATTGGCATCCGCCACCCAGCGCGGCAACACGTGCATATGAATATGCCCCGCAATCCCAGCTCCCGCAGCCTTGCCGATGTTCATCCCCAGGTTAATTCCGTCCGGATGGTAGAGCTCTCGCAGCACCGTTTCCATGCGCTGGCTAAGACCCATCATTTCGTGAGCCGCTTGCGGCGGCAGCTTCTGCAACTCGTCCAGGTGCGCGTAAGGGACCACCATCACATGCCCCGGCGTGTAAGGATACGCATTCAAAATGACGAAACAATGCTCGCCGCGATAGACAACCCCCGCCTTGGAGTCGTCTCCATCCTTAACCGCGTCGCAGAAAACGCACCCCGAAGTCTTCCCCGCGGAAGACACATAGGCGTAGCGCCACGGGGTCCAGAGATAATCCATAGCGGCAGGTTAGCAGATGCGAACGGCCTGCGGGGAACTCGCAGCCCGATGTTTATGGAGGGACGGACGCCCTCGTCCGTCCAGTCGAGCGCAGCTCGACGGTTTGCTCGCCACGGCCGTCTGAGACACCCTGCCGCTGCGTCCTGCACGGCAAGCTTACCGTAACCCCCTCCGCATTATGCAACCTTCCTGTAACCTGCCCGAGATTTGCGTTTGACACTGTTTGTAAGCCGTTGCTATAGTCGAGGTGTTCCCTTTGGACGCGGGTTTCTGTAAAACGTCCGACAGCTGGTTTTGTCAGCTCACTCGCCAGGGTGAGCCCACTACAACCAAACGACGCACTCCAGCAGTCCGTCAGGCAGGCCCCGCATCCCGTTCATCAGAGAGGCATGACCTTGCTCGACGAGACTACCGCCCCCAACTCAGATTCCAACACCGCCCTTGCGACTGAACCCGAGCCCACCGCGACTGCGGCTCGTTCACATGCCAGCGAGAGCGCCGCTCTCGCCGAGCCCGGGGATGAGCCCGGTTTCGCCGTGCACGACACGACTGCTCAGGAAATAGCCGAGCACGAGGCGTCCCAAGACGACAAGCCGGCGGGCGAAGATTTCGCCTCCGCCCTCGAGACTTTCACCACCGAAGCCGAAGAAGCCGCGGCCGGCGCCGACCGCGTCATCAAAGGCACCGTGCTCAAGCTCACCGGCACGCATGTGGTGGTCGACATCGGCGCCAAGTCCGAGGGCATGTTGCCACTCGCCGAAGTGCTCGATCACGAGGGCAAGCCCAAGGTAAAGCCCGGCGACGAAATCGACGTGATGCGCGACAAGGGCCAGACCGAGGAAGGCTACATCAACCTTTCTCACCAGAAGGCACAGCGCATTCACGCCTGGGACGAAATTGAAAAGGCGTACCACGACAAGAAGCCCATCAAGGCAGTCGTGATCGAACGCATCAAAGGCGGCCTCACTGTCGATATTCTCGGCGCGCGCGCCTTCCTGCCCGGTTCGCAGGTGGACGTGCGTCCCGTCCGCAACCTCGACGGCATGAAGGGCCAGACCATCGAAGTCGCCATCATCAAGCTCAACAAGAAGCGCGGCAACATCGTGGCTTCGCGCAAGGAACTCCTCGAAGGCGAGCAACTCGAAAAGCGCTCGAAAACTCTGGAGCACCTTGAAGAAGGCGCCGTGCTCACCGGAGTCGTAAAAAATCTCACCGAGTACGGCGCGTTCGTCGACCTCGGCGGCCTCGACGGCCTGCTCCACATCACCGACATGTCCTGGGGACGCCTCACCCACCCCCGCGACCTGGTCAACGTCGGCGATCAGATTCAGGTAAAGGTTCTCAAGTACGATAAAGAAAAACAGCGCGTCTCCCTCGGATTCAAGCAGCTCACTCCCGATCCCTGGCTCGACGCCGAGCATCGCTATCCCGTGGGCGCTCACGTCAGCGGCCGCGTGATCAGTGTCACCGACTACGGCGCCTTCGTGGAACTCGAGCAAGGCATCGAAGGCCTCGTGCACGTCAGCGAGATGACCTGGTCCAAGCGCATGAAGCATCCGTCGAAGCTCGTCAATGTCGGAGATCAAGTCGACTGCGTAGTGCTCAACGTCAATCCGACGGAGCGCCGCATCTCTCTCGGCATGCGCCAACTCGCCGCCAATCCCTGGGATTCTCTGCACGAGAAATTCCCCGTCGGCATGACGGTGGAAGGCCGCGTCCGCAACCTCACCGACTTCGGCGCCTTCCTCGAAATTGAAGATGGTATCGACGGCTTAGTCCACGTCAGCAACCTGAGCTGGACCAAGCGCGTAAAACATCCCTCGGAAGTTCTCAAGAAAGGCGATCGCGTCAAAGCCATCGTGCTTGCCATTGAGCCCGACAAGCGCCGTCTCTCGCTCGGAGTCAAGCAACTGCAGCCCGACATCTGGGAATCGTTCTTCGAGACTCACCACATCGGCGACGTCGTGCACGGCAAAGTCCTGCGTGTGGCGGCGTTCGGCGCGTTCGTCGAAATCGCCGAGGGCGTCGAAGGCTTGTGCCACAAATCGGAAGCTGTCGACGGAAACGGCCAGCCCATGACCCTCGAGCCCGGCTTCGAGCACGATTTCAAAATCATCAAAATGAGTCCCGAAGAAAAGAAAGTCGGACTCAGCATCCGTGCCGTCGGCGAAGAAGCATCGCGCATGGAAGTGGAAGCCTACAAGCAGCCAGTATCCAGCACGAGCTCCACCATCGGCGAACTGATCAACTGGAAGCGCGCCAGCAACGAAAGCAACTAGGAAGCCCCTCATATTCTGTCATCCTGAGCGAAGCGAGACGATGCGCAAAGCGCACCGTCTCGCGCAGTCGAAGGACCCCTATAAGCTTCTCTGCTCCGCGTTATCTGCGATTTTGCCCTGTGCCCCCCGTGTCCCCTGTGGTTGAAGAATTTAGTACACCACCCTCCAGTTTTGCCCCGCCCCACACCCTGTTCTAGAATCATTAGTCCACCCGATCTCATCTCTTAACACTGAGGTCCATTTCTTTGCCCGAAACTCTCTACGACATCGCCATTATCGGCAGCGGCCCCGCAGGCTACACCGCCGCCATCCGCGCCGGCCAATGGGGCCTGAAAACCGCGCTGATTGAAAAAGACGGATTCCTCGGCGGCACTTGCCTGCACGTCGGCTGCATTCCGACCAAAGCGTTACTCTTCAACGCCGAACTCTGGGATCACCTCAAAGACGCCAAAGAATTCGGCATCGAAGGCGTGGACGCGCGCAAGCTGAACTGGGCCGCCGTCCAGGACCGCAAATCAAAAATCGTCGCCAAGCACGCCAAAGGCCTCGAATTCCTGATGAAGAAAAACAAAGTCGAAACGGTTAAGGGTTACGGAAAAATGACCGGCTCCGCTCAAAACGGCGTATTCACCGTCGAGATCGTGAACGACAACAAAGCCACGCACCTGAAAGCGAAGAACGTAATCCTGGCCACCGGCTCCGAAGCCCGCATGCTGCCCGGCCTCGAAGCCAGCGACCGCATCCTCACCAACATCGAAATCCTCAGCCTGAGAGACCTTCCCAAATCCCTGGTCATCGTCGGTGCGGGCGCAGTGGGAGTGGAGTTCGCCTCGATCTACCGCTCCTTCGACTGCGAAGTCACCATCATCGAAATGCTGCCGCGCCTGGTTCCCGTCGAAGATGAAGAAATTTCCAAAGAACTCGCCCGCGTCTACCGCAAA
>Ga0302324_100026751_pt1 | contig 11014 bp, 12 predicted proteins | sample Palsa_T0_1_FD_201949 | JGI IMG/M metagenome (GOLD analysis project Ga0302324, IMG submission 201949) | Peat permafrost microbial communities from Stordalen Mire near Abisko, Sweden - Palsa_T0_1 | ecosystem: Environmental > Terrestrial > Soil > Palsa > Peat permafrost | place: Sweden: Abisko...
GCGGTCAGCGCGTCCACCCGGATCGTCCAGTCGGCCTCGAAGCCGCCAGAGACCACCCATTCGAGCAAATGCACGACTTGCGCGTGGCCGAGATAGATGACGTCGTAGAAGGCGACACAGGACAGCGCAGCCGAGACGAAGAGTGCTCCCGTCGTCACGAGCTCCGATGCGCGCGCGCCGATGACCCGGCCGAAAAGGCCGGCGATGATCGACGCGATGATCGGAAGAAATACGATCGCGCTATACACGCCCTAGCCTTTCATCTGATTGACGTCCTCGACCGCGATGGTGCCGCGGTTGCGGAAATAGACGACGAGAATGGCCAGGCCGATCGCGGATTCCGCGGCCGCTACCGTGAGCACAAACAGGGCGAATACCTGCCCGACGAGGTTTCCGCTATAGGCGGAGAACGCCACGAAATTGATGTTGACAGCGAGCAGGATGAGCTCGATCGACATGAGGATGATGATCACGTTCTTCCGATTGAGGAATATGCCGAGGACCCCGATCGTAAACAGGATGCCGGCAACGAGAAGATAATCGGCAAGGCCGATGTGCATGGCGTTTATCCCCCCTGCCCCGGCAGCACATCCACGAGATGGACGGCGGTCGCCGGCTCGCGCGCGTTCTGCTGGCCGATCGACTGGCGCTTCACGCCGGTGCGGTGTCTGAGCGTCAGAACGATGGCGCCGATCATGGCGACGAGCAGAATGAGGCCCGCTGTCTCGAAATAGTAGACATAATCCGTGTAGAGAATTCGGCCGAGAGCCGCCGTGTTGGTGAGGCCTCCCGTCGTCGCATGCGGGACGCTCCTCTGCGTCGCAGGCCCGAAGACGAGGAAAGCAACGATTCCGAGCTCGATCGCAAGTCCGCCGCCGATGAGCAGGCCCAATGGCAGATACCGTGTGCCCCCGCGCTTGAACTCCGCAAAATCGATATCGAGCATCATGACCACGAAAAGGAACAGCACGGCCACGGCACCGACATAGACGACCATCAGGATCATCGCCAGGAACTCCGCCCCCAGCAGCACGAACAGGGCGACCGCGTTGAAGAAGGCGGCGATCAGAAACAGCACCGAATGCACGGGATTGCGCGAGGCAATAACCATCAAGGCCGACAGAATCAGCAGGGAGGAAAACAGAATGAAGGCTATTGCGGTGAGCATGCGTTCAGTGCCGATCCCCCGGCCCTAGCGATAGGGCGCGTCCAACTCCAGATTATGTGCGATCTCCCGCTCCCAGCGGTCCCCGTTCGCCAGCAGACGGTCCTTGTCGTAATACAGCTCTTCGCGGGTTTCCGTCGCGAATTCGAAATTCGGGCCCTCCACGATCGCGTCGACGGGACACGCTTCCTGGCACAGGCCGCAATAGATGCATTTGACCATGTCGATGTCGTAGCGCGTCGTACGGCGGCTGCCGTCGTCGCGCGGCTCGGCCTCGATCGTGATGGCGAGCGCCGGGCAGACCGCTTCGCAGAGCTTGCAGGCGATGCAGCGTTCCTCGCCGTTCGGATAGCGCCTGAGGGCATGTTCGCCCCGGAAACGGGGTGAGATCGGGCCTTTTTCGAAGGGGTAGTTGATGGTCACCTTCGGCGCAAAGAAATAGCGCATGCAGAGCGCGAAGCTCTTGGCGAACTCAACCAGGAAAATCGAGCGGGCAGTGCGGTCGAGCCAGGCCATGGTCACCTCACATCGAATGCGGCAGACGGAAGGCGAGCACATAGCCCGCCGTCAGCACTACCCAAAGAAGCGAGAGAGGAAGAAAGACTTTCCAGCCCAGGCGCATCAGCTGGTCGTAGCGATAGCGCGGAACCATCGCTTTCACCATCGCGAACATGAAGAAGATGATCCAGATCTTCAGGATCAGCCAGATCACGCCGGGCACGGCGTTCAGCGGCCAGATGTTCCAGAGCGGCAGCCATCCTCCCAGGAACAGGATCGAGGCCATGGCGCACATCAGCACGATGTTGAGGTATTCGCCGATCATGAACAGCAGGTACGGAGTCGAAGAATACTCGACCATATAGCCTGCCACGAGTTCGGATTCGGCTTCCGGAAGATCGAAGGGCGGCCGGTTCGTCTCGGCGAGCGCCGAAACGAAGAAGACAATGAACATCGGGAAAAGCATGGTAGCGACAAACCAGCCATGGGTCTGCGCGCGCACGATCTGCGACAGGTTGAGCGAGCCCGCGAACAGCAGGACCGTGATGATCACGAAGCCGATCGAGACCTCGTAGGACACCATCTGCGCCGCCGATCTCAAGCCACCCAGGAACGGGTATTTCGAGTTGGAGGCCCAGCCGCCCATGATGATGCCGTAGACTCCCAGCGAGGAGATGGCAAACAGGTAAAGGATGCCGACATTGATGTTGGCGATCACCCAGCCGTCATTGACCGGGATCACGGCCCACGCCCCGAATGCCAGCACGAAGCTCAGGAGCGGCGCGAGCAGGAACACGCCCTTGTTGGCGCCCGCAGGGATGATGACTTCCTTAAGGGCGAATTTGAAGAAGTCCGCGAAGGATTGCAGCAGCCCGAACGCCCCGACGACGTTCGGTCCCCTGCGCATCATCACAGCCGCCCAGATCTTGCGGTCGGCGAGAAGGATGTAGGCGAGCATCACAAGAAGGCAGATCGCGAGCAAGAGGATCGCGCAGACCTCCCCGATCAGCCACGCCCATCCGAACGGCAGGCCCATGCTCTGGAATGCGCGCACGAATGCCATCGCCTATTCCGCCGCCATTTTCTGCGCACCGGTGACGAAGATCCGGCTGCATTCGGCCATCGTCACGCTCGCGCGCGCGATGGGGTTGGTGAGATAGAAGTCCGAAACCTGCGACGAAAGCGGCAGGTCTGCGTTGACGGTTCCCGCAGCGCCGACCGCATCCCAGATCGCGGCATCGGCAGCGGGCGACGGCGGCAATGCGCCGATCTCTCCGAAATGCGGGGCTTCGGCCACGATCGCGCGCCGAAGCGTGTCACGGTCGTCATAGGGGAGCCGCTTTCCGAGCACGTCGGATAATGCGCGCAGGATCGCCCAGTCTTCCTTGGCATCGCCCGGCGCGAACGTCGCGCGGCGTGCGCGCTGCACGCGGCCCTCGAAATTGACGTAGAGACCTTCCTTCTCGGTATAGGCCGAGCCCGGCAGCACGACATCGGCCCGCTCTGCCCCCGCATCGCCATGCGTGCCCTGATAGACAACGAACGCTTTGCCGAGCCGGCCCGTGTCGAACTCGTCGGCGCCGAGCAGATAGACGAAGTCAATTTCACCCTCGGTGGCGCCGTCCAAAATCCCGGCCATGTTGCGACCGCCTTTGGCCGGGAGAAATCCGAGGTCCAGCGCGCCTACGCGCGAGGCAGCGGTATGAAGCACGTTAAATCCGTTCCAGCCACCCTCGGACGCTGCAGCGGCGGGACCGATCATGCCCGTGTCGGCCGCGATTTTCGCTGCGAGCTTCAGGATCGCCGCGCCGTCGGGACGCGCAAGCGCTGCCGGCCCGATCACCAGCATCGGCCGCTCGGCATCTTTCAGAGTTTGCGACAGTGCATGGCTGCCAAACGCGATCTTCTCGAGCACGCCTGCGCTCGCGCCGAGCTGCTCGACGGGATAGGTCAGGTCATAGGCCGCACCGACATTGGCGACCTTGAGCTTGCCGTAGAGCCATGTCTTGCGGATGCGCGCGTTCAGCACCGGCGCTTCCCAGCGCGGATTGGCGCCGATCAGCAGCAACGCGTCGGCGGTTTCGACACCGGCAATCGTCGTGTTGAAGAGATAGGATTGGCGGGGCGCGCTCTGCAGCATGGCACCGTCCTGGCGGCACTCCAGGCTGGCGACGCCGAGCGACACCATTAAATCCTTGAGCGCCTTGATTTCCTCGGCCGCTGCGAGATCGCCCACGATCGCCGTCATGCGTTCCGGTTTCGTGGCGGCGATGCGCGTCGCGATCGCGGCAAAAGCTTCCGCCCAGGTCGCGGGTACCAGCTTGCCGTTCCGACGCACGAACGGGCGGTCGAGGCGTTGGCGCCGCAACCCGTCGCAGGCGTGCCTCGCCTTGTCGGAGATCCACTCTTCGTTCACCGCCTCGTCGAGCCGGGGCAGCACGCGCATGACGTCGCGCCCTCGCGTATCGACACGGATGTGGCAGCCCTGCGCATCCATCACGTCTATGGACTCGGTCTTGCGCAGCTCCCAGGGACGGGCATTGAACGCGTATGGCTTGGAGGTGAGTGCGCCGACCGGACAGATGTCGACGGCATTGCCTGACAGCTCGGAGGCGAACGCCTTCTCGAGATAGGTCGTGATCTCCATGTCTTCGCCGCGGCCTGTGGCGCCCAGATCGGGTACGCCTGCCACTTCCGTCGCAAAACGGACGCAGCGCGTGCACTGGATGCAGCGGGTCATGATCGTCTTGATCAACGGCCCCATGTATTTGTCTTCAACCGCACGCTTGTTTTCGTTGAAGCGGTGGAAAGAGGCCCGGCCATAGCCCATCGCCTGGTCCTGCAGGTCGCATTCTCCGCCCTGATCGCAGATCGGGCAATCCAGCGGATGATTGATCAGCAGAAATTCCATCACCCCTTCGCGCGCCTTTTGGACGAGGGGTGATTTCGTGTTGATGCGCGCGGGCGAGCCGTCTCTGGCCGGAAGTATGTCGCGCACCTGAAGTGCGCAGCTCGCCTGCGGCTTCGGTGAGCCCACCCACTCGACGAGGCACATGCGGCAATTGCCGGCGATCGACAGGCGCTCATGATAGCAGAAGCGGGGGATCTCTGCGCCGGTCTGTTCGCAGGCCTGCAGAAGCGTCAGCCCGTCGTCCGCGTCGATTTCGATACCGTCGATGATGAGCTTGCGGGATGACATCGCCTATTCCGCCGCCTGCGCTGCGATGGTGCTCTTACGCGCCGCGATGCGGCGCTCGATCTCGGGCCGGAAGTGACGCAGGAACCCCTGCACCGGCCAGGATGCGCCCTCTCCGAACGCGCATATCGTGTGACCCTCGATCTGCTTGGTGACCTCCTGCAGCAGATCGATATCGGCGAGGTCGCCGTCGCCCTTTTGCAGGCGCGTCAGAACGCGCCACATCCAGCCCGTGCCTTCGCGGCAGGGCGTGCACTGGCCGCAGCTTTCGTGGCGGTAAAAATAGGCGAGCCGCGCGAACGCCTTGATGATGTCGGTCGATTTGTCCATTACGACGATGGCCGCCGTCCCAAGTCCGGATTTCACTGCCACCAGCGAGTCGAAATCCATCAGGATCGTGTCGGCGATTTCCTTCGAAAGCACCGGCATCGAGGAGCCGCCCGGGATCACTGCCATCAGATTATCCCAGCCGCCGCGCACTCCACCGGCATGCCGCTCGATCAGCTCGCGCAGCGGAATGCTCATTTCCTCTTCCACATTGCAGGGCTTGTTCACATGTCCCGAGATGCAGAAGACCTTCGTGCCCGTGTTGTTGGGGCGGCCGAAGCCGGCGAACCATTCCGCACCGCGACGCAGGATCGTCGGGACAACGGCAATCGACTCCACATTGTTCACTGTCGTGGGACAACCATAGAGACCCACATTGGCGGGAAACGGGGGTTTCAGCCGGGGCTGGCCCTTCTTTCCCTCGAGGCTTTCGAGCAGCGCCGTTTCCTCGCCGCAGATATAGGCCCCGGCGCCGTGATGGACGTAACAGTCGAAGTCCCAGCCGTTGACGTTGTTCTTGCCGATCAGCCTGGCGTCGTAGGCCTGATCGATGGCGGCCTGCAGGTTCTCGCGCTCGCGGATGAATTCGCCCCGCACGTAAATGTAGCAGGCGTGCGCGCGCATCGCGAAACTGGCGATCAGACAGCCTTCTACGAGAAGATGAGGCTCGTGACGCATGATGTCCCGGTCCTTGCAGGTACCGGGCTCGGATTCGTCGGCGTTGACGACGAGGTAATGCGGTCGCTCCTTCACCTCTTTCGGCATGAACGACCATTTCAGACCGGTGGGAAAGCCGGCGCCGCCGCGGCCGCGCAGGCCCGATTTTTTCATCACGTCAATGATGGCGTCGGGGCCTTTTTCGAGGATGGCCTTCGTGTCGTCCCATTGGCCGCGGGCGCGCGCGCCCTCAAGCGACCAGTCCTCGAAGCCGTAGAGATTCGTAAAGATGCGATCCTTATCTGCGAGCATCGCAGGCTCCCCCGGCCAGATTCATGTCGCTGCTCCGGGAGGGTTCTGCACGGGCGCTTCGCGGTCGCTCGCGCCCTTGCTCGACTGCATCGCTTCGGCATCGCTCGACGCCGGACCATCATTGTGGCGCGTGCTGCCGTCATAGAGCGTGCGATCGGTAAGCGTGAGCGGGCCGCCCAACGGTTCGGAGGAATGCCGGCCGCCCTGCGAACCCGGCATCGGCGTCTCGCCCCGCCGGAGTGCCCCGAGGACAGCCTCAGTCCGCGGGCCGTCCAGATCTTCGTAGAAATCCTTGCCGATCTGCATCACGGGCGCATTCACGCAGGCACCAAGGCACTCGACTTCCATCCACGAGAAGACGCCGTCGTCCGAGATCGTGTCTTGCCGCGGAGAAACCTGCTTCCTGCAGACAGCGACAACATCGTCGGATCCCACGAGCCAGCACGGTGTTGTCGTGCACACTTGCACGACATATTTGCCGACGGGATGGAGGTGGAACATCGTGTAGAAGGTCGCGACTTCGAGCACGCGGATGTACGCCATGCCGAGCATGGCCGCGATCGCCTCGATCATCGGCTTGCTGACCCAGCCCTCCTGGTCCTGTCCGCGCCACAGCAAAGCGATCACGGCAGAAGCCTGGCGTCCAGGCGGATATTTCGAAATTTCCTTTTCGGCCCACGCTTTATTGTCGGGCGTAAATGTGAAGCTCGAAGGCTGCTCGTGATACAGGCGCCGCACGCTCACCGATCGATCTCCCCGAACACGATGTCAAGTGAACCGAGCACGGCTGATACGTCCGCAAGCATGTGGCCTCTGCACAGGAAATCGATTGCCTGCAGATGGGCATAGCTCGGCGGGCGTATCTTGCAGCGATATGGCTTGTTGCTTCCGTCGGAAACCAGATAAACGCCGAATTCACCCTTCGGCGCTTCGATGGCGGCGTAAACTTCGCCTTCCGGCACGTGATAGCCTTCGGTGAACAGCTTAAAGTGATGGATGAGCGCTTCCATCGAACGCTTCATCTCGCCGCGCTTGGGCGGCACGACCTTGTGATCCGCCGAAGAAACGGGGCCGGTCGGCATCTTGTCGAGGCATTGTTTCATGATCAGGTTGGACTGGCGCATCTCTTCCATGCGCATCAGATAGCGGTCGTAGCAATCGCCGTTCTTGCCCACAGGAATCTGGAAGTCGAGATCGGAATAGCATTCGTAGGGCTGGGCACGGCGCAGATCCCAGGCCAGGCCCGCGGACCGCAGCATCACACCCGAAAAGCCCCAGGCTTCCGCCTCCTCCCGCGACACGATGCCGATGTCGACGTTACGCTGCTTAAAGATGCGGTTGTTCGTCAGCAGTCCTTCGATGTCGTCGAGCACTTTAGGAAAATGCTCGCAGAACTCGTAGATATCCTCGGACAAGCCCGCCGGGATGTCCTGGTGTACGCCGCCCGTGCGGAAATAATTGGCATGCAAGCGGGCGCCCGACGCGCGCTCATAGAAGATCATGAGCTTCTCGCGCTCCTCGAAGCCCCACAGCGGCGGGGTGAGGGCGCCTACGTCCAGCGCCTGCGTGGTCACGTTCAGGAGATGCGAAAGGAGGCGGCCGATCTCGGAAAACAGAACGCGGATGTATTGCCCGCGCGGCGGCACTTCCAGCCCCAGCAGCTTCTCCACCGCAAGCGAGAAGGCGTGCTCCTGATTCATCGGCGCAACGTAGTCTAGGCGGTCGAAATACGGCAGCGCCTGCATATAGGTCTTATGTTCGATAAGCTTTTCCGTGCCGCGATGAAGCAGGCCGATATGGGGATCGATCCGCGTGACGATCTCGCCGTCCAGCTCCATGACGAGGCGCAATACGCCATGCGCGGCCGGGTGCTGCGGCCCCCAGTTCATCGTCATGCGCTGATCGCCGAGAACGTCCGCCATCAGCCGCCGCCCTTTGAAGCCTTTTCATCGCCGGGGAGCACGTACCGCGCACCTTCCCACGGGCTCATGAAATCGAAGTCGCGAAATTCCTGCACGAGCTCCACCGGTTGATAAACGACCCGCTTGACCTCTTCGTCATAACGGACTTCGACATAGCCCGTGAGCGGAAAATCCTTGCGCAACGGATAGCCTGAGAATCCATAGTCGGTGAGCAGCCGCCTCAGGTCGGGATGATCGGCAAACGTGATCCCGTACATGTCGAAGGTTTCGCGCTCGAACCAGTTGGCCGCCGGAAACAGGCTCACTGCCGAAGGAACCGGGGACTCTTCGTCCGTCTGAACCTTCAGGCGAATACGCCGGTTCTGCGTCAGCGACAGCAGGTGATAGACGACATCGAAACGCTTCGCGCGCTGCGGCCAATCGACGCCGCAAATGTCGATGAGGACGGCAAAAGCGCAGCGGGAATCGTCGCGCAGAAATTTCAGCGTCCTCAAGATGTCGCCTGGGGCGATATCCAGCGTCAGCTGATTCAGAACCACGCTCTGGCCGAGCACTGCGCCCGGCAGCGCAGCGTCGATCTCCTTGCCAAAATCCTCGAGACTCTCAGTCATGCGGTTCAGCGATCAATATTGCCCGTGCGGCGGATCTTCCGCTGCAGGAGCATCACGCCATAGAGAAGCGCTTCGGCCGAGGGCGGACAACCGGGCACATAGATATCGACCGGAACGATGCGGTCGCATCCCCGCACGATCGCATAGGAGTAGTGATAATAGCCTCCCCCGTTGGCGCAGGAGCCCATCGAAATCACGTAACGCGGCTCGGGCATCTGATCGTAGACCTTACGGAGTGCCGGAGCCATTTTATTGGTGAGCGTGCCAGCTACGATCATCACGTCGGACTGCCGGGGGCTGCCGCGGGGAGCAAAACCGAATCGCTCCACGTCGTAGCGCGGCATGCTCACCTGCATCATCTCTACAGCGCAGCACGCCAGCCCGAAGGTCATCCACATCAACGAGCCCGTGCGGGCCCAGTTGATGAGCGCGTCGGCATTGGCAACAAGAAAGCCCTTTTCCTGGAGCTCCGCCTGCATGGCCTTGAAATAGGGATCGTCCGGCGGTCCGCTGATCCCTGCGGCCGGCAGATTTTCCGTCGCGGTCACTCCCATTCCAGCGCGCCCTTCTTCCACTCGTAGATGAACCCGACCGTCAGCACGCCCAGGAACACCATCATCGACCAGAATGCGAATGCGCCGGTGGCCGTCAGTGTGATTGCCCACGGAAACAGGAACGCCACCTCAAGGTCGAAAATGATGAAGAGGATCGAGACGAGGTAGAATCGCACGTCGAATTTCAATCGAGCGTCGCTGAATGCATTGAAGCCGCATTCATAGGCGGAAAGCTTTTCCGGGTCCGGCTTCGACGGCGCGATCACCAGTGGGACGGCGATGAGGGCCACGCCGATCACTGCCGCGATGCCGATGAAGATCAGGATCGGCAGATACTGAAGGAGAAAGCCGTCCATGGTTTGTCCTTGAGCCCGGCCGGGATGATCGGGCGCGACGATTGCCGCAGCTGCGTTTCGCGGGCGCAGTATAGGCAGCGCCGCCCGTTGCGCAACGCGGGTTTACTCCAAGATTCGTAGCTTTCACAAAGGCTTTTTTGGAAGATTTTCGCCCATTCCCAGCTCGAGGGAATGGCGGGAGCGACGGGGCTCGAACCCGCGACCTACGGCGTGACAGGCCGTCACTCTAACCAACTGAGCTACGCCCCCGCGTGAGGCCCGATGAACGAGCGACCCGCGAAAGAGGGCCGATGTAAGGCCCGCTCTCCGGTGTGTCAAGGCGCGCAGATTATCTCCGGAGCTGCCGATCAGCTTCCGCTCTTTGCAGGCGCGGGAGGAGACGCTGCCGGTGGCGGGCGCCGTCCGGGATGTAGTTGGGCTGGTGTCAGGCGCCCAACGCCTTTTTTGTCGAGCATATCGAACAGCGACCGCGGGGTTGCGGCAAATTCTTCGAAGTCGATACAGCCGGTATGCTTGAAGTCGATCAGCGGCGAGGCGGTCGACGCGCTTTCCTTCCAGCGCTCCTCATTGACGACACGCGCCTCGTTGGCGTCCAGGCAGCCATCCTGATTGACGTCCGCTTTGGCGAAGTCGACTCGCAAGCCCGCCTCCATTTCGGCGCGGGTCACGATGCCATCTTTGCCGGCATATTTCTCAAGCATCTCTGCCGGCGGGTGCCATTCTTCGGGAGCTTTGCGGGGAGGCTTGGAATCGCCCCACGAGCAGGCGGCCAGCGCGATCGTGGCGCCCGCAAGCAGCACATGGCGGACTATGTATCTCATGGCAGGAACTCCGCCCGGTGCCACAACCATCGTCAAGGCCCAATCGTCATGCGCAAGCTGGGAAGGCCTGATTACAAGGCCTTTGCGGCGTTGGGCCACCGGTTCGCCTCCACTTAAGCTTCAGCGCGACAGGCTTCGCGGCTTCGCCGCTACCATCACTGGGCTGCCAGGCCGTAGCTGGCGGCAACAGCCTGCCTTCCTACATGTCGCAAGCGAAGACTGGTGGGCGGTGACGGTTTCGAACCGCCGACATCCTGCGTGTAAAGCAGGCGCTCTACCGCTGAGCTAACCGCCCGTGGCGCGCTTTATAGCAGCGCTGATGGCGTCGAACAGCGGCAACCTGCTGGCGCGCTACTAGTTAAGTGCGTCCTTCAGTTGCTTGCCTGGCCGAAACCGGGGCGTTTTGGACGGCTTGATCTCGATCTCAGCACCGGTTTGGGGATTGCGACCTTTGCCGCCCGCGCGTTGAGCGACGACGAACACACCAAAACCGGTAAGCCGGACCTCGTCACCTGCCTTCAAGGTGTCGGTAATCACATCAAATACGCCGTCGACCGCCTTGGCTGCATCGTGCTTCGCAAGACCGGTGCGATCC
>Ga0302324_100026752_pt1 | contig 11014 bp, 6 predicted proteins | sample Palsa_T0_1_FD_201949 | JGI IMG/M metagenome (GOLD analysis project Ga0302324, IMG submission 201949) | Peat permafrost microbial communities from Stordalen Mire near Abisko, Sweden - Palsa_T0_1 | ecosystem: Environmental > Terrestrial > Soil > Palsa > Peat permafrost | place: Sweden: Abisko...
CGGGGGTCCTACTAAAGCAGGACCCCCGTCGCCGCTAATCAGCCATAAGTCCACACCAAGTCGCACTCCCAGATGACGACAACGGACCCGATCACCGGGACGCTTGAGCTGACCAGCCCACGCGGCGGATAACCCGCATGAATGGGCCGCCGGTCGCAGCCATCAATCAAGGGAGAACGACAATGTCAGATCGCTGGAATCACCTGGCTGCCAGCCGCCGGACCTACATCATCCTGGTTGTCGCACTCCCGATCTTCTTCGTCCTCGGGAACCAGGGAGGCGGCAAGAACGGTAACCCCTTCATCCTGGGCGTCCCGATCTGCCTCTTGATGCTGCTCGCGTTCGGGGTCACCGCCGGCATCCGGTGGCGATCCTCACGCCGCCGCCATAACCTTGACCCCGTCGATTAGAGCGGACCTGCGGTCGGATGACCGCGAGCAGTGATTCACCAACCGAACACTGCTCATGGCGCCAGCGCCGCCCGTGAGCGCGCAGAACCGCCTTATCTGGACGCCTCCGCGAGGCCTATATAGGACTTCCCATAGCGTCCATAACGGCTGCTACGCGAGCGCCGTTGCGCTCACCACGGGGTTAATCTGGCGACGCTCCCGAGAGGGCTCGCTTGCTTGCGGGAATGCGGCGGGTAGCCCGAGGTGTGGGAACAGATCTCACGTGCCACAGCCGCGCACCGATTGGGTGGCGGCCATGATCACGCCAACGACGGTCGCGGTGGTCCTGGGTGGGGTCGCTGTCCTGCCTGGTGGACGGGGTGTATCGGGTCCTGCTAGCGTGAATCTTGCACCTTCCGCCTAGCGCGGTTCCGCTCGTCAGTGACGTCCGTTTTTCCAGGTCCGCATAGCGCTTAGCGCGGTTGACCTGAAAAGGGGAAGGTCGACAGTTCGATCCTGTCCCTGACCACATAGTCCCTCTGATCTGCGGAAACGTCGCCTGACGGAACAGGGTGCGCCGTCCGCTCGATGCGCATAGCGCTTATCCCGAACCGCCCAGCCAGCCCAGCAGGCGGGCGTAGCCGTCCAGGGTAACCGGGAACTCCTGGACGCAGAGCAGCACGCCGATGGGATCCAGCGCGGCGGCGACATGCATGTCAGCGCGGGTGTCCACGCCGCCGGTAATGACGCGTGCGTCTTCTACGATGGTCAATGCCATCCCTTTTCGCTGGTTGAAGGGGTGGCACGCACCCGCTAGCCGCCGGACCTGTGAACCCCGGCCTCTTGCACAGGACGGGCAGATCGGGACGGCACCGCCGGTGGGTGCCGGATAAAACCTGGGCCCGGCCGACGAATCGTTAGCAGGACAGCCCGAGAGGGCGTCAGCCGATTCGGAGGTCAGGCCGGGACCCAGGCCCCCGACCCCACGCACGCACGCACGCACCACCGCAAAACCGTGCAAGCCGGGCCGGAAGCACAATCCTCCCTACCTATTCCGGCGTGGCGATCCGACCTCGGGTGCTCGGCAGCAGGGCCGCCCGATTTCCTCGTTCTGGCGTCGGGAAGCGTTAGCGATCGGCGCCCGCCGTGCGGGTGGTCAGCGAGCCGGTCAGCGGCCGGGGCCATCCGGGTGGGCGGGTCTGGCGTGATGGTGTGCCCGGCGGCAGCTGCCATGGCCGGTCCGGCCTTCTACGCTGTTGGGGTGGAGACCCTCACGTTCTTGTTCACCGACATTGAAGGCTCGACGGCGCTGCTGCAGCGGGTGGGGGACGGGGTTTACGCGCAGGTGCTGGCCGGTCATCATGCGCTGATCCGGTCGGCGCTGGCCGCACAGGGCGGCCGCGAGATCGATACGCAGGGTGATGCGTTCTTCGCGGTGTTCTCCTCGCCGCGGAGGTGCGTGGCGGCGGCGGTGCAGATGCAGCAGGCGATGGAGGCGCATGCGTGGCCGTGCGGGGAGCGGCTGCGGGTGCGGATGGGGGTGCATTGCGGAGAGGCGGCGCGGACGGCTACCGGGCTGGTGGGCCTGGAGGTGCACCGGGCCGCCCGGGTGGCCGCGGTCGCGTGGGGGGGGCAGGTGCTGGTGTCGGAGGCGGCGGCTGGACTGGTGCGGGACGGGCTGCCGCCGGGCGCGGCGCTAGCCGACCTGGGCGTGCACCGGCTGAAGGACCTGGGCCGCGCCGAGCGGATCTTCCAGTTGTCCGTGGCGGGCCTGCAAGGCGAGTTCCCGCCGCTGCGCTCGCTTGGCAACCCGGCGCTTGCCAATAACCTCCCCGTGCAGCTGGCGACCTTCGTCGGGCGTGAGCGGGAGCTGTCGGAGGTGCGGGCGCTGGCCGGGTTTTCCCGCCTGGTCACGCTGACCGGGGCCGGGGGCTCGGGGAAGACCAGGCTGAGCCTGCAGGTGGCCGCTGACCTGCTCGATGGGTCTGGGGATGGGGTCTGGCTGGTGGAGCTGGCCGCGGTCTCCGATGAGGGCGCCGTGGTCCCGGCCATCTCCGAGGCGCTGGGGGTGGCGGCGGGGCGGGGCCGGCCGGTCTTGGAGACCCTGGTTGATGCCCTTGCGCCGCAGGACGTTTTGATCGTGCTCGACAACTGCGAGCATCTGATCGGCGCCTGCGCCAAGACCGCGGACGCGGTCTTGCGGCGCTGCCCGAAGGTGCACCTGATGGTCACCAGCCGCGAGCCGCTGGGCATCGGCGGAGAGACCATCTACCGGGTGCCGCCGCTGTCGCTGCCGGCCGCCGGTGACGGCGACTGGTCAGCGGCGGAGGCCTGCGATGCGGTCACGCTGTTCGTCGAGCGGGCGAAAGAGCAGGGGGCCGGCTTTGCGGTGGATGAGGAGACCGGCCCGCTGGTGGCGTCGATCTGCCGGCGGCTGGATGGGATGCCGCTGGCTATCGAGCTGGCTGCCGCCCGGTTGCGCTCGCTGTCGCTGACCGGCCTGCGCGACCGTCTCGACCAGCGCTTCCGGCTGCTCACCGGGGGCAGCCGGACCGCGCTGGCGCGGCAGCAGACCCTCCGGGCGACCGTGGAGTGGTCCTACTCGCTGCTGAGCGGTGCCGAGCAGGTGGTGCTGCGGCGCCTGTCGGTGTTCGCCGAAAGCTTCGATCTGGACGCCGCCGAAGCCGTGTGCGGCGTCGGGGACGTCGAGGCGTTCGACGTGGCCGGCCTGCTCGGCTCGCTGGTGGACAAGAGCCTGGTCGTGGCGGAGCCAGCCGGGGCAGCGCTACGCTACCGGCTGCTGGAGACCATCCGCCAGTTCGCCGCTGAGCGGCTCGCTGAGGCCGGCGAGAGCGAGCCCGCCGCCATCGAGGCGGCGCATTGCGGGCACTTCCTCGCGATGGCCGAGGCGGCGGCCCCGCATTTGACCGGCTCTAGCCAGGACGTGTGGTTGGCGCGGCTCGATGCCGAGCAGGGGAATCTGCGGCGCGCCGCCGAACATGCGGCCCGCGACCCGGGTGCGACCCGACAGGTTCTGCGTTTCGGCGTAGCCCTGCGGCACTACTGGATCGCGCGGTCCCGGGACGGGGAAGCCGCCGGCTTGCTCCTGCCGGTCCTGGAGCGGCCGGAGGCCGCTGCGCACCCCGAGCTGTTCGCAGCGGCGCTGGTCACTGCCGCGTTCTCCGCACGAGATGCCGGCCTGCCGGCAGCAGGGCAGCTTGCGGAACGGGCGGTGGAGCTTGCCCGCCGGCTCGGGGACGACCGGCTGATCATCGAAGCCCTCAGCGCCCTGTGCGCCTATTACTACTTCGCCGGCCAGCCCGAGCGGGGGTTTCCGCTTGGCCAGGAAGCCGTCGAGCGCGCGCGCCAGCTCGGCGACGATTTCCTGCTGGGCGTCAGCCTGCTGTGCTGGCTGCTGACCAGCGACCTCATGACCCCGGCTCGCGCCGGGCTGTTCAGCGAGGCCATCGCCGCGACCGAACGGTCCGGTGATCAGCTCCGGAACTACCGGCTGCACAACAACGCCGCCGTGCACGCACTGGACGCCGGGGACACCGCCGCCGCCCGGGCTCACCTGGACCAGGCAGCCGAAGCCATGCAGGCGATCGGGCAGGACAACGACCCCCGGGTGCCAACCAACCGGGGCTGGGTGCTGCGCCAGGACAACGACACCGAGGGTGCGCGGCCGATGTTCGAGGCGGCCCTGCGGGTAAGCCGCCGGAACGGGGACCGTTCCGGCCTCGCCTACGCCAGCCTCGGACTGGCGTGCCTCGCCGCCGATCACGGCGACTGGCCGCGGGCAGCTGGGCTCCACGGCGCCGCGCAAGCCTTCATCGACCAAATCGCAGAACCGTGGCAAGAACCCGAAGCGCGCTACCGCCGCGACAGCCTCCACAAGGTCCGTACCTCCTTCGGGGAGGAGCAGTCCGGGCGGGCCTACGCCAAGGGCACGGCGCTCAGCCTCGACCAGGCACTCGGCCTGGCCCTCGGAAGGACCCGCCCCGCCTGACACACGACTGGGTGGCGGTTATGATCACGCCGACGACGGTCGCGGTGGTCTGGGTGGATCGCTGTCCTGCCTGGTGGACGGGGTGCCCGGATCCTGCTAGCGTAGATTTTGCACCTTCCGCCTAGCGCGGTTTCGCTTGTCAGTGACGTCCGTTTTTGCAGGTCTGCACAGCGCTTAGCGCGGTTGACCTGAAAAGCGGAAGGTCGACAGTTCGATCCTGTCCCTGACCACCACCGATCGGCACGGCTGACAGCCTGCGATACCCTGCATTTCGCCTGTTCAGGTGAGGTTTTCGTCTCAATTTTAGCATGAGTGCCGGGGTGTGCCGCGGGGTGTCGTCGTGTCCGTGGGGATCTTGTGGGGGCGGCCGGGGCGGCGGACTTGTGGGATTTTTGTGGGGCACGCCGAAGGCCTCCGGAGGCTCACGTAGCTGGGTGTCAGAGACTTGGGACTCCACTTCTGAAGGGCAACCTTGCGGCTAGGCCCGCGAGGTTGGCCCGCGGTGACCGACCGGGTGACTGCCGGAGCGCTGGCTTACGCTGACGTATCCCGGGGGTTGTGAGGCTTCTCACCCCGGAAGAGGATGGGCGAGGTGAGTCTGCTCCGGTGACCTGGACGCGGAGTCCGGGACAGCCGGCGTGACGGCCATTCAGCGCTAGGGTCCCGCTCAACACCCGGCGAATCCGGCAAGTGGGCGGGGCCGCGCCCGGGCCCTGGCTGCGCTGGTGTTGTCAGGCCCACGGTGTCATGTGTCGGTCATGATGCCGTCGTAGGTGCGGCGAGCGCGGGCGCTGCGGGCACTGGCGCCGTAGCGACGGAGCATCTGCGGGGAGGTCCACCCGTTCAGTTCCATCAGGTCTCCCTCAGGGCCGCCGCGATCCAAACTGGTAGAGAGTAATGTTCCAACCACGCTGAATACCTCAGCCAAAGCGGGGCGCCTAGAGGCTGCTCTCGGGTTGGCGATTACGGGCATGGATCTCCCGGCCATCGAGCACGGGCAGGTCAGGAGCCTCCACCGGCCACTGGCCGCCACGCGTGCCAGCCACGTCGGCAGCCTGGCGGCGCATCGGCGTGCGGCGTGGCTGACGGGCGAGCTGGCGGCTGCGGGAACGTCCGTCGCCGGGCGGGCCGGCCCTGCAACTGCGAGGGACGCGCCAGGCCTCCGCATCATTGGCCACGTCACACGCCTGACCTGGCAACCAGCCGCTCTCGTTGCATCTCATGCATCCCCGCGCGCCGGGCAGCTCACGCGTCGTTTGACTCGGTCCTGGCTAGTGCTGGTATCGAGGCGGTGAAGATCCGCCCCGGAGCCAGGGCGCGAACGCTTATGCGGAAAGATTCGTGCTAACAGCCGGACGGAGGTCACCGACCGGTTGCTGATCTTCGGCCAGCGGCATCTGCAGACGATCCTGGCCGGGTACGAGGACACTACAACGGACGGCGCCCCCATCACAGCCTCCAGCTCCAACCGCCCCGGCCCGATCACCCTGTCGCCGGCCTTTCTCAGGAGCGGATCAAGCGCCGGCCCATCCTCCGTGGCCTCATCAACGAATACGAGCGAGCCGCATAGAAGCCAAGGTCAAGACCAGTGACCGAGTTCTGGAACTCCACGCGGGAAGATGACGCTTAACTTGTTAAGCCATTGCCGGATGTCGCCAGACCAGGAGACGGTCGAGCCGAGTCGCAGCCTGTCCGAGGCCAATCAACGCTGCAAGCGGTAAAGGGGTAGACTGACGTACTCCGAAACTGATTACAGCCGTTGTGCGCGTCTCTGGTTGATCTGTTCAATCTTCTCTAGGAGTGCCGCATTTAGCTGTGCGCGAGCAGCCCTGACGTCATTCAACGCATAGTAAGCTTTTGATTCTGCAGAGTTGCGCTGCCGCTGAGACTGCTGAAGTATATCAGCTCGGATTATTCGCGTCGCATTTCGCAAGTGGCCGATAAGCTGGGAACGGGCAACTGTTGCGTCATCGAGATGTTCAGGAGGTATAGGAATTCCATGAGCCCCTGTATCGTCTGATTCAAGCCAAAGACTGTTGTAAGCTAGCGAGTGGCTCGCCTCCGTGGCGTCAGCACTCAACTTAATAATCATTTCATCGAAGCGACCGAGGTCAACCGGCCTCTGCGCGTGCAGCTCTTGGACCGTTCGTTCGAGCGCATCAAGCCAGGCTCTACCAGTAGTACGCATCTTAAGTAGCCGGGCAATATCTTCTTGCGCCTGTTCGGCCTGTTGATCCAACGTCTTCTGTTCAGTTTGTTTCCGATGAAGGCGAAGTGGGCCATAGATCGCTGCCAAGGCTCCGATGGCTGCTCCTCCAACCACGCCGATCAGGCCATACACAGCAGCAACATCTGTCATACCTCCACTGTGCAGCACTGGGCCGCCTCAGGCCAGACCCGGCAGCACCCAAATCAAGTGACAGTCATCCCGCTTCTTCGTACCGCAGTGACGCGCAGGTATCCGAACCGACCAGATGCGAACTAAGCTGAACCGCAGCCGATGAACCCTCAGCACATCGTCGGAGTGGCTGTGCGCGCGGCGCTGCTGTCTCGCCAGATCTTGCCCGATGGTCGGCCGGGGAACGGCCTGAATTCAGGCAGCGCGGGCACCAGACTGTGGCATTGTCGAGACGACGGGGAAGCACGGCTGCCAGGGTGAGCATGTCCAGCGCATCCGCGCAGGAGGTAGCCCACACCACCCCGGGGAGGTGTCCTTTGCTCACGAGTAGAAAGGCAGTCGGCCATCTAGCGGTACCGTGCTGATCGGACTGCCGACCGTCCGCTTAACAGGGGTTCTATCACCCTGAAAGCACTTACCTGGGAAAGCCAAAAAAGCCCAGCTCACGCGCATAAACGCTGGTCAGCGAACGTATTCCGTTCCTTTAACATGCATAACAAGTGTACCGCATAGTGCCGTTTCGTCCGTGGGATTTCTGTGGGGATCGCCACCGGGATGCGGACTTGTGGAATTTCTGTGGGGCTTCCAGAAAGCCCTGACTGCACAGAAGATGAGCCACATAGTGGCACCAGTGCACTGCAGCCTCTGGTGGCCGACCATGCCCCAGGTAACTTAGCGTTACCGGAAACTGGTCGGCCTAAAGGGGCATTCCGGTCCCTGGCGAGCATGGACTGTCAACGCAGACCCTAATTCTGTTTGAGTGTTTGCTCGAGAACCCGCCGGTGCTCGCCCGAGTGGAACGAATGCCTAGATCACAGGGAATGCCGAATTCCCGAACGGTTCACCGTCGGGTGAAGGTCATCCGGCGGACAGCGCTTGGATGGCGTGTTCGATCTCCTGCCGGTACCGGCCTTTCCCGCAGAGGTCGGCGGCGGCGGTCAGGTCGGCCAGTGCAGCGTCGCGCCGCCCGGCCTGCATCTCGGTCCTCGCGTGTTCCTCGAGGCTGCGCACCCGGCGGATGAGCGCGGCCATCTCCGCCGACAGTGCGCGCCGAGGGTCGAGGTCGAGGGCCTTTTCGTACCAGCGCAGCGCCTCGGTCAGGTCGCCCAGCTGCCACAGCGCGGTACCTACGTTCTGGTGTGCGGTCGCATTCCACGGATTGGCCTGGATCGCCTTGCCGTACTCGGCCAGTGCCTCCTCATGCTTGCCCCGCTTGGCCAGCATCACGCCTCGATCCACGTGCAGGTTGGCCAGCTGTTGCCGGTTCTCCATGAACTCGGTGGCCTCGAAGGGCAGCGGTGGTGCTGATATGGACATCGAGAGGCCACAGTTGGGGCAAGCGTACCGAAGCAGTTCGTACCGGGTGCCGCACGGGCACGTTTTCGTCATGCTCATCAGTCGCCGCGAGCGTTCGTCGGTGCCACCCGGCTCGTCGGCCAGCGGGATCGCGCGCTTGTACCCGCGGCCGACGCCGGGCTCCGGCAGTGGCCGCAGGACGGACGCGGCCAGCCGCAGGGAGATGCCGCACGTCGGGCACGGCAGGCCGTGACCGAGGGTGGTCTCGGCGACCGGGCCCATGGTGCGGCATGCGGGGCACTGTAGGAACAGGGCACCGTCGGCCTCGTGGGCGGTGACGATAACCGGTCCAGTATCCAGGCCCATCAGCTCCACGCGGTGCAACCATCCGGCCTGGTCGCCGAGGGCCACGACGGGCCGCCAAGGGTGAAATGTCAGCGCGGTTAGGCTGACCGGGAGTTGGAGGCGCATCTGCTCGCGTCCGGATTCGGCGCTCCACACGCGCAGGGATCCATCCCAGCTCGTCGACGCGACGACCCGCGCGTCAGGGCTGATCGCGCAGCCCCAGACCGCATCGGAGTGCCCCTTGAGCAGGTGGCGTTGGCGAAACGTCTTGGCGTCCCAGATTCGTACCGTGTGGTCGGCTCCGCCGGAGACGATGAAGGTACCGTCCGGGCTGACCGCGCACACTCCGGCCGCATCGGTGTGGCCGTTAAGTGTCGCCCGTTTCTCGCCGCTTTCGCTGTCGTAGACGGTCAGCGTGCCGTCGCCGCCGGACGTCACCGCCCAGGACCCGTCTGGGCTGAAGGCACACCGCCAGGTCTCGGTCTGCTGCGATTCGTACGCCATGAGGTGCTGGCCCGTCTGTAGGTCCCACTGCGCGGGGCGCTTGCCCCAGCTGAACAGGACGGCACAGCCGTCGGGCCGCGGGGCGCACCCCCATACCGGGTGGCGCGCTGTAAAGATGCGCAGCGGCGTGCCGCTGCGGACGTCCCATACCCGGACCGTTCCGTCTCGGGAGGTGGAGACGAGTTGCCGACCGTCCGGGGTGAAGCCACAGTCCTGCACGACGTCGTCGTGCCCCTCGAGGGACGCGATGCGGCGCCGCCCACGTGCCTCCCACACCACCAGGGTGCTGTCTGCCGCCGCGGATGCCAGGCGCTCTCCGGCCGGATCGAAGCGGCATGCCGTGATCCGTTTACCGTGCCCCTCCAGGGACTCCTGCTCGCCGCGGGCGCGCGCGTCCCACAGCCGGATCCCGTCATCAGCTCGGGACGCGATGATGGTCGCGTCGGGGCTTACCGCACACGCGTATACGGGACCGGTGTGGCCGCTCAGGGCGCAAAGTTCCGCCCCGCTGGACGCGTCCCACATGCGGAGGTTCCCGCGCTCGCCGCCCGAGACGACGAGAGTCCCGTCGGGGCTGACGGCGCAGGACTTAGCACCGCCCACATGCTGGTCGGACCACCGGACCTGTCCGCTGGGCAGGTCCCATACGGTGACCATGTCCTCGCTGACCCCGGCGAGGAACGAGGCGTCGGGGCCGATGGCACATCCGTTGACGGGACCGACCCACAGCTCCCTGGACCCGGTACCTGCCCGGGCCGGGTCCTCGAGGGCCGGGCCTGCTGCTGAGCCGGGCGCGGCCGCGGGGCGGCGCCGTCCGCCGTGAAAGACGGCGGCGATCGTACCGAGCCACCCGGTCGCCGGGTCCCACAGCCGTACCGTGCCGTCTGCCGATGCCGAGACGACCAACGATCCGTCCACGCTGACCGCGCAGGCGGTCACCGGTTCGGTGTGACCGGTGAATGCCACACGTAGCTGCCCGGTGGCCGTGTCCCAGATCCTGACGTCGTGGTCGGGGCCGGTGCCGACCACGAACGATGTATCCGGACTGACCGCGCAGGGTAGGGCCGTCGGCGACGTGTCCAGATGCGGCGGGCCGGTACGCGTACCGGGTGCGCCGCTACTGGCACCGTTATCGTCGGCGAGCTCGCCGCCCTCGAGCGTGCGCAGGAGCTCTCCAGTGGGCAGGCGCCACAGCTGGAGGCCCTGCACGGTCGCAGTGACCATGAACGAGCCGTCCGGGCTGACCGCGCAGCCGCGAACCGGCCGCTCTGCCCCGCCGTTGAGCTCCACCGTGCGGGTCGGCATGCCGGTCAGCAGGTCCGAGTACTGGAGGAAGCCGTCGCGCGCGACGATCAACGTAGACCCGTCGGGCGTGAAGGCGAAGGCCGAGCCGGTGTTACCGAGCACCCCCATCAGGGCCGACGACTCCGTGGGCGGGGACTGCAACCAGAACCAGGTCCGTGCCGGCGGCTGCCGCCGCCGCTCCCGGTCCAACACGTCAGTAACGACGCTGCCTGCCCACTGCACCCGGTTGTGCAGCTGCTGCCAGTTGAGTTCCGGGCGGACAGCTAGCATCTCGGCCTCACGCCGGAGCGCGCGACGGATGACCGCGAGCAACTCCCGGCGCTCCGCGCCCTCCACGAGCCTCACCTCCCGGCCGCCACGCTGCTGCTTCCCAGGGGCGCTGCGGCGGCTGGGAGGATCAAATGAACGCGGCCCGGGTACCCGTAGCACAGCGATCCGCTGACAGGACCGGCGGCGCGGCCGAGGGTAATGTTCGTCACTGTACTCCCTACCGCGCGGGCGGAGCGATCATGCCGGAGGCATCTAGACAGGTTCGCCTGTTCATCTCGTCAACGTTCCGGGACATGCACGCCGAGCGTGATCATCTGGTCGCCACGGTGTTCCCGGAGCTGCGGGAGCGGCTGGACCGTCTCGGGTTGGACTTCTACGACGTCGATCTCCGCTGGGGGGTGCCGGAGACCGGATGGGACGGTGAGCGGGCGAATCCCTGGCAGTACTGCAAGCGCTGGATCGACCTCGTGGAGCCCTTCTTCATCTGCCTTCTGGGAC
>Ga0302324_100026753_pt1 | contig 11013 bp, 4 predicted proteins | sample Palsa_T0_1_FD_201949 | JGI IMG/M metagenome (GOLD analysis project Ga0302324, IMG submission 201949) | Peat permafrost microbial communities from Stordalen Mire near Abisko, Sweden - Palsa_T0_1 | ecosystem: Environmental > Terrestrial > Soil > Palsa > Peat permafrost | place: Sweden: Abisko...
GCCAAGGCGCGCCGAATAGAGATCCTTGGGCAGGCCCCGCATCTGCAGCAGCACCTCGCGCACCAGGTGACGCTCACGCTTCAATCGCAGTGTGATCCCGGCCGGAAGGCCGGAAATGCCGAACACATCGTCGGCGAGGCGGTTCAGGGTGAATGCCGGTATTCCGTCCAGGAGCGCGGTCAGTTTGCCATCGATCAGGCGGACGGCCGCAGTGGCTCCCTTTGCCAGCGACGCCAGCGATTTTCCGATCACGAACATCGGCATGAATTCGCCCGGTATTTGGAAATCACAGGCGAAGCGACGCAATTCAAGCTCGGTGGAAGGCAGCGGCTCCCGGCTGATGGAGATGCCTTCGGCACGACGGCGCTCGATGAATGCCGGCGGAAACAGACTCAGAACGAAGTCGTTGATCTGCACGTCGATCACCATGTGCACGCGCATCATGGTGCCGTCGTTCCGCACTGAGTGCACCTTGGAGAAATCACCGAACCAGAGTTCACCGGGCTGCCAGCTCACGCGCGTCCCGTCGATGATGAACACCACATCGGGGTTGGTGATGATGGGAATATGCAGGCGCAGCAACCCGAACTGGAAGCTGGTATGGAAGTCGAAGTGATCCTTGATGTGACCGCCGGGCGGTAGAAACAGGATCCGCACCACTTCCTTGGGGCATTGGAGTTCATCGAGGATCTGCTTGAAATAGGGCGTGCGCGCCAGTGCCTCGGTGGCCCGGTAACACTCGGTGCCGGCGGCACTCGGAAACACCGACTGCTTTCCGCCCATGGAGTGCAACGCGATGCCGGTCCACTCGCCCTTGTGATAGGGCCCAGGCTGCGGGGCCGAGGGCACATCGCGCAGCGAGCGCAGATCACGCAGCAGCTGTTCGATGTCGTAATCGCGCCGCAGGCACACGGCCACTGCTTCGCGCTGTTGATTCAGCTCCATGTAGTTGCGTCGATGAGCGCTGTCGCCACAGCTTTGCTGTTATTGAGGAGAGGCTGGCATAAACATCAGCCGCTGTCGATTGATCTCGACAGCACCAGACGCCTTGGCGCGCCAGGCTCCGCATATTCCAGATTATGTAAACGTTCGCCCGGCACTGATCCGCGGCGCCGCGTCCCTTTGAGTGCAGCAATTCGAGACTTGTTCGACATCTACGCGCGCACGCGCTGTTATGTCACGCGGCTTCAAGCGTAGACTTCGCCGCGCACTGCTCTCCAGGCACAGGTGAATGATGTGATGATGATCCGCTCAACTTTTGCATCCCGCGTGTTGCCGTTTCTCTTACTGCCGCTGCTACTCGCGGGCTGCGGCGGGGGTGATTCGAGCGCCACGCCAATGACGTCGTCATCCACTTCGTCCAGCTCTACCTCATCGTCGGGCGCGTCTTCGTCCTCGTCCGGCTCGTCATCGTCGAGCTCTTCGTCCTCGTCCTCGTCATCATCCAGCTCATCGTCATCGGGCGGAGGCAGCGGAGCCATCATTACGATCGGCACCTCGTTCGATGGTGCCAGTGGTCCCGGCTATTCCGATCACCCGGATATGGGCGGCGCAGTCGGCCCCAGTCATATCGTCGACTTCGTCGGCCTGTCGTTCACGGTGCACGACAAGAGCACCGGGGCTGTGATTGAGAGCATGAGCCAGAATCAATTCTGGACCAATGCCGGTGTAACGCCCGGAACGCTGCTCGACCCGCGCATTGTCTATGATCCGCTCGCGGGGCGTTGGTATGCGGTCAATGCGGGGCCTGACGCATTTCTGGCAATTTCCGCCAGCAGCGATCCGACCGGTTCATGGATGGGAATGCCTATCACAACCAGTGTCACCGGCGATCTGCTGGTGAAGGTCGCCTTTGACGCCACCGGCGTTTATACGTGTTTCTATGGCGGCAGCACCAATGCCAATTGCTATGCGATCCCCAAAGTGGATCTGCTGTGGGGGGGCGCGTTGGCAGCCCCGACGCTGGCCCGGATGGCCAGCTTCACCAATCTGGCGTATGAAATGGTGCCGGCGATCGATCTGAATGCCAGCAAAGCCGTAACGGCGCCGGAGGCGCTGTTGACGCGCCAGGGGGGTCAGAGTGGCACCAATCTCGCGATGGTTCTCATTCTGCAGACGGTCACCTGGTCGGGCAGCGGTTGCCTGGCACTGAACGGCAGCTGCACCGCGAGTATTTCCGCGGCGCAGAATATTGCGACCAATTTCACCTATACGAGTCCCGTCAGCGCCGTTCAGCCAGGTTCTGCGGAGCTGATCCGAGGGGCTGAGGATCATCGATTCTTCGATGTGTTCGCCTCCGGCGGCAGCATATTCGCCGCTCACGGCACCGAGATCAACGGCCGGATCGGCTTCGAGTGGTTTGAAGTGCGCATCAGCGATGGGGCCGTTCTGCAGCAGGCGGAACTGGCGGATCCCAACGCCGACCTCATTTTCCCAAGCGTGGCCGTGGATTCGAACGGCAACCTCGGCATCGGCTATACCAAGACTTCGGCGACTGAGTATCCGTCGATCTATCTGACCGGGCGCCTGAGCACCGATCCGATCAACACGTTGCGCTCACCGGTGCTCGCCACCGCCGGTACCGCCGGCTATGCCTGCAACCTGCATAACCCCACCGGTTGGGGCACCTACAGCTCAACCGTACAGGATCCATCGAATCCGCTGACGCTCTGGACGTTCCAGGAATACGCCAACAACAGCAACAACTGTCAGTGGGCGACGCACTGGGTGTCATTCTCGCTCTGAGCCTCAGCGCCAATGGGTCTCGATGCCCGGGTACCAGCGCACGGCGTTGTCATGGTAGATCTTCTGCAGCACCGGGCCTGGAAGATTGAGTCCTTGGACCCGAATGCCGTCGTAATAGAAGCGGTCGTCGGTCGACAAATAGCGCCACTCGAGTCCATAGAGCTTCTGCCATGCCTGGGCGACTACCTGGTCGGTTGATCCGGGATAAAACATCAGGTCGGTGCCGTACAGGATCCGATCCTGGTATCTGATCATGAAGCTTCGCACTCGATCCCGAGGTTGGGTCACGAGGCTCATCATGCGCGCTGCCGTGTCGATGGCGAAGTTGGGATAACGATCCAGCTCCGCGGCGAGTGCATCGAGGTGCATGTCCAGGCTGCCAAAATGCGCGCCGACGATCCGCAGGTCCGGATGCATCGCAAGCAGATGATCCCTGGCCTTGAGAATTTGATCTTTCTGCGGCGCGCCCCGAATCCTTGACATGTCCCATTCCGGATGCACCGTATAGTACCGCGCGCTTTCACCCTGGCGATCGCCCGATCCCCAGGCATCATCGGGATCCGCCATATGCAGAATCAGCGTCTTGTGCTGCGCGACCATATCCCGAAGGATGGGCTCGAATCGGCCATCGTCCGGCATGATGTATCGGCCCGACGCGTCGGTGATCTCCATGCCGACGTTCTTCCAGATCTTGACCGCGACCGCGCCGCGGGCGTAGTCGTCGTGTAGCGCAGCGACGGCGGTCTGCGAAAAGTCTGGCTCGTTGAATCGATAAGGATTGAAGGTCGTGCAGAGCTGGGCGTGCGCTGGATTTGCCGCTATGAAACTCAGGGCATCCTGACGCTCGCTCCCGGTCGGAGCCAGGTAGGAGTTGTTCGCATCAACATATAAAATGTCCATCACATGCATGTGCAGTCGCGCCAGCATCTGCGCGAAGGCGGGGCCCGATGCGCAGACGTGGGTATGGCTATCAATCGGCTCGAGTGAGGTAAACGCAGTCAGTCGCGCGCCGCTGAGGTAGAGCTCCGGAGGCAAGGCTCTGCGCGCCTGGCGCTCGGTCACCCAGACCAGGCCGAGGCAGATGGTCGCCACCAGCAGCAGGAACGCGAGCTTCGGGTAGCGTTTCATTTGCCGCCCGCACGGAAATACGCCTCGCGCGACACCGGTACGATTGCATCATCCTCGTCCTGGTCTTCGCCGAGCGCTCGCGCGGTCTCGACCGCCCGAGAGACACCCTGGATGGTTGGGCTTTCGAAGATGACGCGCATCGCGAGCTCGACATGAAAATGCTCGCGGATTCTGGAGATGACCTGGGTAGCCATGAGGGAGTGGCCGCCGAGTTCGAAGAAGTTATCGGTGGTGGAGATGGTCTCGCGCCGCAGCAGCTCAGCCCAGATCGCGGCCACGACTTCCTCGGTGGCCGTGCTGGGAGCGAGCTGGGCGGTGTGCGGGAGCTGCTCGGGTGAGGGCAGGGCGTTGCGATCGAGCTTGCCGTTGGCGGTGAGTGGGATTTTGGGCAGTGCGATGAGCGCCGCGGGCAGCATGTAGTCGGGCAACTGCGCTCGCAGGTGCTCGCGCAGCGCCTCGAGCGAGACGCTCTGCTCGCGCGCGGCCACAAAGTAGGCGAGCAGGCGCCTCTCCCCGCGCTGATCCTCCGGCGCCAGCGCCACGGCCTGCTGCACGGCCGGGTGCTGCAGGAGAACCGACTCGATCTCGCCCAGCTCGATGCGGAAGCCGCGGATCTTGATCTGATCATCGCTGCGGCCGAGGAACTGCACGTTGCCATCGCTGCCATAGCGCGCCAGATCCCCGGTGCGGTACATGCGCGCGGCCGGATCGGCGCTGAAGGGGTTGGCCAGGAAGCGCTCGGCGCTCTGCTGCGGCTGATTGAGGTATCCGGCGCTGACCCCCGCCCCGGCGATGTAGAGCTCCCCGCTGACCCCGATCGGTACCGGCTCGCGATGCGCATCGAGGATGTAGATCTGCGTGTTGGCGATCGGCCGTCCGATCGGGATGCTGCCCGCCCCGGGGCTGCCCTGCCATTGATCCAACTTAAGCGTGAGCGAGCCGACCGTGGTCTCGGTCGGTCCGTAGTGATTGAGGATACGAGCGCGCGCGCCGAGCGCTGCGATCCGCTCGAGCAGCGCAGGGTTCAGCGCCTCCCCGCCCATGATCAGATACTCCCGCGGCAGCAGCTGCTGCGCCTCGGCGCTGCTGAGCAGGGCCTGCAGATGCGAGGGGACGATCTTGAGCACATCGATCGGGTAGCGCTGTGCATAGCGCGCGAAGCGCTGCGCATCGGTGCAGTCCTCGTAGGCGATGATGTGCAGGCAGCCGCCGCTGATGAGCGCGGGGAAGATGCAGGTGTTGCCCAGATCCGCACCGATGGTCGAGACGGTGGCAAAGTGCAGGCCCTGCGGGAAGCGCGCCAGCTCGAGCCGCTCGCTGATGAAGTGGGCATAGTTGGTGAGGTTGCGATGGCGCACCGCTACACCCTTGGGCACCCCGGTCGAGCCGGAGGTGTAGATGACGTAGATCAGATCCTCGGGCGTGTTGAGCAGGGGCGGGTTGCTGCGCGAGTGCTCAGCCCACAGTTGCTGATCGCGATCCAGGCAGATCCCCTGGCCGCAGAACTGCGGTAGTTGTGCGAGCAGCGACTGCTCGCTCAGCAGTACGGCCACGCCACTGAGCTGCTGCTCGAGCCTTGCCCTGGGACTGTCGGGGCTCAGGGGCACGTAGGCCCCGCCGGCCTTGAGGATGGCGAGCACGGCGAGCATCGTCTGGGCCGAGCGCTGCACGGCCAGTCCCACCAGCGAGTCCGCTCCCACCCCCAGCGTGCGCAGATGATGTGCCAGCTGATTGGCGCGCTCGTTGAGTTCGCGGTAGCTCAGTACCTGCTCGCCACAGCGCACCGCCGGCCGATCCGGCGTGCGCGCCACCTGCGCCTCGAACAGCTCCTGCAGGCACTGGCGCGGATACTCGCGCGCGCTCTGGTTCCACTCGATCAGCAGCCGCTGCCGCTCGCGGGCCGGAAGCAGCGGCAGGCGGCTCACGCTGCGCGCCGGATCCTCCAGCGCTGCGAGCAGCAGAGTCTGGAAGTAGCCCGCGTAGCGCTGCACGCTCTCGCCTGCCACTCGAGCGCCATCGTAGTGCCAGAGCAGCTCGATCCGATCGCAGCGCCGTTGCGCGCTGAGCTTCAGCTCAAACCCCTCCGCGTGCACCTGCTGCTCGAGCCACTCAAAGCATACCCCGCCCTGACTCGCCCGCTCCGGTAGCTCCCGGTAGCTGAACTGCAGCGGCAACCGGCAGCCTGCGGCCGCTCCCTGGACTTCGAGCTGACTCCAGCTGAAGCACTCCTCCCAATTGGAAATTTCAGCGATCGCTGTTTTGAGGCGCTTCGCGACCGTGTCCAGGCAGTCGTCCGGGCTGAGCGTGAGTTGCAGCGGCAGAACCCTGGCGAACGGGCCGAGCGCCGTCTCGAGTTCTTCGTACTTGCGCCCGTCCAATTCAACGCCCAGTGCAATCCGCGATCGCGCCGTGAGGCGAAACAGCAGGACGTTCCAGCACGCCAGCAGCACATCGGCCGGGGAAGCCGCAATGGCCGCACAAACGGCCAGCAGTCGCTCGCATACGGCAGGTTCAAGACAGCCACTGACCGGGGCGGCGTCCGCAACGGCGCCCCCGGCATCTGCCCGGTACTCGAGCGGCAGACCGGTGTCGGGGTTCAGGTCGAGCGAACGAGCATGGTCGCGCCAGAAGTCGCGCCCGGCACGGGTGTCCTCGCCATTGAGCAATTGTTGTTGCCATTCGACGAAATCCGTGTATTGCAGAACATCCTCGGCGCCGCGATCGTCGGCCGGCGCGGCGTAGGCGCGTCCGATTTCTGCCACCAGCAGTTCCAGCCCGCGCGCATCCGTCAGCAGCGTGGACATCGAGAGGCTCAGCAGATGCTCCTCAGGGCCGGTGCACTCGAGTCGAGCGTGGATCAGTGGGTCGCTGTCCACATTGGCAGCCGACGGCGGCTGCGCATCGACTGCCCAAGCGAGGCCAGCCTGGTCGCGGATCACCTGGAAGGGCAGTTTGATGCCGACCTGGCGATGAAGCGTCGTGCGCAGGATTTCGTGCCGATCGATCACGCGCTCGAGCGCGGCTCGCAGTCTCGACGGATCAAGGGGGCCCCGCAGTCGCACGCTGCAGCGGGCCGGCGCGGCCGCACCGCGCTGCTGCTGAAACCAGGCTTGCTCCTGCTGCAGCGAAAGTCTGAATCCGGTGACGGCAGGTTCGGTCATGATGAAGCCACTGGCGAGGGCTTGGCGCCTCGGCGCAGGTCCTTGAGCTTTCGAGCGCTCGCCTGCTGGAACTTGCGGCGATCCTCGGCCTGAATCTGCGCCTCAGCTTCGGCCAGCCGCTGCGCCAGCGCGCCCATCGATAGCTCCGGATCGGCCGCCACGGCCCGCAGCAGCGCCTCGTACAGGGCTGCAAACCTGGCGATGGTGGAGGCTTCGAACAGATTCGGGTTGTAGACCCAGGCGGCGTGCGGGGCCGACTCAGGATCATTGATGAAGAGCACCAGATCGAAGCGTGAGCTGCTGCTGACACCCAGCGGTCCCAGCTTCAGCCCGCCGAACTCGCGCACGCTCTGAGGCGTGTTCTGCATCACGAACAGCACCTGCACCAGCGGATTGTGCGTCAATGCGCGCTCGGGCCGCACCTCCTCGACGATCCTGTCGAACGGGACGTCCTGGTGGCCGAACGCCCCAAGGCAGGTCTGTCGCATCTGCAGCAACAGTTCGCGGAAGCTTTGCTGCTGCTCGAAGGTGGCGCGAATCGGCAGCAGATTGACGAAGAAGCCGATCAGCTTCTCGGTCTCCAGCTGGGTCCGGTTGGCGAGGTCCGTGCCGACGACGATGTCCTTCTGTCCGCTCTGCCGGGCAAGCAGTGCCTCAAACCCGGCAATCAAGGTCATGAAGAAGGTGGCGTTGTGGCGGCGACTCAGCGCGCGCAGATCCTTGATGAGCTCGGGCGCGAATGGGTGCTTATGAACCGCACCCCAGAACAGATCGTTCGGTTGCCGCGGCCGGTCGGTGGGCAACTCGAGTACGCTCGGAGCACCTGCGAGCTGCTGCTTCCAATAGGCGAGCTGTTGCTGCAGCACCGGGCCCGACAGTACCTGCCGCTGCCACACCGCGTAGTCGACATACTGAAACTGCAGTTCCGGCAACGGCGAGCTGTGACCGGCCAGGTACGCTTCATAGAGTACCGCCAGTTCCTGCGACAGCACGCCGAGTGACCAGCGGTCACTGATGATGTGGTGGGTGTTGAGCACCAGCGCGTGGTCGTTGTCGTCCAATTTGATCAACAGGGCGCGCAGCAGCGGGCCGGTCGAGAGATCGAATGGAGATTTGACCTCTTGAGTGGCAATGCGGCGCGCTTGCGCTTCGCGTTCGCCCGGCGGCAGCGAGGACAAGTCGGTAATGGCCAACGCCAGGGGCAGTGATGGCCCGATCAACTGGATGGGCGCTTCGTTGACTGCGCGGAAGGTGGTACGCAGCGCCTCGTGGCGGCGCACGATCTCGTTCAGGGATTTCTCGAGTGCCGCGACCTGCAATGCGCCGTACATGCGCGTGATGTGCGACACATTATATTGAGGGTTATTGGGCTCCAGCTGATCCATGAACCACAGCCGCTGCTGCGCGAACGACAGGGGCAGCGGGCGATCGCGGGCGACACGCTCGAACGGCGGCGCGCTGAGACCGCGCTGTTCGCGTTGCAGCGCCTGTACCCGCTCGGCCAGCGCCGCAACCGAGGGCGATTCGAACAGCGCCCGCAGCGGCAGATCGATCTCGAAGGCCTTTCGGATCCGGGACATGACCTGCGTGGCGAGCAGCGAATGTCCGCCGAGATCGAAGAACTGGTCGTGGCGACCGACCTGCTCGAGCTTAAGTACGTCGGCCCAGATGCCGGCGATGACCTCCTCGATCGGTGTGGAGAACTCGGCGCCGAGGTGCGCGAGATCCGCCGCCGCATAGTCGGGCGGGGGGAGCGCCTTGCGATCGACTTTGCCGTTGGGCGAGAGCGGCAGGGCATCGAGAGCCACGAACACGCTCGGCACCATGTAATCCGGCAAGGTGTGCTTGAGCTGCGTGCGCAGCTCGGCGCTCGGCACGCTCTGTCCGGATCGGAACAGCACGTACGCGACCAGTCGCTTATGGGAAGCCTGATCCTCGTGTACCAGAATGACCGCCTGCGCCACGGCGGGGTGCCGCGCGAGTGCATCCTCGATCTCTCCGAGCTCGATGCGATAGCCGCGCAGCTTGACCTGGTGATCGGAGCGGCCGAGGAACTCGATGCGGCCATCGGGCAGATAGCGGCCCACATCGCCGGTGCGGTACATCGTGCGGCCCGGAGCTGATGCAAACGGGTCGGCGATGAACTTCTCGGCGCTCAGGTCGGCTCGATTCAGGTACCCGCAGGTGACCCCATCGCCGCCAATGTGCAGTTCCCCGGCCACCCCGATCGGTACTGGCTCGAGATTTCGGTCCAGGATATAGACCTGCGTGTTGGCCAGCGGTCGGCCAACCACCAGCGGCTCCTCCGCGGAGGTGAAGTGATGCACCGTCGACCAGACCGTGGTCTCGGTCGGCCCATAGAAATTGTAGAGCGAGGGCTCGGCTTCCAGCAGCCGCGTGCACAGTGCTCGCGGCAGCGGCTCGGCACCGATGGCCCGCTTGAGACCCACACCGCTGAAGCCCGCCTCCAGCAGCAGACTCCAGGTCGTCGGGGTCGCATGCACGATCGTCGCCCCCCTGGCTCGCAGCAGTGCCGCCAGCCGCTCGCCGTCTGCGGCCAGATGGCGCTCACCGATGATGACCCGCCCGCCTGTGATCAGCGCCAGATAAAGCTCCGGAATGCACATGTCGAAGGCAAAGGAGGCCAGTGCCGGGAACACATCGCGCTCGCTCATCTGCAGCTGCTGCGCCATGCAGCTGAGCAGGTTCACCACCGCCCGATGCGGCACCTGCACCCCCTTGGGCCGCCCGGTCGAGCCGGAGGTGAAGATCACGTACAGCAGATCCTCTGGATGCCCCAGCCGCCCGGGGTTGCTGCTCTCCTGCGCGCCGATGCTCGACCAGTCGCTATCCAGGCACAGCACCCGCTCGGCCTGTCCGGCAATCGAACCGATCAGTGACTGCTGCGTGATCAGCACCGGAACCTGCGCATCCTCGAGGATCAGCCGAATGCGCTCGGCCGGGTAGGCCGGATCGAGCGGCACGTAGGCGGCCCCGGACTTCTGGATCCCCAGCAGCCCGATCATCATCTCCAGCGAGCGCTCGATCAGAAGTCCCACCCGCTGGCCCGCTCCCACCCCCTGCCCGCGCAGCCAGTGCGAGAGCTGATTGGCACGGGCATTGAGCTGCTCATAGCTGAGCGACTCATCCTGAAACTGGCAGGCAATGGCCTGCGGCGTGCGCTGCACCTGCCGCTCGATCAGCTCGTGCAGGCACAGCTCGCGCGGATACTCCCGCTGCGTCGCGTTCCACTCGATCAGCAGCTGCCCCCGTTCGCGCGCACTGAGCAGCGCCAGCCGCGAGATCGGCACCGAGGCATCCGCCACTACCGCCTCGAGCAGCACCTGGTAGTGCTCCAGCAGCCGCTCGATCGTCGATGCGTCAAACAGGTCGGTGCTGTACTCGAGCCGCCCACGCAAGCCTTCGGGCGTCTCCACCAGGAACATCGAGATATCAAACTTGGAAGTGGTATTACCGGTCTCGAGCAAGCTCAGCTCGCACCCGGACAATCTAAATTCCTGGCGCGGCGCATTCTGCAGCGAGAACAGCACCTGGAACAGGGGGTTTTGACTCAGACTGCGCTCGGGGCGTAGTTCCTGCACGATCTTCTCGAACGGCACATCCTGGTGCGCGTAGGCCGCGAGCGCTCCGTCCTGTACACGTCGCAGCAGCTCTCGAAAGCTCAACTCGTCGGAAAGCCTGGCTCGCATTACCAAGGTATTGGCAAACAGCCCAATGAGTCCTTCGATCTCGGTGCGATTGCGATTGGCGATTGGCGTGCCGATCAGCAGGTCGTCCTGACCGCTATGGCGCGCGAGCAGCACCTCGAAGGCGGCCAGCATCACCATGAACAGGGTTGCGCCTTCCTGCCGAGCCAAGACATTCAATTGCCGCGAGAGCCCCGCGGGAATACTGATCGGGCGCGTCGCTCCATTGAAGGTCTGCATGGGCGCACGCGGTCGGTCGGTAGGCAGATCGA
>Ga0302324_100026754_pt1 | contig 11013 bp, 8 predicted proteins | sample Palsa_T0_1_FD_201949 | JGI IMG/M metagenome (GOLD analysis project Ga0302324, IMG submission 201949) | Peat permafrost microbial communities from Stordalen Mire near Abisko, Sweden - Palsa_T0_1 | ecosystem: Environmental > Terrestrial > Soil > Palsa > Peat permafrost | place: Sweden: Abisko...
GCCTACTGGGACACGCTGGGCTGGGTTTATTTCAGCGAGGGCAATTTGGACAAAGCCGAAAAATATGTTTCCTCGGCCTGGCAGCTCGGCCACCACGGCGAAGTCGGCGACCACCTGGGACAGATTTACCAGAAGGAGGGAAAGAAAGATCTCGCCCTGCGCACCTACGCGCTTTGCCTGAGCGGACTGCGGCCCATCCCCGAAACCCGCGACCGGCTGGCCTCTCTAGCCGGCGGCAGCGGCCAAGTAGACGCCACAGTCGCGAAGTACAAAGAGGAACTGCAACGGTTGCGCACCATCGACCTGGGCAAAGTAGCAAAAGAAACCGGCAGCGCCGATTTCTTCGTCCTCCTCAGTCGTGGCCCGGGCCGTGCAGGGAGTTCGGCCGCCACGGTGGAAGCCGTAAAGTTCGCCAGCGGCGACGAAAAGCTGAAAGTCTTCACCGAAGCCCTCCGCACCGCCGAATACCGCCTAACCTTCCCCGACGACACCCCAGTAAAAATTCTGCGCCGCGGAATCCTCTCCTGCTCCACCGCGACAGGCACCTGCACGTTTGAGCTAATGTTGCCCGATGATGTAAGGACGGTGGACTGAAGCCCAAAGCGGCTTGTCATCTTGAGCGGAGCATCTGCTTTTCGCCAGGCGATTGCAGATGCGGAGTCGAAGGATCCCTCGCAGCGTGATAAGCATGACCAAGCCTCAGCACCAGGTCTTCCCGCCAATGCGGCCCAGCGATCTGCAATCCGATGGGCAGCCCGCTTTTCGTAAAGCCGCAGGGCACTGAGATTGCCGGCAGTCCCCAAACATTGAACGGTCGCGTGTTGCGCAGCAACTGAAGCTCCGCCGGACGCAGCGCCGCAGGATCTTTTTTAAGAGCGGCGATGGCCGGCGCCGGGATGGGTATCGTGGGCGTCACCAGCAAGTCCACTTCGGCAAAGATGTCTTGAGCCCGGCGTCGTTCCAGATCCAGTTCGCGACGCCGCTGAATATATTCCGGCGCCGAAATGTTCGCGCCAGAACCAATGCGCCGCAGAGTCTCCGGCTGATAAAGCGCGGGCGTACGCGCCACATGGCCGGCGTGATAAGCAAAAGACTCAGCGGCTTGCACCGTACGGTCCGATGAGACTTCGAGGTCGAAATCCCGAACCTCGGCCACCAGCGCCCCGATCACAACCAGAGCCTCGTCCAACGCCGCGCGGACTTCAGAGTCAAGATCGTCAAAAAAATGCGCCCGCGGAACCCCAACACGCAGATCCTTCGTCGAATCGCACCCGCCAGAAACATAATCGGATACCGGAACATCCGCGCTCGCAACCTCGAGCGGATCGTATCCCGCGATAGCCTGCAGAACAAGCGCCGCATCGCCAACCGTCGCGGCCAGCGGACCAACGTGGTCCAGCGACCACGAAAGGGGAATGACGCCCCGCGCGGACACGCGCCCATAAGTCGGCTTGATCCCAACGCACCCGCACAGCGCGGCCGGTTCGCGGATCGATCCCGCCGTATCGGTCCCAATCGCCGCATAGCAAAGCCCCGCAGCAACCGCGGCCGCCGATCCTCCCGATGATCCACCGGCAATGTGTCCCGCGTTCCAGGGATTGTGCACCTCGCCGAAGAAGCTGACCAGAGAACTCCCGCCATAAGCGAACTCATGCAGATTGTTCTTGCCGAGAATCACCGCACCCGCCAGCCGCAACCGCCGCACCACTTCGGCATCTTCGGTAGGAACACGATTCTCGTAAAGACCGCTGCCTGCCGTCGTCCTCGTGCCCGCGGTATCGATCAGATCCTTCAACGCAATCGGAATCCCGTGCAATGGCCCGCGCCATTCTCCGTGCGAGATTTCGATCTCCGCAGTCCGTGCCTCCACCAGCGCAGACTCGGCGGTCACCGTGATGAAGGCATTCAGCGCGGAATTGAGTTTCTCGACCCGATCCAAACAAGCGCGCGTCACCTCGAGCGGAGACACTTCCTTCCGCCGCAGACGCGGGGCTAGCTCAACGATGGTTTCGAGGATAGGCATAGGCGATGCGGCCTTCATTGTAGTGGACAACTGGAAAAGTTCCGCCCCCACAGAAAAAAGCAACCAACAACCAGGGGCTATAATCAAAACCGTCAGTTCGTGTCCCGGAGGCAACCAATGGCGGAGATGACCATCGCCCCAGTCGCAACCCATGGTTTCTTTGTCGACGGCCGATGGATCGAAGACGGTGACATCGTCGATATCCGCGCCCCCTTCGATGGCAGCGTGATTGGGCGAGTCGTCCAGGCGCGGCGCGAGCATGCCGAAGCAGCCATCGCTGCCGCCGTCAAGGCTTTCGGAACAACCCGCCGCCTGCCTGCCTTCGAGCGGCAGCGCGTGTTGCGTCGCGTGGCGGAGGCCATTGCCGAGCGTCGTGAAGAATTTTCCCGCACCCTGGCGCAGGAAGCCGGCAAACCCATCAAACTGGCGCGCACCGAGGTGGATCGCGGCGCATTTGTCTTCAACGTTGCCGCGGAAGAAGCCACGCGCATTTACGGCGAGTATCTTCCCCTCGACTGGCAGGAGTTCACGGCCGCACGCTGGGGCATCGTGAAGCGTTTTCCACTCGGTCCCATTGCGGGGATCACGCCCTTCAATTTTCCCTTGAACCTGGTCTCGCACAAAGTAGCTCCGGCCATTGCGGCGGGCTGCTCGATGGTGCTGAAGCCTGCGCCACAAACTCCTCTGTGCTCCCTCTTGCTGGCGGAGTGCGTGCAGCAGGCGGGCTGGCCCGATGGCGGACTCAACGTGCTTCCACTTTCGAACGAAGATGCCAGTCTGCTGGTCACCGACGACCGCATCAAGCTGATCAGCTTTACCGGCAGTGCACCCGTGGGTTGGGACATCAAACGCCGCGCCGGCAAGAAAAAAGTCGTGCTCGAACTCGGCGGCAATGCCGGCGCCATCGTGCACAGCGATGCCGATCTCAACTATGCCGCGGACCGCTGCGTCGCCGGAGGGTTCGCCTACGCGGGCCAGACCTGCATTTCCGTGCAGCGCATTCTGGTGGAGCAGTCGGTCTATGGCAAGTTCACCGACCTTCTCGTCGAAGGCGTCAAAAAGCTGAAAGTCGGCGACCCCATGCAGGAATCGACCGACCTGGGTCCGCTGATCCGCGAGAGCGACGCCATCCGCGTCGCCAACTGGGCAGAGGAAGCGGTTCGCTCCGGAGCCCGCCTGCTCTGCGGCGGGGGCCGCCGGGGTTCCCTGGTTGATCCGATCGTGCTGACCGGCACCAAGCCGGAAATGAAAGTGAACTGCCAGGAAATTTTCGGCCCCGTCGTCACGGTCGAGCCCTACCAGAATTTTGACGAGGCGCTGCGCCGCCTCAACCATTCCAACTACGGCCTGCAGGCCGGCTTGTTCACGCGCGATGTGAAGCTGCTTTTCCAAGCATACGACGAACTGGAAGTGGGTGCGCTGATCGCAGGCGATGTCCCCTCGTTCCGCATCGACCAAATGCCGTACGGCGGCGTCAAAGACTCCGGCCTCGGCCGCGAGGGCTTGCGCTACGCGATCGAGGAAATGACCGAACCGAAGCTGTTGGTGATGAATCTGCGCTAGGAGCGTTATCCGTAGCGAGCCTTAAACCTCCTTCGCCCAAGTCCAGTTTTGAGACATTGGTTCCGCTCCCTGGGGAAAGTAGGCGACAACGGCGGCCGAAGTATTTATAATTCTGGGTTTTCCATATTCATCGCCGAAGATGCTGGGGATGTTTTCTTAGGTGGGACGTACCCAACGTGGCTGACGATACATCTCAAGCATAGATCTTGATAGCCCATGCCGCAGATCTTTCATCGCAGCACGAACACGCTGTCCCGGGCCACGATTTTTGGCGCGGTCTTCGTGATGGCCGCGCTCAGTTGGGCTGCGTTGGAGGTGCAGCGTTCGCCTTACGTCACCTACGCCGGAGTGCGCAAGCCGCAGCCTGTGCCTTTCAGCCACCAGCATCACGTTGCCGGACTCGGCATTGATTGCCGCTATTGCCACACCTCGGTTGAAGTTTCAAGTTTCGCCGGCATTCCTCCCACCAAGACCTGCATGAACTGCCACTCGCAGATCTGGACCAACGCCCAGCTGCTCGAGCCCGTCCGCGCCAGCTACCGCACGGGTCAGTCGCTCGAATGGACGCGCGTGAACCAGCTTCCTGACTTCGTTTATTTCAACCACAGCATTCATATCAATAAAGGAGTGGGTTGCAACACCTGTCACGGTCCAGTCGACCAGATGCCGCTGATGTACCAGCAGGAATCGTTGCAGATGGAGTGGTGTTTGAGTTGCCATCGCGCGCCGGAAAAGAATCTGCGCCCGCGCGATCAGGTGTTCAACATGCGCTACCTGCAGCCCACCAGCGCGAACCCCGTGGTGGTCGATGGGCAGAGTTATACGGATCAAATCGATTTGGGAGCAGCGCTGGCGAAGAAATATAGCGTACGCAGCGTGAAAGACATTACCAGTTGCAGCACGTGCCATCGATGAGGGAGTGGTCGAACCATGAGACCTTGTCATCCTGAGCGGAGACGTTGCTTGGCGAATCGAAGCAACGTCGGAGTTGAAGGACCCCTGGCGGCGCGTCAGCTTCATGGTCATAGGGATCCTTCGACGGCGCGAGACTTCGCTTCGCGAACTCTCCCTCCGCTCAGGATGACAGCCTCTGAGAGTGTGATGTGTAACCGATGAAGATGGAAGAACAAGACGGTCGCACTCAGCGCGAAGATGTTTGCCCCTCGCAGAAGGGCAAACTGGACTTGAACTCCGTCCGCGAACGAATCGAGGCAGCGGTTGTGCACGATGCTGCCGAAAAGACCGGCCCGGAGTACTGGCGCAGCCTCGAAGAGCTTGCCGGGAGTCCCGCTTTCCGGGAAGCTCTGCACCGTGAGTTTCCCAAGGGCGCTTCCGAATGGGTCGATTCCGTCTCGCGTCGCGGCTTCCTGAAGGTGATGGGCGCATCCATGGCGCTGGCCGGCATGAGCGGCTGCGTGCGCCTGCCGCTCGAACCCATCGTTCCCTACGTGCGCCAGCCCGAGGATGTGATTCCCGGCCGGCCCCAGTTCTACGCCACGGCGATGACGCTTGGCGGATACGCCAGCCCGCTGCTGGTCGAGAGCCACCTCGGACGTCCGACAAAGATTGAGGGCAACGACAAGCATCCGGCATCGCTCGGCGGGACGGACATTTTCGCGCAAGCCCACATTCTCGGGCTGTACGATCCCGACCGCTCGCAGAGCGTGGTGTCGATGGGCGATCAGCAATCCTGGCAGGCGCTTCTGACTGCGCTTCACGGACCCCTTACCGCGCAAAGGCGCTGCAGGGCGCGGGCATCCGCATTCTCACGCCGACGATCTCTTCGCCCACCCTCGCCGATCAACTGCGAAATTTCCTGAACATTTATCCGCAGACCAAGTGGCATGTGTACGAGCCCATCAATCGCGACAATGTGCTCGAAGGCGCGAAGCTGGCCTTCGGCCAGCCGGTCGAGACGCGCTACGACTTTGAAAAGGCCGACGTAATCGTCTCGCTCGACGCCGACTTCCTGTATGCGGGGTTTCCGGGAAATGTCCGCTACATCCGCGACTTCGCCAAGCGCCGCAATCCCGATGGCAAGATGAACCGGCTGTATGTGATCGAGAGCACGCCGACGACCACGGGCGCGAAGGCGGATCATCGGCTGCCGGAGACGGGGAACGGCGTTGTTGAGATGGCCTATGCTCTCGGTATCTTGCTCGGAGTTCGAACCGATGCCGTGAGACCATCTGTGCCCCAGTTCTTCCAACCGTTATTGCTCGACCTAAAAAATCATAGCGGCGCCAGCATCGTCATCCCGGGCGACCATCAGCCTCCGCTCGTCCATGCTCTGGCCCATGCCATGAACGCAAATTTGGGCAATATCGGCAAGACTGTTTTCTACGCCGATCCGGTCGACGCGAACTCCATCAACCAGACCGAATCGATCAAAGACCTCGTCTCCGACATCCACGCCGGGAAAGTGGACTTGTTGGTAATTCTTGGAGGCAATCCGGCCTACGACGCGCCTGCTGATCTCGATTTTGCGAATGTTCTGAAGAACGGTAAGGTTCCGCTGCGCGTTCATCTCGGTCTTTATCAGAACGAGACCGCAGAACTGTGTCAGTGGCACATCAATCAAGCGCACGAACTCGAAGCCTGGGGCGATGCCCGCGCTTACGAAGGCACGGTCAGCATTATTCAGCCGCTGATTTCTCCGCTCTATGGCGGGAAAAGCGCATTAGAATTCGTGGCGCTACTGTCGGGGCAAGCCGACGCAACCGGATACGATCTGGTTCGCACCTACTGGCAGAAGCAGCACACCGGCGCCGACTTCGAGCAATTCTGGCGGAAGTCCCTGCACGATGGCTGGATCGAGAGCGCGGGCTTTGCGCCCAAGCAGATGGCTCTGAAGCCCGGCAATTTGCCGCACCCCTCCGATCACGATCAGAACGCCATCGAGCTGAACATCCGCCGCGACCCGACCATCTACGACGGACAATTCTCCAACAACGGCTGGCTGCAGGAATTGCCCAAGCCGATGACCAAGCTCACCTGGGACAACGCCGTGCTCATCGGCTCTAAGATGGGCGAGCGGTTGCAGATCAAGACCTGCGACGTAGTTGAACTTGAGCTGAACGGGAAGAAAGTTACCGGTCCGGTTTGGATTCAACCCGGGGTTCCGGACAATTCGGTCACGATAACTCTCGGCTACGGACGCACTCGCGCCGGCCGCGTCGGCACCGCGCAGGGCTTCGACGCTTATACACTCCGCACGTCGGCTGCGCCCTGGTTCGCAACCGGCTTGCAGATTCGCAAGACGGGCGACCAATACGTGCTGGCATCGACCCAGGGCTACCAGTCGATGGATACGCCCGATGGCGGCCATCGTCCGCTGGTTCGCGAAACCGCTCTCGAGCAATATCGCAACCACCCAAATTTCGCCAAGGAGCAGGGAGAAGAGCCGGCGCCCGGACTTACGCTGTACAAGCCCTATCCATACAAAGAGGAAGACTACGCCTGGGGAATGGCGATCGATCTGAACTCGTGCGTGGGCTGCAACAACTGCATGATCGCTTGCCAATCGGAGAACAACATTGCGGTCGTGGGCAAGGAGCAGTGCGCCATCGGCCGCCACATGCACTGGATTCGCATCGATACTTACTACCAGTATCCGGATCAGGAAACGCGCGATCGCGACAATCCTAAAGCATTCTTCCAGCCCGTACCGTGCCAGCAGTGCGAGAACGCGCCCTGCGAAGTGGTTTGCCCGGTGGGCGCTACCAACCATACCAGCGAAGGCCTGAACGACATGGTCTACAACCGCTGCGTCGGGACCCGCTATTGTTCGAATAATTGTCCTTACAAGGTGCGGCGGTTCAACTTCTTTTTGTTCCAGGACTGGACGACGCCGCAATACAAGATGATGCGCAATCCCGATGTCAGCGTGCGCAGCCGCGGCGTGATGGAGAAGTGTACCTACTGCGTGCAGCGCATCAACGAGCGCCGCATCGACGCCGAACGCGAAGACCGCAAGATTAACGACAGCAATCACGAAGACGAATTGAAGACGGCGTGCCAGCAATCGTGCCCAGCGGGCGCGATCATTTTTGGCAACATTAATGACCCGAATAGCAAGGTTTCAAAGTTGAAGGCGCAGGCGCGAAATTACAGTCTGCTGGGTGAACTCAACACTCGCCCGCGGACCACGTATCTGGCGGAAGTGAGCAACCCGAATCCGGAGCTGAAGTCGTGAAGGAAGCACAGCGCCTAGAGGCGCGACTCATGGCGGAGACCGTTCCCGTATGCCGGAAGGCATACCCGGATACGAATCACTTCGGTTGGCGACCACTGAATCACGCCGGGCGCGACGAGATTCGCATCAGGGCACGGCTTAGGCCGTGTCGTTGCAGCCGATTTTAGAGACGGGCTTTAGCCCCTGACGGAATTCATGGACGAGCCATACAAAGCGACGGTGGACACCGAAGCTCCGGTGATGGAGCCGGGCTACACCTTCGGCACGGTCACGGAAAAGATCAGTGCGATTGTGTTGACGCGTCCGGCATCGAATGGCTGGTTCGTGGGCTTCGGCATCGCGTTTCTGCTGACCATGATGATGCTGTATGCCATCGGCTACCTCTTTCTGAAAGGCATCGGCATCTGGGGCTCTACCATCCCCATCGGCTGGGGCTTCGCCATCATCAATTTCGTGTGGTGGATCGGTATTGGCCACGCCGGCACATTGATCTCGGCGATTCTCTTGCTGCTGCGACAGTCGTGGCGTAATTCCATCAACCGTTTCGCCGAAGCCATGACGCTATTTGCTGTGGCCTGCGCCGGAATCTTCCCGGCCATCCACGTTGGCCGTCCGTGGCTGGCTTACTGGCTGTTTCCATATCCCAGCACCATGGGCGTGTGGCCGCAATTCCGCAGCCCGCTCATGTGGGACGTTTTCGCCGTTTCCACCTACGCCACGATTTCAGCTCTCTTCTGGTTTATCGGACTTGTTCCCGACATGGCGACGCTGCGCGATCGCGCGACGCATCCCGTGGCCCGAATCGTCTACGGCATGCTCTCGATGGGCTGGCGCGGATCGGCGCGGCACTGGCATCGTTACGAAACTGCCTATCTGCTGCTGGCCGGATTAGCCACACCACTCGTGCTCTCCGTCCACACCGTCGTCAGCTTCGACTTTGCGATCGGCATTGTTCCGGGGTGGCATACGACGATCTTCCCACCCTATTTTGTGGCCGGCGCTATTTATTCCGGATTCGCCATGGTGCTGATGCTGGCAATTCCGATCCGCAAAATCTACAACCTGGAAGATTTCATCACCGAGCTCCACTTGCAGAACGCGGCCAAGGTCATGCTCGCCACCGGTTTGATCGTCGCCTACGGCTATGGCATTGAGGCCTTCATGGGCTGGTACAGCGGCGACCGCTACGACGCTTTCACCATCTGGAACCGCCTGCATGGGCCTTACGCGGTGCCTTACTGGTCTCTGCTCATCTGCAACATTTTCGTTCCCCAATTGCTCTGGATCAAGAAACTGCGGACCAGTCCGGTCGCTCTGTTTCTTCTTTCCGGCGTGATCCTGGTGGGCATGTGGCTGGAGCGCTTCATCATCGTCGTGGTCAGCTTGCACCGCGACTTCCTGACCTCGTCGTGGGGCATGTACTATCCCACGCGCTGGGACTGGATGACGTACATCGGAACCATCGGCATGTTCCTGGCGGCCATGTTCCTGTTCCTGCGCCTGTTGCCCGCGATTTCGATCTTCGAGATGCGCACCCTCCTGCCGGAAGCGGAGGTGAAGGAATGAAGCGCGATCCCGTCTACGGCATCATGGCGGAGTTCGATTCGGCTACCGCTCTGGTGGAGGCCGCGCGGAAGACCCACCAGGCAGGTTACAGAAGGATCGACGCCTACAGCCCGTTTCCCATCGAAGGCCTGGCCGAGGAAATTGGTTTTGACCACGATGAGGTTCCGCTGGTCGTGCTGATTGGTGGCCTGGTCGGGGGCCTCACCGGCTACCTGATGCAGTACTGGATGTCCGCCGTCGATTATCCGCTCAACATCGGCGGCAAGCCCCCGCATTCCTGGCCCGCGTTCATTGTGATTACGTTCGAGATGACGATTCTGTTTGCCGGGATCTCCGCGGTGTTCGGCATGCTCGCTCTGAACGGCCTTCCCATGCCTTATCATCCCGTGTTCAACGTGCCGCGTTTCTCGTCGGCATCGAAAGACCGCTTTTTCCTGATCGTGTTTTCTTCCGATTCCAAGTACGATCCGGCCGGCACGCGCGGCTTCCTGCAAGGCCTGCAGCCACGCTCCATTTCGGAGGTGCCCAGCTAAGATGTTGCGTCTCCGCCAAATCTCTACCCCCAGATCAAGCGCAGGGTGCCCCATTCTTGCGCGTTCTTTGCGCAAGAGTGGGATTCCACATACGGGTGTCGCTTGGGATCTGAAGCTCGGGTTCCTGCTGGCGGCGATCACCCTGATCTCTGCCTGCCGCATCGATATGCACGTGCAGCCGCGAGAGAATCCGCTTTCCCGCAGCGACTTCTTTGCCGACCAGCGCTCCGAACGGCCCCCGGTCGAAGGCACAGTCGCCCGGGGCGAACTGCACGAAGATACTTATTTCTACACCGGAAAGATCGGCAACAATCCCGGCGACTATATGCCGTTTCCCGTGACCAGGGAAGTTGTTGAACGCGGACGCGAGCGTTACAACATTTATTGCGCGCCCTGTCACTCGAAACTCGGCGATGGCAACGGCTTCATCCCGTCGCGCGGCTTCGCGCGCAAGCCGCCGTCCTTCCACGACCCGCGGCTCGAGAAAGCACCGCTCGGCTACTTCTACGACGTGATCACGAACGGCTTCGGCATCATGCCCGATTACGCATCGCAGATTCCACCCCAGGACCGCTGGAAAATCGTGGCCTACATCCGCGCGCTGCAGCTCAGTCAGAACGCGACCCGGGCTGAGGTTCCCGCCGGCGAGACCGTGCCCTCGGAACCCCCGCACTTCCGTGGCCAGCCGGGCTCGGGCGCGACCCTTCCCGTGATTGAATCCGAAGCAAGTTCTCAGACCGAGGAACACAAATGAGCGCCGCGGCCACTCCACATCTCGATCTAACGGCGCCCGCGGTCGTAGGGAAAATATCACAGCGTTCGCTCGTGATCGGCGTCGTCTTCTCAGTGATCGCGGTGGCATTGGCCTTCACGGGCCCCGACCAGTTCTATCGCGCCTACCTGCTCGGTTTCATGTGCTGGCTGGGCGTTGCCCTCGGCTCCATGGCGATTCTCATGATTCGTCACCTCACTGGAGGCGGCTGGGGCACGGTCATCCGCCGCATTTTGGGCGCGGCCATGCGCACGCTGCCGCTGCTGGCGCTTCTGTTCATTCCCGTCCTATTCGGAATCCGTCGGCTCTACGTCTGGGCTCAGCCACTCGGCAACATTGAAGACAAACATCTCCGCGAGCA
>Ga0302324_100026755_pt1 | contig 11013 bp, 1 predicted proteins | sample Palsa_T0_1_FD_201949 | JGI IMG/M metagenome (GOLD analysis project Ga0302324, IMG submission 201949) | Peat permafrost microbial communities from Stordalen Mire near Abisko, Sweden - Palsa_T0_1 | ecosystem: Environmental > Terrestrial > Soil > Palsa > Peat permafrost | place: Sweden: Abisko...
GGCGTCGGCGCAGGTGTCGGCGCAGGTGTCGGCGTCGGGGTCGGGGTCGGCGTTGGCGTCGGCGTCGGCGTTGGCGTCGGCGTTGGCGTTGGCGTCGGCGTCGGGGTCGGCGTCGGCGCAGGCGTCGGCGTAATGTTGGCTGTGGTCGTCGCCGTGTTGCTGGCGAGCGTGTAGTCCATCGCCTGGGCGCCGCCCAAGGTGATGCCGGTGATGTCCACGGTCTTGCCGTTGCCGACATTGGGGTCTACAAAATTGCCGGTGGCGCTCGCCACCGTGAGCGTGTCGCCGCTGATGATGCCCGTGAATCCTGCGCTCGATTCATTGAGAGTCGCAGCCGTGGTACCGTCATAAACCTTGTTTGCCGCCGTGATGCCGGTGACGGCCGAAATGGTCGCGGGCGTGACGTTGGCCGTGGTCGTGGCCGTGCTGCTCCCAAGCGTGTAGTCGCTTGCGCTCGAGCCGCCCAAGGTGATGCCCGTGATGTCGACGGTCTTGCCAGTGCCGACATCCTTCGTGGTGAATTCGCCGGTGGCGCTCGCCACGGTGAGAGTGTCGCCGCTGAAGATGCCGGTGAACGCGGCGTTCGATTCGTTGAGGGTATCGGTCAACGTACCGTCGTAGACCCGGTTCGTGCCGGTGATGCCGGTGACCGCCGAGATGGTCGCGGGCGTGACGTTGGCGGTGGTCGTGGCCGTGCTGCTCGCAAGCGTATAGTCGCTTGCGCTGGCGCCGCCCAAGGTGATGCCGGTGATGTCGACGATCTTGCCCGTACCCACATCCTTCGTGGTGAAATTGCCGGTCGCGCTCGACACGGTGAGCGTGTCGCCGCTGAAGATGCCGGCGAACACCGCGTTAGATTCGGTGAGGGCGTCCGTCAAAGTACCGTTGTAGACTCTATTCGTTCCAGTGATCCCAGTAACCGCGGTGATGGTCGCGGGGGTGATGTTCGCGGTCGTCGTGGTCGTGCTGCTGGTCAAGGTGTAATCCATGCTCTCGGCCCCACCCAAGGTGATGCCGGAGATGTCGACCGTCTTGCCGTTGCCGACATCCTTGGTGACGAAGGCGCCGGTGGCGCTCGACACGGAAAGGACGTCACCCGAGATGAGACCAGTGAAAGACGCGTTGCTGTAGTTGAGCGTGGCGCCAGTCGTGCCGTCATACACCCTGTTGGCCGCCGTGATGCCGGTCGGCGCGGCGATCGAGAGCGGCGTGATCGTGCCCGTGAGGCCCGTGACGCCCGTCGTCGTGTAGTCACCCGCGTCGGCGCCGCCCAGAGTGAACCCGTTCACCGTCACCGGCACATTGACGCCCGCATTGGGGCTGACGAAGGTCGCGGAGGTGGCCGAGCCGCTGATGGTGACCTGATCGCCGCTGATGACGCCGCTCAGCGTCGGCGTACCGGACAGCGTCGCATTGGTGGTGCCGTTGTAGGCCCGCGTCGCGATGCTGCCGCCCGTCGCGGTCAGCGGTTTCGGAGTGATCACGCCCATGGCGGTGTTGCAGTTGTTGCACTGGATGTTGTAGTCGCTCGCCAGTCCTGGGCCGGACAGGATCACGGCCGTCAGAGGCCCGTATACCTGGACTTGAGTGGCGGTCGCCGGAGTCTTGGCTGGCATGCCGCCATACGAACCATAGGCGCTGTCGGTGAAAATCGCGGTGGCGCCGTTCGCGGTATCCGGCACCACACGAATATGATCCGGCAGCACCAGATGCGCGTCGAAAGGCGCGACCACATACGGCAATACGACGTTGGTCGGCACGACATCCGTGCCGTCGTAAACCTTGGTCACCGTCGAGCTCGGATTCAGGTCCACCTGGTACTGATAGGGGGTGATCGTAGCGGCGCCGGCATACGTGGTGATGCCGACGGCCGGCTGGTTGATGTAACCGTATACCGGCTTCGAACCGGTGGCGACGCTGCTCGTGACGCCCGAGCCGGTCACATCGAGGATGAGGTCGCAGGGACTGCACGTCGAGACGTGGATGCTCGAGTCCGTCACCGTCATCGCAACGGTGTCGCCCTCGACGAGGCCGCTGACGACGATGGCGTTCGAACTCGCGTTGTTGGTGCCGTCATATTGACGGTAGTCGCCATTGTTCTGAATGCCGAGCGTTTCCGTCGCTGCGAATATCAGTCCGTTGCCAGCGCCGAGGAGTGTGCCGCCATACGAGGTCCCGTACTGCTTGTAGTCGAAACCCAGCGTATTGCCCGGCGAGCTCGTGGCTCCGTCGGCCGCGTACACCATCCAGTGGCCGGTACCCACGTTGAACGGGGCACTCAGCGCATTATTGACGAAGATATCCGACCGGATGAGCAGGTTGCCGTTGCCGGTGGTGATTCCGCCGTTGGTGCCGATGGTGATCGTGCCGGTGGTACCCGACGTGCCTGAGATCGCTTCGCTGCCCGCCTCCAGCGTGAGGTTGCCGCCGTTACCGTTCGGATTGCTGACGACGATGGGTGAGAAGATGTTGATGGCATTCGTCGCCTGGAGCGTCATGTTGGTGCCCGTGTCGAGCACGGCGGCGACGGTCGAGGGCAGCATGGTGACATTGCGGCCGGCGTAGTCGCCCGCGGCGATTCCGCCGTTGACCAGGGACACCGGCTGCGTTACCGCGACCTGCTCGACCTGGTTGCCGGTCGAGATGATCACCCCGGCGACGCCCAGCGGCGAGACATACGGTAGGCCGGTCGCCGCGCCGGGATTGCCGAAGAACGAGTTGACGACGCTCACGTCGCCGACCAATGCGTTCGTGACCGAGTCGCCGAGCGTGACCGCGCCATTGATCGTCGAGGGGTTCGACTGCACGCCGAAATTCGGGCTCGAAACGAGGTAAACGTCGTTCGAAAGACTGACCACGCCGCCGGAGGAGACCTCGTCGCCTCGCACCAAGTTGCTGTTGCCGACCGAGCCGATGTCCGGGGTCGAACCCACGAAGCTGTTGGTGGCGTTGAGCGTGATGGTGCCGAGCAGCGTACCTGCGAGCCCGTTGGCGGACGTGCTGAGCCAAGTGGAGGCGCCGCGGCCGCCCTCCCAGGCGGGACTGCCAATGAGGAGCGCGCCGTTCGTGAGCTGCACGACGCTGCTGCCCAAGGCCTGATTCGCCGTGCCCACGAGGCTCGTGGAGCTGGAAATATCGCCCGTGGGTATGGTACTGGGGGCAATGTAGGTAATCGCGCCGTCACCCCCATTCCAGCTCGGCGTGAGCAGTACCCAGCCGCTGCCGAGCTGCTGGAGCGTCGCGTTCTGCGGTTCCATGAACAGGCCAGTCCACTGGCTCGAGGCGGCTATCCCATCCGCGCCCGTGTTGATCAAACTGTTGGCCGTGCTCACGGTACCCACGGGCGGCGACGCACTGTTGAATACGATCAACGCGCCCTCGTTTCCATTGAAACCGATGTCGCGCAGCGCGTAGTAGCCGTTGCCCAGGCTGTTGAATAAGGGTGCCGTCGTGATTCCGGTGACGCTCGAGTCGAGGTCCGTATCGTCGCCGAGCTTGTCGCCTGCTTGGGCGCCCACGAGGCTGTTGCTGGGGCCCACCACGCCGGTGGGTATGCCGTTGGTGAAATTGATCCAGGTGAGCGCTCCGGCGGGCGAGGCGTCCCCGGCCTGCGCGAGATATCCTGCACTGCGCATCGCGTAGACGCCGCCGCCCAGGCTGAAAAAAAGCGTCGAGGTCGAGATCTGCGAATACGGCGTGTTGGGGTTGATGTACTGCCCCAACCCGATCTGGTCTCCCGCCAGGGCGCCGACCAGACTGTTTGCGCTGCTGACGGTGCCGGTGACGTCGCCGCTTGCCGAGAATATCGTGACCGCGCCCTTGTTGCCGCCCCAGCTGGTCGATACCACCGCATCGTAGCCGCTGGTTCCCACGGGGAGCACCCCGCCGCTGCCGACCTGATCGTTGGCGCTGCTGCCCACCAGGCTGTTGCTCGCGGAAACCGTGCCGATGAGGCGCGTCGAGGCGTTCGCCGCATTCACCAGCGTCGCCGCGCCGCGACTGTTGTTCCAGCTGCTGCTCTCGAAGACGGCGCTGCCGTTGCCGAGCGCGGTGAAGCCGCCCGACCCCACGGCATCGCTGGTGCTGCTGCCCACCAGCGCGTCGCCCGAATTGATGGTGGTGGGAACCGTGCTGTTGGCGGCGTTGATCAGCATCAGCGCGCCCGTGCCGCCGTTTGCGGTTGGGATCGCCGCGACAAATTTGGTCGATGGCGTACTCGTCGTGCCGAGTCCGAACGCGACGGTGCCGCCGGCGAGCGAGTTCGACGCGGAAACCGTGCCCGTACGCGTCACCGTGGGACCGCCCCAGACCATGTAAGGATTGCTGTTTATGTCCAGATAAGAGAGGGCCCACGAGCCGCCGCCCAGGTCGGTGATCGAAGTATCACCGAGAGAGAGATAGTTGCCTGCTCCGTTGCCGTTCGTACCGACCCCGCCGCTCACCAGACCCACGGAATCGATGAGGCCCGTGACGCCGCTGCCTGCCGCACCGTAGGCGAGTGCGCTGCTCCAGCCCCAAACGCTCTGGCCGCCAGCGAGGAGGACGCTATCGCTTTGCACGATGTAGGCGCCGTTGGACAGCACGGTGAGGTGGGTCAAGGGGTAGTTCGATGAACCCATGAGGCTGTTCGAGCTGCTGAGAGTGCCGGTCAGCGGCGAAGCGCTATTGATGAAGGTGTAGGCGCCGAGGTCGGCATTCCCCGGATGGATGCCACCGTAGTAGAAGGTGCCGTAGTTGCCCGAATACACCAGCGCATCGCCGTTCCCCAAGTCGGTGACCGCGCTGCCGACGAGGCTGCCGCCGATGTGGGTGACACCATTCCACTGGGTCGTGCCGATGAAACTGTTGCTGCTGCTGATGGCAGGCACCGTACCTACGAACACCGAGGCGAAATTGGAGCCGGCGGGCAGGATGTGCACGTAGCCCTCACCGTTACCCCACGTGTCGTTGGTCAACACCAGCGCCCCGGAAGACAGCGGCTGCACGACCTGCGGCGCATCGCTCGCATTCGTGAACACCAGCGCGTTCGCGCTGCTCACCGAACCGGTGAGGCCGTTCGAGGCAATCGTGGGCGTGATGCCGACCAGCCCGTAGGAACCCAGATTGAGGATGAAATCGCCGCCGCTATAGTTCGTGAGCGCGTTGGCGCAGCAGTCTGGCGTGCCCGGCTGGCGCAGGTGCAGCGCGATCTCGGCGTCGGTTGCGGTCCCGATGATGCTGTTGCTGGCACTCACCGCACCCACCAAGGCACCGGAATTGATCCGCGCCGGGCTGATGAAGGTGATCGCGCCCGCATACTGGTGGCTGTTGGCGGTGTCGGTCCACGTGGAGCTCCCGAGCAGCCAGTCACCGTTGCCGTCCGACACGAGCTGCTGGTACTGGATCTGCTGGGATCCGTTGTTGAAATTCTGCACGGCGCCGCCCACCACCATGTAGCCGATCGCATCGCCGTAGCTGGTCGGATCGTAGCCGTTGCCGGCATTCGGCGTGCCATACACGCCGGCCGTCGTGCCGACCAGACTGTTCGAGGGCCCGACGGTGCCAGTGGGAAGATTGGTGCCGCTGCTCCCGGCCTGGAAGAAGGTCCACGCGCCGCGCGTGAGCGCATACGCCGCCGTATCGTTCCCCCCGGTCGACATGGACGCGGCCCAGTAGCCGCCGCCCAAGTTGCTGATGGCGCCGAATCCGTTGCCGTAGTAGTTGTTGCCGATGAGACTGTTGGTGCTGCTCATCGAGCCGCTGGCGGGCGGACTGTCGCCGTTGAAATACATCACGGCGCCGAGGCCCCCGTCCGCACCCTGATTGGCGACGAGGTAGCGGTCGTTGCCCAAGGAGGTCCAATTGGCCACGGCGCCCGTGTCGCGCAGTGCGGAGACCAGCGTTCCATTGCGCTGGAACACGTACCCCGCGCCGCCGCCGATCGCGTTCTCGTTGGGCGAGAGCACCAGCATGTTGCTGGTATTGGTGAGGTCATACACCGCAGTGCCGAAGCCGGAAGAGGCGTTGTCTGGGTCGACGAAAGCCGTGAGCGTGAGCCCCAAGCCCGGGTTGATGATGCTCAAGGTGGCAGGGTCGAGCAGCAGGCTCTTCGCCCGCACGTTGCCGTCGAAATAGAGCTTGTTCTTGCTCGAGACCTCGACATCGCCGCCGGTCGCGGTGCTCTTCACGCCGTGGCTCGCGCCGCGCGCATCGATGCTGCCGGTGAATCCGGTGCTCTCTTGCGACCACACCACGGCTTTGCCGCCGGTGCCATCCTGCGTGGCCGACACGTCGATGTTGATTTCATTGACGGTAGTGTTTTGCGCATTGAACACGGCCGCATCGCCGCCGTGCTCGTCGCCGCCGATCAGCACCGTGCCGCCGCCGGTGGCACCGTGCGCATCGATCTGCGTGCCGAAGAGATCGATGTTGAGCCCCGTCATTTGCACCGAGCCGCCCACCCCGGAAGTGCCCGAGGCGCTCAAGGTGCCCGAATAGTAGCCGCCGCCGTTGCCGGCGGTGCCGAGCGCGATGTTGACCTGCCCGCCATCCGTCGAGCCGTCGGCGGTGAAGCTCGCCGATTCGATCATCACGCTGCGCTGCGCGCTCACATCGATCTTGCCGCCGACGCCCGCGGCGCCCGTCGCGCTCACCGCGCCGAAGGCGTCGAATTCCCCGACGGCCTGCACGCTCACCGTGCCGCCGCGCGTGCCATTGGCCTCGATGGTTCCGTTGTTGCTGATCGTGTCGGCCACCAGCTTGACCGTGCCGCCCTCGGACACGAGGCTCGATGCCGAGAGGGTGCCCGAATTGTTGATCGACGCACCCAGAAGCGCATTCGCGGCGCGCGCCGTCATCACCACCTGACCGCCCGCGGCCTCGATGAGTTGTTGGTTGTCGATGAGTGCCGCGACCTTGGCCGGATCCACCTGGACGCTCACGCTGCCGCCGTTGAAGCTCAAGGTGACCGCCTCGCCCGCCGCCATCACCACCTTGCCCAACTGCGCGGACACGATCCCGGCATTGGTGATGTCGGCGGACAAGAGCGCCGCGGTGCCGTGCCCGATGACCGTGATCTCCCCCTCGTTGTCGATCGAGCCGGTCGCTCCGTTGCGGCTGAATTTGAGGTCGCCGGCCAAGAAGTCGGCATTGGTGATATCGAGCGTCGAGGCGGTGAGCCCCCCCACGTTCACCTGGGCGCCCTTGCCGAAGATGATGCCGTTGGGATCCACCAGAAACACTTGACCGTTCGCGTTGATGCGACCTTCGATCTGCGCGAGGTTGCCACCGACCACCCGGTCGAGCGACACGGCGGCCGCGTTGTTCTGGATGAAGTTGACCTGCGCTTGGGCACCCACGTTGAAGGTCTGCCAGTCGATGATGGACTTTTGCGTGCTCTGGGTGATGTCGAGCGTCGAGCCGTGCCGCGTGATGGTCGATTGGCCGGCCACCACCTGTCCGCCGCTGGGCAGCGTCAGCGGCGCTGGTGCCGATACCGACGCCGACCCCGGCGACTGTGGCGACGACGACGGTAGCGACGTCGAATGGGCCGGTGCCGGCGGCGGCTGCGCGTAGGCCACCGCGCCGGCCAATGTGGACGCGAGCATCCACGCCGCCGGCGCGAGCGATGCACCGCTGCGGCTGCGCTTGCCGCGCGCCGGCATCATTTCTGCCACCGGCACGAACGCATTGTTGCGCGTGCTCCAGACCAGGCGGTACGTGCGATTCATGGAAGACTCCTAAAGAACTTTCTGCAAGGGCGCCGGCGCTATCGGGTGCAAGACGAGCCCGTCCTAGAACGGCACTTCGGCCAAGACCCAGAATTGGGGACGGCGCTTTGTGCCGTCGCTGTCGGTGCCATTGGCGTTCGCCGCGGGATTGGTGCCGATGCGCGTCGCCGTCATGCCGTGCAACGCGACCCGTTTGGCGATGTTCCACTCGACGCCGACGCCGACCCCCTGCAGCGAATAGCTGTTGGGTGCGGGGGCGCTCGGCTGTGGATCGCGCTCGCGGTCGATGTGTCCGAAGTCGTAGTACGCGCTCAACTGCAGCGCATCGCTCACGTGATAGCGGTATTCGGCGGTCGCGATCACGCCTTGATCGCCGCTCGCTTCGAGCACCGGGTAGGCGCGCACGCCACTCGGCCCGCCGAGCGAAAACTGCTCGCTCGAATCGAGCTTCTCTCCCGCGTACTGGCCGTTCACCGACACCCATAGCGAGCCTGCTTGAGTGAGCCGCTGCAAGCGTCCGAGATTGCCCGTGACCTTGGCATAGCTGCCGTCGCGGTGTGGTCCCTCGGCATCGGCCTCGAGATCCGCGGCGTCGCCGTCGAGATTGAGCTTCCCGCCGGTGAACGACAGAGCGCCCACCATGGCGCCGCCGCCGCCGAGCGCATCGTTGCTGTCGCCGTTGATCCCCACGTTGAACGAGTCGGTCTTCTTGTCCGAGAGATTGCCGGCGTCGGCGTCGTTGATCAGGTGACGGTGGTTGTACCCGCCGCTCAAGTAGAGGTCGTGCGTCTCGCTGCGCAAGAGCGGGTACGTCAGATTGACCCCCGCGGTGGCCGCTTGACCGCGTCCGCCGCTCGCCGCGAATTCCTCGAGCAGCCGGTAGCGCATGTAGGAGGCATCGAGAGCGCCGCGCAGTCCGCTCGAGCCGAGTGGTACGCTGTACGCAAGGTCCGCGTAGTGCTTACCCTCACTCGTGTTGGCGATCAATTGAGCCTGATCCCCGATGCCCGCCATATCCGCGAGCGCGAGGTTCAAACTCATCTTGCCCGCCCCGGTGGAGCGGGGATCTTCGTTGTCGCCGGACACGACACCGGTTACCGGGGGCCGGGAATCGACCGTCGCGATGATGTCGCTCTGCCCCGGATTCGCACCGGCAGTCAGCACCGAGGAGACCCGCACGCCTGGGACGTCATTGGCAATCAACGTGGCGCGCTCGAGCTGTCGGGTATCGATCATCTGCCCGGCGGTTTGACCGGCGGAGAGCATCGGGGTGAGAAGAGAGAGCGGCACGGGCCGCTTGTTCCCCGCACCGGGTTCGACCTTGACGGCGCCGAGATGGCCTTCGATCACCCTGATATGCACTACCCCGTCCTCGAGCGTCTGCTCGGGCAGAATCGCGGTGGCATGGAGCCCTTGTGTCCGATACAGCGCCGCCACCCGGTCAGCGGCCGCCTGCATCTGCGCGAAACCGAGTTCCTTGCCCACCAGATCCGCGAGCAGCGCCGCGAAGCGCTCGGGCGAGAAGCGGGTCGACCCTTCCACCTCGAAGCGTTTGACGGAGATCTTGACTCCCGTATCACTCAACAATCGCGGCGCCTCTAGCGTCGGGAGCGTCGGCAGCTGCGGAGCCTTTTGTTCGCTTTGGCGGAGCAGCGACCCGGCATCGGGCGCGGTTTGTGCGCGAGCCGTCGTGGTGCAAGCGAGGATGATGAGGTAGCCCAGGAATTGCACGCCCGGCGCAGCGAACTGTCGATGAATCAGCATTGCCCCAGTATCGGCAATATCGGCCGGCCGGGTTGTGGGCCACTTCGCGCTTTATGAAAAGTTATTCCCTTTTACGTATAACTTATTTAGCAGCGGCATGTCCTGCGCCGAGCGCTCCGGAAGGCGGGTTTACCTCCGCTCCGCTTCCATGACCATGCGTCACATGGCGGGAAGGTTGATGCACGAGGCACGGGTTCCCTTAAAGCGAGCCCAAAAAATTCTCAGGCACGCTTCGGAACGAACCACGCTCGCGATTTAGGTGCAGCTACCCTCTGAGAGCGTAATGTCCGGCAAGATTCAGATCGCGCCGCGCACTAGGAATCCCATGACGGGCCGTCGGTCTCGCGCGAGAACCGGCGGAGCCCGCCGTCAACGAGTGTGCAATTTTGGTCCGCCGAAAGTGTGTAATTACCGCGAAAGTCCGAAGGCTATACCTGGTTGCCGGTATGCGTGAGTACCGCAAAGTTGCAGACGCAGCGTTGGAACCGCGCATTCATCAGGCCCATTTTCGGCTCACGCGTCCCCAGTGACGCGCACAACACAACTTTCTCTGGCAAGGTTGCCCCTACTACGGGAAATCCTGCATCACTCGCCCTTGCTTGATCCAGAGCGGATAAGAGCGCAGTGTTAAGGGCGGCGTCGTTCATGAATGACAGCCAGTAGTTATTCGCGCACGGATAAGCCCGATTAGGCCGTAAGGACGTTTTGGCGTGATCCCTGAGCATCGCGGTCATCTCCTGATTCTCGAGGATGAACCCGGCGTGGGAAGGGTCATTCATAGGGTGGCCATCGCGAGTGGGCACGACGCCCGCGTTGTCACCCGACCGGACCAATTCTTTACGGCGCTCGAGGAATGGCAGCCCACTCGTATCGTGCTCGATCTGGTCATGCCGGACATGGATGGCATCCAGATACTGGCGGAGCTCGGGGTCCGAAAGTGTACGGCGGACATCATCATTACCAGTGGAATGGGCGCCAGGGTGCTGGAAGCGGCGGGGCGTGCCGCACGCGAACACGGATTACACGTCGTCGGATTGCTCGCGAAACCGTTTCCCCCGGCAGCCCTTCGCGCGCTGCTGGCGGTCCCCCCGCGGTCGCCGCGGAATTTCGGGCCGGGCCCCGCCGATGATTCCGGTACGGCTCTCGAGCTGACCGAAGCGTTATTTCGATTGGCCCTGGAAAATGAAGAAATCCAGGTCTACTACCAACCCAAAGTGAACTGTCTCAACGGAGCGTTGGTCGGCTTCGAGGCGCTCGCGCGGTGGGTGCGCCCGCAAGACCCCTTGATCATGCCCGATCAATTCATTCCGTTCGCGGAAAAGCACGGGCTGATCGACGACCTGACCTGCCATATGCTCGAACAAGCACTCGCATGGTTTTGCCCTCGGTTCGTGGATGCCGGGGCAGTGTCATCCGTCGCACCGCTCTACGATCTGCATTCGGATATTTGCTTATCAGTCAACCTTTCGGCGAGTTCTCTCCTCGACATGCGATTGGTCGACCGCTTCACGGCGGCTTGCGTTCGGTACCGTGTGCCGGC
>Ga0302324_100026757_pt1 | contig 11013 bp, 11 predicted proteins | sample Palsa_T0_1_FD_201949 | JGI IMG/M metagenome (GOLD analysis project Ga0302324, IMG submission 201949) | Peat permafrost microbial communities from Stordalen Mire near Abisko, Sweden - Palsa_T0_1 | ecosystem: Environmental > Terrestrial > Soil > Palsa > Peat permafrost | place: Sweden: Abisko...
TTGGCCGAGCCGTCTTATGTAGGTTGCGCGGTATCCGTCTGTAAAGTCACGCCGCAGCGGGATAGCGCTTAAGTAGAGAGCCCCCTCCCGAACGGAAAGATGTCTGAAGAGGCGGAGAAACTCCTGGTACTTGCGGTCGACAGGGACGGAGACCTTGAGAGCAAGACCCAGGTTCGCTCGCCCGCCTACGGGAAGACCGACGTAGTCCAGGCCGCGACAGACCTCGCCATCGCGGACCCTGAAGAGGCGGACGCGAACTCCATATTCGCCGCGGTACGCGAATACCAGAAGCTGCAGGCCAAGGGGGTCAGCGCCGAGGTGGCAGTGGTGTGCGGAGTACCGGACAGCGGCCTCGACGCAGACAGGAAGATCAGGAGGGAAGTAGAGAAGATCCTCTCAATGGACAAGTTCACGGGCATAGTCCTCGTGAGCGACGGCGCAGACGACGAGCAGGTGCTCCCGGTCCTGCAGTCGATGAAGCCGATAGTCTCGGTGGTCAGGATAGCGGTGAAGTACAGCAGGACGGTCGAGGAGACCTACATGGTGCTGGGAAGGTATCTGAGGATGCTCGTATTCGACCCAAGGTACTCCAAATGGGTCATCGGAGTCCCGGGCGTCATATTCCTCTTCGCCGGGGTACTCGTCCTGTTCGGCCGCGCATATGAGGCCGGGATAGCGATACTGCTCATTGTAGGCACGGCTTTCCTCGTAAGGGGATTCGGAATCGACAGGTCGGTGGCGCTGATGCTCAGCCAGCGGCCCTACGGATACCTCAGGATATTCTCGGTCCTTGCGGGCACGCTCATCTTCCTGGTCGGGCTATCGAGCGGGTACACGTACATGGCGCTGAGGGACCCTGTAGGAGCCCAGGCAGTGGGCCTGGACCCCGGCCAATTCCTGACATACGGTGGGAACCTCATAGGGTACTACCTGGAGGGCGCGCTGCCGGTGGTCTGGGCAGCGTTGGCGGTGTACCTCATCGGGGCGCTCCTTGCGCACCTTGCGAGGGGGAGCAACAGGGTGTGGCGAGACGGGGTCCTGATCGTCCTCCTGGGCCTGCTATACCTGCCCATGGATGAGTTTGCGATATTCCTGACCGGGGGGGTCAACAGCTCGGTGCTCCTGATATCATACGTGCTGGTAGGTCTAGCCTTCACCTTCGCGGTCGTCACGGCGGTCTACGGTAGGATCCGGAGCAGGAGTCCTCTCCTCAAGGAGTGACGGACGTGCTTGATTCCGTACTCAAGGCGACTGGAGCGTACAAGTTCTACGAGAGCAGGCTCAACTCCGAGGTCGAGCGCGGACCGATCCCGGGCCACATTGGGATAATCCTGGACGGCAACCGCAGGTGGGCCCAGAACAAGAGCTACGCCGTGGAGCTGGGCCACGCATACGGAGCGGACGTCGTGGAGAGACTCCTCGACTGGTGCCACGAGCTCAAGATAAGGTCCATAACCCTCTATGTGCTCTCGACTGAGAACTTCCGGAGGAGTTCCGAGGAGGTCCAGGAGATAGTCCGGCTTATCGAGCAGAGGCTGACCAAACTGCTGAAGGACGAGAGGATCTACCGGTACAGGGTCAGGGTAAAGGGGATCGGGAAGTTGGAGCTGCTACCCGAATCGCTCCTGAAGATACTCCGAGAGGTCGAGGAGAAGACCGCGTCATACGACGGCCACTTCCTGAACATTGCGTTGGCATACGGAGGCAGGGCGGAGATCACCGACGTCGTCAGGTCAATAGCGGAGGACGTCAAGGCAGGTTCGCTCCAGCCGGCCGCGATAACCGAGGAGACCATCTCGGGAAGGCTGTACACGGCTTACCTCCCCAACCCGGAGCCCGACCTTATCATCCGCACTTCGGGCGAGGAGCGGATGAGCGGTTTCCTCCTGTGGCAGGGGGCCTACAGCGAGCTGATATTCATGGACGTCTACTGGCCCGCGTTTCGCAAGATAGACCTCCTCAGGGCGATCAGGATCTACCAGAAGCGCCAGCGGCGCATGGGCAAATAGAAACTCAGATCAGGTTGACCAGGAAGCCCACCAGGAAGCCGAGGAAAACGCCGAGATAGACCATCCTTTGCTTCGCGTGGTCCATGTCCCTGAACGCGTTCTTGAGCATGGGGAGGATCACATACAATATCGCTCCGATTGCCAAGCCGTCAAAGACGATGTCGAACACGTTCGAGTTGTCGTAATAGCCTACGGCGCCACCGATTATGGTCGGCAGGCCACCTACCAGTAGCAGAAGGAGGATCAAACCCGTCTTTTTCTCGAGCTGCCCGAAGAATGGGGATGTTATCGGGAAACCTTCGGTGACGTTCTGGAAGATGAAACCCACGAGCACTACGAGCGCTGCACCAGTGAGGCCCAGGGACGCCCCGAGTGAGCCGAACAGCAATCCTTCGGTCAGGTTCTGGAACCCTATGCCGAGGGCGATTATGAAGGCGAGCTGCGTAGGGGTCAGGCCATGTCTGGACCGGTTCTCCGCAAAGTAGAGGACGAGGAAGCCCGCCGCCAGTGAGACGGTGAAGACCGCGTCGTAGGAAGGAGATGAGCCGTAGTCGAAGAAGGAGCCGTTGTACAGGATTGTCGCGGCGTCAGAGAAGACATCACCCATGAGAAAGATGAGGATCCCTATTGCAACGGCGTTGAACAGCTTCGTCCGCATCTCGCCGGTCTTCTTGCTCAGCACGATTGGGAGTGAGAGATAGATGGAGAGCCCCATGACCGCCGAGAAGAGGAGCACCTCCGGGAACCCTAGCATGCGGCGCCGCCATAACCCATGTTATATTTAATCTGGACGGTGTTAATTTTAGGAGTTAACAGTGTTGTTAACAGAAGGGGTTAAACGGCCGGACGCGAGACGGACCACTATGCCCGCTAGCAATCGCGGCTTGAAGAGCGAAGAACGTCTGATTCCGATGATAAGGGCCGCTGTCGCCGAGAGGATGTCGCGTGAGGGGTTCCACGTAAACGAGATCGCGGCAGCGCTCAACGTGACGCCGGCGGCCGTCACGCAATACCTGAAGAAGAAGAGGGGCGGCAGCGGAGAGAGTCTCGACGGTATCGGGCACCTTCTCGACCCGCTCACGGAGAAGGCGGTCAAGCGGTCGCGCTCCGGCCTTGGCCCCATCGAGACCGTCGAGCTGCTCGAGACCGCCCGTCAGGTGATGGTGATGAACGCCGGGAGGGGAATAATCGAGAGCAGGTCCGACGAGCCTGAGCGGAACGCCTCCCTGGAATTGCTGAGGGAGAGGCTCCAGCTGGAGCTCTCGGCCGCAGAGAAATACCTCGAGCTTGCCAACAAGACCAGCGACGACCACACCAAACTCCTCCTCCGTATGATAGCGTCTGACAGCATAAGGCACGGCGACGTGGTCTCCCAGGTGATGTCGTGGCTCGAATCTGACAATAAGAGGAAGGTCGAGCTCCCCGGGAAGGAGCTGCTGGAGAGTATGCTCGCGATGGAGGACTCGGCTAAGGAAGCCAGCCTCGGCGACAGCATCAAAGTAGACCACCCGGTGGCCCGTCTCCTGCTCGAGTGGATCGACATGGACGAGGCCAAGCACGGGAAGATGGTAGTCAGGATGCTCGCATTGAACAGGGCCCGAAGCAAGCACGACAAGTGAGGGAAGGACTCCCCGGCTATACGCTCGTCAATTGGCAGCCGAATCTAAACCGTTATAATCTCACTGTCGAAGAGGTGGGCGAAATGAAGATAATCCTGGGCACGTTCAAGGACAATGCCGACGAACTTGCCGAGTTCCTTGGGCCAAGGCTGGGTGTCAAGGCCGAAATTGGGGGAGGGGAACTGAACTTCGAGGACGGCGATGTCAAGAAGACGGTGAAGTCTAGGCACGTAAAGACGTACGTCAAGCGGTTCCTAAACAAGAAGGGTGAGCGCGCTAACTACCAGATACAGGTCGAGGGGAAGCAGCTCAGGCTGATAGAGCTGGAGAGAGACGAAGAGGAGGAGGAAAAGGAGGAGAAGAAGACGTCTCCGAAGATAGAGGAGAAGGCATCGGAAAAGGTCCCCGACACCGAAGCTGAGGAAAAGGAGGAGAAGGTAGACGCGGCCGAAGCTGGCGCGGCGAAGGAAGAGGAGGAAGCCCGAAGCGTCAACAAAGAGGAAGAGAAGAAGGAAGGCGCCCTGGACGCGGGGGCCGTCAAGAAGCAGACCAAACCTAGGACGAAGAAGAAGTCCTCTTAGCCGCAGCGGTCTTTCTGCGGATCCTCATCCTTACGCGGTGCTTTTCCGCAAGGAACGCCCTGAGGTAGGTCCTGGCGGCTCGGATGGATTCCAGTCCTTTCAAGAGGTCCTTATTCGTAAGTGACTCCACGGCGTCTCCCAGTGCGGCCAGAGCGAGTGGCAAGAACTCCTCGGGCGTCTCGGAGCGCAGGAGCTTGAGGAACACCCCAGGCCGCTCCACGGCGAGCCTGAACTTCAGGACCGCGGCCAGCCTCTCAGACCTCGCATAGAGTGGCCATATTTCGACATCTCCGGGAGGATTCTTTGTCGCTGCGCCCAGAGTCTTCGAGAGCGAAAGCTGGACCGCCTTCACTTCATCCAGGATGTCGTCGGATGCAACCGTCAAAATCGGCCACCGGAGGTGCCGCGCGCGTCCTGTTTTTTGGTTTTGAGGTCAGAACGTTATTAAATCCCAAAATCCACCGCGGCAGAGTTGCCTGCCAAGAAAGAGCATCGGAGGATAATTGGTGGATGCTTTGTCAGGCTGGGCAGCCTGTTGGACCTTGGCAGGCTCGCGTGCGCACTGGAGAGGGCGCAACTGCCGATATTCATGTCGAAGCACGAAGATAAGGTTAGGCTCTACGTGCAGAACGACCTCTTCATGGGGGTGCCGATATTCTACTATGTGGAAGCCGACGTCGGAGGAGAGTTCCTGGCCTACAAGAACGCGGGAGAGACGGAGGAGGTCCATCTCCTGGAGTCGGCTACGACCCCGTCCTACATCTACTCTCCGATAATCCATGTGCTCAAGCTTCCCAGCATCCTCGAGCACAAGAAGGAGTTCCACCAGAAGTTCCTCGCTGCGCAGGTCGCTGACCTGCCCTCCCTCGTCAAGCTGGCGACGTACAAGATGCTCTACGAGGAGCCACCGCTGCCCGTGTACTGCTTCAAGAACGGGACGAGCTGGATCGTGGGCTCGTTCGCCAGGCTGGACGACTACGAGGAGGCGTCCCTGTTCTTCTATACGAGGATCAAGGAGGAGCCGTCCACCGGTTTCATCAAGTACTCGCCGTCGAACCTCGCGGAGACCAGCTTCAGCAAGCGGACAGACGAGCACGGCTTCTACTACGTCAAGGTCATCAAGCTGGCGGAAAAGCACCCGCTGGTAGAGTTCTGATGGGTTTCAGTGACGACCTACTCACAACCTCGAAGAAACACTCCAGCCGCGTGATTCTGGGGCTCGATGTGACGGGCCCTCCGGAAACGAGAGTGGAGCGGGCTACCAAGATCTTAGCGCAGCTCGGCGACGAGATCGCCGGAGTAAAGGTCCACTGGCACCTTATTCTGCCAAGCGGCCTGAAGGGAATCGCAGAGATCGTCCGGCTTTCGACCAGCAAGAACCTGCCCATCATCGCGGACTTCAAGCTCAACGACATCGAGTCCACCAACCTTGAGGCGGTAGACCTGCTCTTCGCCAACGGCATCAGTGCGGTGATCGCCAACCCCTTTGTCGGAGCTGAAGAGGGACTTTCCGGAGTGATAGCGAAATCGAAGACAGCAGGGAAGGGAGTGATCCTTCTGGTGTACATGAGCCACGCCGGAGCGAAAGAGGGCTATGGTCTGATCGTGAACGGGAAGCCCCTCTACCTGGAGTTCGCCCGGCGCGCAAGGGACTGGGGAGCAGACGGTGCGATAGTCTCGGCAAAATCTCCTTCTGTAATCAAGGAAGTAAGGTCGATTCTTAGGAAGGACCAGCTGATCCTGAGTCCGGGAGTTGGGGTTCAGGGAGGGAAGGCAGACAAGTCGGTCATCGAGGCAGGCACAGACTTCGCCATCATAGGACGCTCGATCATAGAGGCGAAGGACCCGCTTGCCGCCCTCAGGGCCTTCAACCGCTCTATCGACGGGACTTGAATCTCTCTTCGGCGGCTCGCAGCAGCTTCCTCGAGTTGGAGTAACTGACCAGCTTCATCGCGTCATTGAAGTTGAGCCAGGTAAAGTCCTGGTGCTCGAACGAGAGGGTCACGTTCTCCTCCTTCGACTCTGCGAGAAAGAAGATGACCTGCTTGTGTATCCTCTTGCCGTCCCGGCTGTAGTAATACTCTATGACGTGTTCGAAGCCCTCGACCGGCTTCACGTTGATGAGGCCGGTCTCCTCCCTTACCTCCCTGTGCATCGTATCGAGCGGCGTCTCGCCCTTCTCTATGTTCCCCTTGGGAAAGTCCCAGTGGCCAGCGGGATACTTCAGGAGCAGGAAGAGGGGACCAGACTCGGTGCTGCGGAATACGAGGGCTCCGGCGGACCGCTCCTCGAACCTCCCGCTATCGGTGACGATCGTCCTCTGGTCCCTGCTACGGTCGGGCTCAGGGACTGGCAACTGTACCTACCTTGCGTCGTACGTAGAAGACCGCCGCTAGCGCGACGAGGACCGCGACCGCAATCGGGATGGTGTACCGGGTCGTGGCATCGACGCTCACGACTATCTTCGCTGCTACCGAAACGCCGTTGAGGTTGGCGCCCTGGTACTGGAAGGTGAGGTGAGCCGCGCTCGTGTCTATCGTCAGGCCGGTGTTGGTACTAAGCGTAACAGAGACGTTGTTGTTCGAGTTGGCCTGCATGCTCGGGATGGTCAGAGTGATCTCGTGGTCAGACAGAGTTGCTCCTGATACCACGCTCACGCCGCTCGGGATGGGGACAGTGTAGACGACGTTCGATACCCCGACCGGTGCCGAGTTTGTTATGGTTATCGCTAGGACAAAGTCGTGGTTCTCCTCGGGGGTAGACGGGCTCGTCGTGACGGTCGCCGTCACTGGCTTGTAGACCACCATACTGTTGCTCCCGAGGAGCAGGGCCTGCGTGGCGCCGCCGAGGATGAAGGTTGTCGAGACCAGGATTCCCGACACGTTCCCGAACGCAGAGGAGCTGATGGTCACGTTGTAGCTATAGCTGGAGCTGCTCTGCGGGGAGACCTCAGAGAACATCTTGTTTCCCGCGTTCGAACCGGAGTCGAAGGGGTCTTGCCCTGACGCTAGGCTTGCGTTGTAGATGGGCAGCGAGCCATCGTTCGTGAGCACCACGGTAACGGTCGACGAGGCACCGGGGAAGGCCGCATTTGGACTGAACGACTTTGTCAATACGACGCCAGCAGGGATCGCATAGCTGCCGCCGAACGTGTGTAACTGCAGGCCCTGGTAGTCGGTGACGACCGCGGTGGGCTGAATCACGTAGTTGTCCTCCCCGAAGGTAAGATTGAGGGTATTCCTCTGTGTAGTGACAGTCGTGGTCTTCAGCGTGTAGACGTTGCCGGAGCACGTCCCCAGGCTGTTATTCGCCACCGTGCAGGCGAAGCCGGTGGGGAAGGTCTCTGTCGCAGTGATTCCATCCGGTGTGCCCTTGCCGGCGTTCGTGAAGGTGTAGCTCACGTTCAGGGTCTTGCTCGCCAGAGCGGCAGCATCGAGAGTGTCGTTTGTAGTGACCTGTATGAACGGCAACACCATGCTCGTGTGAGAGAGCAATAGCTGCACTGAGTTGGTGGTGATGTTCTGAGACTGTCCCTGGGTGTTAGAGAACTCCAGGGAGAACGTCCTCGTGAGGTTCCTCTGCGTGAGGCTGCTCAGCTGGATTGGGACCTGTATCGTGGACGTCCCTCCGTTCTGCGCGAGGGTGTTGAGCGAATAGCTGCCGAGCTTCAGGTCGAGGGCAGGGGAATTTCCGTCGTTGGTGATCGTGACGGTGTAGTTGCCGGCCGTCCCGAGGGGCGAGCCCGATTGGATCGACGGGTGCGCGGTGATGCTCAGCGCAGGGCCTATGCCGTTGAGCTGGATGACCTCCTGGCCCAGGGTGGCGTGTCCCGTGTAGTAATTGGCCCCCAGTTGATACATGTAAGTGACCGTGGCCGCCGGGATGACCACCTGCGAGGCTGCGGACGAAATCACCTTCAGTACATAGGTCTCGTTGACGTTCGCCCCAGCAGATATGACGGGAACGAAGATGCTGTAGTTGTTGACCCCGCTGCTCGCCAGTTCGAATAGGTTCGAGTTGGAGCCGGTCATCCACCAATTGTCGTTCAAAGTAACGTTCAGGAGCGCGCCGGTCAGAGCTGTATCGGCTATTTCGATGGTAACACCCAGGGTATCGTTAGCGACCAGGGAGCCGTGGTCGAGTATTCTGTACGCCACCGCGGTCGGGGGCTGGGACTCTATCGTAGCATTGACGCTGACAACGCTGTCGGGGTTGACCGCCAGCGTGTACGTCCCACTGAAGTTGCTGAAGTCGTTGGATACGATGGCAGCGGAGTCGCTTGAGACTATCACGCCGTCCAGCGAGTGAATCACTACCTGGCTGGAGCTCGATGAGTTGGACGATTTCAGAGTGGCATTGGTGCTGCCTATCAGCGACGAGAGGTCGATGGCGGTAGAGCTCAGCACGTTCGAAGATTCCGCGCCAAACGCTATCTGGTGGCTGAACCCGGTCCCGTTGTAGGTGCCGGTCAGCTCTATGAACGGCATCGGGAGGCCCGTCAGAGTAGTCTGGGTCACAAAGGAAGCGAACCCGCCTAGCGAGGAGGGTACAAGGGGGAAGAGTATCGGGGCAGCGTCGTCTACAAAGTCCACCGGTGCGAAGTAAGTGGATGAGTCGCCTGTTGAACTAACCAGGGTGAAGCTCGTCCCGAACTCGTTTGCGAAGGCCGACACGACGGACGACTGGGCGGAGGTACTCGTTGAGTTGACCGTAAGGAACAGCCCTTCTGCCGGGGTCGAAGGGAGCTTCAGCAGGTTGTAGCCGTCCACGCCGAAGGTCTGAAAGTCCGAAACGGCGCTCTGGGTGCTCATCGCGACCAGCTTGTATCCGGTCAGCCCGGTCGCCGACTCGACGGAAGTGATCACGGGGAGGGAGGCGCCCAGCCTGTCAAGCGTTATCGACCAGAAGCCATTCTGGCCGGCGGTGTATACGTCTAGCCTCTCGCTGTATTGGCTCTGAGCGTGGGCAGGCACTGATGCGAGTACCGGAACCAGAGCAAGCGAGAGGACGAGGACCAGAACAAAGGTCGCTCTTGCTTTCATGAAGGTTCTCGCCGTCTGAGGTACGATATTAAACCGTTACCAAGAGAATCTACTTTCTCTTGACCGATTCTTCAGGCGGGTCGTCGATTCCTCTCTCGTCGAGCATGAAGACAGCGTCCCGTTCCGGGTGGTACGGGCTGTCGATCATCCTTGCTATCCTGTTCTTACCGGCCTTGCGGAGGTATATCCTGTATGTGCTGGTGTGTGCGACGACGTGGCCTCCCGTCGCCCTGGTAGGGTCCCCGAAGAAGCTGTCCGGGGCGGACTGGACCTGGTTCGTCATGACGACGGCGATGTTGTAGACCTCAGCCGTCCTCAGAATGGCGTGCATGAACCTGTTGAGCCGCTGCTGACGCTCAGCGAGGGTACCCCTTCCGAGGAACTCCGCCCTGTAGTGGGCGACGGCGCTGTCCACTATGACGAGCTTGACCTTGTTCTTCTCGATTATCCTCCCCAGGTCCTTGACTATGAGCTCCTGGTGGGCGCTGTTGTAGGCCCTGGCGACCATTATGCGCGAAAGTATCAAGTCCGGGTCGTACCCACGCGCCTGCGCAATCTCGGAGACGCGTTCAGGACGGAAAGTGCCCTCAGTGTCGATGTAGACTACGCCTCCGTCCAGTCCACCCTCGCCTATCGGCTGCTGCACCAAGCAGCATAGGGTGTGGCAGATCTGCGTCTTGCCTGCACCGAACTCACCATAGAACTCTGTGATAGCCCATGTCTCAATGCCACCGCCCAGAAGCTCGTCGATGTTCTTAGAACCCGTGCTGATCCGAGTGATGTTCCTCCGCCTCGTGAGCAGGTCGGAAGCGCTGACAAAGTCGGGCTCGAGCCTCCCCATCTCCACCAGCCTCTTCCTCGCTTTGTTGTTGACGTCGACTGATTTTGTGATGTCCCAGTCCGTAGCTTCGGATATCTCGGACGGGCCGGCAGTCGCCAGGTCCAGAATCGTGAAAATCCCTGCGTCGTTGAGCTTCTGCTTTGTGACCGCTCCTACGCCGGCGATGCTCGTGACATCGAGCTCCTCGTCGATCTCTTCCTTGTCTTCCTCTGACAAATCATTCTTGGCTGGACGCCCCACTCTAAATAAGCGTTGACGTTCCATAAGAGCGCCACTAGAGGGTAGACTGAAACTGAATGGCCGCGCGCGCCGTTAATTCTCCGCCCCCAGACCTATTTCTGGGGAACCCTCGACGGTCTCGTGCGGAGGACGAATCCGAGGAGTATGAGCGCGGCGACGAGTGCGGCGGCCAGGGCGCCGACAGACAGATACACCGACCCGGGTATGACCGAAGACGTGGTTGCCACGGTGGTGGTAGCCGTTGCGACGAGGCTGGCCGCCGTCGTCGGCTGGCTGCTGACCGTCTGGGTGGCAGTCAAGAACTCAGTGGTGATGGCCGATACCGTCTGCGTCGTCGTAACGGTAGGCGCCTGAGTGACTGTAGCGGTCGCCGTGAAGACAGGCACTATGGTGACGGAGGATGAACCCCACCCTCCTTCGTTGTTGACATCCCCTTCGTAGGTCGCGACCAGGTCGACAAAGCCCGCTGACGAGCCCGTCACGGTAATGGAGCAGCTGCCTGATGAGAGGACGCAGGTAGGAGAAGAGAGGGTGACAGATGCCCCGTTCGGGCTGTTTTGTGTGTAGTTGACCGTGCCTGTCGGGCGCGACCCGATCACGGTGGCCGTACAGGTAGACGAGCCACCCATCCCCACTGTCTGCGGGGAGCACGACAGCGAGGTCGCTGTCCCTGCCGTATCG
>Ga0302324_100026759_pt1 | contig 11012 bp, 5 predicted proteins | sample Palsa_T0_1_FD_201949 | JGI IMG/M metagenome (GOLD analysis project Ga0302324, IMG submission 201949) | Peat permafrost microbial communities from Stordalen Mire near Abisko, Sweden - Palsa_T0_1 | ecosystem: Environmental > Terrestrial > Soil > Palsa > Peat permafrost | place: Sweden: Abisko...
TTGGAAATGCCTGGGCGAATTTGTTGGACGAGCCCTTTCTGCAAACCGCCTGTGTCTGCGGCGCGCGCACGCCGGAACTCATCCAGACGCGCCCGAGTTCATCCATCGTGAGCGAATTCGGATTCGATGGATCGTCGATGGGATTGAATTCCTTGGGAGTCCAATAAGGAGACGGTACGGGATTGGGCGGTTCCACGCGCCCTATCTCATTGGCCCGCATGTTCTTCTTATTGTCGATCGTCGGGAGCGGGATGGTTTCATTCGTGTTCTTCACCGGGTCCATGATTACCAGCGTCCCGTTGTGGTAATCGATGCCGTAGATCTTGCCGTTGCTGTTCAGCGTGGGATTGCGCTTGTCGGTGCTGATCACGTCATGCATGAACGTGGTGGGCGCTCCGGCGTCCCACACTGTGAGCACGAGATTTTTTTCTATTCCGGAAGGCCGCGGGGGCGCCTCGGGAACTTCCCCGGCTGCGATTCGATCGGTCCAGTCGGCGTAGAACCCCACCATCTGCTCGTGGCCCATCTGATTTGCGAGATTTGCTCCGCCCGCGTTCCCTCCGATCCTCAGAACCTGCTCCCAAGCCTCAAAGGTGGAACTGTATTTTCCGAGGCCTGGCGGGATTTCCCGCGTGGCTTTGTCTCCCATCTGGTGGCAGATGACGCAGCCCTTCAGCTGGCTGATCCATTGTTCCTGGGTGGCGATGGTCATCGATCCCACGGCGGGGCCTCCGCCCACCGGCGCCGGAACGTCCACCTTCATGGGGAAAGCCTGCTTGGGCGGGACGTGCAGTAGGGAATACCAATAGTTGGCGGGGTAATATTGCGCCGCCGCTTTCGCATCCGGGGCTTCCACCGCCGTGAGCGCCAGAGTTTTCCCGGGAGCGGACTCGACGGGCTGGGAATCCACTAATCCGTAGCCGCGCACCCAGACTCGGTAATTGGCTTTCGGCAAATCGGGCAGAAGAAACCTGCCATGGTCGTCCGTGACTACTATTTTGCGAAGCTTGGTGGGGAAGTCGGCGGTCTCCGCGATAACCCACACGCCGGACTCTGCGCCTTTGGTTCCGGTCACCACCCCGCCGATATCGTCGGAGTCCACCTGCACCTGGCTGGCCTCGGCTTGAGCCTCCGCGGAACGCGCTTGGAGGCCCCCCGTCACTGCTGCCGTAACTCCCGCCAAAACAGAACCCAAAACAAGAAATTGAATAGATACCAGGCCCCGGCGATTCATTGAATGGCTCCCCGCGTCGTTTTAATTTAATCTGGAAGAGGCGGAAACAGCCGACCCAAACCTCCGCAGCATCTTACACGCGATTGCCGCGCGCCCCCCGGCGTGAAACCCAGTCCCCCCAAGGCATGGAACTCAGCCTTGCCAGTGCGGCAAAAGATAGGGTATGTTTTGAGGAAAGTCCTGAGGAAAACGGCTAAAAGTTGCCGAATCTGGGGAAGTTGTGATGAAAGCTGACGCGTCTGTTACTCAAGACGCTGCTGTAGCGGGCTACGCTTTTGGGCCAATTGTTGTCGAGGTAGCGTCTCGCCAAATCTGGCGGGACGGTGACGCTGTCGTTGTTCCCTCGAAGGCATTCGATGCCCTGGTTTACCTGGCTGCGCGCCCTGACCGCACTGTCACAAAAGACGATTTGATCACCGCCGTGTGGAAAGATGTTTCCGTTTCCGAGGATAGCCTTGTCCACAGCATGTCCGCACTGAGGCGTGCGCTTGGCGACGATTCTACAAACCCGCGACTGATCATCACCGTCCCCCGCAGGGGCTATCGATTAAACGGGCCGGTGAGGACCATTCTTGAGCCGTTCGACGATCCTATCGCAGCTGCCGCTGTTGCGTCTGCGTCGCCCGCGACTGTGGAAGCGGATTCGGTGCTGATTCTTCCGCCGGCGCCGGCGCCGCGAGTGCAGTGGCAGTGGAGGAATCCCTGGATACTGGCGGCGATCGCGGTAGCGGTTGCAGTTGCCGTTGGCGTGATTGCGTGGCCCTTTCTAGCTCCTCCCAAACGCCCTGCCGGTGCGGCGATCCTTCTGACTCAACCGGCTCCGGAAGGCGCAATTCTCGCATCCGGCGGGATTCTCTCGCCCGACAGCCGTTACATGGTGTTCGTGGCGCACGATCCCAAATCTGCCCAGGCGCGTTTGTATTTGAAACAGATGGATTCGCCCGACCTTCAGTCCCTCGCAGGGACCGAGGGCGCCTCACATCCATTCTGGTCGCCTACGAGCGAGATGATCGGCTTTTTCGCTGACGGCCAACTCAAAGTGATGAATCTTCAAGGAGATCTTCCGAAAGCAATTGCTGCCGTTCCGGTGAGTGCTGGTGGGGGATCGTGGAGTGCCAGCGGAACGATTCTTTTCTCAGACTGGCAAACCGGTCTGTATCGAGTGGACCCCGCAGTTGGCCGCGTGGCGAGAGTCTCGACAGTCGCGCGATCGGCCGGTGAGATTGTGCAGAATCTGCCGCAATTCCTGCCCGATGGGCGGCACTTCCTTTTCTACCTTCTCAGTTCGAACCCGGATCAGACCGGGAGTTACGTAGGTTCCCTCGATTCCGCCGAGCGAGTGCGCGTGTTGCCGCAATCCAATGCGGCGGCTACGTACGCGGCTCCCGGTTACCTTCTGTATGTGCAGAATCAGATCCTCATGGCCCAGCGATTTGACGCGTCACGCCTTCAGGTCACCGGCAAGCCCGTAGAGGTGGCCCGGAATGTGTCCGCGCCCAATGACGCGGATGGGGAGATGATCTCGGCATCGGCAAGCCTGCTCACCTACCGCTTCGGAGCGAAGACTCAGGAACTTGCATGGTTTGACCGAGGCGGCCGCCGCGGGAGTTCCATTCCGGGAGGCAAGGCGCTTCGCAGTCCAATGATCTCCGGAGACCAGAAACAGTTGGTCGCCATGGATCTGGGCCCGGGATTGTGGATGGTGGATCTCGAGCGCAACGCTGGCACTCGCTTAGGGCAGGGGATGTATCCGTTGTGGTCGCCCGATGGCAGCCGCATTGCCTTTGAGTCTTACAACAGCCTCACCGTGTACCTGCGCAACATCGGCAGCGCCGTGGCGGATCAGGTTCTCGTGAATGACAACGAGCGGAAGATCTTGAGCGATTGGTCGCCGGCGGGCGATTATCTGGTCTATGCGACGCTGAACGCCAACACCAAGCTCGATTTGGTCGCTCTGCCGATGTCGGGCGACAGGAAACCCATTCCGCTTCTGCACACGCAGTTTAATGAATCGGAAGGGCGAATTTCGCCGAACGGCGGGTGGATCGCCTACGTTTCAGACGAATCCGGAACACAGGAAGTGTACGTGCAGCGGTTCCCGTCGCTCGGAGATAAGCGCATTGTCTCGATTGGAGGCGGTGTCGAACCGATGTGGAGAAGGGACGGGAAGGAGCTATTCTATCTTTCGCCCGATTATTCGATTGTCTCCGTACCGTTCGAGCCAAGCGAACCACCGCGCATCGGACAGCCTACGCCGCTGTTTCGAGCGCCCGTCAATACCTCGAGCACCCGCAATCACTACGTTGTCAGTCCCGATGGGCAAAGATTCCTGATCAATGTGGAAGACCAGAGCACCTACCTGTCGCCCATCACGGTGATGGTGAACTGGATCCAGGGACTTCCGGCCCAGTAGAACCGGCTATCGCCCGAAAGTCTATCGAGCGGGAAGCAGCGGCTTCTGGTCGGCTCTCAGCTGGTTGTCGAAAGCGATGAGTTCCGCCGCGGCTGCCGAGTAATTGGCCATCACCCAGAGCAAATCGACCGTGCCCTTGCGGCCGAACAGGCTGAGGACTTGCGCGAAAGTCTCGGAAGAAACTTTCCTCTGACCAAAAGTTTCGCGACCGAATTTGATGATGGCGGTTTCTTTCTCGCCCAGGCCCACGGCGGGCTTTCCGTACTTGATGATGTCGATCAACTCCGGTTCGATGTGGCGAGGGTCCTTGGGATCACGGCCGTGCGTTTCCCATTGCGTCCATTCGTACTGGCAATCGAGCTCGCGCGCTGTTACCAGTACGGCGATTTCAAGCAGCCGGTTCGGCAGCCCGGTTTCGTACTTGAGATAGTGGCTGGTTGCGGCCAGAGGCTTCGCGAGTTTCGGATCCCAAACGCGCACCTCGGGCTGCTCGATTCCGACGGGCAGCTCCGATTTCCGATTGAGCTCGTCGAAAATTTTCTGGCCTTCCGCGTCCATTTGCTCACGATTTGGCAAGGGCAGGCGGTTGCGGGAGTCGGGATAAATGTCGGGCGGCAGAGGATTGGCGGCTGCCGCGGCGAAGCGGGCCGGATTCCGCGGATGGGCGATGGGAGGGAGCAGCGGTTTCTGGTCGGCTCGCAGATGATTGTCGAAAGCGGTGAGCTCGGCGGCGGCTGCGGAATAATTGCCCATCAGCCAGAGCAGGTCGATAGTGCCCTTGCGGCCGAACAGGCGCATTACATTGGCAAAGGTTTCGGAAGAGACCATTCTGGCGCCGAAGGTCTCGCGGCCGAAGGTGATGATGGCGGCTTCCTTCTCGCCGAGGCCGGTCACGGGCCTTTCGTACTTGATGATATCGATGATGGCGGGGTCGATATGGCGGGGATCCTTTGGATCGCGGCCATGAGTTTCCCACTGCGTCCATTCATACTGGCAATCGAGCTCGCGCGCGGCGACGAGTACGGCGACCTCCAGAAGCGGGTCCGGCAAACCGGTTTCGTACTTGAGATAATGACCGACGTCGTTGGTGTCCTTCGCGAGTTTTGGGTCCCACAGACGGACGCCTGGTTGCTCGATCCCCACAGGCAGCTCGGATTTGCGGGTGAGCTCATCGAAAATCTTCTGATCTTCGAGAGACATATCTTCGCGTTTCGGCAGCGGCAGGCGATTTCTGGAATCGGGATAAACGTCCTTGGGCAGAGTGTCAGCAGTCGGGTCCGCGCTTCGCGCCGGATTCTTGCCGTGGATCGTTCCAACCAACAGCGTCGCCGCGGCGCTTGCGAGAAGCGCGACCCCCATTTTCTTCGGAACTTTCATATCTGTTCTCCCTTTGAATCGCTGCGATGTGGCGCGAATGCCTACAGATTCAGGAGCTTCCTCGCGTTTCCGGAAAGCACCATCTGCTTCTCCTGCGGCGAGAGCTGCGCGTTCCGCACGATTTGCAGGTTCAGACTGGGATTTCCGTCCGATCCCACCAGCAACCGCTCCGCTCCGAACCGCTTCACAAAGGTTTCAATGGTTCGCTCGCCGTTATAGACGCACGCTCCGGTGTCGCAGAGGATGTTTTTTCGGCGCTGCAATATCTGGGCGGCGTGCTCGCGGTCGTCCCCGGTGGTGAACGTGTCCAGGGCCACGAACGTCATGTCCGGAAACTCCTCCGCCAGGATCTCCAGCCTCCAGAGCGCTTCGTGTTCCGGCTGGCGGCAATGGATAAATGGAATCAGCTTCAGGTCGCGTGCCTGCCGCAAAAGGGGACGCATGAAGGGGTGATCGATGTTGAAGCCGGTGTACCCGTGGTGCCAGATCACGGCTCGAAACTTCAGGTCCTTGGCCATGCGTTCCAGTTCCACCAGGGAGGCCTCGCCATCCGACAATTGCACGGTTCCGAATCCCACCGGGAAGCGGTCGGAGTGCTTCGCTATGTAACTCGCGACCAGATCGTTCATCTTCCTGGTGCTGGCGATGCCCTCGGTTCTCCTGTAGGTGAATCCCGTGGTCAGGACGGACTGCTCGATGCCATTGCGGTCCAGATACTTGACGCGCCGGGCGTAGTCTTTGGCGATTACTTCGTCGGGCGAGCCGAAGTCGGCAAAGTTTTCCGAGGGCGGATCGAAATGCGCATGAATGTCGAAAACCCGGTCGGATGCCGCGTGCGTGGCGGAGGTCTGGGGCAGGGAAGCGGCGGACGTCATCCCGGCGGCTGCCAACCCTGCTCCTGCAACGGTCCCCATCATTTCGCGGCGTGAAATATCCTGGCCCATTTTGGTGTCTCCTATATGAAAGACGTGAACGACGCCGGCCTTATGTCACCGGCTTCTCGGTCTGCTAGCCGCCCGAGAGCCTAGCTTTCCCGCGCAACTGTGTCAACGGCAAGTCACGTTTTTGCCTCTCTACGAATGGGCAAACTTCCGGGCCGGCTTTTTGCCATTTGCCGCCTTCGTCTTGTGAGCCTGTCCGCGTTGAAGATATACTGCGCGCCCATGGGCCTTTCACACTCCGCTGCCGCTACTGTTCTGGGCGGCGCTGCCTTCTTTGCCATGTTTTTCATCGATCTTCGACGCCGGCGTATAGGCCCAGGCGATGTGGCCCGGCAGCCCGCGCTATCGATGCTCGATCTTCTGGCTCCAGCCTTGACGGCTGCATTCGCGATGGCACTGGCCGCCGGCCTATTCCCGCAAGCGGTGTCGGAAGGCGTGCTTCCGCTACGCTCGCCGAACGTGCTTGGCCTGTTTCTCTGCGTCGTTTTCTTCCCGGTGATCTGGATCGAAGGAGGGAAGCAGATTCAATTCCAGCGTCCGGCGGGATTGCTGTTTGCCGAAGGACTCATTTTTGCGGGTTTGGCAATCGCCTTGGACGCCACGGTCTTTCTTCATGCAAATCAATCTGTGATGGGCCACGCGGACCTCTTGGCGCTACTCCTGTTGATCGCTGGAGGCGTGCTGATTGCGGTGGTCGTTCCTCCGTTTATGAAAAAGTACGAAGGATTGCGAATTCTGGAGCGCGTGGCAGGAGACGAACAGTTCGCCCAGCCCGAGTACACGCCGCCGACTCCCGAATGCCCGCAGCCGCAGCTTTGGAACATGCTCGATTCGCAAACAACCGAAGTGGAGGTGCTCGATTTCCTCAAGACGCTCGTGACCACCCTGAAGCCCAGGCTGATTGTCGAGACCGGGACGTTTCTTGGCCATGGCACGGTAAAGCTCGCGGAAGGCGTGAAAGAAAATGGATTCGGCAAGGTGATCACAATCGAGTTCGATCCGGCCATTCGCGCGAGGGCCGAGGAACGTTTCAAGGCTTCCGGATTAGCTCCGTGGATCGAATCGCGCCTGGAGTCGAGCCTGGAAACCAACATCGAAGGCACGATCGACCTTCTCTATAGCGATAGCCACCTGGCCAATCGCGAAGCAGAAATTCGCCGCTTGCTGCCCAGCCTCGATCCGCGTGGATTGCTCGTAATTCACGATGCGAGTTCGCACTTCAAGATCGTGCGCGACGCGGCTCTCCGGCTCGAAGCAGAAGGTCTGATTTCCGCTGTACTGCTCTCGACGCCGCGCGGAGTCGTGATCGCCCAGAGGCGCGAAGGCCGCAAATAATATGTCCTTCAGGGCTGCGGCGAAGAACTGTTCGCCAGCAGGATTTTCCCGCCGCTCGTGTTCATGATCTGAAAGTGCCCGCTTCCAAGCAGTTTTTCAAATCGCGGCAGCTGATCCGCTTTCGCGACGAGGTAAAAGCGTTCCGGCCCCGGCCACAGCGCGCGCAACTTGCTGTCGTCGATAAAAACGTCCGGCACGCCCGGTGCGTTCGAGCCATATTCGAAATTGTTCCAGCGGCCGTTCAGCAGCAGCTCGGGCTGCCCCGTGTAGAAGGCGATGGAAGAAAACGTGTAGTAGTGGTGATCCACGATGATCCGGCCGGGACCGCTGCGCGCGATGAGCGCTGCCATGTCACGCGAAGACAGCAGCGGATCGAACCTGATCAGTGCGCGCCGCGCCCCTTGAAAGAAGACGATCATCATGAGCGCGGCGGCCAGGAATCCGCTGGCTGCTTTCGCTCTCATCGTTCCCAGCGCCCCCACCAGAGACGCACACGCCGCAATTGCGAGGGGTGCGCGCAAGTATGCGAACGAGTTCAGCGTCAGGTCTTCCATGTGTCCCATCGAGAGGGAATAGACCTGCGGATGGCTGCTCAGCGCCGCCGATATATCGCCGGGACGCGGCACGTGCCGCACCGCAATCAGAATTGCGACCGCAGCCAGGAACGCCATTCCTGAGATCACGCTGAGTGCGCGCGTCCCGCGGCGAATCCATGCGCCGCCCTCCGCCATTGCGGAACCGAGCAGCAGCGCGAGCGCCGGGTAGCAGGGCATCGAGTAATACTCCTGCGTTGTAGAAAAAGTGAAGAAGATCAGGATAAAGCCGGTCCAGCAGAGCGCCAACAGGCGTGTGCGACCTGCCCGATCAATTGGCTTGAACGAAAGCCTGGCGACGGCGGGAAGATACACGCTCCACGGAAACAGCCATATCAGATGAAACAGCCAGAACCAGGCGCGCGGCACCGTGTTGTAATCACGCGGATAACGCAAATTGAGGAAGCGCAGCAGTTGCTCGTTAATGAAATAGAACCAGAGAAATCCGTGATAGTGCCCGGGCAGGCTCTTGAGCGTCCATGCGAAGTAGGGCGGATTGCGGATCGCGGCCAGAATGTGCCAGGGCGCAGTGATCGCCAGGATGATAAAAACTCCGGCCACGGGATGCAGCCGCTTCCATTCCTTCCATGAAGACAGCCGTCCCGTAAAAAACAAGAACAGCAGCCCAGCCGCAACCGGAAACACGAGAGCGACCAGGCTCTTCAGCAGCAAGCCGATCCCCAGGCTCGCGGCTAGCACGCAGGCCCACGCCCGCGGGTGCTTTTCCTCGTCATCAAACACGCGCAGGAATGCCCACATGGCGAGCGCAATCGTGAAAGTGAGCATCACATCGGGTATCAAAATGCGCGTGAATAGCCAGAGTCCCACGCAGGTAGACATCACCAGTCCGGCGTAGAAGCCAGCTTTTCTGCCGAAGGCCCAGTTCCCAAAGCTCGCCGTCAGCCACGCCAGCCCCATCGCGGAGAGTGCGATGGGGATGCGCGCCGCCCAGTCGTGCACGCCGAAGAGCTTGTAAGTGATGGCGATCAGCCAGTAGATCAGCGGAGATTTTTCGAAATAGACCACGCCATCGAGACGCGCCGTAACCCAGTCCCCGGAGGTGAGCATGTTGCGGGCGATCTGCGCCTGCACCGCATCCACGTCGTCCATCAGAGACGGAGGCGAAATTATGCTGGTCAGATAAATAGCCGCAGCCGCCAAAAGCACCCAGGCCACATAATTTTTCCAGGATTTCTCCACGGCCCCGATTTCCAACTCTCCACGCTCCTGAATGCCGGCCCGAGACGCGAGACACCCCGCGCGCGGTGTTTGAGCCCGATCCGAATCTCAATGTGCTACGAGGCGAAAGTCGCCAGCGAAATTCTAGAAGACCGCGCGCGGGAAGTAAAAGACCTTGACATGCATTTGTGCGTATTCTAGGTTAGCGGCAGTTTGCGATGGGTGCTTCCAATCCAACTCCACAGAGTTCTTTTCAGCCCCTTGCGCAGCGAAAGCCTTCCTCAAGGAGGACTACTATGCGAGCTGCCAGAATGCTGTTGTTCTTCGTCGCCGCGGCCTGCGCGACGGTTTCATTCGGCGCGCCGGGCGCTTCCCTCCAGGGAGTTGTGACCGATGCCGGCGGCAAGCCCGTTCGCGGAGCCGTGATCAGGGCGCGATCGGGCATCAAGGCGATCTCCCGGTTTACGCAGGCGGACGGCCGCTATGAAATCGCTGTCGCTCCCGGCACGTACGAGGTTTCGGCCGCCGCTTTCGGGTTTGTGGTGAAGCGGCGAACCAAAGACACCGCACAGCCCGGGGACACGAATTTCACCCTCACGCCCAAGTGGGATGCCACCCGCCTCTCGGGCGCGGAAATCGACCGCTTCATCCCCGATGACGCCGACGGAAGGCTCCTGAGATCCACCTGCGTGGAGTGCCACGATTTTGCCGTTGTTCTTCACCGTTCAGGCCAGAGCGTCGATGAGTGGAAGAGCTTTCTTCCCACGATGACCAACGGCCGGCGCGACCAGCCGGTATTCACGCCGGCGAAGCTCGACGCCCTCAGCATGGCCCTGGGGAAATATTTTGGCCCCGATTCCCGCTTCTTTGGGCCGGATGCCCCGCCTCCGGCGCAATCCGACGTTCACCATGCCGAGCTTTCGGACGCGGTTTTGAAGGCAACCGTGGTCGAGTGGACCGCCCCGTCCGGCGGCGACGGCTTTCCCCACAGCATCGCGGTGGATTCGCAGCGCGGCATCGCCTGGTTCAGCGAGGTAGGGAATCGCGGCCTCGATCCTGTCGTGTGCGGCCGCTTCACGCCCAGCACGCCCAATCCCCCGGATGCGAATTGCGGCCACAATCACATCGGCCGTTTTGACATCAAGACCGAGACGTTCCTCGAATTTCCCGCTCCGCATCCGCACACCGGAGCCGTCGGCAAGGATGGCCGCGTCTGGTATGCCGAGGGAATGCGCAACAAAACGTCGCCCAATCTTGCGGTGATCGATCCCGCCACGAATCAGATCAATTACTTCAAGGATCCGGATGGCGAGCGCCTGCACACTCCGATGATCGATCGCGCGGGAAACGTTTGGCTCTCCGGCGGCGCCGGCGAGATTTTGAACTTTGACGTCGAGACATCGAAATTCAAGTCCTACAAATTCCCTGTCCCGGCGAAATTTCCGGAAAATGCGCTGGGGCCCTGGAAGGATGTCCCCGCGGATCCCGCTTCCGCGCCGGCCGGGACCGTTTATCATCTGGCGCAGGACTCGAAGGGCGCGATCTGGGCCAGCATTTCCGACCTGGGCATGCTCGTGCGGCTGGATCCGGCCACGGGCGAAGTGAAGGAGTTTTTCCCGCCGATTCACATGTCCCGCGGAATCGCGGTGGACCAGCACGATAACGTGTGGTTCAGCGCCTACTACGATCACAAGATCGGAAAGCTCGACGCGAAGACCGGAACATTCCGTCTGTATCAACCGCCGACCTCTGGCGCGACTCCCTATGGGATCATCGAGGATAAGAAAACCGGTCTTATCTGGTACGCGGACCAGAGCGGAGACAACATCACGCAATTCGATCCCAAGACGGAAAAATTCATCGAATATCCGCTGCCGACGCGCCCTTCCACGCCGCGGTTTATCGACGTCGATGCCGACGGGAAGATCTGGTTTACGGAA
>Ga0302324_100026760_pt1 | contig 11012 bp, 6 predicted proteins | sample Palsa_T0_1_FD_201949 | JGI IMG/M metagenome (GOLD analysis project Ga0302324, IMG submission 201949) | Peat permafrost microbial communities from Stordalen Mire near Abisko, Sweden - Palsa_T0_1 | ecosystem: Environmental > Terrestrial > Soil > Palsa > Peat permafrost | place: Sweden: Abisko...
CAGAGGAAGAGGATGGCGAGACATTTCCCCGCCCCGTTTTGTCGCGTTCGTGCTGCGTGTGTGGTTGCCGCGTTTTTCTATGGTTATTTTCTTTCCGCCGCCTCAAATAGAATCCGGGTGAATCCTGTCAGGTGAGGCCTGAAGTCGGATGGAAGAATGACCTTGCCAGATCTCCCGTTGCGCTCCGCCTTGGAAGAGCCCGCCGCTTCACTCCCGCCCTCATACGCTGGAACCGCGAGGAAACCAACCTGCTCGCCGCTCGCGTCGAATGCGGTCCCGACAATTTCACCCTGGTCGTTAATGCCTTGAGCTAAGAACAGATACAAGGAAGAGTCCCCCTGAACCAGCCGATTGAGATCCAGCATTGTGCCGTTTTCGTAGAGAAACGCTCTCGCCCCGTATGGTTCGGTTCCCCCGTTCGAGATACCGACGATCTGGCCCTTTTCGTTGATGTCGTAGGCGGCGCCAGCATTGTCATCCCCAATAAATGGTAGAGGTTGCATTTTCCCGCTCTCGTGGGTCCACAAAAAGCCCTGGGCATTGCTCTCAGCGTTGTAGGCAAAGCCAACCACTTGGCCGTGATTGTTAAGAGAAATTGGGGTATTCCAAGCCTCGGTTCCAAGATTTCCCAAATTAATGGGTCGCCCATTCTCCCAGAGCAGAGCGTGTATGGCGCTCGTGCCTCCCACGGCATTCGAGCAAAGACCCGAAATCCCGATGACCTGTCCCCGATCATTGATTGCGGTCGCGGCCGAATCCGGATCGCCGGGATAGGGAGGCAGTTGCGTCATTTCCGTCAACTCCGGACCCCAGATTGCGGCTTCAAACTGCAGGAATTGATTCACGGGCGGCGCGTGATTGCAGGTCGGGTCCAGAACGCCATTCTCCGCCCACCCCACCACCTGGCCGCGGTTGTTTACTCCGGCGGCATAACTGTCGTATCCCCCATGGAAAGGAGGGAGCGGCGTCATCACACCGTCCTTCCAGGCGAAGCCATCGCATATGTGGCCGTCGGGAGCAACGAAAAAGGCCGAGCAGCTCCAGGCCTCCCCCAAGGGATTCATCTCCGCGGTTTCCGCGATCCCCACAATCTCGCCGTGAGTGCTGTGGTTCGGCCACGATACAGTGCTGTTCGGCCCTCCGAGCGTCCCTAGATCAAGCGGAGCTCCGATCCACAGTTCAGCGTTGACCAAGGTGTTGCCCGTCAGGTTGTCGCCGCCTGAGATCCAGCCTAAGTTGTTGATACCAACTGGCTCCGCATTTCCGCCGAGCGGTGCACCGAGACTGAATACGTAGTAGGCGGGCTGGTGCTGGTTTTCCTGCTGTGCTCGAACGGATTGAGCCGGGACCATCAGCCCTCCAAATAGGGCCATCGCCGTGAAATACGTCAATTTCCTGGACTGCATATTTCCTCCATTGGGTCTGCTTCTGAAAGTCGAAAACTGAACTGCGGGTCGGCGTTTTTCTATTAGGTACCGCGTAGCGCATCCTGACATTATCGGAATGGATGCGTAAATTTTGGACGCTTGCGGACGTCGCTCTCGAAAGCTGGACGTTTACGGACGCTGCTCTCAACCCCGGCATCTAAATCATGAAGTTGCCACTACGGTACCGAACCGAGAGTCCCTTATTCGCCGCGTCTCCGGCGACGCCAGCAATCGTGCCGGCGGCTATGACAGCCTGAGAGCGCAGTCCGAGAACGTCCAGTTTTTCGTTCCGATCGGGACTATCATCGTTTGAGAAGAAATGGAACTGGATTGGAAAGTTTGTTCGCGAGCCCGGCTGACGCGTGACGCGCGCTTCGACGGCAAGTTCTTTATTGGTGTCTTCACCAGCGGCGTCTATTGCCGGTCGATTTGTCCTGCACCGCCAGCGAAGGAGAAGAATGTTCGTTACTTTCCAACCGCTGCCGCCGCGGCGGAGGCGGGGTTCCGTCCCTGTTTGCGTTGTCGGCCGGAATGCTCGCCCGGAACTCCGGCTTGGGTGGGAACTCCAAATACAGTTTCGCGGGCTTTGCGCCTGATTAGTGAGAGCGGACTGGAGGAGGGTGGTGTTGAAGCGCTCGCCGAACGTCTAGGAGTTGGCTCGCGTCACCTTCGTCGCCTGTTTCTCCGGCACCTGGGGGCGACGCCAAGTGCGGTGGCCAAGACGCGCCAAATGCAGTTTGCCAAGAAGCTTATTGACGAGACAAATTTGCGCATGAGTGACGTTGCCCTGGCTTCTGGTTTCGGCTGCGTTCGAAGGTTCAACGCCGGCATCCGCAAGGTCTACCATCGAACTCCAACTCAAATCCGGCGTCTGGCTCGGCAGAGGACGCTGCAACCAGAGAATCACTATCTTTTCCGGCTTCGTTTCCGCCCACCTTACGACTGGAAAGGGATGCTGGCGTTTCTGGCGCCTCGGGCCACGCCTGGCGTGGAAGAAGTGGTGAACGGCATTTATCGACGCACAATTTCTCTGGACGGCTGTGATGGCTGCTTTGAGGTTTCACTGGATGAGGGTAGCAATGTGCTTGTGGTGCGGCTTCAGTTTGGCGATCCACGCTCGCTCTTCTTTATTACCGAGCGAATCCGCATCATGTTCGATCTGAATGCAGATTGGGCAGCGATCGTGCAGAATCTTAGAACCGACCCCGTGTTAGTAACACAGGTTGATTCCGGTCCTGGGCTCCGGGTACCGGGTTGCTGGAATGGTTTTGAACTCGCAACGCGCGCGATTCTCGGTCAGCAGATCACTGTCAAGGGCGCCACCACTCTAGCCGGTCGAATGGTAAGCAGTTTTGGCAAGCCGTTCTCCTCAGCCAACGGCCTCACTCATCTTTTCCCCACTCCCGAGATTCTTGCCGACGCGAGCCTTTCCAGCATCGGACTGACCGGGGCTAGAGCCGGGACGATCCGGGCACTAGCGCGGGCTGTGTGCGAGGGACGAATTATTTTCGAAAGGGTCGTGGATTCCGACGCTTTCTTGAATCGGTTGTGCGAAATTCCAGGTATTGGAAAATGGACGGCACAGTATGTGGCGATGCGAGCGCTCGGGGAACCAGACGCGTTTCCATCCGGCGATCTAGGTCTTTTACACTCCATGGCTCTTGGGAGTCCTCATCAACTGGAGCGCCACGCCGAAGCCTGGAGGCCATGGCGCGCCTACGCGGCGATGTACCTCTGGAGAATCGCCAGCCGGCATGCGGAACGTGGAAATAGACCGGCCGCTTCCAGCACCCAAAAGGGAACTATGGAAGGTATGACTTCTAACCAGCGCCTTTCGCTGGTTGTATGACGGGGAATCCTGCCCTGTATCTCAATGCAGCCGCAATTCTGATAATAATCACCGCGGTTCTACCCACCAAGAAAAAGCACGATAAAACTCTACCAGCAGCAAGGCGCACATAGCGCGACAGGGTGGAATCGTCTATGACGGCGACGACAATCGGGTCAGCGAGATGCGGGGCGGCGTTATTACGAAGTAGTGGACCGACACGAATCCGACGGGCTACTCCCAGGTGCTCGACGAGTTGGTCAGCCGCGCGGTAACGAAAACCTACAACTACGGCCTACCGCGGATCAGCGAGAACCATTGCTTTTAGGCCGATTCCTGTTTTGGGAATCTGGACATCGCGTCTGGGCATTCCGAACGATGACCGTGTGTCCTACCGCGTGTTCCGGGAGCACTAACGACACATTGACCGCGCGCGCTTTCAAACGTAGATTGCACTCAACAAAGCTTTCTGAACGTCCTTGTGCTTAGCGAATACCTTCAGCCTCGGGCCCTTCCGGCCCGTGGCGGAACTGTCCTCGCACGAACGGGACGACAGCCAGCGATCGATGACCGGCCTGCGCTCGACCGGATGGCATCAAGCACGACGCCATCGTCTCTCAACAAAACGGGATGAGCCGTAGTGTGTCTGGCCAGCCTAAGGAGTGTGCAAAATAATGAAGACATGGAATGCAAGTGGCGGAGCTTTGCTTATTTTCCTCTGGATCGTTTCCATCGGAGCGTGGGCTCAACAGGACCCAGGCCCGCGGGCCGGCGCTGCGGGAGCAGGCGGGCCGTATCCCACGCTTAACCCCAACGAACTGAATTTTTTCAATCAGGCTTTTCTGCGATTCCAGGAAGTAGACGCCGTCCAGGGAGCCAGCAGTGGCCTGGGGCCGACGTTCAACGGCAACAGCTGTACGATGTGCCATGCGCAGCCCGCCATCGGCGGCAGCAGCCCTGGGTTGGCGAGCCCGCAGAATGCGGTTCCCAATCCGCAGGTGGCGCTGGCAACGCTTGACGGAGCCACCAACTTCGTCCCGTCGTTCATCACCGCCGGCGGTCCGGTGCGCGAGGCGAGATTCATCCAAAGTGCAAATGGCTCGCTCGATGGCGGCGTTCACGGCTTATTTACGATTGCCGGTCGGTCGGATGCTCCGGGCTGCACGCAGGCGCAGCCGAATTTCGCGCAGCAGCTTGCCGCCAACAACGTAATCTTCCGTATCCCGACTCCCCTTTTCGGGTTGGGGCTGGTGGAGAACACACCAGATGCCACTCTGAACGCTAACCTGGCGGCGACAGCGTCGGCGCGGGCGCAGCTCGGTATCGGCGGCAGTTTCAACACCAGCGCCAACGATGGCACCATCACGCGCTTCGGGTGGAAGGCCCAGAACAAGTCCCTGCTCATGTTCGCCGGCGAAGCCTATAACGTCGAAATTGGGATCTCGAACGAACTATTTCCAAACAAACGCAGCGCAGCAGCCGGTTGTGTCTTCAACCCGACACCGGACGACGCAAGCAATATTCTGAACCAAAATCCGGAGACTCAAAACTACAACATGCCCCTAGGGACGGTGTCGGAGATGTCATCGGATATCGTCAACTTCGCGGCGTTTATGCGCCTCTCGGCGCCGCCGACCCCTGCGGCTCCGACTCCATCCACGCTGAACGGCGCGAATCTGTTCAACAAAATCGGATGCGCACTATGCCACTCACCCTCGCTGACCACGGCGGCTTCGATCTTCACCGGCATGGGCGGCGTGACCTACCACCCCTACTCGGACTTCGCGCTCCACCATGTGGGCCCAACTCTGGCGGACGGTGTCAATCAAGGCGCGGCGGGGCCGGATCAGTTCCGCACCGCTCCGCTCTGGGGCGTTGGCCAGCGGCTGTATTTCCTGCATGACGGCCGGACTTCCGATTTACTGCAGGCCATCACAGAGCACGGTTCTCCCAACGGCTGTCGGGGATCGCAAGGCCGCTGGCAGGACCAGCAAAACTGTGGCTCGGAAGCAGATGCTGTGATCCGGAACTTCAAAACGCTCAGCCCTTCGCAGGTGCAGGACATCCTGAACTTCCTGCGCTCGCTGTAAACATCGGCTGGGGAGTGCGAACTCCCCGGCCCAATGTTCTCGGGCTTTGTTGTCAGGCTTCATGAGCAATAAGATTCTCAAAGACGAATCTCCAATCACCTGAATCAGTCATCTGCGGGCCAAGACCTCTGAATCCGAATTGCTCCTGTGCGCTCTTTTGCAGTGGGCACCCTGGCTCGATACTTCTCGGTCATGTCGATCCGATAGCTTCTTCCCTAGTGTTGCCAGCGAACGACGCGGCGGAGGCGTCCGATTCGGACTGAACACAAAGTGCTTTCGTAGCTAAGCGAATGAAAACAGAAAACAGTCGATTTCGGGTCGTGCTACGGTTCGGGCGGGATGTTGATCAGGTCAGGTGCGGAGAGGCGTAAATAAAGCACTGAACGCCAGCCCTATCGAGATCGCAAAAATGTAGCCGTCTACGCTCGTGGGTCCATCCATATTTTTCTCTCTTAACTTCCTTTCTGCAGTTTCGTAGGCGTCGTCCTGTTCGATGGGGTGAACGCCACCACGCGGTCGAGCCGCGTGTCGCGTGCACGGTACAACTCTCGTTTGCCGACTAGCCGGATACAAACTCGCCCAGCCATTTTCAACTTCGTCCCGCTGAAGTGAGCGTGCTGAGCATCAGCGGAGAAGGAGGTCTGTCAGGGTTCGTGCCGATATGACGCAACTTTTCCGGCTACTCGGCGGTTGTCGGATCGATCACTGACTTGACTTCCGAGACACGGTTCGCAGGGAAGCCTCCTTGTTCCGCGTGTTCTCGAACCGTCTTTTCGTCGGGGGCAATATAGATGCAATAAATCTTGTCTGCAGTTACGTAGCTGTGCACCCACTGGATCGTCGGTCCGAGTGCATTGAGAACACTGCAGGATTTCTGCGATATGGTTCGGAATTGGTCCTCGGTCGCATTTTCAATTCCCGGAATGTCGCGCTCAATGACGTATTTGGGCATGTCTTTATCCTCTCCTCTTCATTTTTATTGGATCAGCAGTAAGCAAATGATGGGGGCGAACGCCTGCCGTTGTTCCCGGTGCAGCCTCCGGATTTGTCTTTCCATCGGCACGCCCACCTTTTGGCTCATATCACCGGCACCCTCTGGCTGACTTTGCCAGATCGAGCAAAGGTAGTTCGCCCCTTGCGTCCCGTTGGTCAGTCTTCCTGCGCAATATCTGGCGCCGCGCGGTCTCGCTTCCTTGTTCTCCCGCGCGGCGCCGTTCACCTTGCATTGGTAAACGTCGTTGGGTGTCTGGCTTACAGCAAGATACGCAATGGGCGCAGAGGTCTCCCTGTCAATCTACCGCACTTGTGCAAGTCACATTATTGTTCCAGTCCACGTAGGCACCCTGAGGGTTTTCTCTCCAGGCCCATACGTGCAGCTCAAAGAACGCAGGTATGTTGAAGCGGTTTGGGCTGTCAACGAATTGGAAGACTTGGCCCTCGAGCACCGGAGGGTTGTTGTTATGACTCTGCAGCCAGGCGTCCGCAAAGATTATGAACTCGACGCCAACCAGCCGCATGCCGTCCTTTGATGGTTCGTAGATCAGGGCTTGTGGGTGGGAGACCTCAAGCTCGCCGTTGAGCAGAGCGCCATTGACATAATGTACGCCCATGGCACCGTGGTCCGAACCGGTAACGCAGCCGAGGAAAGGTGCGTAGCCGGCGGCCGTGGCTGCATTGACGTTGATGTACTGCTGTGTGGCGGCGCGAACGAGTCGGACGAGTTTGGGCGAGTTGGACGTAGAGTCCTGCATTTCATGCTGCTGCGCCAAGGCAAAGGACGAAAGTGCCAGGATGGCCACAAACAGCACATACGGCGTGATAAACACTTTGGTTTTCATTTCGTGATCCTCTTCTGAGCACAAATTGAAGATTGTGCCCTATCTCTAACAGCGCAATGCCGGGGCAAATCTGATCATGGGTTGATTTTTTTTCTTTCGAAGCAGAATCGCTTGCTTGGTAGGACCGCCCTGACCCGCCCTGACCTTAGGTTGACATTCGACGGGGACATGGCTACGCTAGCTCGCAACCGCCTCCCCCTTGAGGCCTCTTTGTGGGGCAGAACTCAACAGACGAGATTACGAAGCTTTTGCATGGCTGGCAGGGCGGCGACCGCGCCGCGCTAGATGCTTTGGTGCCAGTTGTTTACAAAGAATTGCGTCAGCTGGCCCACTGCGAACTGCGCAAGGAGCGTCCCGACCACACCCTGCAAAGTGCCGCGCTGGTGAACGAAGCGTATCTGCGGCTGTTGCGGATGCAACCTCCGCAGTGGGAGAGCCGCACCCATTTTTTTGCCATCGCCGCGCAGCTCATACGGCAGATTCTAGTCGACTACGCCCGTCGCCACCGTGCCTCGAAGCGGGGGGCAGGTCAGGCTAGACTGCCGCTGGAAGACGCATCCCAGCTTTCGCGTGGCAAAGACATTGACGTAGTGGTTCTCGACGACGCTCTGAAGGCTCTGGCCGAACAGGATCCTCGGAAGGCGAAAGTGGTCGAACTGCGTTTTTTCGGAGGATTGACGTTCGCGGAGACGGCGGAGGTGCTCGACGTATCCGCGGTTACCGTATCTCGCGACTGGAGCACGGCGCGCGCCTGGCTGCATCGTGAAATGAATCGAGGGGGTCCTAATGGATGCTGAGCGCTGGAAACGCGTGGACGATCTGCTGCAGGCGGCGCTAGGTTTGCCAGTGGGACAGCAGGAAGCTTTCTTACACCAAGCTTGCGCCGGCGACACTCCGCTGGTCCAGGAGATCATGTCCCTGTTGAGCTCTCACAGGCAATTGGGCGACTTCTTGGAAAAACCCGCGCTTGAGCGTGGCCCACAGAACGCTATCCGGAAGGAAGCGCCCGAGAACTGCGCCCTCGTCGGCCAAACGGTTGCGCACTATGAAGTGCTTCGTCAACTGGGCAGCGGCGGCATGGGTGTGGTGTACGAAGCGGAGGATGTCCGCTTGGGACGCCGGGTCGCGTTGAAATTCCTGCCAGAGAAGCTCGTATGTGACGAGCGAGCGCTCCGGCGGTTTGAACGCGAAGCCCGCTCCGCCTCTTCCTTGAATCACCCTAATATCTGCACTATCTATGAAGTGGAGGAACATAATCATCAACCGGTGATCGTCATGGAGTTGCTCGAAGGGATGACCCTAAAGCAGCGAATCCAAGGAGGGCCGATTTCAGCCGACGAGCTGTTGGATTTTGGGATTCAGGCATCCGACGCCCTCGCGGCGGCGCATGCCAAGGGGATCATCCACCGGGACATAAAACCGGAAAACATGTTGATCGTCGGCCTCGGGCGGATAAAGATCCTGGATTTCGGGTTGGCTAAGGTGTGTGGCCCTCATGATGCGGAAGATCAGTTCGAGGAATCCCTAACCCAGGCCGGCGTTATTCCGGGCACAACTTCTTATATGTCTCCCGAACAGGTGCGCGGGGAAGAGATTGACGCGCGCAGCGACCTATTCTCCTTGGGTGTGGTGCTTTACGAAATGGCCACGGGCCGGCGACCCTTCGTTGGCAAGAATCGTCTGCTGGTGATGAATGCGATCCTGAATGAGCAGCCAGCCCCTGCTACAAAGGTGAATTCGTCTTTGCCCGCTGATCTGGGGACAATCATCGCAAGGGCGCTCGAAAAAAAACGCGAGAAGCGCTTCCAGCATGCCGCCGATATTTGCTCGAACTTGAAGCGACTCAAGCAGGAGACGGAAAAAGCGCGCACGGCTGTTACCAACGCCGCGCCCATAATCGCGAACTCCCGCCCGGTACGAAACATCTTTACCCGGTATCTGGTGCGGGAACTTGCAGCCATACGCGACCGCTTCTCGGAGAAGCCAGTTGAGCAGGTCAAGACCCTACCGGCGAATTTTCCTGTGCAGCGAACCGGGTTCGTGGGGCGGGAGAAAGAGATAGCTGCCGTCAAAGAACTGTTGCTGCGTCAGGATCTGTGCCTAGTCACCATTACGGGTCCGGGCGGAATAGGCAAAACGCGCCTCGCAGTGCAAGTGGCAAGTGGCCTAGTCGAGCGTTTTCCAGGCGGCACTTATTTTGTTCCGCTCTCGCCGTTAAGAGATCCTGTCTTGATCGCTTCGACCATACTTCAGACGTTGGGAATCCGAGAGGCTGGGGGCCAGTCTGCGCTCGAAACACTCAACAGGAACTTACAGGACTCATCGCGCGGGCTCACGCTGCTCCTGCTGGACAATTTCGAGCACCTGATTCAGGGGGCGCATGCCGTGGCCGATCTCCTGACGACTTGTCCCAATCTTAAGATCATGGTAACGAGCCGGGCAGCGCTGCACGTGTACGGAGAACATGAATTTCCAGTGCCACCGCTGGCGCTGCCCGATTCGCGGTCCAAGTCCTCCGTGGAGATCCTGTCACGGTGCCCGGCAGTTGCGCTGTTTGTACAACGCGCCGTCGCTGCCAAGCCAGATTTTGAGCTTAGTCTAGAGAACGCGCCCACCGTAGCCGAGATTTGTGCCCGGTTGGATGGTCTGCCTCTAGCGATTGAGCTGGCTGCCGCCCGGGTCAAAATTCTTTCGCCCCCTTTGATGCTGACGCGTCTGGCGAGCCGGTTGCAAGTCTTGACTGGAGGCGCGCGGGACCTGCCGCAGCGACAACAGACGCTTCGGGCGGCCATCGATTGGAGCTACGACCTTCTGACTGCGGCCGAGCAGAAGCTCTTTCGAAGATTATCGGTGTTCGCGGGCGGATGCAATCTGGAAGGGGTGGAGGCCGTTTGCGACACGAAAGGCGATCTCGATTTGGACTTGCTCGACGGAATGGCATCGATGCTGGACAAAAGTCTGGTACAGAAGATCGAGCCAACTACGGGTGACTCCCGGTTCGTAATGCTCGAAACGATTCGCGAGTACGCTTTGGAGAAGCTGGAGGCAAGCGGAGAGCAACCCTTGACGAAACGCGCCCATGCTGCCTACTGCCTGGTTCTGGCGGAAGAGGAGGCTGCGGAGGAGAGCGGTGCGCAAACAGCGGAGTGGCAGGAGCGCTTCGCGTTCGAATACGACAATTTTCGGGCGAGCCTTGACTGGCTGACGGAAACCGAGGATGCGGAGTGGGGCCTTCGTCTCGGGACAGCGCTGTTTCGTTTTTGGGACATTCGAGAGTATCTCGCCGAAGGCAGGGACAGATTGGGTAAGTTGCTGAATCTCCGAGGAGCGGCAGCTCCCACGAAGGCGCGGGCACGCGCACTTTTTGCCGCAGGCGTGCTCGCCGGCGACCAGGGAGATTACGCCTCGGCGGATGCGCTGATCGGCGAAAGCCGAGACATTGCGCGTCAGCTGGGGGACAAAATGGGTGTCGCCGTCTCTCTCAATGCGCTGGCGGTCATCGCTTGCGACCGGGGTGACGTGGCAATTGCGCGTGCTCTCTTCGAAGAAGGCCTGGTGCTGTGGAGAGAATTAGGCGATCAGAAGGCCGTCGCCCGTGCTCTAAGTAACCTGGCCAATGTTCTCAAGGTACAGCGAGACTATGACCGCGCCCGCGCCCTACACGTGGAGTGTCTTTCGATCTTTCAGGGACTGGGAGATCGGACAGGTGTTGCTTGGTCGCTAAACTACCAAGGGGATCTCGCACGCGACCATGGTGATACCGCCGCCGCGCGATCCTTGTATGAACAAGGCCTGGGAATCTTCCGGGAGCTCGGTGACCGGTGGGGCA
>Ga0302324_100026761_pt1 | contig 11012 bp, 8 predicted proteins | sample Palsa_T0_1_FD_201949 | JGI IMG/M metagenome (GOLD analysis project Ga0302324, IMG submission 201949) | Peat permafrost microbial communities from Stordalen Mire near Abisko, Sweden - Palsa_T0_1 | ecosystem: Environmental > Terrestrial > Soil > Palsa > Peat permafrost | place: Sweden: Abisko...
TCCACCGGGGATTTCTTCCTCAACAAACTATAAACAATCGGCACCACAAACAACGTCGTGACGGTGGCCACCAACAGCCCGCCTATCACCGCGCGGCCCAGGGGCGCATTCTGTTCGCCGCCCTCGCCGAGACCCAGGGCCATGGGCAGCATGCCGATAATCATGGCCAGGGCCGTCATCAGCACAGGGCGGATGCGAGTATGGCCGGCCGATTGAGCCGCCGCGCGCGCATCCAGGCCTTCGGCGCGCTCGTCGTTGGCGAAAACCACCATCAAGATACTATTGGCGGTGGCCACCCCGATGCACATGATGGTTCCCATCAGCGATGGCACGCTGAAGCTGGTCTGGGTGATGAACAGCATCCAAACGATGCCGGCCAGCGCGCCGGGGATCGCCATCAGGATGATGAAGGGGTCCAGCCACGATTGGAAATTCACGGCCATCAGCAGATAAACAAGGACCACCGCGAAGATCATGCCCATGCCCAGCCGGTAGAACGAAGTCTCCATGGTGCGCACCTGGCCGCGCAGGTCGAAACTGGTGCCGCGCGGCAGCTTTCCCGTGTACGACGCCATGATTTTCTCCACCGCGGAGCCGACGCTGCCCAAGTCCCGCCGGTCCACATTGGCGTAAACGTCGAAAACCGGCTGCACGTTGTAGTGGTTGATAATCTCGGGCGACACGCCGCGCGAGACGCTCGCCAGATTTGAAAGAAGCTGCGGACCGCCGGCCATCGCACCCGGATTGCCGTAAGCCAGCGAACTCTGGGCGGGGCCGGCGCCCACGGTCGAATCCGAGGCGCCCGCCGTACCCGCCGGCGAACCCGGCGTGGTGCTAAGGACGGCGCCCAGCGGCGCGGAAATCGGTGTGCGCATCAGTGCGTCGACCGAATCCATGCGGTATTGCGGCGTCTGCACGGCCATAAAGTAGCTGACCCCGTTGTTCCAGTTCAGCCATTCGTTGGGAGTCACCTGTCCGCTGGAACTGAGCGAGATCAGCAGGCTGTTGGATACGTCGCGCTGCTGCAATCCCAGTTGGCCGGCTTTGCTGCGGTCCACGTTGATGCGGAGTTCCGGGTAATCCACGATCTGGTGGACGTGTACATCGGCCGCGCCCGGAATGTGTGAGATGCGCTCCGCCAGTTCCTCGGCGATCTGGTAATTCCGCGGATCCCGGCCGACCACCTGCAAATCGATGGGCGCAGGCAGGCCGAAGTTCAGAATCTGGTTGGTAATGTTGGCCGCCTCGAAGAATATTCCCACGTCCGGGAATTTCTGGTGCAGCCGCTTGCGCAGTTTGTCGGTATACTCTGCGGTGGGACCATGGTCGTCCGGCTTGAGCGAGATCAGGATCTCGCCGTCGGCGGTGCCCATGGTGGTGTTGTCGCCGAAGGCCAAATTGAAACCGCCAAAGGGGATCCCAATGTTGTCGATGATGGTGTCGATTTGATGTGCCGGAATCACGCGCCGGATTTCATCGTCGAGTTTGGAAAAAAGTACTTCGGTCTCTTCGATGCGCGTGCCGGTGGGCGCGATGGCATGCAGGCGCATCTGGCCGGAATCCACGTCAGGGAAGAAATCCCGCCCGGTGAAGACCACCAGGCAAAGGGAGGCGGCTACGAAAATGCCGAAGCCCGCCAACACCGGCCCCCGGCGGTCGAGAGCCCAGTGCAGCAGCCCGCTGTAGGACGACCGCAGCTTCTCGAATCGCCGGTTAAATAGGTAATGAGCCCGCCAGATAACGCCCTCGCCGCCGGCCGATTCCCCATGTGCGCCGAGGGCGTAGAGTTTCACTTCCGGCTTCAGCATGAAATGCACCATGTTGGGAATCAGGGTGCGCGATAGCAGGTAGGAAGCCAGCATGGCGAATACCACCGCCAGGGCCAGCGGCGTAAACAGATACTTCGCGGCGCCGGTCAGCAGCAGAACCGGCACGAAGACAATGCAAATGGAGAGCGTGGAAACGAAGGCCGGCGCGGCGATCTGTTGCGCGCCATCCAGCACCGCGCGCACCAGCGGCTTCTTCATCGCCATGTTGCGATGCGTATTCTCGATCTCCACGGTCGCATCGTCCACCAGGATGCCGACGGCCAGCGCCATACCGCCCAGCGTCATTACGTTGATGGTCTCGCCGAGCAGGCTCAAGATCATCAGCGAAGTCAGGATGGAGAGCGGAATCGAAATGCAGACGATGATGGTACTACGCCAACTGCCCAGGAACAGCAGGATCATCATGGCCGTGAGAAATGCGGCGATGGCGGCCTCCCGCACCACGCCATTGATAGACGCGCGCACGAACAACGATTGATCGAACAGTTGGCGAACTTGCAACTCCCTGGGCAGCCCGGCCAGGATCTGGGGAAGCCGCTCTTTGACCGCGTTCACGATGGCCAGCGTGGACGCCCGGCCGTTGCGCAATACGGTCATGAGCGTTCCGCGCGTGCCATTGGTGCGTACAATGCTGGTTTGGACGGCATAACCGTCGCGGACCTGCGCGACATCCTTGATGTACACTGTGGCGCCGTTGACTACTCGGATGGGCATGTCGTTCAAATCGGCGAGCGCCCTGGGGCTGCTGTTGACCTTGATCTGGTAGTCGATTTTTCCGATTTTGGCGTCGCCGGCGGGCAGGATGATGCTCTGCGCGCTCACCGCATTGGAGACATCCGTGGCTGAAATGCCTTTGGCGTAAAGCTGGTCCGGAATCAGATCCACCATGATCTGGCGGAACTTGCCGCCGTAAGGCAGCGGCACCGCGGCGCCCTGCACCGTCGCCAACTGCGTGCGGATGAAATTGAGGCCGAGATCGAAAATATCCTGTTCGCTGAGCGTCTTGCTTTCCAGCCCCAATTGCAGGATAGGCACGCTGGAGGCGTCGTATTTGAGAATGTTGGGCGGGGTCGTCCCCGGCGGGAAGATGCGCAGCAGCGTTTGCGAAATGGCCGTGACCTGGGCCAGCGCCATGTCGATCTTGACGTTCGGCTGGAAGTAAACGCGCACCACCGCGACGCCGGAATACGATTGCGACTCAATGTGCTCGATGTCGTTGACCGTGGTGGTCATGGAGCGCTCGAAGATGGTGACCATGCGCTTCTCCATCTCCTCCGGAGATAGGCCCTGGTAGGACCACACGATGCTGACCACCGGGATATCGATATACGGGAAGATATCGATGGGCATGGTGACGATGGCCGTCCCGCCGAGGATGGCGATGAGCAGGGCCATGACGACGAAGGTGTAGGGGCGCCGCAGCGCCAGTCTTACAATCCACATAGGGAAAGGGAGGAGGCCTGGTGTTTATTAGATGACGAACTGATGCTGGAGGATGTTACCCTTTTCCCCCTCGTGGCGCCCGCACTCGTGCGTGCCAGTCACCTCACCCACTTCTGGGGCCGCTGGCCGTCACTGGCTCATATTATACTGGAGTCATGTCCACGTCCGAAGACCGGATCACCAGGACGCCCGGCGTCTGCGGCGGGAAAGCCTGCATCGCAGGCCACCGAGTCCGTGTGCTCGATATCGTGGTGTGGCATGAGCATCAAGGCATGCCCCCCGACGAGATCGTATCTCACGTTCCGACGATCACTCTCGACGACGTCCACGCCGCCCTCGCTTACTATTTCGATCACATTGAGGAAGTCCAGCAGGAGATGCGAGCCGAGCGTGCGTCTGCCGAAGAGATTCGCCGTGTTTATCCATCGCTGATCGAGGCGAGGCTGCGCCAGGAACGCTTGGAAGACGCGTCGTAAACGGTGCGCATCCGCTTTCATCTTGACGAGCGCATTTCCTCCTAATATCGCGGCTGGTCTGCGGCGCCGCAATATCGACGTAACGACCACCGCGGATGCGGGCTTGATCGGTGCGGCCGATATGGCGCACTTTGAATTCGCCGCATCCTCCGGACGTGTTCTGGTGACCCAGGACGATGATTTTCTCCGGCTGCACGCGCAAGGAATAGCCCACGCCGGCATAGCCTATTGCCAGCAGCAATCGATGTCCATTGGGGAAATGCTTCGTCGCGTTATTCTGGTCCATGACCTACTGTTGCCCGAGGAGATGGCCGGCAGAATCGAATTCTTGTGAAATGGCTGCCGGCTGAAAATGGGCTTAGCCCCCCAGCCGACTGAACTTTAGCCGCACCCACTCCGGCTCATCCGGTTCGCCCTTATTCGGCATACCCCTGGTCATCGACCATCGGTGGATCCATGAGAATCCCCCAGGTCCCACGTAGTTCTCAGGCAACCGGTAAGCGCTGTCCTGCAGCGCCTCGCCGAGTGCCACAAACCGGTAGCCGCGCCGCCGGAACATCCCCAGAATATCCGGCATCATCCGGGAATTCATCTCGTTCGCATGCAACAACATGATCTGCGGAAACTCGCGCCCCACCACCTCCACGGATCGCCGCTCGAAGAATGCCACCACCGATTCCAGATAGGGGACATATTCCCGCATCACGCGGGCGCGCAGTTCCGGGCGGGTGTAGGCCGCCGCAAACATGTAGTCGGAATTATCGAATGTCACTGGCGCATTCCGGTAGCCGTGGGCCGCCAGAAAATCCGCAACGGCGCGCTTGGTCTCCGCCGTGCGTCCCGTATGCAGCATCGGGTAGCGGAAGAATTCCAGCTTCTTGCCGCGCGCCGCGACCACCGGCGTCAGAGCCGCCTCCGCTTTGAGGATGTCTTGTTCGTAGTCGGCCACCGTCGTGCGGTTCAAATCCGCGTGCGACCAGGTGTGATTTCCCAAATCGGCCCCCGCGTCCAGCCACAGTTCGAGGATGCGCCGCAGATCGGGCGCGGCCAGTTCGGTGCGGCCTGGATGCACAAACCCGGTGACCGGAATTTTCTGTTCGCGCAAGGGCGCCAGCAGCCGCTCGGTCAAGCCGCGAATTTCAGCGAATGTGCCGCTCCCTTTATCGGCGACGTCGCCACCGCGTGGCAGATCGTCGATGGTGATGGCCACTTCGCGGCCAGCCGCGGCCGCAGCCATCTGCAAAAGAAGCAACGCGAGTACGACCCGCATCACACACCCATCGCCCCGCCCACAATCCGCTCAAACCAACTGTACGGCAGCCAGCGTTTCAACGGCAGCACCATGCGCTGATCCCACATGCCGGCGCTGTAACGCAGGGCCGGGCGCGGATCGCGCAGGATGCGCTCGACCAGCACCGCCACCGCATCCGGCGGAGGCGCTTTAGCCTCATCCTGCGCCTGTTTGGCCTGGAAACGGTCGAAGATTTCCTGGTAGGCGCTGGCGTGCCGGACCGGCTGGACCGTGCGCCGGCGCAAGGGGAGCTGGCTGCGCGTGTCGGCAGGCTCGATCAAAACCACGCGCACTCCGAAACGGCGCGTTTCCAGGCGCAGACTCTCGCTCAACCCCTCGACCGCGAATTTGCTGGCGCTGTAGATGCCCGAGAAAGGCATACCAAAGATGCCGCCCAGCGAGCTGATGTTGACGATGTAGCCGGCGCGCCGCTCGCGCATGACCGGCAGCACGGCGCGGCAAACGCGCAGCACGCCGAAGAAGTTGGTCTCCATTTGGGCGCGCGCGTCGGCGATGGGCGTGTCTTCGATAGGTCCCATCAAGGCCCAGCCGGCATTGTTCACGACCGCGTCGAGACGGCCGGTTTTTTCCACAATGGCGGCCACTGCGCGCTCCACGGAGTCATCGTCGTCTACGTCCATGCGGAGCATGTCGATGCCGTCGAAATCGTTGGCTTGGTTGCGGCTGGTGCCGAATACGCGCCACCCGCGCGCGGCGAGATGGCGGGCGATGGCCTGCCCGATGCCGGAAGAAGCTCCGGTGACCAGGACGACCTTTATGTTAGCGGGCAAATTCGCTGGTGCGCTCATAGGGTTATTATCACAATGTGAAGACTTCCCGCATCGCTCTTTCCTTCGTCATTCTGGTCGCCGCCGGAGTGGCGGCCTACTTCATCTTTCCCCCGGTCCGGCTATGGGCGTTGGTGGTCGCCGGCCATAGCCCCGTTTGCCCGATGTCGCACGCCGTGCAATCTAGGGCTAACGTGGAAGAGAAAACGCACATCAAGGACCGCATCCTGGCGGGCAGCCACGTGGTGAAACAGGACAGCGGTCTGGAATTGTGGAGCACACCCAAGGGACAGTTTTGGATCCCCAAGGGCAACCGTTACGTGTTGCCGTTCAATCTGGCTGAGATGGAGCAGCACATTTATGGCTCGGGCGAGCATTTCATACACGCTGGAGACGTCGTGCTGGATTGCGGCGCGAGCGACGGCGATTTCACGCGCATCGCTCTGGAGGCGGGGGCGCAGACGGTGGTCGCGATCGAAATTTCGCCCTCCAGCGCGGAATGCATCCGGCGCAATCTGGCCACGGAAGCGGCCGCTGGGCGCGTGATTGTGTATCCGAAAGGCGTGTGGGACAAAGACGACACCCTCACGCTGAACGTGGACGACACCAACTTCGCGGCGAACAGCGTGGTCATGCGTCCCGATTCATCCCATCCCAGCGTTCTGGTGCCGCTGACCACCATCGATAAGCTGGTGGCGGAGTTGAAACTGCCGCGCGTGGACTTTATCAAGATGGACATCGAAGGCGCGGAAATCCCGGCGCTGGCGGGCGCGCACGAAACGATTGCGCGCTTTAAGCCGCGCCTGGCGATCGCCACCGAGCACAAGCCGGATGACGAGTACACCATCCCGTCGGCCGTGCGCAAGATTCGCGCCGATTATCAGATGGAGTGCGGCCCATGCTTGGAGGCCAAGGGGCACGTACGGCCGGATGTGCTGTACTTCTGGTAGCCCGGTGGGGCAGACGCTTTCGCCTGCCATAGCCGATTTTCCGGACGTCCTGGACAACGGGGACCAGGACAGGCGCGTGCTGCTGGGTGCCGGCGGCGCGCCAAGTCGTTCGCCGCATGGATGCCGCGCTGCCCGTGTATGACGTGAAGACTCTCGATGCGCAGATCGGCGAGACCCACTTCCTGGACCGCCTGCTGGCATGGCTGTCGGTGGCATTCGGGCTTCTGGCCACGCTACTCGCCTCCATCGGTCTCTATGGCATCACGGCGTTCAATGTCACGCGGCGAACTCAGGAGATCGGTATCCGCATGGCTCTTGGGGCGGCGCACGGCAATGTGCTGAAGCTGGTTATGCGGGAAGTGCTCATCCTGGCTGTAGCCGGGCTAACTATTGGCGTGCCGGCGACGCTGGCTCTTGGACGGCTTGTGGAAAGCCAACTCTTTGAAGGCCGCAGACCCGGTGGTCATTGCGGGCGCGACGACCGTAGTGCTGCTGGTTTCAATTCTCGCAGGCTACCTTCCCGCGCGCCGCGCCACGCGCATCGATCCGACGCAGGCGTTGCGGTGGGAGTGAGGCGCGGTATCATGCTCTTGTGATCCGCCGCTTTTACGTCCATAATTTCCGCTGTCTCGAAAACTTCGAGTTGCCGGTTTCGGGCCAGCCGTCGGTCCTACTCATTGGCAAGAACGGCTCGGGCAAGACAACCGTCGGGCTGGCGCTCTGGCTCCTCCGGAAGATTGCCGGCGGAACGAACCGGGTTGACAAGCTGGTAAAGCCAAAGGACCTTGCTTCCGGACGCAAAGACGTGCCCGTGCGATTCGAAATCCAGGCCGAGTTGGAGGGAAGGTTTACGAGTACATCATCGCCTTCGAGCTACCGGAGAGCTTCAAAGAGCTGCGCGTCCTCGAAGAGAAGCTCGCCGTCGACGAAGTACCCGTTTACACGCGAGAGCATGCGCAAGTGCGCCTTGTTAGAGCGGGCCGCGGACACCAGAGCGAGCCGACGTTCCGTGTTGACTGGCACTTGGTGGCTCTACCCATAGTCCAGGAACTCTCACACACGGACCCCCTATCCATTCTCAAGCAGTGGCTCGCCCGCATGCTCATCCTACGGCCGACACCGAGCTTAATTGGCGGGGACTCCGACTACGAGGCACGCGTGCCACTTCCCTCTGTGAAGAATTTTGCCGCGTGGTTTTCAGGCCGTCTGTCGGACGCGCCTGCCACCTATGCCAGAATCGACGAGTATCTCAAGCAAGTAATGCCCGACCTGAGGAATATCAAGAATCCGTTGATTGGCACGGAGTCGCGAAGACTGGAAGTTGAATTTGCAGACGCCCAGGGCAGGCTAACGATTCCCTTCAAGGATCTGGCCGATGGAGAGAAGTGCTTCATGATTTGCGCTCTGGTGCATGCGGCGCGCCAAGCCTATGGCCCGACGGTTTGTTTCTGGGACGAGCCGGAAAACTACCTTGCACCGGACGAAGTTGGGAACGTTGTGTTGACCCTCCGCAAAGCGTTCGAGGCAGGAGGCCAGTTCATCGCGACCTCGCACAACCCGGAGGCCATTCGCAGCTTCTCCAACGAGAATACACTTCATCTATATCGGACGAGCCATCTCGAACCTACCATCGTTCGACGCCTCGAAGACTTGAAGGTCAACGGGATCTTGTGTCGGCGCTCATTCGCGGCGATCTGGAGCCATGAGTGGTAAACAGGAACCTGCCACACGTTCTAGTGGTGCCTGAAGACGACGCCAACCGCCAACTAGTCAACGGCTTTCTGCTGGAGTTCAACGTACCCCGGCAGATCCAGCGATTGGAGGAGGCTGGAGGTTGGAAAAAGGCGCTGGAACGATTCAGGTCACGTGAGGTCGGCGAAACGGAAAAATACCCCGAGAGGCTGATGGTCTTGTTGCTCGATTTCGACGGCAGAGCCAACAGATTTGGCGAGGCGAAGGCTGCTATCCCTCGGCATTTAAGCGATAGAGTCTTCGTTCTTGGCGCCTGGGCCGAACCTGAGGATTTGAAGGCTGACCTCGGCCCCTTCGAAACCATCGGCAGGTCTCTGGCGAAGGATTGTCGCCACAACACCGATACGACTTGGGGGCACGCACTCCTTCGACACAACCACGAACGAGGTCGCGCGCTTCTGCGAGCGGGCTCGCCCGATCCTGTTTCCCTGAAATAGCCTAATCTCCGAACGAGCCGACTTCTTCCCGCTCTTCCACCTGCGCCAGGGGAGCGGGTTTCGCCGCCGGTTTCGGCGCAAGCTGAATCGATCCCAGCGGCACCAGATCCGGCGTGGGCTGTTCCTTCAACACGTGCTGCCGATACAACTTCGCCATGCGCGCGTTCTCTTCGTCCTGCTTGATCTTGGTGGCGCGCGCGCGCAGCTTCTCTTCGCCGGAGTTCTTGGCGATCCCCAGCTTGTCCAGATCGTGCTGCACTTCGGTGGTGATGATGCCATCCCGCAGCACCATGGAGTGGTCCGCGCTCTGCATGGCGACGCTCTTGCCGCCGGCGAAAATCTCGTGCCGGCCGTGCTCGTCATACCACTTGGTCAGCGTGGCGGTCATGTGCATCTTCTCGATGATGTTGCGCCAGCCGATACCCGTATTGTACGCGCAGAACGAAATTTCGCCTTCCTGCGTGGCATACGGGATGATGCACTGCTCGGTGCGTCGGAAATCGTAGTTAAACAGATCCTGGAACCACATGCCCGCAATCAGCAGGAAATTCCATCGGTCCTGACGGCGCTTTTCGATATCCCCCATGGTGCGGTCCGAACCCACTTTGCCGTAATTCTTGCCGGTGGCGCCGAAGGTTTTGTCAAGCTTCTTCATCAGGTCGGTCAGCTTGAAGTGCGTGGGCGACTTGAAAGGATCGTAGTTGCGGGCCGTAGCCAGCGCCATGCCGATAATCGACAGCCATTTGCCGCGCGCCGCATCGTTCACGCGCGCTACGTCCTTGGCCAACTGGTCGGCGTTCCAGAACGAGGTGACGGGCGCCGATTCGCCGGTCTGCTTATCCACCATCACCGCCATGCCTACGCCGCAGTTGGGATGGCATCCGCAACTCAACTGGCCCCATTGGTGCTCCGGCCCGTGCACCAGGTCGGACCAGTCGGAGAAGGTGCTGATGAAGGATAGCGGGAACCAGTCGCGGGCGGGCTCGCCCAAACCGGTCTGGTTCTTCACGTCGTGCGCCAGGTGCGCCAGCGTATAGCGCTGCGCCATGCGCCGTTCGTCGGTGACGGCCTCGTCGCGGCCGGTAAACGAAACCGGCTGGAACGACAGGAACGGAATACGCTTGGGATTGTCGAGGGCGAACTGGATGACGCGGCCCACCTGCTCGTTATTGATGCCGTTAATCAGCGTGATCACGGGCACGATATCCACACCGTTCGTATACAGATTTTCAATCGCGCGCAGCTTCACGTCGAACAGGTTGCCGACCTTGCGGTGGGAGTTGGCGGCGTTGCCGATGCCGTCGAACTGCAAGTACGCATAACGCAGACCCGCGTCGGCGGCCTTGCGGCAGAATTCGGGGCTTTTCGCAAACTCGATACCGTTGGTAGCGGCTTGCACGCTGGTGTATCCCACCTTGCGGGCGTACGACACCGCATCCAGGAAGTACGGCGAAATGGTGGGCTCGCCGCCGGAGAACTGCACCGACATCTGGCGCTTGGGCTTGATGGAGATGGCGTTGTCGAGCAGCGTCTGAATGTCTTCCCAACTGAGTTCGTGTACGAAGCCGACCTGGTTGGCATCCATGAAACACGGATCGCACATCATGTTGCAGCGGTTGGTCAGGTCGATCGTCAGCACCGAGCCGCGGCCATGCGTGATGGTGCTGGTGCCGTGATGATGCAGATGAGAATCGTTGTGCGCACGGATGTCGCGGCCGGGGAAGCACTCTTCCAGGTGCTTGAAGAACACCGTATCGATCGACATCACGTCCTCGAAGTGGCCGTGGATGGGGCAATCCTTCACCATCAGGATCTTGCCGTCGCGCTCGATCACCTTGGCTTTGATCTCGCCCACTTTTTCGTTCATCAGCATGGACAACGGCTTCTTGCCGCTCAGGATCTCCTCGCGGGCCTCGGGGACGCAGCGCGGGCATAGCGAGTCGGTCTCGCGCGGCCACCCTAGAGGGGGCTTGGTCTTCTGATACGACTTCAGCAGCGGCTTTTCCGACCAGTTAGGGGTAAACGACGGGTTCTGCTTGATTTGAT
>Ga0302324_100026762_pt1 | contig 11012 bp, 14 predicted proteins | sample Palsa_T0_1_FD_201949 | JGI IMG/M metagenome (GOLD analysis project Ga0302324, IMG submission 201949) | Peat permafrost microbial communities from Stordalen Mire near Abisko, Sweden - Palsa_T0_1 | ecosystem: Environmental > Terrestrial > Soil > Palsa > Peat permafrost | place: Sweden: Abisko...
GGCCCTGACCACGGTGTCCGAACCGATTATCAATATCGAGACTCTACGACTTGTCCTGGCGTATCGATCCAATTGATCTGCCAGCGATCCTTGGAAGCGCTTTCCGGCGATTTCATAATGATCCGGCGCGACTCGCACAAAAACTGCCTCATCGAATCTGACCGAGGGCTGCCGCAATGCGAGGCCGACCACTCCAAGCGCCATAAATAGGAACAATACCGAGCTGATCAATGCGATGCGCATAGCCAGGCTCGCAATCTGCTTCGTGTTGCGTCGCAGGCTCCACGGCGGCGACCGACTCCCCATTCAACGATCGAAGGTGCCGTCAATGTGCTCGACATTGGAAATCCAGTTGCGCTTCCATCGCGCGAGGCGAGCCTCCTCGCTTTCGCCGTCAAAATCAGTCGATTCGCGACGAATCAATAACGGGTCGACGCCCTCGAACGTGTTGACGTTCGCGACTGCATACAGCTTGCCGTCGATCAGACTGGTCACAACGGGCACGATACCGCATTGAGCGCAGGTATGAAACGACGCGTTTTTCGTGCCGAATGCATACCTAGATACGATCGCCGGGTTCCTCTCGAGAATTCGCAGAGCGCCGCGGGGGTTCGAGGTCCACACGCCTCCATGCTTTCTGCAAAACGAGCAGGTGCAAGCCCGAGCCGGAATATAAACGGGTTCCGGTTCCCACGTTAGGGAGAACGATATATTTCCGCAATGGCACTTCCCAACTATCAACATTTTTGTCTCATCTCACATCTGCCTCGGGTGACGCCTGGTGCTTCATAGCGATGGGCAACTTCAGCTGAGTCAATCGAGAAATTTCCATGATGCCGCGCCGTCGAGGTGTCGAATCCGCGCACCAGCAAGCGCCGAAGGCTCAAAGTTGGCCGCGTTCACGCCGAGCGTACTATTGCGCTGTTTGCCACGGTAAGTGTAGTGCGTGACACAGCCGCAGCGCGCGCACCGATGGTAATCGCGCACCCTACGGTTCCACGAGTACTTCGACAGCGCGCCTCTTGGAGCATCAATCTTGACCGAGCTCGGCTTGTAATAGGCCCAGGTAGCACCGTATCGACGGCAGATCGAGCAATTGCAGCGCGTTAGAGTGCGTGGCAACTGTCGAACATGGATTCGGACTGTTCCACAGTGACAAGTGGCGACTGACGCAGTGCCAACTGAAGCTACTTTATCTGAACTCATCGGTCCCTCCGACCCGGCTGTTTCACCCCTAATCCGGAGAGTCTCAGCTACGATTTGACGGCCCCTGCTCCCGCAAGTACAAAAACAGCGGCAACCCACAACTGACTCCTACAAGGAGCGTTGCCACCACCGGCAACCACCGATGAGGCACGGCACGCAGCGCGCCCTCGCGCCGAATAAATCCAAGGAGCGCCACGGCAGAACGGCACCAAGCACTGCGAGAGAAAGATACCACCAACACATGATCTACCTCGTTCGTGCAATCGCAGTGCTGACGAGAGTTATCGTCGAAGTTGAGCGGCATGCAGCCGCGCTGATCCAACCGAAGTTACTTTATGCCGACTCATCGATCCTCCGTCAATCAACGAGGGCGACGTCGCGACCGCTCCGACAACTGTCGCTAGGGCGCACTCTGGGGCGGTCTACCGTAGACGTCCGGATTATGAACTTCCATGATGCGATCAGGCGCCGCCAGTGGCTTGAACCCGAATTTCTCGTATAAAGAATGCGCATCTCGAGTGGCTAGCAACATTCGCCGGAGACCCCGCAAGTCGGAATGTTGGACGATATATTGCATGAGACGGAGGGAAACGCCTTTGCCGCGATGTGCTGGCAAGACGTATACGTCAGCAAGGTATGCGAAGGTGGCCTTGTCCGTTATGGCGCGAGCAAAGCCAATCTGTTTACCCTCATGAAGAACCCCAAAACACAGGGAATTCTCTATCGCGCGTTCGACGACGTCGCGTGGAATACCGGGAGACCAGTAAGACTGTGTCAGAAAGTCGTGGATCGCCGCTACGTCGAGGCGGGTTTTGTCGCACGTGATTTCGTATGGAGGCATATATAGATTAGCGCTTCAACGTTCCCAGTGAGCGACGCGAGTATGCGCTGCTAGTGCGCTGGATAAGGCGCGCCCTCAAAATAAGTTCCATCTGACTTACGGCAGATGTTAGCCGCCTCGACGCGCCTGTGCAGCGAAACCTTGGCGGGGCCGGCCTCAAACAATAGTAAGTCACCTTCCGCCAGGCGTAGGTAGACCACGCCAGAATTGCCGAAGGCAACGTCAATTCGATTTGAGCTAAGTACCGTGGCTGCTCGCCCCGCGCATTTTCCACCGTCAAGTGCAATGCCGTAATTGACAGCGCCGGCCGCATCTATCTGCCACCAATTATAGTTAGCGGCAATGACGTTGACCCAGACTCCATAGTAACGAGGGGCCAACGTTAGCTGCCGGGGCGTTGTTACGGCGCAACCGACCAGCAGAATAAGCGCCAGAGCAGATGCAGTTCGAAACATCGTCTTTGATTCTAGCAGCAGCGAGCAGTCATTGTTCCGCTGCGCGAACTCCCGCCGCTGCCGGCGCCCGCCTCGGTTACGGTAGTTTGTGGCCGCCGATGAATCGATAGCCGGCGTCGGTCAAAGCGACTCGAACGCCTGCTATGTCGGCGTCCTCGACGTTCGCTACGGTGCGTATGTCGTAGATGGATCCGCCGGGGACCCGGAGCTCGTCTTTAACGAAGGAAACAGCGTCCTTGCACGGAACAGTACTGCCTTGTGGCTCCTTGTCGAGCGCTACGACACACGCGTGCCGTTTGCCGTCGATTGTGATGATTACATCCGGGTGCTCCGCGAGTTTTGGCGGCGTACCGGAGGAGCCGCAACCGACGAGCAGTGCGGGATTAAAGCCGCAGATTAGAACGACGCGAAACGTTCGAAGTGACATCGGGTATGTCCCATGAATGGAATTCTTGAAAAATAACGATTCTCGACCGCCGGAGCAAATAGGACCGGTCCGCGACGCAACTCCCGCGTCAGCCCAGGCGGAGCGGTCTGGTCGTCACGGCCGCAGCTATAAGGGAAGCCGGCGTTCAGCCGGCTTCCTTATTTATTATCGATGTTAGGGGCTGAGTTCCTCGTAAAGACTGTCTGAAGTGATTTTGCGGATCGCATCGATGCGCTTCATGGTCGCTCCCAAGGCCGAATTCGGCTTCATCAGTGCATCTTCGACCTTGGCGAGCGTGGCAAGATCCGGTACCTCCACCGTTACGATGATGGTTCCGGTATCGGGACCTGCGTAGGTTGCACGCCACACGCGCAGCGTGACCGGCAAACCCTCTTTCTTGAACTCGCCTTGCAGCGTCTCAACCTCGTGACGGTATGATTTGACATCAGGCGTCTGCACCGCGATCACTCGCAGAGTCGTCGGCGCGGACAAGGCAGCAGCGGACCCCAATGCGAGGCCTACGACTGCGAGAGCGGACAGGATTACTTTTCCCACGATTTATTCTCCTTATGGTTGACGAGCGCATCATGCGCCCGGCGCGCAGCGTAGCAGCGGCGTGCTTGCGCCGTCTCCTCCGAATCTCCCCATCGTAGAAATTATGTGCGTGTAATTACCATATAAACGCCAGGTTTTACCCCTATAGAATGGGTTTAAAGGCTTAAATACGCATGTTATGATCACGGACCGCGCCGGAAGCGCTCACTCTCAATTCAACCAGCGTTTGCGTTGAGTTGACGGGAGTGCCCGACCGGCATTGGGGGGGGGGAGCAGCATGAGTTTCAGAAGTCCAAGTGCCACCATACCGCGGCATCCCGTCATCATCGGCGACCAAAGACTCGAGCGCGGCCGCGGCGCCCTGCAGCCGCACATCTATCCCGCGAATGGGCGCATTACCTGCGAGATCAAGCTCGCGTCGGTGCAGGACGCGGACGATGCAGTACGCGCCGCACGGGCGGCGTTTCCGTCGTGGCGCGCACTGCCCGGCGACAAGCGCCGCGACCTGATGCTCAAGATGGCGGCGACGATCGAAGCACATGCCCAGGAGCTCGCGGAGCTCTCGACTCTCGAGAATGGTTGTCCGTCGCTGATCGCGCCATTCGTCGCCGCGGATGCTGCGCAGAAATTTCGCTATTTCGGCGGATGGGCAGACAAGATCCAAGGCGAGACCCTCAGTAGCTGGGCGGGACCCGCCCACAACTACGTGGCGCACGAACCTTACGGAGTCGTTGGCGCCATCATTCCATGGAACGGCCCGCTGTTTGCCGCCACCATGGTCATGACGCCTGCGCTCGCAGCAGGGAACTGCATCGTCGTGAAGGCCCCCGAGCTTGCGCCGTTCACAGTCATGCGTCTCGGCGAGCTGTTTCTGGAGGCAGGCTTTCCGCCAGGAGTCGTCAACATGGTCGCGGGCGGCGCCGATATCGGCGAGGCCCTCGTCAGCCACTCCGGTATCGATAAAGTACAGTTTGTCGGGAGCGGCGCGACGGCGAAGAGAGTATTGCGCACGGCCGCCGAATCCCTGAAGCCCTGCGGACTCGAGCTGGGCGGCAAATCGGCCGTGATCGTATTCGCCGATGCGGATTTGCAAGAAGCCGCGCGGCGGAGTCTCGCCGGCGGCATCAGCGTCAGTGGGCAGGGCTGCGTCAACGGCACACGCCTCTTGGTCGAGCGACCGATCTATGAGCAGTATCTGAAAATGCTCCAGGCGATCGCCGCGCACATCAAGGTGGGCGATCCGCTCGAGACGTCAACGGTGATGGGACCCATCATTTCAGAGGCATCGTTGCAACGCATACTGGGTGTCATCGATACGGCGGTCCGCACGGAAGGCGGCAGATTGGTGGCGGGGGGCAACAGATTGGGCGGCGAACATGCGCAGGGCTACTACTTGCCGCTGACCATCATTGCCGACGTCGAGCAAGGCGCGGCACTTGCGCAGAATGAGGTATTCGGGCCGGTGCTGGCCGTGACACCGTTCGATACGGAGGAAGAGGCGATCATTCTCGCAAACGGCACGAGCTATGGCCTCGGCGCCTACATCCATACGCAAAACCTGAGGCGCGCTCATTACGTCGCGAGCCGGATGCAGGCCGGCATGGTGCAGGTGAACGGCTCCGGAGAAGGTATGCAGCCATATGCGCCTTTCGGCGGCATGAAGCAAAGCGGCTATGGACGGCTTGGCGGCCGGGAGGGTCTGCACGAGTTTCTACAGGTCAAGAACGTGTGGATGAACCTGGCCACGCCGGTGGTCTCCAAGTGAGTCTTTCGGACCCGTTGGAACGCGCTCGTGTCGGCAAGCAGCAGCAACAGCAGCTCCTTGGGGCACCTGCGCCCGAGCCGCGCACATTGTTCGAGTCCTCGTGGCGGGATTTCGTATTCGCCGAGGTCTGGACGCGGCCCGGGCTCGACCGCCGATCGCGTTATCTCATCTCGATCAGCAGCGCCGTGTGTGAAGGCGCACGTCCCGATATCGTCGATGGCTACGTTCGCGGCGCGCTCCAGCTCGGCGAGATCACGCTAACGGAGCTGCGCGAAGCGGCTCTGCAACTCGCGGTGTATGGCGGCTGGTCACGCGGTGCGGCACTCGACACTGCCGTAACGCGGGTCGCCGACAATATCGGATTATCCGATGGCGACTATCCGCCGATTCGCGAGTGGCCATGGGATCCAAGGCAGCGCATTTCCGAGGGGAGCACCAACTTTAAGTCGGTCATGATGTTGCCGGCACCGCCTCCATACACGCCTTATTTCGAGGCCGGCATCCTCAATTTCGTCTTCGGTGAGACATGGGCTCGACCTGGGCTCGACCAGCGGGCGCGGCGCTGGGTGACACTCGTGGGAGTGGCGGATTCCTCGGCGAGCACTCCGATCCGCACCCACACCTATGCGGCGATGGCGAGTGGCAATGCGAGCGCAACCGAGATGCAGGAATTCGTATTGCAATACGCCATCCACGGCAGCTGGCCCAAGGCGTCGGTCATGCAGGCGGCGGTTCTGGAGATGGCCGACCGTGTGACAAAAGGCCTTGCGTACGACTGATTTCAGGTCGGGGCGGGTCGAGGTAAGGGGGATGCACGATGCCGACAGCAAATGACATGCAGGGCAAATGCGCGCTGGTGACGGGGGCCGCTTCCGGGTTGGGCCGTGCCACCGCCTTCGCCCTCGGGCGCGCCGGTGCAGACATCTGCATCGTCGATGTGAACAGCGCGGGCCTCGAGGAAACGGCGGCCGAGCTGCGTGCGCTCGGTACGCGCGCGCTCGTTCATGCCGCTGACCTGGCTTTGCGCGAGAACTGCCTTGGCGCGATCGCTGCCGCCGTCGAAAGATTTGGTCGGCTGGACGCCTTGTGCAACGTGGCAGGCATCATCGTGATGTGCAATGCGCATGAAATGCGTGTTGTGGACTTCGAGAAAACCGTGGCGGTCAATCTGAGCGCGCCGTTCTATTTGATGCAGGCAGCCATTCCGCACCTGCTGCAAACACAAGGCGCCGTGGTGAATGTGACATCCACCGCCGCATTCGTCGGCGAGGCCTATGCGGCGGCGTACTGCGCGACTAAAGCGGGACTCAATCAGATGACGAAGGCGCTTGCCATGGAGTATGTCCACAAGCCCATCCGATTCAACTCGGTCGCGCCCGGGGGCATGGCGACCAACATCGGAAATACCATCAAGATGCCCGAAGGGGTCGACTACGCTCTGGTCAAACGCTATTCGGGTCTGCGCGGCCTGGTCGAAGTCGACGATGTGGCGGACATCATCGCGTTCCTCGCCTCGGATGCGGCACGCAGCTATCACGGCGCGTGCATCACCGTCGATCGCGGCATTACCGCGGGCTGAGGCCTATGACCGTCGTGGGTTTCATAGGACTGGGCAGTCAGGGTGGACCGATGGCCAGGCGCATCGTCGAATCGGGCTATCCGCTTCTGCTGTGGGCACGGCGCGCCGAGACGCTCGTCCCCTTCGAAGGCACCGCGGCTCGATCACTTGCAAGCATTGTCGAATTGGGCGCGGGCTCAGACCATGTCGGTGTCTGTGTCGTGGACGACGCGGGCACTCGGCAAGTCTGCGGCGCACTGATTCCAGCCATGCGCCCCGGCAGTCGGATCGCAATACATTCCACCGTTCATCCGCAGACCGTCATCGAACTGGCGGCGCAAGCTGCCGCTCGCCAAATATCCCTGCTGGATGCTCCCGTAAGCGGGGGAGGACCCGCGGCCGCCTCCGGCACGCTGACGGTCATGATCGGCGGTGCGGAGGAGGTTTTGGCGCCCGCGCGGCCGATCTTCGAGACCTTTGGCGGACTCATCGTGCGCGTGGGTGACGTGGGTGCCGGCCAGATGGCCAAGCTCGTCAACAACGCGCTGATGGCGGCCCATGTGGCAATGGCCCACTTCGGATTCACCGCGGCTGCCGCGCTCGGCCTCGACCGTGAGGCGCTATCCGAGATCGTGAAGGCGAGCAGCGGCCGCAGCTATGGCTTCGAAGTTTACAGCCGCCTGCCGGCGCCGTCTGCATTTGGTCACGGCGCCAAGTTGCTGGCGAAGGACGTTCGCCTGCTCGGAGAAGTGCTGGGCGCGGACCCGGCCTACGCGCCGTTTCGCGATGTTGTCGCGCCATTCCTGCAATTCGTACAGAGGCAGTAAACCATGGGTTTCTCCATCGACCAATTTCGCTTGGACGGAAAAGTAGCCATCGTCACCGGCGCCGGCGGCCGCGGCAACAGCATCGGACGCGCCTATGCACTCGGGCTCAGCAAGGCGGGAGCCCAAGTCGTCGTGGCCGACATCCAGGTCGAGGGCGCCCAGAAGGTGTGCGACGAAATCGTATCGGCAGGCGGCAGCGCGATTGCTGCGAGCGTCGATATCACCGAGCCGGACTCGGTAAGGAACATGGCCGCGGCCGCTCGCGAGACCTTCGGCGGCGTCGATATTCTGGTGAACAATGCGGCGCTCATGGCGGAGCTCGGCTATCTGCCTGCTGCCGATATCGCGCTCGATCAGTGGAACCGCATCATGGATGTGAATCTCACGGGCGCGCTCAATTGCGTGCAGGCTGTCGTTCCGCTCATGCGCGAGCGCGGCGGCGGCAAGATCGTCAATCAGGTATCCGGCGGCGCGTTCCCTGCGCTCTCCGTCTACGGCATCAGTAAGCTCGCGCTGGTCGGTTTGACCACCACCCTGGCACGCCAACTCGGGCGCGAGAAAATCACCGTCAATGCGATCGCTCCGGGAAACACCATGAGCGATGCGGGCAAGCTTCTCACCCCCGATGACTCGCCGTTCGTCAAGATGCTGGAGGCGACTGTCGCTCTGCGGGTGCGGGGTCAACCCGACGAGCTGGTCGGCACATTATTGTTGTTGTGCTCATCCGCCGGCGACTGGATCACGGGGCAAGTGTTGCACGTCGACGGCGGCTGGATCTTGCGTCCCTGATATGCGAAGCCGCGATAGGACGAGCCGCCGATAGCGTTCCGCCTCGAATTGCGCGAGTTCCTCGTCCTTTCCGAGAATGGCCTCCAGTATGCGCCGCCGGCCGCTTTTCCACGCCTCGACGCCCTCCTGATCGGTGAAAACCAGGGGCGCGCCGGAATGCACATAAAGGCGTTGGGTGACACGGCAGAGAAGCTCGATCAGCGGCCTTGCCACCATCTTCAATAGCAAGTCGCGCAGCTCCGTCTCGAATGCAACTCGTTTGTCGGTCGAGTCGCATCGATCAACCCGTTCGAGCAGCACGCGGACTTTATCCCGCAGCGTGCTATCGGTGCAGCCCGCCGCCGCCGGAACGATCTCGCAATCGAGGAGCGACAGCATTTGCTGCGATTCGCGGTGTCCGAACCCGTGCACGCGCAAGTAGGCGGCGATGGAACGCTCGAGTGCGGCCTCGTCCGGTCGCGTGCCATAGTAGCCACCTCCGGGCCCGCGGCGCACCGCCAGAAGTCCCTCGTGCTCGAGGATGCGGGCGGCCTGCTGCACCGTGACGATGCCGACGTCGAGCAACTGCGCGACTTCGTTGAGAGAGCCGATCTGCGCGCCGGGCGCGCGCGATAGAATGAGCTCGCGCAGCTTCGCGGCAGTCGCCTGCACCAGTTGACGTCTAGGAACCTTGGTCACTTTTTGGCTGTTCTCGACAGTACGCGGCTCGATGCCGCTGCCTACTTCCAACCCATGCTACCCCAGGACCTCCCGACGGACATCGGCTCGGTCACTTTGAGCGGGCGGTTCCGCGCCAGAGGTCCCTGATCCAGGTTCGGACTCGTTCATTTGAGACACTCCGGCGGTATGATTGGGCGCTCACCGATCATTCACCCTAGGATGCTGTATGGCTAAAGGACAGGAGCCCGTCGATGATCTGCTCGATGCGCTGGTATGGATGCGGCGCAAGGCGAAAAAACATGAGCCGGTCGATGATCTGGTCGATGCGCTGGTGAAAATGCGGCGACAGACGAAGCGGAAGTTGGCGAAGCGCACGGTCAAGAAGCGAGTGAGCGCGAAGCCTAAACAAACTCCACGCAAATCACGACGGCAATAGAGTGGATCAACGATTTGCTCCGGTCCCACGCAGCCGTCTCGGGGCACACTTGTGATCAGTGGTAAGGACAGCTGGTATCCCGGTTCGATACATCGAATTGAACCGGCTTGTCGGCACGCGGAATAAGCGCGATCGCGGCGTAATGTCCTGGTACGGATTGCGGCGGGCAAGTTGCCGGGCTGCTCACCGTTATGTGCACTCTGATGATGTTGCCGGTATCGGTTATCGAGTCAAATGAGACGACAACCGGACCATGCTCTTTATAGCCGGCGCTGGCGACAATCGCGGTATAACGCTCAAAATCAATGGGCGGCAAAGGCTCGTCCACGGAAGTCAGATTGTTCGCCCAGACATCCCATTGTTGCGCGGAACGAATGACAAAATTCGCGCGGCTATCCGGCAAACCGAGTGTGGGCGGCAACGCGAGCACTTGGAAGGGAATTTTGTCGTCGTCCGCCGCCATGCCCGTCGCCAGCGCGGATAGCAGCAGTGCCGTCACCAGGGCTCGAATCATTTCGGTCCTGGATTGGTTGCCGAATCCGTTGTCCAAGCAGCGGCCTGATTTTCCCTCAGCCAGATCATTGCGGCATGCACGCGCTCGTAACCGCTCGGGTGATCATAGAATAGAAATTCCTCGAGCTTCCCTGGCGCGATCTTGCGATACGTGGAGAGCCGCATCGCGGCTATTGCCCAACCATAGGGCTGGCGTGAGGCGTTCAAGCCGAATGCATCCGCCTCAGCCTCGTAGCTTCGGACGATGAGATTCTGCGCCGGGGTCAGCACCCAGAAGATCACGGAAAACAAGGCGATGGCAAGCGGTAGCCCCGCGGGATCCGCACGATCCGCCAGACGCAGGCGGGCGCCCGAGCGTGCGAGCACTGCGTCCATGGCAACCGATAGCAGCGCCATGGCCAGACCGATCACCAATGCGAGCAGAATGGGCTCCTTCCACACGTGGTTGAGTACGTAATGCCCCATCTCGTGGCCTAGCACCGCCTCGATTTCCGGCAGGGATGACTTCATAAGATTGTCGTTGAGCGCAATGCGCGTGGTATTGAGAATACCCGCGACGTTGGCGCTGATCTTGGTCGTCTGCTTGGATGCGTCAAACCATTCCACGTGGCTCGTCGGCACCTGATTGGCCCGTGCCAGCGACAGCACGGCCTCCTTCACGGGGCCATCCGGGAGTGGTTTGTAATCGTTGAGCAGAGGAAATATGTAGACGGGTGCAATCAGCTGCACAAACATCAGCGTCGCGAAACTCAAGCCGGTGGCCCAGACCCACCAGCGCGAGCCCGCTCGGCGCACGGCGGCATAGATGAGAGTCAGGGCGGGCGCGAAAATCACCACATTTACGCCGGCAATGATCAACTGATCATGCATCCATCCACCAAAAGCCTGCTCGCTCAGGCCGTACTGGTGCTCGCGCAAGAAGTCCGTATATATGCTGAACGGCAGGTCGAGAAGGAACAATGCAATGAGTAATTGGGCAA
>Ga0302324_100026763_pt1 | contig 11012 bp, 14 predicted proteins | sample Palsa_T0_1_FD_201949 | JGI IMG/M metagenome (GOLD analysis project Ga0302324, IMG submission 201949) | Peat permafrost microbial communities from Stordalen Mire near Abisko, Sweden - Palsa_T0_1 | ecosystem: Environmental > Terrestrial > Soil > Palsa > Peat permafrost | place: Sweden: Abisko...
CTCATTGGAAAGAGACGCAACCGCACCTGGTTGTTTCATTGGTGCCCAATTTCAATCGCGCCATGTACCAGAGCCTGCGCAGCGCGCGCCCGGAAGCGCCCTACGTTACGATTCTGACAGATTTCGCGGATTATCCCCCACACTTCTGGATGGAAGCGGGGCAAGACCAGTACTTTGTGTGTGGCACCCAGAAAGCGGTCGAACAGGCGCGTTCTCTAGGGCATACAGATAATCGGATCTTTGCCGCGTCGGGTATGATTCTGCGGCCGCGCTTCTATGAACCGGTGAACGTCGACCATGAGCGCGAACGCGAACGTCTGGGTCTGGACCCGTCGCTCGCCACCGGACTGGTACTGTTCGGCGGGCAGGGCTCGAAGGTGATGCTGGAGATTTCGGAAAGGCTCCCCGATACGCAGCTCATCTTCATCTGCGGCCGTAACGCAAAGCTGGCCGAGCGGCTCAAAACTTTGCCGGCAAAAGCGCCGCGCTTCATCGAAGGCTTCACGCAGGAGGTGCCGCATTACATGGCGCTTTCCGATTTCTTCATCGGCAAGCCGGGGCCGGGAAGCATTAGCGAAGCGGTGGCGATGAAGCTGCCGGTGATTGTCGAACGCAATGCCTGGACGCTGCCGCAGGAGCGCTACAACGCCGAATGGGTGCGGGAACGTCACGCCGGCATGGTGGTTTCGCATTTCCGGAGCATTGAGCAATCCGTAAAAGAATTGCTGGCTGGGCTCGATTCTTATCGCGAGAGCGTGGCGCGCATTGAAAATCGGGCGGTGTTTGAGATTCCGGAGATGCTAGCAAAGATTCTGCCGTAGCTTGCGCCGATGGAGAGTGATTATTTGGCGCGGGCAGGCTTCTTCTGGGGCGATTTTTTGTTCTTCTCCCGGCGCAGGCTCCAGGCAGTTCGTAGAGCGCCGGTTAGTACCTCTTCGCTGGCCGCCGCGAGCCGGATGTGGGTGCTTCCCATCCTGCCCCAGCCGCCGGGAATCGGCAGGAAAACTTCCGGAAGTTCCGCCACAAACGACGCTTGCATATCCGGCGTCAGCATCAGATTCCCGTAGCCTTGTTGCACCGAAGCGAGCGTCGCGAAGATTCTACCGCCCACGCGGAAATCGACCGCGCCCATGTGTGAGCCTTCCTCCGCGCCCTCCATCGACAGAGCGATTGTGCGAAAGTCCTCAGCCGTCATGGCGCGCGCTTATTGCTGCGAAGGAGCGTGAATCTGAAACCTGGGCGAATCGACTTCTGAAACCCGGTCATCGGTGAGGACAACCTTCCCCACAGGCTCCGCGTCCCGATAGTAAAGGGTTTGGCGATCCATCACGGCTTCCGCCGATTTGGGCTCTCCTAATATCTCCACCACCTGCTCGCGTGACATCCCCAGCTTGACAGCAGCCCACCCGTCGGCAGTCCGCCAGCTCAGTGCCACACGCCGCGTGGCGGCGAGCACGGTGGTCTGCAGCGATCTCACCGTCCGCTCCAAGGATGCCAAGCGGCGGTCTTGATCGTCGACTGTCCGTTTCAGCAACGCGATCTCTTTCACGGCAACATCCAACTGTGAATCTGCGCCTGAATCTGGCGTCTGGCCGTACATGCAAAGCGAGCCACCCATGTAAACCACGAGAGCCGCACCCATCGGGATCAACCGCAGCATAATACCCTCCTGCTTTTTATTCTAGAATTTCAGGAAACTCACTATCGCGGCGCCGGACTCCAATGCGTTAAACTCACTGTTTGAGAGGTGCCTCCATCATGATTCGTCCAATGTTGCAGGTGCTGGCCGTGATCGCGGCGGCCGGCGGGCTCTCCGCGCAAACCAAAAATTACACGGTAGAGACGGGCACGCACGTGCCACTCAGTCTCATCAACAGCGTGAGTACCAAAAACGCTGTGCCGGGTGACCGGGTCTATCTCGAAAGCGTGTTTCCGATTCTGGTCGACGGCCGCATCGTGATTCCCCCGGGGAGCTATGTGATGGGCACGATTACCGAAATCCGCCGGCCGGGGAAGATAAAGGGGCGCGGAGAATTCCACCTGCGCTTCGATTCCCTGACGCTTCCGAACGGCACCACGCGCGATTTCCGGGCTCACGTGACCGGCCTCGACGGGCGCGCCAGTGAGGAGCTGGATCACAAGGAAGGTACTATCCGCAGCGAAGGCAACAAGGCCGGCGACGTGCGAACGGTAGGCGAAACTGCCGCCGCGGGGGCCAGCATCGGAGCGCTGGCCGGCAGTGCCAGTGGCGCTACCGGCGTGGGGGCAGCCATCGGGGCGGGCGCCGGAGCCGCCGCGGCCTTGGCCGGCGTAATGTTTACGCGCGGACCGGAAGCGGTGCTGGCGAAGGGAACCACCATCGAGATGATTCTGGACCGGCAGGTGCAGTTCAGCGACGGAGAGCTGGATTTCAGCAATTCTCTGCCGCGCCGCTCCGCCGCCAGCGACGCCGGCGGACCCCTGCCGAGCCACAAACGGCAGCAGCCTTATCCCAGCCCGATTCCGAGTTTTTAGGCGGGAATTCAGTTAGAACCAGGGCAGCCCTAAAGTTCATCCCCCGGCAGCCGAATGTAGGGTAAGGTATCTCTCTTGCTGTCAGCACAAACACTAAATCATCCGGGCCATCAGGCGGCTACGTCCGGCACGATTAAAGCCTTTCGGGTGTTTGGCGTGCCGGTGCGGCTGCACTTCACCTTCATTCTGCTGGTAGTGTTTGTCTTCGTCTCCGTGCTGGGCAGCGCTCAATCCAACAGCACGTATGCGATCTTCCTGTTGGGCGGACTGGCGAGTGTGCTGCTGCACGAGTTTGGGCACGCGCTGGTGGCCTCGCGCTTCGGGATCCGGACCACTGAAATCGTCATGTTTCCCATCGGAGGGTTGTCGCGCATGGAACGGCCGCTCCCGCCGACTGCGGAAATCTGCGTGGCGCTGGCGGGTCCGGTGGTGAATCTTCTACTGGCGACGGGGATCTTCTGCTACATGATCTCGACCCACGAAGCGGCCGTCATCAAGGCCGCGGATCTGATGCATCCGAACAACAAGAGCCCGCTGGCCCTGTTGTTATTCGGCAATATCCTGCTGGCCGGTTTTAACCTGCTGCCGGCGTTTCCGATGGATGGCGGACGTATTCTGCGCGCTTTGCTTAGCTACATCCGTCCGGAAGAAGAGGCGACTCGCACGGCGGCCTGGATGGGCAGGATGCTGGCCATAAGCATGGGCTTATACGGGCTTCTGGAGCCGCAGTTCATGCTGGTGTTCTTCGCGCTCTTCATCTATCTGGGCGCGGCGCAGGAAAGCGTGGCGGCGCTGGGGCGGTCGCTGACGCACGGGATTCCGATCCGCGCGGCCATGATCACCGAATTCCACACTTTGGAACATCACAGCACGATTCGCGACGCCGCCAATCTGCTGCTCTCGACATCGCAGCAGGATTTCCCGGTGGCGCACGGCAACCAGATCGTGGGCCTGCTGGGACGCAAGCTGCTGATTCGCGCGATCGCCTCCGATGGACCGGAAGCTTACGTGGCGGGCGCAATGGACCGCGACTTCCTGGCGCTGGAGCCCAACGCCGACCTGGCCGAGATTCTACCCCTGATGGCCCAAGCGGGCCGCTGCGCCATGGTCATGGAGAACGGGCAACTGCTGGGGTTGCTCACCACCGATAATCTATCGGAGTTCCTGCTGCTGCGCCGCTTCGGCATGGAACCCGTGGTTTGATCGCTCAATCGCTCGCAGCGCCTCAGAGCAGTTGCCGCACGACGCTAGTGACCCACATCACGGCCAGTATCACGGTCATCGCCAGGGCGGCGTAGCCAACCTTCTTGCTATAGCTGTCGAGTTTGTAGATGCGCTTCATCACTTCGCGCTGCTCGGCGGCGAGGCGCTCTTCGCCTACGCTCAGATAAAGCGTATCTTCCTCTTTCATGCCGATCACGGAGCGGTATAAGAACAAGGCAAAATATGCGATGGTGACCACGCCCCAAATCGCGGCCATAATCTCAAGGGGAGACGACAAAGACATGGACGAACCTCCTCAGCCGGATATGCTGCGGCTACTGTGTTACGCCCAGCGCGCGCCGGTGTCAAGGGTGGGGAGGACACTTGCGCGACGTCCGCCGAACATTTTGGCCCGCAGATGGGAACCGATGGACGCAGATAGCAAAAATCACGTTTTTCCAATCCGTGTCCATCCGCGTTCATCCGCGGGCCAAATTCTTAGCAACTCATCACGCCACAACCGATGTGCATTGGGCGCAGCGCCTGGCGGCGGCGGGGATGGTGCTGAGGCATTCGGGGCACTCTTTGGTCGCCCGGGCGGGAGGCGGAGGCGCGGGCTTGGGCATGAAGCGGTTCACCTGCTTGATCACCAGGAAGATCACAAAAGCTACAATTACGAACTCAATGAGAGTGTTGATAAAGAGGCCGTAGTTGAGGGTGGGCGCACCGGCTTTTTTAGCGTCCGCGACCGTGGCGTAGGTCTGCCCATTGAGCGCGACGAACAGGTTCGAGAAATCGATTTTGCCCAGCGCCAGTCCGATGATCGGATTTAGAATGTCGGCCACCAGCGAGGCGACGATCTTGCCGAAGGCCCCGCCAATAATCACGCCGACAGCGAGATCGAGGACGTTGCCGCGGAGGATGAAGGTCTTGAATTCTTTGAACACGTTGCAGGCCAGTATACACTGGGAGCATGGCGCAAAACACGCCACTCATCACAGTCACGTGTCCGTGCTGCCAGGCGGAACTGCACATCGATCCGGAAACCAGCGCTGTCATCCGGCATGTGGAACATGTTAAGCCGCCGACCTTCGCCGACCTCGAAAGCGCCGTCCAGCGGCAGCGCGGAGAGGCCAGCCGGCGCGAAGATGCGTTTCTGAAATCGGTGCAGAGCCACAAGACGCACTCGGACGTGCTCAGCAAGAAGTTCGACGAGATGCTCAAGATCGCGAAAGAGAATCCGGACGAGCCGCCTCCTAAGCGCGACATTGATTTTGATTAAGGTCCGGACTCCAGTGAAGGCACGAATCGCCAGGCCCAAGAACGCCGCGGAACGGAAGGTGCGCGTCGCGAAAATTCTGGCCGTGCTGGATGAGATGTATCCGGCGGCGACTTGCGCGCTGCATCACTCGAACGCCTGGGAACTGCTGGTGGCGACCATTCTCTCGGCGCAGTGCACCGACAAGCGTGTCAACGAAGTGACGCCCGGGCTGTTCCGCAAATATCCGACGATCCGGGATTTCGCCCCGGCTAGCCAGGAGGAGATTGCGCAGGAGATCCGCTCCACGGGATTCTTCAACAACAAGGCCAAATCGGTGATCGGCGCGGCGCGCAAGATTCTGGCGGATTATGGCGGCGAAGTGCCGCGCGAGATGGAAGCGCTGCTGACGGTGCCGGGCGCGGCGCGCAAGACCGCCAATGTGGTGCTGGGGACGGCGTTCGGTATCGCCAACGGCGTGGTGGTGGATACGCACGTACAGCGCATCTCGCGGCGCCTGGACTTAACCAAAGAAACCGACCCAGTGAAGATCGAGAAAGACTTGATGAGAACGATCCCGCGCGAGAAGTGGATTCTGTTTTCGCACCAGGTCATTCACCACGGCCGCGCGCTGTGCGTGGCGCGGAATCCGAAGTGCGCCGAGTGCAAGCTCGAACCGCTGTGCTACGCGAAGGACAAGACCATCTGATCCGGTCCGGCGCCGTCAGCGGACGGGTTGCTCGCCGTTCAGGTGCAAACCCTTGTGAATCGCGTAAAGCGCCAGTTCCAGGCGGTCGGAGACCCCGAGTTTGTCGAAGATGTTGTGCAGATGGTTCTTTACTGTCTGCTCGCTGATAAACATCTTCTCGGCCATCTCCTTGTTCTTGTAGCCCTGCGCGACCAAGGCCACGATCTCGCGCTCCCGTGCCGAGAGAGGACTGCGCTCGCGGCCTTTGCTGGCGCCGGATCCCGACGGACTGCCGCCTTCAAGCGCGGTGGAGAACTGGCGCATGACCGCCGCGGTGGTGTGCGAATCCAGCCAGATTTCGCCGGAGTGAACCTTGCGTATGCTCTTGACGATCAAATCCGGCGCGGTCTGCTTCAGTACGATGCCGCTGCATCCCAGCTTCATGGCCTGGACGAATTCGTTCTTGTCTTCCGACGCGGTGAGAATGATCACGCGGGTTCGCTGGTTCACCTGCTGCAGAGCTTGCAGGGCGGCTAGACCGTCCAGGTTGGGCATGCGGAGATCGAGTAGCAGGACGTCGGGATCGAGTTCCCGCACCTTTTCCAGGACCTCGCGTCCATCGCCGGCCTCGCCGACGATATCGAAATCGTCCTCCAACAGCAACAGCTTCTTCAACCCATCGCGCACAATGGGATGGTCGTCGGCGATGAGGATTCGCACTCTGCCCTTCCGGTTTTCGCGTGCCTCAGGGCTCTGATTCATTGGCGCTGTCATGGTGTCCATAAGCTCCCGTACTGGTACTCCGTCTCGATAATAGGCGGTTCTAGTACTGGAGCAAATCAGGACCCTCTTACGAATTCGGGCAAGATGTCACTTAGAACGTACCTAAGGTTACCTTACTTGGGGCGGCGTCTTTGCGGGGTATAAACCCGGAAAATCCCTCGCGGCACGTTCTCGCGGACACCAGAAAATCAGCATAACATGGGAGTCGGAGAGCACCTTGGAGGAAGCGAATAGTACGAGCGAAGGCGCGGCCTACGACGCTATTATCGCGGGCGGCGGCCCGGCGGGTCTGGCAGCGGCGGAGGTTTTGGCGAGGCGTGGATGTTCGGCTCTGGTCCTGGAGCAAAACCACGAAATCGGGTCGCCGATTCGTACCAGTGGCGGGAGTTTTATCGATGAATTAGAGGCGCTGGCGATTCCGGCCGGCTTGTATCATCCGATATCGCGGGTGCGCTTTCTGTCGTCACGGAATGCGGCGGTTTACGATTACTCGCGGCCGCGCATGTGCGCGATGGATGTGCGCGGGGTGTTCCAGCATCTTGCGGGGAGAGCGGTGGAGGCAGGATCGGCGGTGCGCGTGGCGACTAAGGTCGAAGGCCCAGTACTCCAGGACGATTGGGTGACGGGCGTGCGGACGCGGAGCGAAGTGCTGCGTGCGCGAGTGGTGATCGACGCGACCGGCTACCGGTCGGCGCTGTTGAAGCAGGCGGGGCTCGATCCAGGCATGCGGCGGTTCGGCGTGGGGGCGGAGTATGACATGTATGCACCGCATTGCGACCAGCGCGAAGCGGTGCTTTTCGTGGGCAGCCGTCTTGCGCCTTCGGGCTACGCTTGGGTGTTTCCGTGGGGGCGGCACCGGGTGCGCGTGGGGGTCGGCATCATTCATCCGGATTCGGACGCGAAGCCGGATGCGTATCTGGACGCTCTGGTCGCGGGGGCTGCTGGTTACGGTGTCAATCTCAGCGGGGCTCAGCCTCTGGAGCACCACGCGGGATTGATCCCATCCGAATGTTTCGCGCAGCGGTTCGCGGGCAACGGAATTCTGGGCGTCGGCGGCGATCGCGAAGAACGACGTATCGCGGGCGTCGCTCAGCGTTTTCGAGCGGGAATGGGGCCAGCGCTACGGCGCCAATTTGCGGCTGGCCCACAAAATCAACCAAAGGATCGCGTGCTGGGACGATCGCAAGTGGGACGAGCGAATGGAAGTTTTGAAACTGCTGACGCCGGACCAGTTCGTCGAAGCGCTCAAGACCAACCTAACGGGCGGTTGGCTGCTGCGTTTCTTATTGCGCAACCCCCGTGCGCTCGCGGAAGCTTCTGGGATATTATAGAAGCCACCTATGAAAAAACTACTTTTACTTTTGCCTTTGGTTCCGATGTTCGCTGCCGATCCGGCGGGGTTCTTTGTGTGGAAGTCGCAGGATTTGACCTCCATAAAGGCTTCGGCGAAGCTGGAGGATTTTGGCAATCACAGCGGGCGTCCGACGTTCCGCGATAAGAGCGGCTTGTCGGAAGTCCACCAGGGCTGGACCGACATCCTGATCATCGAATCGGGCGAGGCAACCATCGCGATTGGCGGCACGCAGGTCAACCCGAAGACCACGGGTCCCGGCGAAACTCGCTCGGACACGACTACGGGCGCGCGCAAGGTTCCGGTCAAACCCGGCGACATTCTCAACATTCCAGCTGGTGTTTCGCATCAGTTCCTACTGGAGCCGGGTAAGACGGTGGCGTATTTCGCGATCAAGGTTCCTGCGAAATAGGCGCTGGGGTTGCCCAGACTGAGAACATTGCCGGGGATCTCGTACTATCCCGGCAGGTGCCTCTTCGAGTCCGCGAAGTCATTCAATTGCTGGAGCGCAATGGGTGGAAGGAATTGCGCTCCAAGGGAAGTCACAGACACTTCAAGCATCCCGACCGTCCTAGTCTGGTTACCGTTCCCGGAAATGCGGGGAAAGAGCTAGCGCCCGGAACGTTAAAAGCTATACTCAAGAAGGCAGGGATGAAATGACTGAGAAGCGTTACGCGATCATCATCGAACGCACGTCAACAGGCTTCTCAGCCTATTCGCCGGACGTGCCGGGATGCGCGGCCGTAGGCGACACCGAAGAAGAAACGCGCCAAAGCTTCCGCGACGCACTGGCGGCGCATTTCGATCTGATGCGCGAGATCGGCGATCCTATACCGGAACCCAGCTCCTCGGTGGATTACGTCAAAGTGGGCGCGTAGATTCTGGGCTCTCGGCGCGCGCCGTGACGGATATGAAGAATGGGCACGGTGTTACCCTCAATGCCGTAGTAGATCCTATAAACGTTTGGTTTGCGCCCCAACAGGATTCTTCGAACCGGATATTTCAGAGCGCGAAAGATCTCTTACGTTCTGGCCTCGTTCGGGGAAGGTATCGAGGGATTGTAAAGTCCCGATCAGTTTGCCGTACCATGCCGGGCCTGCGAAAGGCGCTTCTGCGGTCACGCGACGGTAGAGCGCTCGAAAATTCGCCAGCTTGGATTTTTTCTTCGACACGGGCTTGGAGCTCCGGGTTAAGGGTGATTTCCATCCTGCCCCGATTGCACCGCTCTACTTCTTTTCGGGTAGTAATCCGGAGCGGGTGAGAAATCCGGTATCGATTTGGCCAGCGATGAACTCGGGATGCGCGAGGATCTTCTGGTGCAGCGGGATGGAAGTGTAGATTCCTTCCACGACGAACATGTCCAACGCCCGGCGCATGCGCGCGATGGCTTCGTCGCGGCTCGCGCCGAAAGTGATGAGCTTCGCAACCAGGGAATCGTAGTACGGCGGAATGACGCCGTCCTGATACGCTGCGGTATCCACGCGCACGCCCACGCCGCCGGGCAGATTCAGCCCGGTAATACGGCCCGGGGACGGAGTGAAGGATTCCGGATGCTCGGCGTTAATGCGGCATTCGAGCGCGTGCCCGTGCGGGTGAACGAATTCGCCGGGCGGGAACGGCAGGATCTCATGCAGGCTCTGGCCGGCGGCGATGCGGATCTGGCTCTTGACTAGATCCACACCGGTGACCATTTCGGTAACGGGATGCTCCACCTGAATGCGCGCGTTGACTTCGATGAAATACAGGTTGCCGTGCGCGTCCATCAGAAATTCCACGGTGCCGGCGTTGGTGTAGCCGATGGCTTTGAGGGCTGCGCGCAGCGATTCCGAAATGTCTTTGCGCAAATCCGGGTTCATCGCCACCGACGGCGATTCCTCGATCAGCTTTTGATGACGGCGCTGGATCGAACATTCGCGCTCGCCCAGAACTTGGACGTTGCCGTGGTTGTCGGCGAGAATCTGGAACTCGATATGACGCGGATTCTCGACCAGTTTCTCCATGTACATGTCGCCGTTGGAGAATGCGGCCGAGGCTTCGGCCTGGGCCTGCGCCATCAGGTTCGGCAGTTCCTCGGCGCTGCGGATTACGCGCATGCCGCGTCCGCCGCCTCCCGCCGAGGCCTTCATCATCACGGGATAACCGATACCGGCGGCTAGCTCCAGTGCTTCTTCGACGCTTACGAGGACGCCCTTCGATCCCGGCAGAATCGGCACGCCTGCCTGCTCCATGGCAGTGCGCGCTTCCTGTTTCAGACCCATGCGGCGGATGACTTCGGGCTTGGGTCCGATGAAGGTGAGGCCGGACGTCTCGCACACTTCGGCGAAGTCGGCGTTCTCGGAAAGGAAACCGTAGCCGGGATGCACGGCTTCGGCGTTGGTGATTTCGGCGGCGCTGATCACGGCTGGAATGTCGAGATAGCTGCGCGAGCTTTTGGCGGGGCCGATGCAGATGGCTTCGTCGGCGAAACGCGTGTGCAGGCTGTGGCGGTCGGCTTCGGAGTAGACGGCGACGGTGCGGATGCCCAGATCCTTGCAGGCGCAGATGACGCGCAGGGCGATCTCGCCGCGGTTGGCGATCAGAATTTTATTAAACATGCGGGCGCGGCCTAGCGCGGGCGGATAGCGAACAGGGCTTCGCCGTATTCCACCGGGCGTCCATTCTCCACCAGTTTGTGGACCAGAGTGCCGGCGATCTCCGCCTCAATTTCGTTCATCAACTTCATGGACTCGATGATGCACAGCACCTGGCCGGGTTCCACTACGTCGCCGACCTTGACGAACGGGCCAGCTTCGGGCGAGGGCGCATCGTAATAGGTCCCGACTATGGGCGATTTGATCAGCGTGTGTCCGGGGTCAGGACTCGATCCCTTAGGCGCTGCCGCGGCTGGGGACGGTGCAGGCGCGGGAGCAGGCGGTACGGGCGCGACGGAGGGCGCGGTCACTTCATGCACCGCGGGGGCGCGGCGCAAACGCAAACGGTTTTCGCCGCGCTGGACTTCCATTTCCGCGATGCCGCTCTGGTCAAATATCTGAAGCAGCTCTTTGATTTCTTGGTTGGTCATTTATTGAGTGAATTACAGGTGCACAAATTCCTTGGAGGTGGGCGTCAGCACTTCGCAGCCCTTCTGCGTCACCAGCACCGTGTCTTCGATGCGAATGCCGGCCAAGCCTTCGATGTATACTCCGGGCTCGATGGTGATGGCCATGCCGGCCTGG
>Ga0302324_100026764_pt1 | contig 11012 bp, 4 predicted proteins | sample Palsa_T0_1_FD_201949 | JGI IMG/M metagenome (GOLD analysis project Ga0302324, IMG submission 201949) | Peat permafrost microbial communities from Stordalen Mire near Abisko, Sweden - Palsa_T0_1 | ecosystem: Environmental > Terrestrial > Soil > Palsa > Peat permafrost | place: Sweden: Abisko...
TGCTTGACTGGTCTCAATCTTTCGGATTTCTGTCACTCTTTGGGCAAATTCATTTTGGAGTGGAAGCGGAGGCACTTCAATTGGCAGAGTCATCAATCGCCTTTTGGAAATGTTCGGCATTGAACCAGCCGAGCCGCCAGCTAAAGCCTGAACTTGTTTGCGCTTGTTTGGAACGGTCAAAAGCCCCCACAAGAAAAGCGGATTGATCTGAACGCCCGGCTTTAGCCGAAAGCGGAAAAGTAAATCGGATAGCATCAGTTGAGGACGACTTTCAAATACGAACGCGCAAGCTGCCACCAATTGGTAGGTGTTCTTTCGGGTAAACAGTAAGTCGCCAACTTTAACTTCAAGTTTGGGATGGGGAGCGAAATCCTCTGGTAGGGCTTTGGTTTCAGTATCCAAATATTGACAGGTCGTGACTGCGCCGAGTTTCAACACACCCCATTCATCTGGTTGTGCAGGTCTGTCGTGGCAAGTGGGGCTCCAACCGCTATCGATGCCGTCAAGTAAGTCGGCGAAACTTTCGCGCTTCCAATTCCGCGTATTTGCCGTCGGGTCGCCAAACATATCGTGAAAGATGGCAGGGATGAGAGCGGTGGTGCGGCGAGTGGCCTGCGCGCGAAGTTTCCGCAATTCGTCCGCTTCGTCGAGCAGCTTCACGACCCGTTTCTGCTCTGGCAACGGAGGAACGCTGATAGTTACTGCAGAAAGTGTGCGCTTCGTGATGTGCTGAAGCCCGACTCCGCCATGAGCTTTTCCAATAAGCTCTTGGAGCTTCGAGTTGACTTGATAAATGAAGAAAGGCGGCAGAACCTGGTGGCTCAAGTGAACATTGAAAATATGCTGATTAAGCCAAGCGTCCGGTCCACCCCAGCGAGAGCATCCAAAGGAAGTTCCGGGAGTGCCTGACCATGAGAGCAAAGTATCGCCTGGGCGGACCCGGAATCTTTCAGGGAGTTTTTTGGATGTGTAATTAAGCGGTTTCGTCGGATCGTTGAGATTCTGAATCCTGACGATTGGCAAACCTGCGCCATCCCAATCGCTTGGCTTGAACGGCGCGCCATTCACGAGTTCGCAGATTTCGCCCAGCGGTTTTGTCGGCCAGCGTCTCATTTTTTGCCGCTGATTTTCGCTAGTAATGCGTCACCGCGTCGAAGGATTTCACTTTCGACCTTCAAAATGTCGCGGAGAATGTGGGCGGGCGCATCGTGGTTGGCAGTCTCAACCGTCGCGGGCTTATAGCGTCCAGCAGCAAGACTCCAATCGTTCTCTTTGATTTTATCAATCGGCACGCGATAGCTGTTCGCACCTTCTCCACGGCTCGGCCATTTCGTTAGAAGATCGGGAATATCATTCGCTTCGATGGGCGTCCGTTTGTCATCAAGGCTAAAACCGTCGGCGGTTATATCATAAAACCAGACGGATTTTGTTGGCGTGCCCTTCTGGAAAATCAACGCGGCGGTGGCAACTCCAGCGTAGGGTTTGAATACACCGCTCGGCAGACTAATGACGGCTTGCAGGTCACACTCCGTCAAAAGTGTTTCGCGCAATTTGGTCGCAGCGTTCGTCGAGCCAAAAAGCACGCCGTTCGGCACGATGACGCCGGCACGTCCCCCGGGAGTGAGATGGTCCACAAACCATTTGAGGAAAAGCAATTCAGTGGCACGAGTGTCCAACTTGTAATTGAGGTCGGCGAGAATGCTTTCATCCTGCACTCTCCCAGCGAACGGCGGATTGGCGAGCACGACATCGAACTGCGGACCGGGATAGACGCCGCTGAAGCCGGTCGTGAGCGGATTGAAATGGTCAATCTTCGCGCGCTCCAACTGGTGTAAGTAAAGGTTAAGGATGGCGATTTTGACCATGTTTGCGTCATTGTCGAAGCCAGTGAATGCCTGCTCCTCAAGGAATTTCCACTGTGCCGGTTTGAGCATCGAGCCGTCCAAGTTGCCGCGTTTGAGGTCGGTGGCTTTCGTGTTCTGGCGCAAAATGTGCGTGAATGCGGAAATCAGAAAGCCCGCCGTCCCGCACGCCGGATCACAAATGCGCTGGCCGGGCTGCGGGTTCGCGAGATCAACGATGATGTCAATGATGTGGCGCGGAGTGCGAAACTGGCCATTCGTGCCGGACGCGGAAAGCTTCGAAAGGAGATATTCGTACATATCGCCTTTGAAGTCGTGGCCGTTGTGTGCATCCAAGTCCATTTCCTGAATACCCTGAATGATGGCGCGGAGAGTCGGGCGGTCGTAAATTTTTAGCGTGGCACGGCTGAACAAGAGCTTGCCGGTGTTGGTCAGGCCGGGTAATTCGTGCAAACTTTCGATAGCGCTGCGGACGGCATCAAAAAGGTCGTCGCCGGCGAGGGTTACGAAATTGCCCCACGCAAAGCGCGCCCATTTGCCAGAAAAAATTCGGGCATACTTTTTGTCGAGCGTGGCAAAAGTCTCGTCCTTTTCGGTGAGCAAACGGAGAAAAAGCAGATAGGAAATCTGCTCAATGGAATCCATCGGGTTGTTCACGCCGCCCGCATAAAGAATGTTCATGAGCTGGTCAACTTTCTGACGCAAGCCCGAGGAAAAGAAATTTGAGCCGTTGGTTGTTATTTGTGAATCGGAAGCCATGTTTTGAAAGTTACGCAGCGAGTGAACCTGCAAGTAAGGACTGGCGGACGAGGCTCGACTGACGCAACGCCTCGAAGACATCCTCGCGTGCGTCAAAGCGTGACAACGCAGTGACGCCACCGAGCCGATTAAATTGGCTGGAATTGAAAATGGTCATGTCACCATCCACAAATTTGCGGAGTGAAGTGGAATCCTCGGCGATCATTTGTGCGGTGGCATCAAGCCATTTTTGTTCATTATAGCGGAGATTGAATCTCGCGGCTATTGAATCAACGGCGTCAGTGACAATCGCGTCGCGGGTCGGAAGTGGCTTTTGGCCGACAGCATTATAGACAAATGCCGGTGTGCTCGCCGGTACGCCGTAGGACATGATGAGCTTGTCCGGTGAATAGAACATCGTCGGTCGGTGGTAAAACTGCTCGTTGACGATGGTTTCAACTGCGTCATCGTCTTCGGCTTCAATCGCTACTTTGAGTTCAGGTGTGCTTTGAACGAATTCCCGGATATCTCGCTCGTAACCGCCCCGAAAGGTCATCACGTCAACCTTTTCGCCGTCCGGCCCGATGATGGTAATTTCGCGACTGACGAGTGTGTCCACGCCTTCCCATGTGGGAATGATGCGGGGCGGCTTCGGCGGTTCTGGTCCGACTGTTCCTCCGGCGCCTTCAGGTGGGGCTTCGCTTCCGCCTCCAACAGGTGATGTCGGCGGTTGGGATTCCTTTTTTTCGCGCGGAATTTTAAGCGGAATGGTGTAATCGTATTTCTCCTCGAAGTATTCGGCGACCGCGCAGAAATCAAGCATGAAGAAATTCTTCTTCTCATACTCGGTGTTGCCGATCTTGAAAGTGAACAAGCGCGTGCCGCGGCCTTTGATTTGAATGTATTCGGTGGGCGAGAAGATCGGACGCATCAAACCGATATTGAGCAGGTCACGGCAGTTGTAGCCGGTGGAAAGCATATCCACGGAAACGGCGATGCGCTCGGCGCGCTTACCGTCGCGAAATTCCTTGGCGATGGATGAGGCGTCTTCGATGCGGCTTGTGATCGTGACGGCAATTCCTGGCTGAAGATCATTGAAAGTCTTGGTGAGTTCGGTCGCATGCTTTTGATTCACTGCGAATACGAGTGATTTTCCGATTTTGCCCGTCGGGTCCGGCTGCGCTTCCTTTAGGAAAGCTTCGCACATGACGCGATTGCGGGCCGGTGTGAAAATCTTCCGTTCAAGGTCTTGGATTTTGAAATTTTCTTCCTGCTCGTTGACGACCACCGCCCAGCCGGATTCATCAAGAGATTTCGTGGTGATGTCCGAACGGAGATCCAAAATTTTCGGCAGGCACAAGAACGGCCCCTCCGGGTCTTTCACCGCATCAATGATGTCATACCGGAAAGTGGGGAAGCCGGGTTTGCAGCCGAAATAATTGTAGGTGTCGCGGAGCAAACGAATTTCGAGGGCTTTCGGATTTTCTTTTTGAAGCTCCTCAACGTTGACGTTTTTCAGATACGCCCTTGGCGTGGCGGTCAAGCCGATGCGCGTCGCCTGGAAAAACTGCACGACCTCGCGGGCGTCTCCGTAAATTGAGCGGTGCGCCTCGTCGTTCACGACAAGATCGAAATGGAATGGCGTGAATTCCTCACGGTAGCGACGATCAACCATAAGCGATTGCAAGGTGGCGACAACGACGGACGAGCCAAGCAATTCACCTGGCCTGCGGCGGGCGGTCTTGTAGAGGACGGGTTTGTATTCGGCGAGCGTGACGTTGAACTCCTCAAGCGTCTGCTTGGCGAGTTCAATGCGGTCAACAATGAAAAGCACGCGCTCGGCATTGCGAGTCGTAAGAAAACGACGGATGAGTGCGGCGCAGAGGAGCGTTTTGCCGGTGCCGGTCGCCATTTCTAGCAAGAATTTACGGGCGGCATTTTCGTCAAATTGGCGAGCAATCGTGTCGAGCGCCTCAACTTGATAACGGCGAACGGTCAAATCAGGTCTGAACTTTTTGAGATAGTCAGGCGTGATAATTTCACTTGTGAGGGGTCGAGGTGGTTGAAGATTTTTCAGACGTAATCGTTCAAGGTCGGCGAGTGATGGCAACCGTTCGATGCGGTAGGCGTCCTGATCGTTACGGGTGTAATTCCAAAACCAATGCTCACGCCCATTGGAGAGAATGATGAATGGGGCTTTTAGATTTTCCGCGTAACCGCGGGCCTGCTCCTTCGCATCGTAAGGATCAACGTCGTCTTTTTTGGCTTCAACCACGCAGAGCGGCCCACGTTGACCGTTCAAAACATAATCAGCGCGTCCAGTCGCGCCGTTCAATTCAAACCGAACTTGCTTTTGATCGAGCAAGTTCCATCCGCTGAATTCAAGAGCCTTGTCGATCAAAACACGCGAGAAAGCCTCGTTTGTTCCCTGCTTCATGGCTGTATTTGAATCCTCGTTTGTGTTGGCTGGCAAATCTAAATCGTCGGGGTTCACCATTTTTTGATTGTAACACAAACGTAGTGTGGCTTGCCACTGACACGACCTGCTCTGCGCTCAAAGGTTAACGGACGCTCGAATTTTCACCACATTAATTTTCACGCTTGCCATCAAGTCCCGTTTCTGGTGAGGTCCCTTTATGCTTATGATGGAGCCAAAACCGGAAAACACGCTGGTTGTTTCGCATTGGGCAAAACTCTTCGAGGGGCTTCATGTCTCTTCGCAAGAATTATATTCACTGATCGAACAATGCGTTAAAAGTCGCGAAGTTCCAGAGGTTCAATCGTCTCGTGTGGACTGGCATGAAGGTGGAACATTTTCAGCCAAGCGGGAGTATCTGCGCTTGAACCGGGCCGATCTCGATTACTACGTTTGCGCCGCGCCTTATGGCAACGGCTTTTTTGTTTCATCGAGACTCACAACACCCAAAGGCATGAATTGGTTGCTTGTCATTCCTCTCGCGATTCTTGGATTTTTGTTTATCACTTTCATCTTGCTCAAGATATTCGGTTTCCTCGGCATCATTCTCTCTTTCGGTGCCGCGGTTGCTGGAATTATATACCTTATCAACATGAACAAGCTGACCTTTTATAGGATTGACACCGCGCAGATGTTTCAACAAGTCGTACATCAATCGCTGATGGAGGCCGTAGATCAAATGACGAAAGCGGCGGGTATCACACCGCTTTCGGAAGGCGAGCGCAAACCGGTGATGCACGAACTTTTCCGATGATCGCCGATGATCTCATCCGCAACTTTTATGAATGGGAACGACGCGGACGCGGTTGGGACGTGTGGCCGGTGTATGTCATGCCAGAGCCTGCCTTCACTCCATTTCACGGCCACTATTTTTCTCAGCGACCCGTAATTGATGATGGACGCAAGCCGACATTTTTAAGCCAGCTTGCGCAAAGTGTTGTCGGTGTTTTCAAGCCGGAAACTATTGAGGAGCCAAGCCTTGATCTGGATGAAACGCCGGAAGAGAACCTGCCTCTCCCCGTCAATCCCTCGCCCGAATGGTGCGAACTGAAGCTCATTCTGTCGCAATCGGCCGAAGTTGCCAAAGATTCCCTGGAACAATTGTTTGTCGGCCTTTCGCTCATCCGGGGCGTCATTGCATTTGAGATCATTGGCACCGCACAATCGATTTCCGTTCAATTGGCAGTCGAGGAGACGGATGCAAACAACGTGCTGCAACAGCTTCAGGTTCACCTTCCTGGCATCATCGTGGAGCGGGGAGAGAATCGCCTGAACCAAGACTGGCGCGACATGCGATCCGGTGAATCGCTGGTGGTGGACTTCGGGCTTTCGAGAGAATTCATGCTGCCGCTTTTGATGCCGCGAAGCCTCAATCCCGATCCTCTGACAAGCCTCTTCGGAGTGCTGGAAGGGCTGCAACAGAATGAAGCGGCGGTGTTTCAAGTCATCCTTCAGCCGGTGCGGGAGCCGTGGAGTGCGAGTATCATCCGGGCGGTTACGGCGCCGGATGGCTCTCCCTTTTTTGAAGATCACCCGGAATTTTTGTCGCTGGCACGCGCAAAGATTTCGAAGCCCCTCTATGCGGCAGTACTGCGGGCCGGGGTGAAAGCCGTCGAGAGGTGGCGGGTGCTCGATATTGCCCGGAGCATTGCCGGCGCATTGACCGTCTTTTCCAATCCTTCCGGCAATGAATTGATCCCTCTTTCTAACGAGGGGTTTCCGGACGAGGATAGAGAGCCGGAAATCGTCTGCCGCGCAACGAGAAGAACCGGCATGATTTTGAACCTCGATGAACTGATCGCCCTGGTGCACATGCCGGGATCGCATCTTCAAAGTCATAAACTGGAACGACAGACCAAGAAGACAAAAGCCGCTCCGTCGATTGCCCAAAAGGATGGAGTGCTCTTGGGCTTCAACATTCACAATGGAGCACGGCGCGAAGTCCGGGTGAGCATCGAGGAGCGATTGCGCCATGCCCATGTTATCGGTGCCTCGGGCACAGGTAAGTCAACACTGCTTCTCAATCTGATGCTCCAGGATATTGAGCGGGGGGAGGGAATCGCTCTGCTCGATCCGCACGGTGATCTTGCTGAGGCGGTGCTTGCCCGGATACCGGAAAATCGGATTGATGATGTCGTCGTTTTTGATCCCTCGGACGAGCAATTTTCCGTCGGCTTCAATATCCTCAAAGCGCATGGCGACTTGGAAAAAAATCTTCTGGCATCGGATTTGGTGGCCGTGTTCAAGCGTCTCTCGACAAGCTGGGGAGATCAGATGTCCTCGGTACTCGGCAATGCGATATTGGCATTCCTGGAAAGCGAGGGCGGCGGTACGCTTCTCGATCTGCGCCGATTCCTGCTCGAAGCAGGCTTCCGCAATGAATTTCTGAAATCGGTCTCTGATCCAGAAATCGTGTACTATTGGCAGCATCAGTTTCCGATGCTCAAAGGCGCGCCGGTTGCGTCCGTGCTCACTCGGCTAGATTCCTTCCTTCGGACAAAGACGATCCGGTACATGGTCGCCCAAAAAAATGATCAGATGGACTTTCCACGGCTCATGTCAGAGGGTAAGATACTCTTGGCAAAACTCTCTCAAGGGTTGATCGGTGAAGAGAATTCATATCTTCTGGGAAGTCTCTTGGTTTCAAAATTCCATCAAGCGGCCATGAGCCGCCAGTCCCTTTCGCAAAAGGATCGCCGCCCCTACTTCCTATACATTGACGAATTCCACCATTTCACAACACCTTCGATGGTTTCGCTTTTGTCCGGGGCGAGGAAGTATGCCCTGGGCCTGACGCTCGCCCATCAAGACCTCCGCCAGCTTGAACGCGGCGACGGGGAACTGCTCTCTGCCGTCATCTCGAATCCATGTACTCGCGTTTGCTTTCGTGTCGGCGATCAAGATGCCAAGAAGCTCGAATCCGGCTTCTCCTATTTCGACGCCAAGGACCTTCAAAGCCTCTCGACCGGCCAAGCGATTTGCCGCATCGAGCGGGCTGATTTTGATTTCAATCTTGAAACACCGCCACTCTCCGAAAGCGATGAAGAGCGCGGGGAATTGATTGCCTCGCGCATCATCGCTCTTTCCCGTCAAAAGTACGCCGTGTCGCGTGAGGAAATATCCACAATCCTGGCTGCATCAAGACCTGCGGTGACTGCCGCGGCCCAAGAAACTGGTGAGGACGATCAAACGCAGCGTATTTCGTCTTCGCCGTCACTGGCAAAAGGAATAGCTGAAACTTCGCCCACGGAAGAGATCCTCGCTATCCCAAAGAGGGGAATCAGGCGTCAATCTTCTTCTCCCGAAATCGTTACTCCCGGCAAGGGCGGGCAAGAGCACAAATACTTGCAGCAGTTGATACGGCAGTGGGGGCATGGCATGGGTTACATTGCCACAGTGGAAAAATCTGTGCTTGGTGGAGCGGGCCTGGTCGATGTCGCTCTTGAGAAGGAAGGCCGCAAACTGGCCTGCGAAATCACCGTGACTACGCCTGTCGATCACGAAATCGCGAACGTCAAGAAGTGCATTGCGGCAGGGTTCGATTTTGTAGCCGTCGTTGCACCGGATGAAAAGAAACTCACCAGAGCCGAAAAATATATGCGGTCGTCTCTGTCCGCTCCGGAACTTGAAAGAACACGATTCCTCACACCTGACACTCTCTTTGCCTTCGTGGAAAGTTTGGAGGCGAAAGACGCTGGTAGGGAGGCGACAGTGCGGGGATATAAAGTGAAGGTGAATTACAAAAACGTCGATCAAGCCGGCAAGAATGATCGAACCACGGTTATCTCAAAGGTGCTCGCGGGGAGTTTGAAACAGATGGAAAAAAAGTGACATTGCGTCGTCCCATCTTCTCGATTATGTTGAAAGTTCGCAGCAACGCGGCGAACTATTAGTACGATGAAACCAAAGTTGCTTCATTTTGACGTAAGCACCGGCTTAAAGACCGTTCTTGGCAGCGAGCTTATCACCGATGACGAAGTGGCCGTTTTCGAGCTTGTTAAAAACTCCTTCGATGCGGACGCCCGGCATGTTGAACTCTTTTTCGCTGACCGAAAAATTGTGATCTCAGATAACGGCACAGGGATGACCTTCGCTGATATCAAAAGTAAATGGCTCTTCGTTGGCTACTCGTCAAAGCGCAATACAAATAAATCGGTTGATTTTCGGCACGGGATTGCAGAGCGTAAGCATTATGCGGGTAGCAAAGGTGTTGGACGCATTTCCTCTGATCGGCTGGGACAAATTGTAATACTTCAAACTAGGGCGAAGAAGGAGAAGTCCGGGCGTGTCCATCGTGTCAGAGTTGACTGGGCTCGTTTTGACAGAAATCACAAAGAGCATTTCGACAAGATCAAGGTGTCATATACAAATGACGCTAACATCTTCGAGGTTCCATCAGGGCTTAAAAATGTGACTCATGGCACTGTAATTTCTATTGAAAATACGAGACGACCGTGGGACCGAGATGCAATTCTTCGCCTTAAATCGGCGCTTGCCAAACTGATCAACCCGTTTGGAGCATCTGTAGACGGATTCACAATAACCATTCACGCGCCGTCTGAAGTTGCTGATGATAAGAAAGAAACAGCTCGATCCCGGAACAAAAATACAGAACCGGCTCCAAATTCGTTGGTTAATGGTGAAGTTGGCAATTTCATTTTTTCCACATTGCGGGAGAAAACGACTTTTTTAGATGTTCAAATCGACTCTACGGGGAAGTATTTAGAAAGCGCCTTGACTGATAGAGGTGAATTAATTTACCGAATTAGGGAACCCAACGAGTACCCATTGCTGACTAAGTCGGGGTTCAGGTGTGAGGTCTATTTTCTCAATACCTCGGCGAAATCCACTTTTGCCCGAAGGATGGGTGTTCCCTCGGTTCAGTTCGGATCGGTGTTTCTGTTCCGTAACGGTTTTCGGGTGTTCCCTATAGGCGACGAGGGTAACGACTGGTTCGGCATGGACCGTAGAAAACAACAAGGCTATGCCAGATTTCTCGGCACGCGTGATGTCATCGGACGAATCGACGTTTCTGGTGCGGATGACGCTTTTACCGAAGCTTCAAGTCGTAACACAGGATTGATTGAGACACCAGCCGTCGCCGAATTACGAGAATGCTTTACAGAACACTGCCTTAAACGTCTTGAGCGTTACGTGGTTCCCGTTACATTTGTTGATAAGGAGGACAAGAATACGAGCGATGTCTCTCGCCTTTTAACTGATCCAGGCAGAGCCCGTGTTGCGTCGGCAGTCGCGAAGTTGGTGGATAGCGACGACATTGAGCTCCTTGAATACAGTCACCAACTAATCGGAATTTTAGACGAACGCTCCGCTCAATTCGAAGCCTCCCTTGCCAGTCTCCGCTCCATTGCGGAAAAAACAAAGAATCGCGAACTATTTCACAATATTGAGGAGGCCGAGAAGCGGTTCGGAGAACTACGGCGTTCTGAGGAAGCGGCTCGTCGACAAGCGGACGAAGAGCGTATGGCAAAGGAGGCCGCTCAAACTCGGGCAGCTACGGCGGAAGAAAAGGCCAGTGTCGTGGTTGAGCAGCTCGAAGAGGAAAAGAAGCGAAGCCTATTCTTGGCTTCGATTTCTAGTCTTGATACAGAGACTATCATCAATCTTCATCATCAGGTGACAATTTACGCTGTAGATATCCAGCAGCAGATCGAGAATTTCCTCGTCTCAATTGCCGCGCAAAAATCCGTGCCAACCACGGATGTTGTTAGTGCTTTGGAAAGTATTACTCTTTTGAATCGGAAAGTCATGGGGATTGCCAAATTTGCGACAAAAGCGAATTTTCGGTTAGAATCGGAAATGATCAAGGCCGACCTGGGCGATTATATTCGACAGTACATTAGGGATGTCGCAAACGATTTTCTATTAGGCCCATTGTCGGCCACGGTTCAAAGCGACGACAAAGGGTTCATTCA
>Ga0302324_100026768_pt1 | contig 11010 bp, 10 predicted proteins | sample Palsa_T0_1_FD_201949 | JGI IMG/M metagenome (GOLD analysis project Ga0302324, IMG submission 201949) | Peat permafrost microbial communities from Stordalen Mire near Abisko, Sweden - Palsa_T0_1 | ecosystem: Environmental > Terrestrial > Soil > Palsa > Peat permafrost | place: Sweden: Abisko...
CCACTGCTTTATCGCCAAACGAAATGGCTGAGAACGTCACCATCGTGGGCGGCGGACTGGCCGGTTTGACGCTGGGCATCGGTTTGCGCCAACTGGGCGTGCCGGTTACCGTTTGGGAAGCTGGACGCTACCCGCGACACCGCGTCTGTGGCGAGTTCATTAGTGGCGCCGGGCAAGGTTCGCTCGCCCGGCTTGAATTGTTGGACGGGTTGCAGAAGGCGGGCGCCGGCGCCGCGGGGAGCGCGGCCTTCTTTGCCGGCAAGGCGATGGTCGCGGCGCGCCCGCTGCGGGAAGCCGCATTGTGTGTCTCGCGCTTTGTTTTGGATGCATGGCTCGCTCGTCAATTCCAGCAACTGGGCGGCGAATTGCGCTCGGGCGCCCGATGGCGCGGCGAATTCGGGACGGGCTTGGTGCGCGCCAATGGCCGTCGCGCGGAGCCGGTGACCGGCGGATGGCGATGGTTCGGGCTGAAAGTCCACGCGCGCGAGGTCGCGCTGGAAGCCGACCTGGAAATGCACTTTGTGCCTTCGGGCTACGTTGGCTTGTGCCAATTGCCGGGCGGAGAGGTGAATATCTGCGGCTTGTTTCGCAGCGAAGCGGCTGTGCCCGAACTGGCGCAACGGTGGCGCGATTGGCTGGGTGGCCCCGCGTCCTCGGCGCTGCATGCGCGGCTGGCTGACGCGCGATTCGATCAAGACTCCTTCTGCTCGGTGGCGGGTCTTTGCTTGCTCCCGCAACGCGCAACCCAACGCCATGAGTGTTGCCTCGGCGACGCCCTGACCATGATTCCGCCCGTAACGGGCAACGGCATGTCGATGGCCTTTGAATCCGCCGAACTGGCCACCGAGCCCCTGGCTCAATTCAGCCGCGGCGACCTCTCTTGGGCCGAGGCGCAGCAGGAGATCGCCCGGCGTTGCGACCAGAAGTTTGCCACACGGCTGCGCTGGGCGGCGTGGTTGCAACGGGCGTTGTTCCAGCCGGCCGCGCGCTCGGTACTGATGTTCCTGGCCGCCCATTCGGAGTGGTTCTGGCGCGGAATTTTCCAGCGGACACGGTGACGGCGACCGGGTTGAGCTGTGCGGCAGACTCCGCCCTCATCCGACATGTTGAGGGACCTTGTGCAGGCTGACGATGTCGCCGTCCTCTTTTTTCAATTCGCGGAAAACAATGGCCGAGAGCACGGTCAATCCTCCCAGGACCAGGAAGGCACGGTGGATGCCGTGAATCATTTCCGGCGCACTGGTGCGAAAGCGGTCGGGAATGAAGAAGGCCGTGGCCAGCGACGCGGTGGCCACACCGAAACTGATGGACATCTGCTGCATCGTGCTGGCGATGGTGCTGGCGCTGCTGGCCTGTTCCTCGCTGACGTTGGCAAAGACAAGCGTGTTCATGCTCGTATATTGCAGCGAGGTGAAGAACCCATAGACAAACACTTGCCCGACGATGAGCCACACCGGGGTGCCCACGCCGATGGTCGCAAAGAGGACAATGAGCAAACCGAGGATCATCGTATTGGAAATCAATACGAAGCGGTAACCAAAGCGCCTGAGAATTCCCGGCATGGTCATCTTGAGGCTCATGGCGGCCAACGCCTGGGGCATCATCAGCAGACCGGACTGAATCGGCGTAAACCCCAGGCCCACTTGATAGAGGAGCGGAAAGAGAAAGGGAATGCCACCGATGCCCAGGCGCGTGAAAAAGCTGCCGCTGACCGACGCGCGAAAGGTGCGAATGCGAAACAAGGTCAGCCGCAGCAACGGAAACTCCGTGCGCGTCGCCCGCAGTCCGTACCCGGTGAGAAGGACAGCGGACATGGCCAGCAATCCCAGCATGGCCACCCCGCTGAGTGTTTGCTCGCCAAATACCTCCAGAACATAGGACAGCAGCGCGATGCCGGAGCCGAAGAGAAGGAGTCCGATGATATCGAGCGGACGGGAATGCTCTTGGCGATAGTCGGGCAAATGCCGATAGACCAGATACAAACCGAGCAGGCCAATGGGCAGGTTGATGAAGAAGATCACCCGCCAATGAAAGTAACCCACGATGAATCCGCCGGCGACGGGTCCGAGCATGGGGCCAATCAGACCAGGGATGGCCACAAAGCTCATGGCGCGGATGAGTTCCGACTTGGCGAATGCCCGCACCATGGTCAGACGGCCCACGGGCACCATCATGGCTCCGCCGCAGCCTTGCAGGATGCGGCACGCCACCAGGACATGGATGTTGCTGGAAATGCCGCAGAGAAACGACCCCAAGGTGAACAGACCGATGGCAGAGGAGAAGACTCGGCGTGTTCCGAATCGGTCCGCCATCCAACCACTGATCGGAATGAACACCGCCAGGCTCAAGGTGTAACACGCCAGCACGGCCTTCATGCTCAGCGGGGCCACGGCCAGCGCCTTGGCGATGGCAGGGACGGCGGTGTTCAGGATCGTCGTGTCGAGCGATTCCATGAAGAAGGCCACGGCGACCAGCCACGGCAACAACCGCTTCACGGGTGCGCCCGGCGCCGCGGGAGGAGGGATGGATTGGGCCGGAATCATGCCTGTTCCGGCTCGTCGTAAATCATTTTACTTTCGAAAGCAACATCGCGAATACTTCGTGGTGAAGGTTCTCCATGTCCTTGCTGACGGCCACCAACGCGAGCGCGCGGTCGGGTTGAGGCTCGTTTTCGCCGGCGATTTTTGCCAGATGCGAGGCGTAGCTCAAGGCCTCGGTCTGGGTCAGGAGCAGAGTTAGTTCAAATTCGTCACCGGTTTGGCTCAGCAATGCCTTCTTCTGGGTGGAAGCAATGGCGGCGCGGGTGGCGGTTTCCCCGGGTGGGAGCTGGAGGTCGTCCAGATTGATCGAAGAATCTTCTTTGGCAAATCCTTCCAGCAGTGCGGAGCCGGCCCCGGAAGCAGTGGCAATTCTCTTCACCAGGTTTTGGACATCGGCATGCTCCCGCTTGATGAAGCGCAGCATGCTGACGTCCTTTTGTTGATCCAGCAATTGATGGAGCAAACTGTAGCAGTTGTTTCGCGTCGATGGCGCGCTCGCGCTTTGGGGCGCAGGCCCGGCCTTGGACGGCTCGCAGCCGGTCAGAATGCAAGCGATCGCCAGCATCCCCATTGGCGCAGCGAGGAAGCTCTTCATAACGATACCGGTAACATAGAGTTGACTTATCGGTCGAGAATTTCGCTCACCGTCGACATGGCCGGGACGCGGTCGCAAATGACTTTGATCGAAACCAGGACTGGCACCGACAACAATGCGCCCGGCACGCCCCAGAGCCAGGTCCAGAAGATCAGCGAGACAAAGATGACCACCGGATTCAGGGTGAAGCGGCGTCCCAGCAAGACCGGCGTCACGAGGTTGGACTCCAAACCGTGGCACAGCATATACCAAGCGGACGGGAGAGCTGCCTGCCAAAGAGAGTCAAAGGTAAGGAGGCCGACCGCGACCAGCAGAATGATGCCGGCGCCAGGACCGAAGTAGGGAACAAAATTCAGGAGCGCCACCAGTAATCCCCACATGGCGGCGTTGGGCACGTCCATGAAATAAAGGCCCCCGCTGACGACCATGCCGAGGCCGAGGTTAATCAGTGATACCGAACACAGGTAATGGGTAATGTTTTGCTGAATCTCGTGGCTGATCTCGACCGCGCGTTTTTTTTCGCGCAACGTGGGCATCACGCGGACCAGTTTCTGCAAGAACAAGTCGCCAGAGGCCAGCAACATATAGAGCAAAACCAAGGTCTCGCCGATGCCGGCCACGAAAGTCCCGGTCTGGTTGATGAGTGAAGTGGGGATGCGGCTGGTTTTCAGCTCCACGGTGGGTGCTGTCTTTGCATCCTCCGGCGTCGCACCCAGATCGTTCACCGCCGCCGCCGCCCGGCTGAAGCGCGTGAGACGCGGGAACATTTTCTGAACTCGTTGCCTCACCTCGGCCATGTGTTGCGGCGCTTCATTCATCCAAGTCAAGGCCGGGCGGCCTAATTGTACAAAACCAATCCCGATGGCGGCCACCAGGAAGCCGAGCACCACCGCGGCGGAGAGCGCCGGCGGAATGTGGCAGTAGGACGACCAGCGGATGAACGGTTTCAAGGTCATGGCGGCCACACAAGCCAGGACGATCGGCAAGACCACCGGGCGCGCCAAATAAAGGAAGGCAATGGTCCCCAGCAGAATGATGACGATTTGCGCCGGCGTCATTCTGACGGTCACGGTGGCGATGGGTTCAACGGACAACGGTTCGCCGCTCAACCCCTCCGCGCTCGGTGGCGCTCCGGCCGCCGAGTCATCTTTGGCCGCCATGGGCCGGGTAATGCAGGCAGCGGCCATATTCAACGTCTATCGCCTTGAGACATGGTTATTCTTGACATGGTCTCGGCCATTTTTTTCCACTGGCTTGATCGCACGAGGCACGTTGATGGCGAGCGCGGCGCTCAAATCTATTTCATGCTCCTGCTCCTGGACGATGATGGCGCGCAAGGTCTCGCTTAAGGCAAATTCCCCCATCGCCTCGGCCTGGCGGATGCGCTGGCGATAACGCCCGACCGTTTCCCGTTCGTTTTCCAGGTCTGCGCGCAGCATTTCAACCGGGTCGCTTGATGTCTTAACCGGCTTGGGCGTGCCCACCGGCATGCCGCCCAGATAATCAATCTGTTTGGCAATTTTGATGGCATGCGCAAGCTCTTCCCCGGCATGCGCTTCCAACTCCCGCGCAATGTCGGTGTAAGCGGCGCCCTTGAGCACCTGGCTGTACACCGTGTAAGCAATGATGGCCTGGTATTCGCCCGCCAGATCTTCGTTCAGCAGTTCAATCATCTCTTCGCGGCTGATGTTCAATCCTGGGCTCTTGCTTTGTTTCGTCATAAATGCTTCAGTTTATAAACGCGGTCTTTCGTGTTACTTGCAGTCGCAGGAGGAGAGGAGTTCATGCACGGCCTTTTCGACCGCTTCGCGGGTTTCGCCCGTGCGCTTCTGGATGCGCCCCACCAGCTCGTCCTGTTTGCCTTCGGTGTATTGGAGATCGTCGTCCGTGAGTTTGGCCCACTTCTGTTTCAACTTGCCTTTGGTGATGTTCCAGTCGCCTTTGATTTCGAGTGTCGTCATAATAATTATTCCTGTTTTGTTACGTTTCTTTTCGATTCGCCGCCTACGTGGCGGAAAAACTGTGCCTGCCCATTTTTAATGCTCGCATGGAGTTGCTCCGGCGTGCGGTCTGCCAGAGGCTTCACCCCAAAGAACATGGATGAGCGGCGCAGCCCGACTACACCATGAACATAGCCGATGGGCCGTGACCTTCCTATGGGGTAAAACCCTAACGTGGAGGCGGCGATTCCTGCAATTTCCCCGGAAGCCGTGTCTGGAAGCGCCCAAAGAAAAGCGGAGCCAGAGCCCGCCATGCGTTGCCTGCCCTTAAAAATTGGCCCGACAAGAATTTTTCATCTTGCTCCATAACGCTGGTTGCGATAACTTTGATACTGTGGAGAAAGTGGATTTTGAATAAGCACCTTACCAATCATCGGTTTTTGTGCCTGTATGTTTCGGCCATGCTGATGACGCCGATTTTCAATGTGACCGCAGTTCCAGCTTTGCCGGAGGCCGCCCGTGGCATCGTCGCACATCAAGAAGAATTCTGGCGCGCCTGCGAAAAACCGGCGGAGTCCATCACCTCCCGGGACCTGTTTGCCTACGCCTTGGCCCTCTGCGAGGCGCGACAATATCCAGAGCGGCTGGACCGCCTTTTTGCGTTGGCGGAGCAAATGCAGGACCGTAATCCCAAAAGCAAGACCTATGGAAATTTCTGGTGGGCCCTGCGCGACGGCAAGGTCCTGGACAACAATGCCGTGGAATTTGCCATGCGCGGCGGGACTTTGCTTTGGCTCAAGCATCGTGATTTCATTCCCGCGACGGCGCGGCCCCGGCTGGAATCCATTTTGAATTTTGCCGTCCAGGGCAGTTCGCACCACAAGGTTGCCACGAGCTATTCCAACATCGCCATCATGAACGCCGGCAACCTCATCCTGCTCGGCGAGATGCTCGGCAAACCGCCCGTGGCCGATGAAGGCTACGCGCGGCTCGACCGCTTTTTCCGTTACACTCAGGCCTCTGGGCTGCACGAATTCGACAGCCCGACTTATTTGTGCCCTGACCTCGACGGCTTGGGTATGACGGAGGCTTTTTGCCAGCGCGAGGCCGGCCGCGCCCAGGCGCGCGCGCTGCTGCAATTGTTGTGGAGCGACGTTGCGCTCAACTGGTTTCCGCCCGCGCAAAAACTCGCCGGCGCCCAAAGCCGCAGCTATGACTATCTTTATGGTTTGGGCGAACTGGATCGGCTGGCCACCCTCAACGGTTTGCTGAACGCGCCAGTCCCGACGGAAGTGGATGCCATTTATTCGATGGAGGTTAATTGGCATCCGCCGCAAGCCGATCTCAGTTTATCCACCCAGTTTCCACGGCTCGTCCGCCAAAGTTGGGGCCCTGATTGGTGGGAATCGCGCACTCATTTTCTTCAGGCGGACATCACCTTGAGTTGCACGGCAGCCAGTTACGCCAAACTGATGGATATGCCTCTGACGGTCGATCTGCCGGGCGACCGCAAATCCGTGCGCGGTTATTTCATCGCGGACGGACGCGACGATCCTTACGGCCGCAATAGGATTGCCGATGGCGCGCATAAAAGGGCCTTCCACTTGAATCCCTTTTGGACGGCCGCCCAGCGCAATGGCGACGCGTTGGCGCTGGCGATTTACCGGGACAAAGATATCCCCAGCGATGCCACCACTCTGGTTTCGGATTTTGTGATGCCCATGGATGTTGACTCCTTTTGGATTGATGACCGGCGCATCGACTTCTCAAAAAGCCAGCCAAGCAGCGTCGCGATTAAGCCGGGCGAGGTGGTGTCCTTGCGAAAAGGCACGGCGGCGCTCGGCCTGCGCGTGGCATGGTCGCGCGGACTGGACGGACGCGAAGCGCCATCTATCTTGACGTATGACGGCAATAAATTTGGCGCAGTCCGGCTGGCCGTGGAGCATGTTGCGGAGGGCCAGAGACCCGTATTCAGCGGCGTCAACCCGGGCGCGGCCTTTTGGCTTCGCGTCGGGAGCGCATTGAAAACGGACGAGGAATTCTCCCGGTGGCGCCGGCAGTTTGCCGCGGCGGACGCCCAAGTCCAAGCGACGGCGGACGCAATCAGAATGAACGTTACAGGCGCGGACGGGCCGGTTTCTTTGGCTGCCAGCGCGCCATGGTCCGAGCCCGAATCGCTTGAGCCCAGACCGACACGTTCGGTGCTGGAGCTGGATGGCGTTGACATCGGCCAAAAAATTCTCTCCAGCGGTTCGATGCCATAGGTTTTTGTTTCCCTATGTTTGACGGAGCTCCCACGGCAGGGCGAGACTCGCCCTACCGAGTGGGAAGGAAAGGCGTTGCCGGTCCTGGTCGGTGAAGTGGGCGGGTTCGGCCACTTGACGGACACCCTCTCTTCCATTAGCTTTGGCTCTCACTTGCGGTGAGAACATTTATGAATAATTTTCTAGTGCCAATGGTTGTGGAACAAACGGGGCGCGGCGAACGCGGCTACGATATCTATTCGCGTTTGCTGGTGGACCGCATCGTTTTTCTCGGGACGCCGGTGGATGACATGGTGGCCAATCTGATTATCGCCCAACTGCTTTTTCTGCAGATGACCGATCCCAAAAAGGACATCCACCTCTACATCAATTCCCCGGGAGGCAGCGTCACCTCGGGGCTGGCCATTTATGACACCATGCAGTTCCTGACTTGCGACGTGAATACCTACTGCATCGGCCAGGCGGCCAGCATGGGCGCCATCCTGCTGTGCGGCGGGACCAAGGGCAAACGCTTCGCTCTGCCCAATTCCAACATCATGATCCATCAAATCCTGGGCGGGGCGGAGGGGCAGGCCACCGATGTCGAAATCCGCGTCAAGTACATGCTGCGTTTGAAGCACCGCCTCAACTCCATCATTGCCAAGCACAGCGGGCGGCCGTTCGAGCAAGTGGAAAAGGATTGCGACCGCGACAATTTCATGACCTCCGAGGAGGCCAAGTCCTACGGGCTGGTCGATGAAGTGGTGCAGTCGCGCAAGGAAATTCCGGGATTGACGGATGGGAAAGCGCCTGATAAGATACCTTGAAGCACGGACATGGCGCGCCCAAATAATATCACACTTTGCAGCTTTTGCGGAAAATCTCACGCGGAAGTCAAGAAGCTCATTGCCGGCCCCGGCGTGTATATTTGCGACAATTGCATCATTTTGTGCAAGAGCGTGTTGGACAAGGAATTGTCGGCTGAAACCAGGCGCAACGCGCCCAAATTTTCGGTGCCCAAGCCCAGTGAAATCAAACATCATCTGGACCAGCATTGTGTCGGCCAGAATCATGCCAAGAAGACGCTGGCCGTGGCCGTGCATAATCATTTCAAGCGCCTGATGCAGGAGCTGCCCAATACGTCCTCGCCGGAATTGGGCGCCGGCCGGCATGAAGACGTGGAAATAGAAAAGAGCAACATTCTGTTCATCGGGCCGACCGGCTCTGGCAAGACACTTTTGGCGCGCACGCTGGCCCGGATTCTGGACGTGCCCTTCGCCATCGCCGATGCGACCACCTTGACCGAGGCGGGCTATGTCGGCGAGGACGTGGAGAACATCATCCTGCGCCTGCTGCAAAACGCGGACTATGATGTCAAGCGGGCGCAGATGGGCATTGTTTATATTGACGAGATTGACAAGATCGCGCGCAAAACCGAGAATGTTTCCATCACGCGGGATGTCTCGGGCGAAGGCGTGCAGCAGGCGCTCTTGAAAATCCTGGAGGGCACCGTTTGCAACGTGCCCCCGCAAGGCGGCCGCAAGCATCCTCAGCAGGAGTACATCCGGGTGGACACCAGCGGCATTTTATTTGTCTGCGGCGGGGCCTTCGTTGGATTGGACAAAATTATTCAGCGCCGGCTCGGCAACCGGGTCATGGGCTTTGGCGCGGCGGAGCAATGCGCCAAGGCGACCTCCATCGACCTGGCCAAAGTCCTGGCGATGGTCGAACCGGAAGATTTGATTTCCTTCGGCTTCATTCCCGAATTCGTCGGGCGGCTGCCGATGACCACGGTCCTGGAAGAATTGACCGAGGAGCAGTTGGTTTCCATCCTGACCGATACGCGCAACGCGCTGGTCAAGCAATACCAAAAGCTGCTCTACATGGAGGGGGTCGAATTGGAATTCACGCCCGACTCCCTGCGCGAACTGGCGGCGCAAGCGATCAAGAAGGGGACTGGGGCGCGCGCTTTGCGCAGCTTGCTGGAGAAGCTCATGCTCGATGTCATGTACGAGGCGCCTGCCAGCGATGACATAGCAGGCGTGACCGTCACCCGCCCCGCCGTGCTGGGCGAAGCCAAGCCGCTCATACGGCGCAAGACCGATCAGGCGGCCGCCTGAGCCAACCCGCCGGCCGGCCGGCCAAACCCGGCCCGCGCCGCCCACTGCCGTGGACTTGAACCCCCAACGATTCATCGCCCGCCACCTAGGCGCCATCCCCCGCTCCGGCATCCGTGATTTTTTTGACATCGTGCAAGGGATGAAGGACGTCATCTCTTTGGGAGTGGGCGAGCCTGATTTCGTCACGCCGTGGCACATCCGCGAGGCCGCCATCTACGCGCTGGAGCGGGGCCGGACCTCCTACACTTCAAACCTGGGCCTGCTCAAATTGCGCGAGGCCATTGCCCGGAACGTAGAGAAGAATTTCCAGGTTTCGTACGACCCGCAAAAGGAAGTCCTGGTGGCGGTGGGCGTGAGCGAGGCGATGGATCTGGCCTTTCGCGCCGTGATCAATCCGGGCGAGGAAGTGATTTATCACGAGCCCTGCTATGTCAGCTACGCCCCGGGCATCGCGCTGGCCGGCGGTGTGCCGGTGGCGGTGCCCTGCCGCGCGGAGGACGGTTTCTCCGTCAGCGCCGAGGCCATCGAGCGCGCGGCCACGCCCCGGAGCAAGTTGCTGGTGTTGAATTTTCCCACCAATCCGACCGGCGGCACCATGACCCGCGTGGAATTGGAGAAGATCGCCGAGGTGGCGCGCCGGCGCGACCTGCTGGTGCTGACGGACGAAATTTACGCCGAGCTGACCTTCGAAGGCGAGCACGTCAGCATCGCCTCGCTGCCGGACATGAAGTCGCGCACGGTTTTTCTGCACGGGTTTTCCAAGGCTTACGCCATGACCGGCTTTCGCATTGGCTACGCCTGCGGCCCGGCGGAGTTGATTGAGGCGATGATGCGCATTCACCAATACTCGATGTTGTGCGCCAGCATCATCAGCCAGGAAGCCGCCCTGGAAGCGCTGGAAAGGGGCCAGGCGGACACCGACGCCATGCGGGAGCAATACCGTGTGCGGCGCCATTTCATCGTCAACGCTCTCAATGACATGGGCCTGCCTTGCCTGTTGCCGCGCGGATCCTTCTATGCCTTCCCGGACATCCGGGCCACGGGCCTGGACTCCAGACAGTTCGCGCTGCAACTGCTGGAGAACGAGAAAGTCGCCTGTGTTCCGGGCAGCGCCTTCGGCGCCAGCGGCGAAGGATTCGTGCGCTGCTGTTTCGCCACCGCGCTGGACCGCCTGGAAGAGGCGGCGGAGCGCATGGCGCGGTTCGTGGCGCGGCGGCGCTGAAAAACAAGGTCAAAAAGATTTTGCGCGATTTCGGCTGTTCGCCGCCCCGGCTCTATGCTACGTTGTGCCGGATAAGTTATGAAAATTGGAATTGGTTCCGATCACGCGGGCTACGAATACAAAGAACGGATCAAACCTCTGCTCCGCGAGCAGGGGCATGAAGTGCGCGACTTCGGCACGAACAGCACCGAGCCGGTGGATTATCCATTGTACATCCGGCCCGTGGCGCAAGCGGTGGCGAAAGGGGAGTTGGAACGCGGCATCGTCCTGGGCGGTTCGGGCAACGGCGAGGCCATGATGGCCAACCGCATCCGGGGCGTGCGCTGCGCGTTGTGTTGGAATCTGGAGAC
>Ga0302324_100026769_pt1 | contig 11010 bp, 10 predicted proteins | sample Palsa_T0_1_FD_201949 | JGI IMG/M metagenome (GOLD analysis project Ga0302324, IMG submission 201949) | Peat permafrost microbial communities from Stordalen Mire near Abisko, Sweden - Palsa_T0_1 | ecosystem: Environmental > Terrestrial > Soil > Palsa > Peat permafrost | place: Sweden: Abisko...
TGAGCGGCTGGACGGCGATCCCGAGCTCAAGGACACGGTGAGCCGATTCCGCGCCGACGAGATCGCGCATCGCAACGAAGCTCTCGGACATGGTGCCGAAGATGCGCCCGGCTATCGTCTCCTGAGCGAAACGATCAAGGCAGGCTGCAAGCTCGCCATCAGGCTTTCCGAGCGCATATGAGCGCCGATGACGATCGGCATACGCGGCTTGCTGCAGCGTCTCGTCCGCGGCGTGCGCGGGCTGAAGACGCCCTGACGCTTGCACGTTTGTTTGCCGCCGCTTTTTCGAACGATCCCGTGTTCGACTGGATAGCGCGCCGCGGGCCGAAGCGTGCCGAGGGACTCGAGCGATTTTTCTTCTGGCTTCTGCAGGTGCGCGCCATTCCTTTCGGCGAAGTGTGGCTGACCGACGATGCCGGAGTCGCAGCGGTGTGGTTGCCTCCCGATGTTCCCGCCACCGCCGGCGGCCTGTTGGAGCAGATTCGGCTGCTCCCCATGTTCCTGCGGCTTTGCGGGATACCGCGGCTGTTGCGCGGATCGGCGATGGCCGACGCGATGGAGAAGCATCATCCCCACGAGCGGCATTTCTATCTCGCTTTCATCGCCGCCGCACCCCGTCTGCAGGGAATGGGTCTGGGATCGGCCATGCTCACGGCTACGCTCAAGCGCGTCGACGATGGCGGACTTCCGGCTTACCTCGAGAACTCGAATCCCAAGAACACGGCACTTTACGAGCGTCACGGCTTCGTCCGGCAGAAGAACATCGCGCCGGCGGGCGCACCGCCGCTGATCGCCATGTGGCGTGCTGGCGAGAAACGCGAACTGGCGGAAAATCACTAGCCCCTGCGCGAAATCCGTCGCCCATGCCGTCGGCGCAGCCGTCAGGGCTCCAGTACGCTGTCCCAGTAGAGATAGTCGGCCCAGGAGTCGTGTAGATAATTCGGCGGGAACAGCCGGCCGTTATTGCGCAGCTCGTTGATGGTCGGCTGGTGCGGGCGCTGCCTGGGATGCATGCCGGCCTGGTGTGCGAGCCTGCCACCCTTGAGCAGATTGCAAGGCGCGCAGGCCGTCACGACGTTGTCCCATGTCGTGCGTCCTCCGCGCGAGCGGGGCACGACATGATCAAAAGTGAGATCGTTGGGTGCGCCGCAATACTGGCATTCGAAACGGTCGCGCAGAAAGACATTGAACCGCGTGAACGCCGGATTGCGCGCCGGCCTGACATAGGTCTTGAGCGAAACCACCGACGGCAGCTTCATCTCAAAGCTCGGTGAACGCACCACGCGCTCGTACTCGGCGAGAATATTTACCCGTTCCAGGAAGACCGCCTTGATGGCGTCCTGCCAGGACCACAGCGACAGCGGAAAATAGCTCAACGGCCGATAGTCCGCGTTGAGCACCAACGCCGGGCAGTTGGCGGGAACTCGCTCGGCGCTCAGCACGAGAATTCTCCTTTGAAGGCCACTCCTCCGTGAAGGTCGTTCTTGCCGCGGGCCGGACTTTAGGGGTTCACCCGCGCAAAGCCAATAAGCCCATCATGCCAAATCCTTGGCCAGTTTAGCCGATTCGATGTGACCGGATGACGACAGGCTCAGCCGATTGCGCAGGAGATGGATGGCGCGTCCCGTTTCAGCTGCCCGCGGAGTGCGAGGGCTAGAAACGTGCCGCCGAGCGCCAGGCCCTGTTCGTCGATCGAATGGCCAATGCCGGGCGAGATATGCCATTGGACCGCCGCTCCTGCCCGACCGAGCGCCGAGGCCGACGCGAACAGGGCTTCGATCGGGATCATGGTGTCTGCGTCGCCGTGGACGAGCAGAACGGGAGGGATATCCGGCCCCAGCACAGGCGGATTTTCCGCCGCCGCGAACATGCCGGAGAAGCCCACGATCGCTGCGGGCTTGGACGGCCGCCCAAGGCCTACATGCAGCGACATCATCGTGCCCTGGCTGAATCCTACCAGCGCCAGGCGATCGGCAGACAGCTGATGGCGCGCAAGCTCTGCGTCGAGAAAGGCATCGAGCAGAGCGCCCGCCTTTGTCACGCCGCGCTGCATCTCGCTCGGGTCGAGTCGCGAAATCGGGAACCACTGATATCCGGGAGAGCCGGGACATCGCTCGGGCGCATTGGGCGCCACGAACGCGGCTGTCGGCAGCAGCCGCTGCCAATAGGGCGCAAGGCCGATCAGATCATTGCCATCCGCGCCATAACCGTGACACAGCACGATCAGGTGCGTGGCCGCGCCCCGTACAGGCGGCAGCCTCGGACCCGACAGCGCGCGAACACCAAATGTCACAGCTCTTCCCATCTCGCCAAGGACGACCGGACATGATTGTCACGCGCTTTGCTCCCAGTCCAACAGGATATTTGCATCTGGGTCACGCGTTAGCCGCGCTCACGGCGTGGGAAACCGCGCGGAGCGCGGAGGGCCGCTTTCTTCTCCGCTTCGAGGATATCGATCGTGCGCGGGCGAGACCTGAATATGAAAATGCAATCCGGGACGATCTCGCCTGGCTCGGCATTACCTGGGCCGAGCCCGTGCTGCGCCAGAGCGAGCGATTTCCGGCGTATCGCGCTGCGCTGGAAACGCTCGAAGGTGAGGGCCTTCTCTACCCGTGCTTCTGCACGCGAAGCGAGGTTGCCGCCGAGATTGCGCGCGCCGGCGAAGCGCCGCACGGACCGGAGGGCCCGCTCTATCCCGGCACATGCCGCAGACTGTCCGAAGTGGAACGGGTCGGACGCATCGCGGAAGGCGCGACCTATGCGCTGCGTCTCGACAACCTGAAGGCGCGGGCCCGCGTCGGGGCCTTGAGCTTCGAGGAACACGGCCGCGGGCCCAGCGGCGAAACGGGCCGGATCGCTGTCGATCCGCTCTCCTTCGGCGATATCGTCATTGCGCGCAAGGATACACCGGCCTCATATCATCTGTCGGTCGTCGTCGACGATGCCTCTCAAAATGTAACGCTGGTCACACGCGGCTTCGATCTGTTCGGCGCGACCCGTGTGCAGCGTGTGCTGCAGGCGCTCCTCGATCTTCCCTGCCCGCAATACGCGCATCACCGGCTCGTTCTTGGCGAGCATGGCCGCAAGCTCTCGAAGCGGGATGCCGCCATGAGTCTGCGAGCACTTCGCGAGAGCGGAATGACCGCAAGCGGGGTACGAGACATGCTCGTGCTGCGCTGCGAAGACTGATGGCTTACCAGTCGTTCAGTCCGGAGAACCGCGCAAAACCCGCTTCCTGTGACCAGCGTGCCCATTCTTCACGCAGCCGCACGGTCTTGCTCGGGCTGCGCGTTCCCTGGCCGATGCCGAGGATCTCGAGCTCCGCGCAGCCTGCGAAAGGACGGCCTTCGGGCTGAGGCAGATGATCGCGCGGATCGTCGAGATGCGCATATTCGGAATCCTCGATTCCGTCCGAAGCCAGAACGACCGCCGTGGGCCTGCCCATACAGCCGATGCTTTGCGACATGTTGTCGAGGAAGGCCAGAATATTGGTCCAGTTCTGCGCCTGCCAGCGCCCATGCGCGACGAGCAAGGGCGTGCCCGCGATCAGCCGTCCGACATCGGCCGCAACCGCTTCGGGCCGCTCGCGGACGGAGATCACGGCGTCATAGTGAAAATTGTTGGCGCTCGCGTCATAGCTTCCGAATGTACGAACATGCACTTCGGAAGCAAATCCGAGGCCCCGAATGATGTTCGCGACGCGCGCGGCAACCTTGGCGGCGAAGTCCCGGTCCGCAATGAGCGGATTGCTCCTGGAGAGATCGAGCCCGATGATGATACGCTGTGGCGCCGATTGTGCCGGCTCGTCCAGATAGGCCACCTGCGTATAGGCCGGGGATATCGCAGCAGGCGCGAACGCGAGCGCGCCGCCCCCGGCAAGCGCCGCCGCCGTGGCAACAACCAGCGTCAATTGTGTCATGCACCCGCGCCATTCTGACGACGATCCGCAAGCTCAAGCAGATGCAGCTGCGCGAACTGGCGTTGCCGGTGCTTGTAGTCCCGCGAAATCAGGAAATTGCGAACGTTGTTCTCCGAGGTCAGCAAATAGAGAGCGGCTACGACGGTGACGATGAAAAAGATCACGCTCGCAAACGCGAGCCACAGCCAGGAGTCCGCATTGGCAAGCGATTGCTGCGAGATTTTCGGCACATGCAGGGAAATTTCGTCGAGGCCCATGCCTGCGCGTGTCACATGGCTGCCGGGCGCGTCAGTACCGGTTACCGGTGCCGTTGGAGAATCGGCAGCTGGAGCGGCCCGGTCAGCATCGCGGCCTGAGCTGTCCAGCGAAGCGAAGAGCCTGTCGATGGAACTGCCCGGCTTGTCCTCAGTGCCATCGGTATTGTGCTCGAGCGTCGTGGAGGTGCCGCCCGCCATGTTGTTGTACGCCACAAGATAACCGAGACAACCGATCATCACGATGGCGCAGATGAAGGCCGAAGTGACGAGCGCGTTGCGTCCGTACACGCCGGTGATCTTCAGCATGAAATGCACGATCAGCACGGCAAAGATGACCTGAAGGCTCTTGAAGACGACAGAGCTTTTGAGACTTGCCGGCACGACCATGAATTCGTTGGACAGCGCGCGCGTCCATACGTCGCCGCGTATGATCTGATAGTCGACGAACATCGCGACCATCGCGATCGAGATTGCCAGCAGCGCCGCCAGTGCATAGAGCGTGCGATAGTGATTGACCTGCCGGCTCTTCTCCAGATTGCGCACCATCACATTGGCGTCGTCGCGCTCGACCCTGGTGAGATCGTCGTCGCCGCCGCCAGCGGGCCTGGTGTCGTCCGAGCCGCGAAAGCGATCGAGAAAGCCTTCGCGCCTGGCGCGCGGCGCGTCGCGCTCGCCGCGCCTTACCCAGTCTGGCCCCCAGCTGGGCCGGTCGACAGGGGTCATCAGGCGCTCGATCAGTTGCGCCTTGAGCCGTGCGCGTACTTGCGGCGTCATCGCCTGCGCATCCGCAAGCGATTGCGCTTCGGAGTCGAATTCTTCCGGAGAAAGACCGTGAAAGAGATCGTGGCTGAGCTTGCGGCTCTTCACCGGTTTCTCGGTCGCGTCTGCGTCGGCGCTCATCCTGTCGTCCCCTTTTGCTCAGGCCGCTGGAGATCGGCGGCAGGCAAACATAGTAAACAAGATGTTATTCGCCGGATTGGGGTGGGATTGCGGCAACTTTCGGCACGATTGCGGCAAGCTTGCGACTATCTTTTGCTGTTTGTGCAAAGAGGAGAGGGAAGAAATGTCCAAGGCCTGGGGCGTCTGCCGACCGGCCATACATTTCTCTCACCCTTGAACCGGCCACTTAGTCGCGCGCGTCCGCGAGCGGTGACTCTTTTCGCCCGCCGCAGAGGAGTCATTCGCCGTGCCGACGCACGGCGGCTGGGTGGCCGGCCCGGAGGCCGGCCGTGGTGAGGGTGAGCGCGCAGCGCCTACGCTTTACCTCACAGCAAGCGCGATGATGTCCCGCATGATTGTGTTGAGATCGTAGTTTTTCGGGCTGAACACGGCGGCCACGCCTGCTGCCTTCAGCCGCGCCTCGTCCTCGGGCGGAATGATCCCGCCGGCGACGACCTTGATGTCCGATAACCCCGCCTCCGACAGTCTCGTCACGATATCGCTCGCCAGCGGAACGTGGGAGCCGGAAAGAATGGAAAGCCCGATGACGTGCGGCCTGCCTTCACGCGCCGCCGCCACGATCTCCTCCGCCGTGAATCGAATGCCGTCATAGATGACGTCCATGCCTGCATCGCGCGCGCGGATGGCGATCTGCTCCGCCCCGTTGGAGTGGCCGTCGAGCCCGGGCTTGGCGACAAGGAATGTGAGCCTGCGGCCAAGCGCGCGCGACGCCGCATCGACCTCGTCATGCAGCGCAACGATACGCTCGTCGTTGCGCGCGGGGGCGGACTTCGCCACGCCAGTGGGCGCGCGATACTCGCCATAGACTCGACGCAGCGTGCCCGCCCATTCGCCGGTCGTGACACCAGCCTTGGCGCAATCAATCGAGGGCGGAACGATGTTCGTGCCGTTCTTCGCGGCTTGCTCGAGCGCTTCGAGTGCGGCCCGCACGGCCTCGGCATCCCGTGCCACGCGCCAGGCCTCGAGCCGCGCGATCTGCTCGCGCTCTGCCGCCGGGTCGACCACGACGAAGTTCCCTTCGCCTGCGGTCAGCGGCGAAGGCTCTGTTTCCGTATAGGCGTTGACACCGACACGGGGCTCCTCGCCCGTTTCGATCGCCTCCACCCGTGTCGCATTGGAGCGCACGAGCCGCTCCTTCATGTATTCGAGCGCATTCTGCGAGGCCGCGCCGCCCATGGCTTCGATGCGGGCGATCTCCTCGCGGATTTGCGCGATCAGCAAAGACACCTTCTCCTCGATGACATGCGAGCCGTCGAAAATGTCCCCGTATTCCAGCATGTCGGTCTCGAAGGCGCCGATCTGCTGCAGGCGCAGCGACCATTGCTGGTCCCATGGCCGCGGCAGGCCCAGCGCTTCGTTCCAGGCAGGTAATTGGACCGCCCGCGCCCGGGCATTCTTCGACAGCGTCACGCCAAGCATGCCGAACAGGATGCGATAGACATTGTTCTCCGGCTGCTGCTCGGTGAGGCCCAGCGAATTCACCTGCACTCCATAACGGAACAGGCGCAGCTTGGGGTCGTCGACTCCGTAGCGGGTTTCCGTCACTTCGTCCCAGATGCGCCCCATCGCGCGCAGCTTGCAGATCTCGGTGATGAACTTGACGCCGGAATTGACGAAGAAGCTGATGCGGCCGACCGCCTTCGGAAATTCCGCTGGCGGTATCGCGCCACCCTCCTTGCACGCGTCGAGCACCGCGAGCGCCGCAGCAAGTGCGAAAGCGGCCTCTTCCACGGCATCGGCGCCGGCCTCCTGCAGATGGTAGGAGCACAGATTGACGGGATTCCATTTCGGCATCTCCCGCGTCGTGAACGCGATCGTGTCGGTGGTGAGCTTCAGCGCGGGGCCTGGCGGGAAGATGTAGGTGCCGCGGGCCAGATACTCCTTGATGATGTCGTTCTGCGTGGTGCCCTGCAGGTTTTTGCGCGCCGCACCCTGTTCATCTGCGACCGCCACATACAGCGCGAGCAGCCACGCGGCCGGCGCGTTGATGGTCATCGACGTGTTCATCCGGTCGAGAGGAATGCCCTCGAACAAGGCACGCATGTCGCCCAGATGGCCGACAGGCACGCCAACCTTGCCAACCTCGCCCGTGGCGAGCGGATGATCGCTGTCGTAGCCGGTTTGGGTGGGCAGATCGAAGGCGACGGACAACCCCGTCTGCCCCTTGGCGAGATTGCCACGATAGAGCGTATTGGACGCAGCTGCGCTCGAATGCCCGGCATAGGTCCGGAAAATCCAGGGCTTGTCGCGGGCGGCGCTCATAGCGCGCATTAAGGGGTCAAGTGCGGTGCAGCGCAACAACGCCGCGCACAGCCCCGGGCTGTCGCCCTTTGCCTGTCGGAAATCTCTCATTAGTCTCCCGCCGCCGTTACATCGCTGGGGAATCATGCGCGCCGCCGCCATTTTGTCCGTCTGTCTCGCAAGCCTGCTCCTGGGGGCGGCCGCGCCGAAGCTGACGCCGGAGGCCGAATGGAAGGCGGGTATCGCCGACCAGAACAAGGACTATGCCCAGACGGTCCATGCCATGCTGAAGATCCAGGCTTCGGCGTATTTAAGCGACGGCGACACCGCGATCCTGACGGGCCGGAAGGGTGATCCGGGCAGCTGGCGCTGGGCAAGCGATGCGCACGCGCAGGGCATTCTCCGGGTGACATTCAAGGACGGGAAAATCGCTGCGACCAAGAACGGCGCCGCCGTCAGCGCCGACACGCTCGGCAAGAGTGTTCCCATCGACACGGATGTGGACGTCGTCGGCCATCAGACGCAGGTCGACGCCGGGGTCATGGGCTGGCGCATTTTCGTCTACAACCAGCAGAACCCGGCGGCGAAGGCCTTCAAGGGCGTTTCCTATTTCCCCTATGATCCCGCCTATCGCGTGAGCGCGCGTTTCAGGCCAGACCTGAAACGGCCGGCGCGCGTGTTCCGGACATCACGGGGAACCGACAAGCAGTTCTATCATGTCGGCGATGTCCTGTTTTCCCTTTCAGGCAAGGCGATCGCGCTGCCCATGTATGCCGACAGCAACGATCCGAAGCAGATCACCGAGTTCACGGCGTTCTTCCGGGACGATCTGACCGGCAAGGGCGCCTACGGCTCCGGGCGTTACGTCGACGCGAGCGATTTCGGGAAATTCCCGCCCTCGACCGTCACCATCGATTTCAACAACGCTTACAATCCCAATTGCGCCCGCTCGGCGCATTTCACGTGCCCCATCGCGATGGACTCCATACCGCTGGCAATGAAGGCAGGCGAGCGCGATCCGCACATGGCGCACTGAACAATATGGCTCGGGAGAGACTCTCCTGAGACGTCAAGCAGTTTGCAGGGCGACGTCGCCTGTCGGTATCGGCAATGCGCGCCGCGCGATCAGCGCGATAACGAGACACGCAAGCAGTGGACCGATCGGAACGGCCACCCAGCCGAACACAAGCATGATGAAGCTCGTTGCAATGAGGACGCTGATTTCCAGCCTGTCGAGCGCGCGGGCGCGGAACAGGAATGCAAACGGCACCGCGAGCAGCGGAAAGTCGTACATATATGAGTATGGCGTGGCGATCAGCGTGGCGACTGCAACCGCTGCAGCCTTCAGGGCGAACGGCACATCGCGTCTCCAGATCCACGCGATCCCGCACGCGGCAGCCAATGTTGCGATAGCATGCGCCAGCCACGCCGCCGCTTCGCCGGCGCCCAGCCATCGCGCCAGGCCGTAGACGCTTTGCAGCTTTGCGAAGCCGGCCGTTCCATGCCCGAGAATTGCGGTCGCGGTGATCGGAAGATAGTGGAAGAACGCGATAAACGGCCCTGTCCCAAATGCCAGCCACGACAGCGCAACCAGCGCGATTGTCGTGAGAGCAGCTGACGCAAACGCGCGCCCATTTCCATTGACCAGCAACACGAGCGGCAACAGCACTCCGAATTGCGGCTTATAGGCAAGAAGGCCCATCAACACGCCGCTGAGAAGCGGCCTGGTCTCGAGCGTGAGCAAAGCTGCCCCGATCAGCGCCGCAGTGACGAAACCGTTCTGGCCGACCATCGCGTTACCCAGCGCCGCCGGCATGGCAAGCGCGATCAGCGCGGACTCGTAACGCCGGGTGATCTTCCAGATTGCGGCAGCATAAAATGCGGCCGTCGCGCAGACCCATACGACGAAAGCCGGCGCATACGGCAGCGCCGCCAGGGCACCTGCCACGAAGAGAAACGGCGGCGGATAGTGCCAGCCGAGGAATCCGGAAAAGGGATGCCCGGCTGCAGCGACCTGTGCCGCATGGTGCAGCCGCCAGTCATAAGGCGCAGCCGGGTGCCCTCCGAGAACGGACAGTCCGGCCACCCAGACTTCGAGAAAATCGGTGACCAGAGGCTTACCGCTGGCGTCCAGGAGCCACACATGGCTGGCGAACATCATCGCGAGCGCGGCCGCATAAGCGAAAACGACGCCGCCGCAACCGGCCACGACGAGTCCGGCGGTCTCAAATCGCTTGTGCGAGGCGGGGAAGGCCATCCCGAAAGATTAAGGCACGCGAGTTGCCTCTTGCTTAATTCGTGATGCACGACATCATCGCGGCGCCCATGAAGAAGACAGATCGCAAATCCCGCAAGGACTTCCGCGACGATGCGCGTGCGAAGGCCACGCGCGCGGCGCTCAACGCGTTGCGCCGGGCGCGCCGCGCGGCGGAGCGCTCCGACATTCCGCTCTCGGAGTGGGAAGGCGAGTTTCTGGGCTCCGTCGAGGGCCGTGTCGAAACTTATGGCCGCGCATTCGCCGACCCCGAAAAAGGACCGCCAGGCGCGTCGCTGTCGCTGCTTCAGTCCAGCAAGCTCAAAGAGATCACCGCAAAAGCCAACGGCAAAAAGAAGTCCGGCCGTTCCTTCGGGCGGCGAACGTCCTAGACTCCTCTCAGCAACAAAATGTCGTTAACACCCTTCCGCACGGAAAGTTGACACGTTTTGGTTGCGCTGCAACAATTTGCCCACCTTCCTTCGCGGCCGCGGAAAGGAAGCGTCCTTCAAACGTTTGATAAGCGGTCAGAAAAAGCAGGGGACCATGGCTCAAGGCGCAGAGGCGAAGCAGAATTTCGACGTCTATAAGGACCTGTACGAGATCGGCGAGATTCCGCCCCTCGGCCATGTCCCGCAGAACATGTATGCCTGGGCGATCCGCAAGGACCGCCACGGGCCGCCCGAGACCTCGATGCAGATCGAGGTCGTTCCGACCTGGACGCTCGATTCCCACGACGTGCTGGTTCTCGTCATGGCGGCGGGGGTGAACTACAACGGCATCTGGGCCGCGCTCGGCACCCCTGTGTCCCCGCTCGACGGCCACAAGAATCCCTTCCATGTCGCAGGCTCCGATGCCTCCGGCATCGTGTGGGCGGTCGGCTCCAAGGTGAAGCGCTGGAAGGTGGGCGACGAGGTGGTCGTTCACTGCAACCAGGACGACGGCGACGATGAAGAATGCAATGGCGGCGATCCGATGTTCTCGCCGTCGCAGCGCATCTGGGGCTACGAGACGCCCGATGGCTCCTTTGCCCAGTTCGCGCGCGTGCAGGACCGCCAGTTGATGGAGCGGCCCAAGCATCTCACCTGGGAAGAATCGGCCTGCTACACGCTGACCCTCGCCACGACCTACCGCATGTTCTTCGGCCACAGGCCGCATATCCTGCGCCCGGGGCACAACGTGCTCGTCTGGGGCGCGAGCGGCGGCCTCGGCTCCTTCGCCGTGCAGCTCTGCGCCGTGTCGGGCGCCAACGCCATCGGCGTGATTTCCGACGAATCCAAGCGCGAATTCGTCCTGTCGCTGGGCGCCAAGGGCGTCATCAACCGCAAGGACTTCAACTGCTGGGGCGCGATGCCGCAAGTGGGCACGCCCGAATACGA
>Ga0302324_100026770_pt1 | contig 11010 bp, 11 predicted proteins | sample Palsa_T0_1_FD_201949 | JGI IMG/M metagenome (GOLD analysis project Ga0302324, IMG submission 201949) | Peat permafrost microbial communities from Stordalen Mire near Abisko, Sweden - Palsa_T0_1 | ecosystem: Environmental > Terrestrial > Soil > Palsa > Peat permafrost | place: Sweden: Abisko...
GTGCGAAAACTGCAATCAGCCGGTGCTCGATCCTGCGCTGAACCGCCGCATCGTCGACCTCTTCGAACGCGAGGGCGCGGAAGCCTGGCACACCGCTGCGACTGACGGACTGTTGCCGGACAACACCAATTGTGCGAACTGCGGTGGGACAGCATTTCGAAAGGAATTCGACATCCTCGATGTTTGGCTCGACTCCGGCACCAGCTGGTTCGCCGTAGCCGAGCGCGACCCCGACCTGAAGGACGCCTACACAGCATTCCAGAACAACGAAGGCGTGCCGGTGCTCTACTTGGAAGGCGGCGACCAGCACCGCGGCTGGTTCCAATCATCGCTGCTGACATCGGTAGCGCTGCGCGGTCGTGCGCCGTACTCCCACGTGACCACTGCCGGCTGGACGCTCGACGAGCAAGGCCGCGCGATGAGCAAGTCGTTAGGCAACGGCGTCGATCCGGTCGACATCGCCAATCGCCTCGGGGGTGAGATCGTCCGCCTCTGGGTCGCGTCGATTGACTTCCGCGAAGACATGGCGGCCAGTGAAAACCTCATGCAGCGCTGCGCCGACATCTACCGCAAGCTGCGTAACACCTTCAAGATTCTGCTCGGCAACCTGCACGGATTTGTCCCCGCCCGCGACCAGGTTCCCGAAGCGGAGTTGCTGCCCCTCGATCGCTATATGCTGGCGCGCACCCGCGAGCTCACGGAGAAGGTGCGCGACTGGTATGCGGCTTTTGAGTTTCACCGCGTCTATCACGCGGTCAACGAATTCGCGATCGTCGACCTCAGTTCGTTCTACATCGACGTGCTCAAAGACCGCATGTATACCTTCGCGCCGACTAGCCACGCGCGCCGCTCCGCGCAGACTGTCCTGTGGAAGATCACCGAAGCGCTAACGCGATTGGTGGCACCGATTCTCAGTTTCACTGCTGACGAGGTGTGGGACTATCTGCCGACTCTTGAGGGGCGCGAAGCTAGCGTGCATTTGGCGCAATTTCCAAGACCGGAAGAGGTCTTTTCCGAAGACCCATCCGTGCTACTCGAAGAGTGGAAAAAACTATTTGAAATCCGAGATCATGCACTCCGCGAGCTTGAAAAAAAACGCGACGAGAAACGAATCGGCAAGGCACTTGAAGCTGAATTGCATATTTACGCCCAGGGATCTGATCTTGCGTTGCTCCAAAGGCACGGCTCCGACCTCAAAGAATTTATCAATGTGTCCAAGGTAACAGTTGATGATGCCACCGGACCTGATGTTCCGGACGAAGTTTCCAGCATTGAAATGTTCGGACCGGGCGGAAGCTCAGGCCTCTCAATTACTATCGGTTCATTTCCCGCCTCCGGCTACAAATGCGCCCGCTGCTGGAACTTCATGCCCGTCGTCAGCGCTTACGGCATCTGGCAAAACGTGTGCGCGCGCTGCCTGGGCGCGCTCAAAGAAATGGGCATCGAACCGCCGACAGCCCAGCCGGAAGAGGTCTCCCAGTGAGCCTTAAGCAAAGTCCGGCGAATCGACTGTGTCTGCCTTCAAGGAAGAACCATTTTCCGCAGCGGCTAAAGCCGGATTCATTTTGTGCGCTTTTCGGCATGACTGAAGTCACGCCCTGTTACAGAGCTGGGCAGGTTCGTATTTTCCGCGATTGCGAGGCCGCCCAGTGAGCCTGCACATCCCGCGCCGTCTTCCCTGGCTGCTGCTCATCTCCGCGCTCATCATCATCGCCGACCGGCTCACCAAGACCTGGGTCGCCGCGCACATTCGTATCGGCGGCGCAATCCCGGTCATTCCCCGCGTACTCCGCATCAGCCACTGGACCAACGACGGCGCAGCCTTCTCGCTCTTTGCCGAGACTGCCTCGCCGCACCTGGTCCGCTGGGTGCTGGTCGCTTTCTCGCTTGTCGCCGCGCTCGCCGTGCTCATCGCCCTGGTGCGCCTCGGCGACCGCATCACGATCACCACATTCGCCCTGGCGCTGATTCTGGCCGGAGCGTTAGGCAACGTCCACGACCGCATCCTTTACGGCTCAGTGGTCGACTTCATTGAAGTGCACATTTTCTCGTATCACTTTCCCGACTTCAACGTAGCCGACAGCTCCATCGTCATCGGCGCATGTTTGCTGCTGCTCGATTCCCTGCTGCCGAAGAAGCATCCAGCAACAGTCTCCCGGAAGGGAGACGACGAAAATAGCCCAGGATGAAGTCCGCGCAAGCGGACGAGAATCCTGGGGCCGAGTCGACGCAATCAATTTCCGTCCCGTAGGGCCGGAACGAAACCACGTATCGCCGCTGTTGATGGGATTGTTGTTTCTGCGACCGCCTGATCGCCCCGCCTACTTCGCCGGCTCAGCCGCGGCTTTGGCATTCGCAATCTCCGGGTCCCTCAGCGCTTTCATTGCCTCTTTGCCATGCCTGCTGTCCGGATCGTATTCCGCGACCTTCTGGTAATAGCCCCTCGCCGCCGCCAGATTGCCCAAATGCCGCTCGCTCTCCGCCAATCCCCAATAGACCTCCGGCTCATCCGGCGCCAGCACCAAGGCCGATTCAAACCTCGACAGCGCTCCCTTCCAGTTCTTCGTTTCCAGGTAGTAGCCGCCCACCTGAATGTCTTCCTGGGAGGTCTCTACGTGCTCGGGCGGCTTCACTGTCAGCTTGCGACGCTTTCCCTGCGTCTGGTCGTCGTCGTCCGTCCCGGGAAGCAGCTTGTCCAAACCTGCCCGGCTGTCGCTTGAAGTGAGTTCCATCGGGGCGTCGCTCGACGGCGCAGCATCGTCCGGGCTGCGCACCGGATCGAGATCTTGCTTTGGCAGCGGCAAGCGCCCGGCCGCGTTGCCATCCCCGGTGTATGTCCCATCCGGCAGCGCTGGCGTGCCGCTCGCGGGCATCACAGGAACGCTGGTCGTATCTTCGGGGAACGGATTAGCCTCGGCTGGCTTCTGCGGCGTTGCAACCGGCTTCTGGCCATTGCCCTGCGCAGGACTCTGCGGAGGCGGATTCTGCGCGCGCAGCCCGTTCACCGCCATCAGGCAGCCAACCGCAACAAACGCAATCGCAATTCTCCGTATCATCCCCGAGTTCCTAACCCTTTCAATGGTACGATGCGGTCGAGACTGCAAAATCTTCCTTCAAGGAGAGCATCGCACAACCGCATGGATCTTATTATCCGCTCCTCCGCCATCCACGCCGCCGGCTGCTACACTACATCGCCCATCGCCAAGGGCCGCCGCGTGGCCGAATACACCGGCCCGCGCCTCAGCAAAGCCGAAGCCGACCAGGCCTACGAAGCCTCGCCCATCACCTATCTTTTTGGACTCGGCTCCGGCGAGATCGTCATCGACGGCCACTGCATGGCCATGTTCATCAACCACAGTTGCGACGCCAACTGCGAAACCAGCGAAATCCGCGGCCGCGTCTGGATCAAGTCCATCCGTCCAATCGCCGCGGGCGAAGAGATCACCTACGATTACTGCCTCTACGACGGCGGCGACGACGAAGCCATCTGCAACTGCGGCGCCAAAAAATGCCGCGGCACCATGTATTCGAAGGAAGAGATCCGCCGTCGCAAACGAGTCGCAGAGAAGACTGCTCGCGGCAATACCGGAAAAGGCCAAAAACATAGATCCCGCAAAACGAAGTCCCCTGAATCCAGGAAGAAACCAGGCAAATGAGCCCAACATTGACGTTAAAGCCGATGGGCTGAGAATTTGTTTTGCGCCGATGTCCAAATCACCTTCTTCCAATCGTCACCTGAGTAGCGGACAATGGTTTCCGCATAAAACCAATCAGGAGGAATCAAATGCAATATCTTCTTTTGCTCCACGCCGAAGAAGCCGGCTTCGGACGCATGACGCCGGAACAACAACAACAAGGAATGGCGGCCTACGTGGCATACACTGAAGCGCTTAACAAGGCGGGCGCATACAAGGGCTCGAACCGTCTGCAATTCGTTTCAACAGCCACCACGGTGCGCGTCGTCGACGGCAAGACGCAGGTTCTCGACGGCCCCTACGCCGACTCGAAAGAGCAGCTCGGTGGATACTTTCTCATCGATGTGCCGGATCTGGACGCGGCTCTTTCATGGGCAGCGCGCTGCCCCGGCGCCAGCCACGGCATCATTGAAGTTCGACCTGTCTGGGACATGACCCCACTCGCAAAGGCTGTGGCCTGACAGCATGAGCACCCAGGAAGGCGATGAGCAGGCGCGCGCCATCGCAGAAGCCGTTGCGCGCAGAAGCTACGGCAAACTCGTTGCCTTCCTAGCGGCGCGCACCCGCGATGTTGCCGGCGCCGAGGACGCGCTCTCTGAGGCATTCGCGTCGGCGCTTACCGACTGGCCGCGCAACAGCTGTCCGCAGAATCCAGAAGCGTGGCTGCTCACCGTAGCGCGGCGCAAAACCATCGACATATTTCGCGCCTTGCGCCGCCATCCATCCTCGTCTGAGGAGCTGCATCTCATCGAGGAAGTGCTGGCCGCGCCCATGCATGGCGAGATTCCCGACGATCGGCTCGCCATGATGTTTGCCTGCGCGCATCCATCCATCGACGCCGCCACGCGCGCACCGCTGATGCTGCAGGCCGTCCTTGGGCTCGACGCTGAGAGAATCGCGTCCGCATTTCTCGCATCGCCCGCGGCTATGGGAAAAAGACTGGTCCGCGCCAAAGGAAAAATTCGCCAGGCGGGCATCCCCATTCGCGTGCCCGGCGTTGAGGAACTCCCCGCCCGCCTCGACACCGTTCTCAACGCCATCTATGCGGCTTTCTCTGAAGGCTGGACTGATCCTGCCGGCGCCGACGCCGCACGCCGTGATCTCACCGAGGAAGCGCTGTTTCTTTCCCGCCTAATGGTGGCGCTTCTGCCGGAAGAGCCTGAGGCGCTCGGGCTGCTGGCACTTATATTGCACGCGGAAGCCAGGCGTCGCGCCCGACGCAGCGCGGACGGCGAATTCGTCCCGCTAGCCGAACAGAACCAGGAACTATGGGATCAAGGGCAGATCAGAGAAGCTGAATCTCTTCTCCATCGCGCCAGTTCCATGCGCCGAATCGGCAGGTTTCAACTGGAGGCGGCCGTCCAATCGGCTCACGTGGACCGATGCCGCACCGGCGCCGCGAACTGGCCTCATGTGGCGGAGCTTTACACCGCGCTCTACTCGCTTACCGGATCGCCTGTGGTTCTGATCAATCGCGCGCTGGCTATCGCGGAGGTCGAAGGAGCTGCCGCCGGCCTCAATGCCATGCCCGACCAGTGCACCGATCAGAGGTTGACGGAGTATCAGCCCTATTGGGCCGCGCGCAGCGAATTGCTGGCCAGGACGGGTGCATTCCAGGAAGCCCGTCGCGCCAATGAAATTGCCATCGGCCTCGAACGCGACCCGGCCGTGGGGCGATTGCGTGTACGCCGCCGTGTAGCTCTGCTGGATTGAGATTTGCGGCAGGCACCGAAGTACTTCTCCACATTGCCATCTTTCGCCCCGACCCACCTCGGAACGATACAATCGGCTTTTGGCATTCCGCGCCCGAAGGAGGCTGGGTGCCCCATCCTTCGCCACGTTCTTGTTTTTGCGGCTAAGGTGGAAACCTCAAATCTCAATCGGACTCGTCCTCAAGGAGAGCACTTCCTAATGGGTTACCAGGTTCTGGCCCGAAAGTATCGTCCGCAGCGCTTTGCCGACGTGGCCGGCCAGGAGCACGTCACACGCACCCTGATGAACGCGCTGGCGCAGAACCGCATCGCCCACGGCTATATCTTTTCCGGCCACCGCGGCATCGGCAAAACCACCATCGCTCGAATCGTGGCCCAGGCGTTGAATTGCCGCACAGAAATAGGAACTGAAGCCCGCCCAACACCGGAGCCTTGCGGCATCTGCGATTCCTGCATTGAAATCCGCCAGGGCAATGCGGTCGATGTGATTGAGATCGATGCTGCTACCAACCGCGGCATCGACGAGATTCGCGAACTGCGCGACGCGGCCCGCTACGCCCCGGCGCGCGATCGCTACAAAATCTATATCCTCGACGAAGCCCACCAGATTACAGAAGCCGCGTTCAACGCACTGCTCAAGACGCTCGAAGAACCGCCGGCGCATGTGATTTTCATGATGGCCACGACCGAGCCCGAAAACATTCCGCAGACCATCCGCTCGCGCTGCCAGCACTTCAGCTTTCATGCGGTAAAATTCGACGATATACTCGCCCAGCTGCGCATGATCGCCACCCAGGAGCAGGTGGAAGCCGAAGACGGCGCACTGGCTCTGCTGGCCGAGGCCGGCGACGGCTCCATGCGCGACGCGCTCTCCATCATGGACCAGGCCATTGCGTCCGCGCCTGTCGAAAGCGGACGGCCGGTGCTCTCCGCTGCGCAGATTCGCGACCTCATGGGTTCGGTGCCCAACGCCGTCTTCGAGCGACTGCTGGAGGCAGTGGCATCCGGGCAAAGTGCCGAGCTGATGGAGCAGTTAAACCTGCTCGTCAACGCCGGCCATAGTCCTTCATCGCTGGCTCGCCAAATGGTTCGCTACCTGCGCAATGCGCTCATGGCCAAGCTGGGCGGCGAACAGACTGAGCTGCTGCAGATCTCCGGCGATGAACGTGCCCGCGCCGCCCGCACCGCGCTTCTGTTCACTGAAGAGGAACTGACGCGCAATCTGCAGATCGTTCTGCGGACCTTCGACGACCTGAATCATCGCCAGGAGCAGCGCTTCCATCTCGAACTCGGCCTGCTCAAGCTGATTCATGCGCAGCGCCTGTTGCCGCTCGAAGAGCTGCTCAGCGGCGCGGCCGGCGCTACAACCGGCAGAGTTCCCGCCGCATCCTCCGCTCCGCGGGCTCCCGTCTCCGCAACGCGCCCCGCGCCTGCAACCGGCGGTTTCAGCGCGAGCTCTCAGTCCGCAGGTCCGAAACTGGAATCCGCATCAAGGCTTGAATCCAATTCGTCCTCTATCGCCATTGCGCAGTCAGCGCCATCCGCCGGACCGTTTCTAGCCGCTGCGCCGTTCCCCGCCAGCGCAGAACCATCATCGATATATGCATCCGTCACGACGCAGACCGACGGCGCTCTCGCGAAAGCACCTGAAGCCGCGCCACATCCCGCAGCCCCGCCCACCATCGAGTCGCTGCGCCACGCCGTTGGCTCAGCACTGGTCGGGGCCGGCCACGTCTCTGCTGCGCAGTTGCTTGGCTCCGGCGCATGGACGCTCGAAGCCACCAGCCTGCGCATCGAAGTCCCTGCCATGGGCAAAAAAATGCTGGCTCTCACCGTCAACGCCGCCGCGGAAAAAATTATCCGCCAGGAATTGCAGCGCCTGGGTGCGCCTACCCGCTTCCTGATCGTTCCTGGCGAAGGCGCGGCGTCGGACACGCGCCTCACAGAAGCTCCACCACTGGCGGGAAGCGTCCACGAGGATGCTCTCTCCAACCCGCTCGTTCAGCGGGCCAAGGATATCTTCAAGGCCGAGGTCCGCAGCGTTGTCGATCTGCGCCAGAAATAACCGCACCTAACATCGAGGGACAAAAAGATGATTAATCCCCTGAAGATTCCCGAAATGCTCTCCCAGGCCAATCAGATGCAGGAGGAAATTCAGCGCAAGCTGGCTGAGACTGTGGTCGAGGGAAACAGCGGCGGCGGCGCTGTGACCGCAACCATGAACGGCAAAAAAGAACTGCTGAAGATTCGCATCGATCCCGCAGCAGTCGTCGGCCTGAGCGGCGCCCAGCCCGATGTAGAGATGCTCGAAGACCTGGTCGTAGCCGCCGTCAACGAAGCCGGACGCAAAGCCGACGAGGCCATCAAGTCCAATGTGCAGGGCCTGCTTGGTGGGCTGAAAATACCTGGCCTCACGTAGTGTCTTAATCAAGCAATCAATTTGGGCGCCCCATCGTCGCCGCGTTCTTGTTTTTTGCGGTTAGGGTGGGAAAACTCGAACCCAACCCGTTCACAGGAGAAATCCCCGTGTCACGCTACGCCGAGCCTATGGCCCGGCTCATTGAAGAGTTGAAGAAGCTGCCCGGCGTGGGAACCAAGAGCGCGCAGCGCTTCGCCTTCCACATCCTGCGTTCGACCGACGACGATGCCGCCGCCCTGGCCGAAGCCGTCCGCGGACTCAAGGCGGCACTGCGCCTCTGCTCCATCTGCAACAACGTAACCGACGTCGACCCCTGCGTCTACTGTGCCAGCCCCACGCGCAACCAGCGCCTGGTCTGCGTAGTCGAAGAGCCGACCAGCATTGAGGCCGTCGAGCGCAGCCGCGGTTACCAGGGAGTGTTCCACGTGCTGCATGGAACGCTCTCGCCTCTGCACGGCGTCGGTCCCGACCAGTTGCGCACCACCACGCTGATTGCCCGCGTCGAGCGCGGAGAAATCGACGAAGTGATTCTCGCCACCAGCCCAACTCTCGAAGGCGAAGCCACTGCCAACTGGCTGGCATCTGCGCTGCGCAACCCTTCCGTCAAAATCACGCGCATCGCTACTGGCGTCCCCGCCGGCAGCGACATCGAATACGCCGACGAAGTCACCATGGCTCGCGCCATGGAGGGCCGCCGCGAGCTTTGAATCCCCATCGTTTCTTGCCGATCACTCATTGCGCGGGAGGTGGAGTCGCCGGCGTGTCAAGTTGCTTGTCGAACTCAAATGTGCAATTGCGCCCCAGAATGCCAACCCCCTCGTCTCTTGAGCCTGTGCCCTTGGTTTCGCTAAATTGCGCCTTGATGTTGTAGCTGTAGTTGTTCCCCTTCATTGCAAAAACGCCATGCGCATGCGACTGGGTCACCGTGCCTTTGGCCGCGAGCTTGGCGCTGCCGTCGCTGGCGATCGGCCCGTCGATCGTCAGGTAGCCCGGTCCGCCCTGTTCGCCGTGGACGCCATGAAAGTTGCTATCTTTGACGACACTGGGAAACTCCCATTTGTAGGCCGGAGTCTCCCCATGCGCTTCGCAGGCAAGGTGGGTGGTCCAGTTGCCGTCAAAGTGCCCTCCCGCAACCTGCGCACCCAACAGCATCGGGGTGCAAATCATCGCAAGCCAGACCGGTTTCCGCAATTCCATCTTCCACCTCCACAGGAATGATCTCCTTCCAGAGCAGCATATTCAAATCAATGCGTAATTCACAACGGGAATCAGGTGTCTCGCGTCCTGTTCAACCAGGCGCATTCTGCCCCCGCAGCTTGTTCAGCAGCTCCTGGGAATGCTCCGGCTTGGCCAGAATATCGAGCTCATATCCTTACCGGCGCGTCTCCTCTAGCAGATCGGCAGTCCCTTGGGAGTCGCTTCCCTGAGGCCAAATGGTTTTGTTCCGTGCGCTGCGAGTTAGACTTGGTCGTGACTTATCTTACCTTCGCGCTGATGCTGCGAATATTCCCGGTCCGTTGACATAGCATGATGAAGGAAAAGGAATTGAGTGAAATTGTGGATTTAAGAGGGAAGGCAGCGTTAGTGACTGGATCGACCAGCGGTATTGGCCTGGGCATCGCCAGGGCGCTTGCGGAATCGGGCTGCGATCTTTTTCTGAATGGTTTTGGCGAACCGGATGTTATCGAATCCTTGCGCGTACGGATCGCAACAGAGCATCATGTGCGCGTGAGCTATTTCGACGCCGATGTATCGAAACCTGAACAATGCAGCGATTTGATTTCCAGAGCTCAGATTGAGGCGGGCAAACTCGATTTCCTCGTCAATAATGCAGGAATCCAATATGTTGCACCGACAGAAACGTTCCCGCAAGAGCGATGGGATGCATTGCTGGCGGTAAACCTTTCAGCTCCTTTTCATTTGATCGCAGCCGCATTACCCGCGATGCGCGCGCAAAAATTCGGACGCATCGTTAACATTGCGTCCGTCCATGGATTGGTTGGATCAATCCACAAGTGTGCTTATGTCGCAGCCAAGCATGGGCTGGTCGGTCTTACGAAGGTTGTTGCTTTGGAGACTGCCGGAACGGGCATCACCTGCAATGCCATCTGTCCTGGCTGGGTGCTTACTCCCCTTGTTCAGCGCCAAATCGATGCCAAAGCAGAAGCTAAGGGGATCGATGCCGAGAAGGCGGCGCAGGAGCTATTGGCGGAAAAGCAGCCCTCCTGTTGCTTTACAACCCCCGAGCAGATCGGTGCTTTGGCCGTCTTTCTTTGTAGTGAATCGGCGAGCAACCTATCGGGCGCGTGCCTGCCGGTTGATGGTGGCTGGCTGGCTCAGTAGTTTAGTCACGATTGCCGGCTCAGCCTCGCAGCTTGTTGAGCAGATCCTGCGGGTGCACCGGCTTGGCAAGGATTTCAAATTCATACCCCTGGACCCGCGCTTTTTCCAGCAGATCGGCCGTCGCCGCCTGCCCGGAAAAAAGCAGTATTTTTATCTTGGGCAGCAGCGCGCGCAACTGGATGGCGGTGTCGATTCCGTTCAGATCGGCCATGATCACGTCGCAGATGAGCATGTTCGGCGCAAATGCCTTGGCCAGCTCGAGAGCCCGTTCGCCGGAGTACACGGCACGAGCCTCGAATCCGCTCTTGTTAAGAATCATGGCCAGCGTGTCGGCGATCACTCGCTCGTCGTCGGCAACCAAAACCTTGGGCTTGGCAGCGTTTTCGGGCATATTCTGCTGTTCGCATCCTTGGGGGGAAAATGACTTCATCGCACCGGCCAGCTTCTGCAGTTTAGTCCGCTCTAATCGCTGAGCGGATCATCCTGGCTGGCAAGACGCCTTCCTCGATGATACGCTCTGTTTTACGGTGGAATTGATGTACCTGGTGCCCCGCCCGCTCTGGACGACTGCTGCCGTCCAGGTCCGATGTACCTGTGAAACCCCTCCCATCGGTGCCTGTTCATCGGGGAGCAACCTGAAAAACATACACTTGCAACAAGCACCGGCCGCTTTCTGCCAGGCGGACCCCTACCGGAGAACCACGCATGCAGGACGCGAGCATGACGAATCAGACCTTGAATCAATCGGTCGAAGCGGGCGTCCCTGCGGTCGAGCCGATTATTCGCGCCGAAAAGATCGAGAAATACTACGCCCAGCCCAGCCAGAATCGCATTCAGGTGA
>Ga0302324_100026771_pt1 | contig 11009 bp, 13 predicted proteins | sample Palsa_T0_1_FD_201949 | JGI IMG/M metagenome (GOLD analysis project Ga0302324, IMG submission 201949) | Peat permafrost microbial communities from Stordalen Mire near Abisko, Sweden - Palsa_T0_1 | ecosystem: Environmental > Terrestrial > Soil > Palsa > Peat permafrost | place: Sweden: Abisko...
GATCTGAGCACGGGGGAGAGTTCCACTCCCGTGCGCGTGATCCTGCTGACGGCGGCGGCGGAGAAGAGCCAGATTGTGGAAGCTCTGCAGTTGGGCGCGCGGGGAGTGGTGTTGAAGGATTCCGCCACTCAGTTGCTGTTGAAAGCGATCCACACCGTGATGTCAGGAGAGTACTGGGTGGGACGCGAGAGCGTCTCTAACCTGGTGCAATATTTGCGAACGCTGGTGCAGTCTTCGAGCGACGAAGCGCGGCGGAAGAAATTTGGCCTGACCCCGCGCGAGTTGGAGATTGTGGCCGCAGTGGTGGCGGGATACTCGAATAAGGAGATTGCGGAATACTTCAAGATCAGCGAAGACACGGTCAAGCATCATCTGAGCAACATTTTCGACAAGCTGGGAGTTTCCACGCGGCTGGAGTTGGCGCTGTTTGCGGTGAACCAGTCGCTTCCGCTGAAAAGCATTGGCTGACAAGGACTTAAGGGCTGGCGCCGAGGTAAGCGGAGATGGCACTTCTGGGCCATTGGCGGGCGCGGTGGCTGAACTTATGATTGTCCTAGACCACCCTCGGGAGAGAAACTGATCCTGTCACAGCGTGTGCGCGATCTTCCCCCCGCTTGAGCGATGGGGGTACGGGGAAGACGAATTCTAGGAGACGGAGCCCGTGGCAACAATTCTACAAAAGTTTTGGAAGGATGAGAGTGGCCAAGATATCGCCGAGTATGCGGTGATGCTGGCTGTAATTCTGGTGATCGTGGTGGGTACGATCCAGCTCATTGGCTCGAACGCCAACAACGTATTCTCGAATGTTGCCAGCGCCATTCAGTAGGTCTTAGGTGCCGGGTCTCGGGCGAGTGCCCAGACGTGGGCAGCAACGGCACCAGTTCCCTGCGAAGTTTAAGTTCTCGCCTGCAGCCACGCCCAGATGAGCCAACGCTCCGTTCAGCAGTGCCAGACGATGCTGTGGGGCAGAGAATCTTCTCGAACTCGGCTACGGCAGCACCGCCCCTGTTTTCTTCCGCCTTCGTACCTCCCGAATTAAAGCTCACAAGAATTTCACAGAAATTTTCACAATGTTGCTCCCGTAGGGACAACGTGAGTTTTCGGCAGCCGTGCGTGACGACCGCTAACTCGCCCTGCTACGTTCGTTGAGCCGCCGATGAGCGGCCGAAGGCGAACTGCATGAGCACAGCAGCCATTCTCGAGCCGATCACGCAGTTACAGCGCCAACTGGACCAAATTCGTAGCACCCAAGCGCGGGGGAAGAAGCTGCCGGATTCGTGTTCCCCGGCCAGTACTGCGGTTGCCACACCGTTCTTCTGACCTGGTTTTGAGCGATTACCATCTGGCCCCGAGCCTCCGGACGACCAATATCATTCTCGATCCATCGGGCCATCTGACTGCGCTCCTGGCGGCGGTGCGCTGTGACTATGCCAAACGGCGGTGGGTCCGTGCGCGTTGCGCCAACGCCAGGAACAAAGTCCTCGGATATCTCCGATCGATCGATGAGGGATCGCCTCTTTATGATCAAGTGATGGCGTGTCTGTTCGCGGCAGGAATAACGACCCACGTACTGCTCGCAGCGGGCTTGAGGAACCCCACAGTACGTGCACGGTATATGGCGGTGCGCGAGCTATTGGCTGACTACGGTCGTGTGGAATTCCAGGACGCGCTGTTGGACATGCTGGGTTGTGCTCGAATCAGCCGGGGACGAGTTGACCAGCACGTGGCCACGCTCACGCACATCTTCGACGCAGCCAAGGAAGCAATCAGGACACCGTTTCCCTTCGCATCAGACATTAGCGACAGCGCCCGCCCCATAGCGATTGATGGAAGGCTGGGAGCTGATTGAGCGCGGCTACCATAGGGAGGCGATGTTCTGGATCGCAGTCACCCATTCCAGGTGTCACAAGGTGCTCTCCCGCGTTGCGCCGGAGGAAATGAAGCAGAGTTTCAGGAACAGCTACAGGGACCTGGGATCCGATCTCGGCGTACCGTCATTCACTGACATTCGGCAGCGCTATGGCAGAGATCGAGCGAATCCTTCCCCGAGTTTGGGAGGTAGCAGAAACCATTATGTCAGCCAACCAAGGAATCGAGGATGACTGACGCCGGACACGGTCCACCAAACTGATCCCGAAGGACCATCTGCCTCCTCGATCCTCTTAGAGCATGCAGGCTTGCCGAAAGCTACCAAGAATTTCACAAGAAATTCTCACAATGTTGCTCCCGCAGCGACGACGAGGGATGCACGCGAGCGGTGAGCCACGCGCGGCGCGAGGACTAAATATTTCTCCTCGTCGTGTAAGCCACCCTATCTTTCGAGCAACGGAATGGCGGATAGGCTATTGCGGGCGCGGGGGGGTGCAGCTGTTGTACTCGATTCGGAGCGAGCGGCTGAATCATGGAAGTCGACGATAAGGATTCTGTTCCGGGGTTTGCGACCTGCCGCACTCGCTGCTCCGGCGCCAAGTAGCTGAACATCTGGCTCTGTTTTATCGTTTCCCCGCACGCCCTCTGGTGCACAAATTCGCGAAGTTTTCAGCGCCGAGGCGGCACGTGCTGCCGGGCAAACGCTTCGCCAATCTCGTACCAGCTAGCTATAGGTGGACTATGACCTAATACCTTTCTGCGCGCGCGGCGCAATCTCATTCTCACTTCGGAGCGGGCGCTGTAAGCGCGACTTTCTCGCTGCCCGGAACCGAGAGTCTGGTGAGATAAGGGAAGAACGGAGTGAGCTCAAAGGGCATCTTTTCCTTCGCCGAAGTGAGGGCCACCGGCTTTGCCTTCGCCAGTTCCACCTGGTCCGTGTAGGGATCTAGCTTGATGCGTCCTCCAAGTGGAAGCGCGGCAATCTGATCGGCGCGTTGCGGCTCCAGTTGGGGTGCGGACGCCAGTAGCGCTGACATCCGGATGCTCTTGCCGCTGGCCACACTATTGCCCAAGTGCGGGCGAATCAGATTGGGCAGATCGGGAGCACTTTGCTGCAAGGCCTTTAAGAACAACCCGGCACTTCCTAGTTTGTCCTTGTAAGGAGAATTCTTCAACAATTCCAAAGCCTTGGTGTCGGCAGCTTCCTCGTCGGCTGGCCGGCGTTTGAAGCCGAAGCGCTGGAACGAGTCTTCATCTGGGAAGAACATGCGGTCATTGAATGCCAGCTTGGTATCGAACGGGTGTGCCAGCACGATGTGACTGAGTTCGTGGGCCATGACCATGGCGAGCGAGGCCTCATCGGGAAGCACATCGAGCAGGCCACGACTGATCACGATGGTGTGACCGATGGTGAATGATTCCAAAGGAGAAGTGATCAGCACACGGCAGCGGACGTCGGCCTGCAAATCGATGTTATTGGTCACCAACAGATTGTTGACCACGGTCTGAAGAATCTTGTCCACTTCGCCGGGAGGAGCAAGCAGGCCGATATTCTGCATGCGCTCGACGACGTTATCTTCGGCCTGGCGTTCCCACATCCGCTGGGCGACCACGGGCGTTGCGTCGGCGCTGACCTCGCTTTGATCTTTCACGGACTGAGGAGAGTCAACCAGAATCTGCGTGAACTCCGAATTCTTGCCCAGCGCCTTCAAGTCATATCCCCAAAGGCGGGTCTGCGCCCGGAAGTGCAAGGTCTTCGAGACGCGATACTTCATGTCGGACTCTTCGCTATAGATATAGGCCGGCAGCCACGTGCCGGGACGGAGATTCAAGCGCCAACTGTCGAAATGCAAATAGAAACTGGTTTTGGGATGGGGAGAGTAGGTTCCGTTGAAGCGGACCACATTGTAATCCTGATCCTCAACCCAGATTCTGCCCATGAAGCGGCCTATCCCGGAGTTTGCCCGAGGTTCGACGTCGATGACCAGGCAGCGCACTTCTCCCAGAAACTCACGGCGCACGAAAGTGAAGTTGTAGTACTTCCTCTGGAAATCGGTATCGAGAATCACCATCTGGGCGAACCCCAGAGGCAGGAAATGCAAGGAGTAAACCGAGGTGAGGTGATTGAGCATGCGGTGGCCGAACCCGGGCTGGCCCACGAAGGAAGTGTCTTCGGGACCGTCGCTCATGTCGAGACGTCCGAGGAAATACTGGTCTTTGACCGGGGAAGCGTTTCCGTCTTTGTCGGTCTTGAGATCCTGAAGATAAGTCTCGACCATGGGACGCAGGTGGCGCATCTGCGCCACGAAGAGATGCTCTTTCTCGACCACCCGGTCCATAACGTCATTGAACGACGCTGGAGGCGGAGGAGGAGGCGTTTCTGCGCCTTGTCCCGCTGGGGCCGCCCCGGTTGAGGCGGCTGGTGGTGGGGAAGGCGCGGCTGGCGGTGCGGAAGATGCTGGATCCTGTGAGGCCGCGGGCAAAGCCCAGGCCAACAACAGGAAGAACGAGAGCGAACCTACCTGAAAAATACGCATAAAGACCCTTCGGGAGCAACCTATGCCAGCTGAAAAATGACGTGCAGTACGACGGTGGAATCGGTCGGCTGCCCGTCCCTCATCGCCGGTTTGAAGTGAATTTGTTCGGCGGCCCGGACAGCATTGTCGTCAAGGCCGTGACCCAATCCGCGCACGACGCGGACCACATGGAGACTGCCGGACGCCTCCAGAACCACTTCCAGGAGGACTTCGCCTTCAATCCGCAGACTCCGAGCTTCTGGAGTATAGATGGGATTTGGCTTGGAAAGGATTTCCGCAGGCACTGCCTTGGCCGTGGTCTCTGCCGGGCGGGAGCGCACAGTGGGCGGAGCGGCAACGTCGGCGCTGGCGAAGCTAGTTGTTTGCACTGTGGTGGCGGATCCGCGAGGGCGGCTGTCTGCAATGGCTGTGCCATTACCAAACCCAGAACTTGCGACCACGCCGGGTACGCCCTTGGCGCCGCCGGTGCCGTTGCCATGGCCCGGTCCGGATGGTAGATCGAAACTTCCGAGCGCCGCGATGTTGACGGCCTTGCCTTGACTCTCCTTGGCCGGAACTCCATTGGGGTCGCCGAAGCCTCCGGTTTGCACCTTCGAGGCCGCCAGCGTCGTGGTGGGCGCAGCCGAACTGCCTGTGGAAAACACGTTGGTTTTCACCGCCTCTTTGGGAATCACGGGAGCGGAATTGGGAGGCAGCCGATCCAATTTCTTGGGCGCGATGTTGACCGTGGGAGCGACGTCAACTTCCACTTTCACTGGAACTTTTGGCGTTGGCGCGGGAAGCCGTAATGCGTTGGTGGGAGGGTCCAGTTCTGCAACGATTGTGGGCTGCGGCAATTGGCGCACCGGCTGGGGCTCGTGATTGATGGGAACCGGAGTGCTCACTAGCTGAATCGACCGGAAACTGTGTTCCGGAGGTGAGACAATCGCGGGATACATTAAGCGTGCCCAAATGAGAAGCAGAATCAGGAGCGCTTGCGTGCCAGTGCTAAAAACGAATTCCGTCCATGGAGTTCTTGTCTTAGGTAGCGGAGAGAACAGAGTCGGTTGCAAGGCAGAATTGGTCATAATATTTACGTTTACTCGTCAGTTCTTGAAAACACGTGTTTGAATTGGAAGTTTCTCAGACCGACGCAGTGTCGGGTACCTGGGAGCTGCAGAGGTCGAGAAGACTTCGGCTTACCGCTTACACCGTCAAAAGCTGCACGGCAAAGGCCATTTCGCTGGCAACCTGGAAGTCTATCTGCTTGATCTTTCAAACACTTACGCTGGCCCCGCCCGGCGACCCGAGCGGGCTGGGCAAGAAAGAGCAAAAAATTACACCCGGCGCGAGTCTTTTTACTTCCCGGAGGGAGGGCGAGCCTGCCGGGGACGCCGGCCCTTGGGAGTGGTAGCAAGATTTCACGCCAGAAATAGATCGAAAGGCCACATTTCGGCCAACCTAACTCCTGTCGGCACTTCTGGTTAACACCGCACCACTTTGGGACTGTCGATACCCTTGGTCGCGTTGCGGCTGTCGACCACCAACTGGGCTTCGCCAACGATCTTCTTATAATCGTAATCGGAGTGATCGGTGACGATCACGACGCAATCGTACTGACCCAGTTGCTCCAGTTCGGTGCGTTTCATGTGCAAGTCGTATTTGCGTCCTTTGCCAACGAAAGGGAAGTAGGGATCGTGATAGCTGACTTGAGCTCCTTCCTTTTGCAAAAGCTCGATGATGGTGATGGCCGGGGACTCGCGTAGATCATCGATATCCTTCTTGTAAGCCACTCCCAGGATGAGGACACGCGCTCCGTTGACGGATTTCTTGTGTTGGTTCAACGCCCCACCGATGGAGGCGAGCACGTGATAAGGCATGTTGACGTTGATCTCTCCCGCCAACTCAATAAAGCGGGTGCGGAAGTCCCATTCCTTGGCTTTCCACGACAAGTAGAAGGGGTCGACGGGAATGCAATGTCCACCCAGGCCAGGTCCGGGATAGAAAGGATGAAAGCCGAAGGGTTTGGTGGATGCTGCCGCGATGACTTCCCAAATGTCGATCCCCATGCGCAGGCAAAGCAGCTTGAGCTCGTTGACCAAGGCGATGTTAACGCAGCGGTAGATATTCTCGAGCAACTTCGTCATCTCGGCCACGGCGGGCGAGGAAACGGGAACCGTGCGCTGAAAGATGGATCCGTAAAGAGCGCCCGCCAACTCCGCGGCCGTCGGGTTTAGTCCCCCTACGACCTTGGGGATGTCACGGCGCGCCACGGTGGTGTTGCCGGGGTCCTCGCGCTCCGGGGAGAAGGCCACAAAGAAATCCTTGTTCCCGAAGGAAGTGCCGCGGGCAGCCTTCAGGCCCTGCTTGTTCTCTTTCTCGAGAATTGGCAGCATGACTTCCTCAGTGGTGCCGGGGTAGGTTGTACTCTCGAGAACCACGATCTGGCCCGCCTGAAGATGGGGCGCAAGGGCGTGTGTCGTATCCGTGATGAAGCTGAGATCCGGTTCGTGATATTGGTTGAGGGGAGTGGGGACGCAAATTATGATAGCGTCCATATCAACCAGGCGGGCGTAGTCTGAAGTGGCGGAAAAGCCCTGCGTCTGGGCAGTCCTGATTTCTTCCGCGGGGATACGGTAGATGTAGGATTCGCCTTTGGCGAGGGTATCGACCTTGCGCTCATCGATGTCGAAGCCTGTGACGGCGAACTTCTGTTCGCTGAATAGCAGGGCCAGCGGCAATCCTACGTAGCCGAGGCCGATGATACCGACGCGCGCCTGGCGCTGCTGGATCCGGTTCTTGAGCTGATCGGGGCTACGATTTGCGGCAGAGTTGGTCGTCATCGCCTTGAGGGCACACTTCTTGTGGGTTGTGAATTTCCTTTTCGATTCTAGCACGCAGTTGCGGGACCAGGCGTTCGTGGAACATGGCGAGTACCGGGGAATCAATTTATCTTCCCCAGTTGAGAACCTGTGGAGAGAGGGAGAGTTATGAAGCGCGTTTGGTTGCTGGTCTTGGCAGTCCTGGCAGGATTGTCGCTAGGGCTGGCTGCGAAACCCGCGGGAGCTTTCTTGTGGTGGACGCGCCGCGCCCCTCCGATGTGATCCTGGTGCTGGCAGGGGAAACGGACCGCCGTCCGGAGCGCGCCCTTCAACGTGGCGCAGGGATATGGGCGACGGGCAGTGCTGGATGTCCTGACAAACGCGAAGCTCTACGAATTCACGCAGATTCAGTTGGCACAGAGATACGTTCACGATCTGCCGCAGCGAGCGTCGTGTCCCATCGACGGACTATCGACCAAAGACGAATCGAAAGATGCGCAGAAGTGCTTGGCACGCGTAGGCGGCCATAGCGTGCTAATTGTGACCTCGGACTTCCACACCCGGCGCACTCAGCGATTTCCGGCCGGAAGTTCCCGGGCATGTTTACTCGGTCGCGGCTGCCCGTAAGGGAGAGCAATTCGGCGCGAGGTGGTGGACGCGTCGCCAGTGGGCGAAAACCTTTGTCGATGAATGGCTGCGATTGATCTGGTGGAAACTGGAAGGCGAACGCAATCCCCGGAAGCTGGCGGCCCTGCGTGATGTCCGCGTGCAGGCCACGGAGGAAGAGATCGCCCGCAGCTTGGCGGGGAACTGGCGGCAGGATGTGGTGTTGGAGCTGAAACAACTCCTAGCGACCTACGATTTCTTGCCACAACAGATGACCGACTGTGACCTGCAGCTGCAGAAGGAGATGCAGGCCCAGCCGACAAGGCCGTGGCAGACCGAAGCCGGAGCGGCGGCTACCCTGCTGGCGACCGCGACCGATGCTGATCCAGCTAAAAACAAGCGGCGGCCCAAGCCCCAGAAGGCCAGGAGAATCAGCCGGCCTTTGATCTGCAGGCAGAGTTAAAGCGAGCTCTGGGAGTCGATCTGACGCGCATTGACGGGATTCACGTGATGACGGCGCAGACGTTGTACGCGGAGTTGGGACCGGACCTGGGGGCCGCATTCCCCAGTGAAGACCACTTCGCTTCCTGGTTGAAGCTGGCGCCCAAAAAAGATGTGAGCGGGGGCAAAGTGATCCGGCACTACTCGATACATTCCCGCAACCGGGTGGCGCAGGCATTGCGTATGGCGGCGGAGTCGCTCCATGACAGGCGCAGCTATCTCGGAGCCCGCTATCGTGCCTTGCGGGGACGACTCCGATGTGGGGTCAAAGCGGTAAAGGCCATGGCACGATATCTGGCCTGTCTCATTTACCGCATGCTCACGAAAGGAGAAGATTGGGTAGATCGGGGTGCCGCCTACTTCGAACAAAAACGACAAGCTCGCGAGCTCCGTCACCTGCAACACCGAGCTGCAGCCATCGGAATGCAACTCGTTGCTGCAAACTAGACTACAGACACCCAAACCCCAAAACCAGTTGTCGTTGGTCAAAACAAGTTACCCGGAGAGGCTCAGCGGCCCAGCGAAACCTCTACAGTTGTTCTTGTTTTTCTTTACCGTTTACTCTGTAGCTGCGTGCCGGTATGGGAAGTTTTCCACTGCCCGCGCCGTCGAACGGCCACAAAAGGCATTGACTGCCAAGAACATTGGAGGGTACGATGCAGTACAGGCCTCTAACTTAGGTTTGATAACGGAGCGTGGGATGGGCATGTCTGCTTTCCGCAGAGTGTTGAGTTGCGTGCTTCTGCTGATTGTGCCGGCTGCGCTGTTTGGAGCGGACCAACCCGGCGCCATGCTGTATAGCCATGGAACCGCTCTGCTCAACGGCGATAGCATCCCAAGGTCGTCTGCTATCTTTTCCGGTGACTTGATACAGACGACTGCGGACTCCGTTGCCAACATCAATGTTACCGGTTCGACCGTCCTGGTTCTGAATGACTCGCTGGTTCAGTATGAGGGCGGCTCTGTCAAACTGGAGCACGGAGGCGTAACCGTTTCCACCTCGAAGTTGTTGGCGACTCACGCTGGCGCCGTTAGCGTGTCACCGGCCGCTGGGGGTTGGACCGAATTTGAAGTCAGAGATGTGGATGGCAGGGTCCAAATCGTGGCGCGAAAGGGCGACCTGACCATCAGCGATGCCACCGGCATCAGCACGCTCCCACAAGGCCAACAAACCACTCGACAGGAATCGCAGACGCAGGACGATTCACAGGCGCAGAACGACAACAAGGGAAAAAAGAGGAAAGAACCAGCTGGACCCGCTCCTGCCGCCACGGGGGGCATCCTCGACTCTCCGTGGGTAATCGGAATTGGCGGAGGCGCTGTTCTCGCTGCGACAGCGTGGATATTAATCCAGAGCGACAATCCTGCGAGTCCCTCAAAATAGCGGCATCCGACAGGGCGGTCCTGCTAATCCTTGAATTCTACTCGAGCGGGTTCGTGCGCATCTTAAACTGCGCGGTGGGAATGTCGCAGCACCAAGTGTGTAGTCCTCCATTTAAAGAAAGACGCTCTTGATCGGCAAGACTGCCGTGAGGCATAGGGTGCGACGCGGTCTGCGCTCAACCTCGTGCGCTTGTAGAAGGGCGGGTATTTCAGGCAGAACAAATGCAGGCCTGAAGAGATCGCGTAGATCGCGTATATGTCGCGCTCAGAAGTGCCAGACGATGCCGCCACCGGCGAAAATATTGTGTTGACGGCTTTTGCCCGTGTCCACATTCAGTTGCGGCACACCCGACCAGAAGTCTCGGCCCTCACCGCGTAGGGTGAAGTGCCTGGAGATCCTCACATCGAGTCCTACACCACCTTGGAGTACCCCGGTACTGGTTCCGGTTTTGCCCGGGTTCGCCCCCCCGAACTCGAGAGTGGAACTTTCTTTGAAATAGCCGAATCCACCCCCAAAACTGACCCAAGGAGAAACTGCTTGTTCTGGAAAAACGCTCATTCGTACCGCGGGAGTCACAAAAAAAGATGAGTACTGTTTGGGAGTCAGATCCTGCTCGGAGTGCACTTTCTCGACAGGGTCCACTACAAACGGGACTTCCAACGCGATGGACCAGAGGTTTCCCTCCAGGACGCGCCGTGCATAGTTTACTTCGAAGGTAAATCCTTCGCCAAAGCGCAGGTTGGGATCATAGGAGGGGGCGCCTGAGATGCCCTGGTCGGCGATGAAGGTACGCCCAACGATCCCCGACAATTCGTTCTTTTGCGCCGCGGCTGGTGCCACGAAGGTACAAACTACCACCAGGACCCCGATGGCGAGGTGTTTCAGCGACATTTATCCTCCTAGAGTCGTCCGTTCGTTGCGAAATTAAGTTTCCGCCTAGGTTAGCACGACCTTGGGTCCTCCGTCGCACACTTTTCCAACGACAGGTTCTCCGTGGCAACGATTGCATACAGCCCAGCTCAACTGCAAGTTCTTCCAAATTCGTTGACGCAGGATGCAGTTATTTCTACCGCGCCAACAAATCGCCGTTGTCAGATGCAGTAAGACGTTCTCCCGTTTCTTCATCCCCGGTGGCTCGAGGCCGTCTGCGTTTGCGTGACTCAGTCGAACGCCTGGAAGCGGCTACCCCGCAAAGTACATAAAACAGCGCAGCATTCGCCGGGATCTGCAAATTGAAATCCACAAAACTATGCAATAGAATTCCCGTACACCCCAGCAGAGCGGCGAGGGGCACCGCTGCATCCCATTGGG
>Ga0302324_100026772_pt1 | contig 11009 bp, 7 predicted proteins | sample Palsa_T0_1_FD_201949 | JGI IMG/M metagenome (GOLD analysis project Ga0302324, IMG submission 201949) | Peat permafrost microbial communities from Stordalen Mire near Abisko, Sweden - Palsa_T0_1 | ecosystem: Environmental > Terrestrial > Soil > Palsa > Peat permafrost | place: Sweden: Abisko...
CGCCGAGCCCGGCATGCGCCACATGGTGTTGCGCGAGCCTCTCGGCGTGGTGGCCGCTTTCACGCCGTGGAACTACCCGATCGCATCGCCGACACGCAAGGTGGCAGGCGCTCTCGCCGCGGGCTGTTCGATCGTGCTGAAGGGCGCGGAAGAAACGCCCAGTGGTGCCATGCATCTGGTGCGTGCATTTCACGACGCGGGGGTCCCGCGTGGCGCGATCAATCTGGTCTTCGGTACGCCGTCCCAGATTTCCGAACACCTGATTCCAAAGTCCTCGATAAGACTGATCACGTTCACCGGGTCCGCGCCGGTTGGCAAACATCTGGCCTCGCTCGCGGGACGGCACATGAAGCCCGCAATCATGGAGCTTGGCGGAAGCTCGCCGGTCATTATCTGCGAGGACGTAGACCCGACGGCAACCGCACTCGCTTCGGTCATCGGAAAGGCCCGGAATTCGGGACAGGTTTGCGTGTCGCCGACGCGCTTTTTTGTTCAAGAACGAATCTACGACCCCTTCGTCGCGTCTTTTGCGGCTCATGCCGGCGAGGTCCGCATGGGTGACGTATTGAACGACAAGACGGAAATGGGGCCGCTCGCAAATCGTCGCCGCCTTCAGGCCATCGAAGCGCTTGTCGAAGACGCGATTGCGCGCGGCGCCAATCTCAAGGCCGGCGGCAAGCGGCCGGAAAATCGCGGCTTTTATTATCCGATGACGGTGCTGAGCGATGTTCCGAACGATGCACATCTGATGCGTGACGAACCGTTCGGCCCGATCGCAATCATCAATCGCGTGAAAACCATCGAGGAAGCCATCGCGAATGCCAATGATACGCCCTTCGCGCTGTCCGCTTACGGCTTTACGAATTCTGCGCGCAATGTGGCCATGATGTCGGATGGCATCGAGTGCGGCAGTCTTTCGATCAACCACTATCGCGCGTCCTTTGCCGAGGCTCCGTTCGGAGGCGCGAAAGACAGCGGTTACGGCCGGGAAGGCGGAAGCGAAGGCCTCGAGTGCTACACCTACACACGTCACGTTTCGCACAAAACTTAAGAGCTTCTTGAGAAGTTCCCTGGGAGAGAAGAATGCTTGCGCTTCAGAAGACACATTCCGGCACCGGCCTGGAATTGCGCGACGTTTCCGCGCCGCCGGCGCCTGCTCCCCATGAAATATTGATTGAAGTGACAGCGACAGGCATTTGTGGATCCGACCTCCATATCGAGGAATGGACCCCGATGTATCGGTCCTTCATGGGGAGTGCCCTCCCGGTTACGATCGGACACGAAACGGCAGGACGGGTCGTCCAACGGGGCGCGGCCGTGAGCACTCTGAACATCGGCGATCGCGTCGTTGTCAATCCTGCCGTTTCGTGCGGAGGCTGTACCTCTTGTCTGGCGGGTGTGACTGACGATTGCCGCAATCGCCAGGCCGTCGGCATGGTGCGCAACGGCGCCTTCGCGAAGCTGGTGCTCGCGCCTGCGGACTTCTCCTACATCATTCCCGATAGTGTTCCCACTGAACTTGGAGCGCTCGTCGAACCGCTCACTACATCCGCGCACGCCCTCGCAACAGCCGATATGACCACCGGCAAGCGTGTCATCGTATTCGGGCCGGGACCCATTGGCCAGGGCGCTGCGATTCTTGCGAAGCAAATGGGGGCAAGCGACGTCGTGATGGTGGGCTTGAACGACGCTGCGCGCTTCGCCACTCTGCACGCGCTTGGTTTCGACCGTGTCGTCGACATGGCCGATCCCGACGCAGCCACGAAACTCGCCGCCCTGGCAGGCGATGGCTTCGACATCGCCGTCGAGGCCGCCGGCGTGCCTGCTGTTGTCGATCAGGCGCTTTCGGTTCTGGCGCCGTGGGGCATACTCGCACTTGCCGGGATGCCTGAAAAGCCTGCCACGATCGACGTTCTGCGGGTGGTGCGCAATCGGCTTCAGATCCGTGGCGTTTCGCGTACGCCGCGTTCGGCGTGGATGACGGTCCTCGATGCGATGGCAAAAGACCCGGCCGCCTTTGCGCCCATGATTACCCATCGCCTGCCACTAAAGGACGCGCTGGAAGGCTTCGCGCTTTGTCATCGACGCGAAGCATCCAAAGTTCTGCTCTATCCTTCGTAAAACATCATATGGCTTCCGCTGCGGCATCGAGATCGCGGCGCAATGTGCGGCCCGTGCGCAGAAAAAACCATGCCGCGATCACCCAGAATATCGCCATACTCGCAAGAGCCCAGCGCAGCGACTGGCTCCCCAGCTGCGGCTTAAGGCGATCGCTCAGGAGGCCCACAAACAGGGGCCCCAGTCCACCACCGATCAGATTGACGATGAAAAGATAGATCGCTGCGCCGAGCGCCCGCATGCGCGGCGGATAGAGGCCCTGCACCAGCGCGAAGTTGGGCCCGGAATAGACAATCCCGAGAAACATGGGCACCACGAAAATGCCGATGGCGAGCCAGAAACTCGGCGCAAAAAGCGCTGCCACAAAAGTCGGCGCCGCCACCAAAAGCGCGATCGTACTGACCCAGACGTGCCAACGCGTATCGTGCAATCCGAGGCGGTCCGCCGCTATGCCGCCAATCAAAGTGCCGAGACAGCCACCGACGCCTACCACGACAGACAAAAGCGGCCCCACCGTTGCGGGTGTGCCTCCGAAGGCGCGAATGAGATAGGACGGCAACCACGCCAGAAAGGCGTAGGACACCATTGCCGCCAGTGGCGCGGCAATGACGAGATTGCGCAATGCGGGCGTGCGCCACAGAAGTGCGAATGCAGAAAGAAGCGAAGCGGCAGGCGAATGTACCCGCGATTTACCCCCTCCGCGCGCCGGCTCGGGCATGAACAGTCGCACGAAGATCGCAAGCAACACGCCCACGCCGCTGAAAATCAGGAATGCCGCCCGCCAACCCCAATGCGCGCCGATCAGCCCCCCGGCCATGAAGGCAGTCATCACGCCAAGATTGGCACCGATGGAGAGGATGCCCATCGCGGTGGCACGGTTTTCACGAGGGTAAAGGTCGGAAATCATGGACTGCGACGTTGGCAGTGTACCGGATTCGCCCACACCGACGCCGACGCGGAAAATAAGCAGTTGCACAAAATTCACTGCAAGACCGCAACAAGCGGTCATCACGCTCCACAGGCCCAGCGCAATCGCGATCAAGCTTCGCCGATTGGAGCGATCCGCAAGCAGCGCGAACGGAATCCCCAGCGTGGCATAGAACATTGCGAAGGCGATGCCGGATAGAAAGCCAAGCTGTGAATCCGACAAATGAAATTCATGCCGTATCGGCTCCAGCAATATGCCAAGCAATTGGCGATCGATCTGGTTGACGGTATAAACGAGCATGAGCGTGATGAGCACGCCCGTGCGCGTGAACTGGCGCACAGATGTCATGTTTCCCCCGGTTGAACTTTCTTCTATTTAGCCTTGATCTGGACCATTCCGTCGCCAAATTTGGCGTCACGGTTTTGATACGCAACCTTCACGCCGTACTTTGCCGCGTCGGCTTTGAAGTTCGTGCGCAACGGCTGCTTGGAAAGGTGCGCGCGCGCATCCATATCGGTAGAAAGCTTCTGGAGGTTGCGTGCACCCGCCATCTCCATTGCCATATTGATGATGCGTTTGTTCGCAGAAAGCATGTCCGGATCATTCTGCGCGACGTGCTTCGCCAGCGCTTCCACCTCTGCATCCAGTTGCTCCGCAGGAACGCTGTCAAGCACGAGACCAATACGCGCCGCGTCGCGACCCGTAATGCTGTCGCCCGTTAGAAGCAGTCGCTTCGCCCATTGTGGGCCGACGTGATAAAACCACATGTTGAGCGGCGGCGAACCGAGACCCCGCGTGCCGGGATGACCAATTTTTGCATCGTCAGCGGCGATAATCATATCGCAAAGCAGCATAAGCTCTGAGCCGCCTGCCAATGCGCGGCCGTGCACTTTGGCGATCACCGGCTTGTGAATGTCCTGAATGATGAGCATTTGGTGCATTTTTCGCGTCATCGTCCAGACATCGTCGTCGAAGCTTCCGATGCGTGACCGGTATATGCCTTCCGGATCGGTTTGGTTCTTTGGGTCGCTGCCATAGCTGAGATCGTAGCCCGAGCAAAAATCTTCGCCTGCGCCGGAAAGGACGATCACGCTGACGCTATTGAGGTCGTCCGCTTCCAGCATTGCATCATGAAGCTCCCTAATGAGCTCCGGCGAAAGCGCATTGCGCTTCTCTGGGCGGTTCATCGTGATCCACGCCACGCGATCCCGGACATCGAAATTGATGAACGCACTTGACTTCAGCCATTTTGCCATTTTTTTCACTCCGGTTCCGTCACGATTGTTGCTCCGATTTTCCGTGCCGAGCGATCAGTGCGTCCACCGCAACCAGGCGGCCGGCGGAACAGATAATCGGGTTGACGTCGAGTTCCGCAATTTCGTCCGCGAGATCTGTGGCCAGCTGCGAGACACTCACGATGATGTCGGCGAGTTTTTCGACATCGATAGGCTTGCTGCTCCGATAGCCGGCCAGAAGCTTGTATCCGCGTAGGCTTTCCAACATCGCACGCGCCTGCTTTTTGGTAACGGGAGCCAGTTCCGCAGCGCTATCGCGCAAGATTTCGACGAGAACCCCGCCCATGCCGACGATCACCATCGGACCGAATGTAGCGTCGCATTTCGTGCCGACTACGACTTCAACCCCGACTTCGATCATGGGTTGCACCAGAACGCCGCGTATATCCGGTAACGGCCGGACGTGTTTGGCTGCTTCCATGATCTCCACGAATGCCGCCTGCACCGCGTCCCCGCTCTTGAGAGCGAGTCGCACGACGCCTGCTTCGGTCTTATGTGGAATATCCGGCGACTCCACCTTCAGTACGACGGGATAGCCGATCTTTTCGGCCGCGCGCACTGCTTCGGCGGCGGTTTGCACGACTGCATCGCGCGCAACTGGTACGGCATAGGCCGCAAGCACATCCTTGGCTTCGCGCTCGGTAATCTTCTGCCCGGCGTGTTCAAGCATTCTGCGAGCTGTAATCGTCGCTCGACTGTCCTGCGACTGGCGTCTCGGAAATGCCCCTTCGCGGCGGCGGCCCTCGCGCCATTGCCAGCCGGCAAGAGCCTGAAAACATCGGCTTGTCGTGTGGAACAAGGCGGTGTGCGGATCGGCTTCGTAGAGATCGGAACCCGGTCCCTGCAGCCACTCCGACAGCCAGGAGATGCAAACCGGCTTTCCTGCTTCTCTGCCCAGTGTCGAAAACATCGGCACCTGCTTGATCGTACCCTGGGTGATCGTCGGCGTCATGATGACGAGGGTTGCGTAGGAAGGGTCGTTCAGCATCGCCTGGGCGCAGATTCGATATGATTCCGGATTGGAAGCGACCTGGGCCGTGATATCGCAAGGATTGTTTGGCGATCCGAAGTCCGGAATGTTGGCCTCCAGGATCGCGCGCGTTTGCGGCGCGGGAGGCGGCATGGACACGGCATATTTCTCCGACTTGTCCAGTGTGATTACACAACCACCGCCGGATGCTGCCATCGCAGCGACGCCATCCGCCTTGGGCCGTCCGGCTTTCGCCAGGAAACTTGCCGTCTCATAGACGTCTTCCATGTTCTCGACCGCGATGATGCCTGCGCGCCGATAGGCCGCCTCATAAGCTGCGTTCGAGCCCGCGAGTGTGCCGGTGTGCGACATCGCCGCTTTGGCGCCGGCCACGCCGGTCGCGATCTTGTACATCACGACCGGCTTGTCGGCCGCTAACGCCTTCTCGCCCGCTTCCAGCAATCTCTCGCCGTCTTTGAGGCCCTCGGCAATGCAGGTGATGACGCTGCATGCCCGATCTTCGGCGAGATAGGAGATGTAGTCGCAGACATCGACGTCACAGGAGTTTCCTGCCGAGAAAAAATGACTGAAGCTTCCTCCGCGCTCGACGATCTGTGTCAGCGCATGTCCAAGCCCACCTGATTGCGAGACAAGGCCGACAGTCCCCGGCCGCCAGGGCATTGTGGCATAAGTCGCCACGAAGAGCTGGCCGCTGTGGCGAATATTGTTGATGATGCCGATGCAGTTGGGACCGACGATCCGCATACCGGCCGCGCGGCCAATATCCGCCAGCCGTAACTGTTCCCGGATGCGCTCCTCCGATCCCGTTTCAGAGTACCCCGATGCAAATATGATGCAGGCGCCGACGCCCGCCGCTGCGCATTGTTCGATCGTCTCCTCAACGCTTTCACGCGGCAGAGCGAGGATCGCGCAATCGATGCGCTCGGGAAGCTCCGAGATGGTTGGGTGGCAGGTCAAACCGTGCAACTTGCCGCCGCGCGGATTGACGCCGTAAACTCGGCCTTGCGTTCGTTGCGCCAGATTTCGGGCGGTGCGCGCGCCGAAGGATGTCTCGCTGCGCGACAATCCGACGATGGCGATCGTTTCCGGCTCGATCAGCCGAACAAGATCGGACCGGCTGTAGATCGGACGGTGGGACTTGCGCCAGGGCACGAACTCAATCCTTGCTTACCTGCGCTCAACGGCGCCCGGTGGGAATCTCGTTGAAGGGGATGTCCTTGTCCGCACGGATGTCGCCCGGCAAGCCAAGAATGCGCTCGGCGATGATGTTGCGCATGATCTCGTCGGTGCCGCCTGCGATGCGTTTGCCAGGCGCATAGAGGAAGGCGTTCTGGAACCAGGCGTTCATCGGCGCCGTGTCGTCCATGATGGCGCCCGCCATACCCAACATGTCCATGCCGTTGGACGCAATGTCCTGCAGTTTCGGCGCGCTGATGAGCTTGCCGATAGAGGCTTCGGGACCGGGAGTTTGTCCCCGCGACAGCGCCGTAAGCGTGCGGAAACGGATATATTTCAGGCCCTGCCGCTTGATGTACCAGTCTGCAAGCCTTTCGCGCACCGCATCGTTCGCCAGTGCGGGCTCTCCGTCGAGCGCGTAGGCACGCGCGAATGAGAAGATGTCCTCGAAATCCGGGCCTTCCGACTCGCCGATCGTGTAGCGCTCGTTGGCGAGTGTGGTGACTGCCACCTTCCAGCCCTCGCCCACCTTGCCGAGCCGCTGGCTATCCGGAATGCGCACATCATTCAGAAACACTTCCGTGAAATTCGAAACGCCGGAGATTTGCTTGATCCGACGCACTTCTATTCCCGGCGTTTTCATACTGAGATAGAAGAACGTCAGCCCCGCATGCTTGGCGACCGTCGGATCGCTGCGCGCGACAAGTATCGCGTGATCGGCGAAATGCGCATTCGAATTCCAGATTTTGTGCCCGTTGATGAGCCATTCGTCGCCGCGCCGCTCCGCGCGTGTGCGAAGGCCGGCAAGATCGGAGCCGGCTGAGGGCTCGGAGAAAAGCTGGCACCAGATTTCGTCGCCGCGCAGCGCAGGAGGAGCATAGCGCTCGATCGTTTCCGGCGGCGCGTAGGTCATCATGGTGGGAATGACCAGACCGACGCCCTGATTGAACACGCCCCGCGGAACGACGTAGTTCTCTTCTTCCTGATTGTAGATGATCTGCTGAAGGGGCGTGCCGCCGCGCCCGCCATACTTCCTTGGCCAGGTGATCCCGGCAAAGCGCGCGTCGGCTTTCTTCGCCTGCCAGGTCTGGGCTTTTCTTACGGCCGCATCGTCGAGTTCAAGGCTCTGATAAACCCGCGTTTCGCGCGTCTTGCGTTGCGCATTGGCGTCAAGGAAGGCACGTGCTTCGGCGCGGAATGCCGCTTCGTCCGGAGTATCTTCGAAATCCATCGCCTACTCCACCGCCTCCAGATGCTCGAGTTGGCCGATGAGCCGGCTGCGCCAGTAATTCGCGTTTCCGAGCAGAAGCGCCAGTGCCTTCGCCCGCCGATAATAGAGATGGCAATCCATTTCCCAGGTGAAGCCCATGCCGCCATGGATCTGGATATTTTCCTTCGTCGTCAGATAGTAGGCTTCCGTCGCAGCAACGCGCGCCGCCGAGGCCGCGCCGGCAAGCTCCGGCGCATCATGCGAAAGCGCCCACGCGCCGTAATAGGCATGCGCGCGTGCCAGCTCGAGCGCCACATACATATCGGCGAGCCTGTGTTTGATCGCCTGAAATGACGCGATCGAACGACCGAACGCGAAGCGCTCGAGTGCATAATCTTTCGCCATGTGCAGCGCGGCTTCCGCACCGCCCACTTGCTCGAAGGCCACCAGCACCGCGGCGCGATCGAGAATCGTCTCCACCACCGTCCAACCCCGGCCATTGGCAAGCAAGGGAACAGCAGGCGCATCCTGGAAGGTTATCGTCGCGTAGTTGCGCGTGGGGTCGAGCGTCCTGAGTGTAGCGCGCGTGACCCCGTCTCCCTCAAGCGGTACGGCGAAGAAACCGATGTCTCCTGCACCACCCTTCGCCACGACAATGGCTTGGTCCGCGATCGCGCCGTCCGGAACCGGCCATTTCGTGCCTGTCAGCTTCCCGTTGCGGTAAGTTGTGGAGATCGCATTCCTCGCCGGATTGCCGGCGCCTTCCGCCAGAGCCAGTGTGGCGATGCATTCGCCGCTCGCGATTTCGGGAAGCATTTCGTTTTTTTGGACATCGTCGCCCGCCAGCAGAATAGCCTCTGCGGCGAGGTAGGTACTTGACGAAAACGGCACGGGTGCAAGCGCCGCGCCCATTTCGCCGGCGAGCACACAAAGCGCTTCATAGCCGATTCCCGACCCGCCGAATTCCTCAGGTATCGCGACGCCGATCCAACCCAGGGCCGCAATCTCACGCCAGAGGTCCTTGTCGTAGACAGCGGCGCCATCGAGTGCGCGACGGACAACCTTCGGCGGACAGCGGTCCTTCAGGAACCGCCGCGCCTCGTCGCGCATCATTTTGACTTCGTCAGAGAAGTCGAAGTTCACCTTGCACCCCCTGCTTCACCTTGGCGGGTCGTACCACTCTATCGGCTCCAGCCGGAGATTTTCCGTGATTTTCCGAGGCCTGCGCCGTTGTGGGCACAAAGGAAATCATTTATATTCTACAAGGGCTTGGTGCATATCTCGCCAAGTGGATACTGGTTAGACGGGTAAGTGGCGACAAGCCATTTTTCATAATAACAAAATGAACAAGCCTCATATTCGCCGTGGCCGCCGCGTGCCGCCGCTCAATCCGCTTCGCGCCTTCGAAGCGGCCGCACGCCATTTGAGTTTCACCAACGCTGCCGACGAGCTGTGCGTGACCCAAGGCGCGATCAGCAGATCGATCAAGGCCCTGGAAAACTACATGGGCATGCCGCTGTTCGAACGAACAGGTCACGGCCTGACGCTTACCGACAATAGCCGCAGCTATGCCCACGCTTTGACGGAAATCTTCACCCGGCTGGCGGACGAGACCGACACGTTTGTCGGCGTGCAGTCGCAAAAGATTCTCACGGTGCGCGCGTATACCAGCTTCCTCATGAATTTTCTCATTCCGATCCTGCCGGATTTCCAGCTCCATCATCCCGACGTAAAAGTTCGGCTGATTTCCGCCACGGACAAGGCCGACCTGGAGAATGAGACTTTCGACGTCCGAATTCGCTATGGGCGCGGCCACTGGAAGGATTTGGAAAGTGTTCTTTTGTTTCACGACGAAGTTTCGCCGGTGTGCAGCTCGGACATCCTATCCCCAGCCGACAGGCCCTATCCCGTGGAAGTCCTGAAAGAGCAGACGTTGCTGCATCCGGAGTTGCGCCACACGGACTGGCCGGACTGGCTTGCCCTTGCCGGCGCACACGATCTCGTTCCGCAAGACAATCTGCATTTCGACGAACTCAGCGTAACCTATCAGGCGGCCATTGCAGGACTTGGCATCGCGATGGGGCAGCGCGTCTACCTGCGCAACGAACTGAGCCGCGGGCAACTCTTTCATCCGTTCGATCTCACGCTGAAGCGCGAATTCGGCTATTACCTGGTCTATCCACGCGAGCGCAAAGACAATCGCGACATTGCGGTGTTCCGTGAGTGGCTCATGCAGGCTTCCAAGGTGGCGCTAAGCCAGACGCTCTGATCTTCAGCGCCCGGGGAGCGGCGCACCCGCGAAAAAGCGGCGGGGATTCTCATCCAGCATCGAGAAGATTTCGCCGTCCGTTAGGCCGCGCGCGCGTAGGCGCGGTAAGAAGTCCGTGAACAGGTAGGTGTAAGGCTGCGGCCAAGTCCCCAGCTCCTTCTGCTCCATCACTTTGGCGATTTCCGCCGCCGGCAATTGTCGCACCGGATGATACCGACCCAGCATGTCGCAATAGGCATCCTGGCTGATCATGATCTGGGCGCCGAAACCGTTGCGCACCAACGTCACCAAATTGTCGGCTCGCACATCGTCCGGCTGGAACTGCAGTTTGCCGATCCGGTCGAAACCGATATAGCTGCCGTCGTCCACGACCCGACGATGATAGGCGGGATCGGGGTTGCCGCAGCAATGGCCGATCAGGCAATGATGGGCTTCCACGTTGCCTTGCGCGAAGAGGGTCTGCTGTTCAGGGCCGCCGAGGCCGTTTTGTGTGTGGGTGATGATCGGAACGCCGGTCGCCCGCTGCGCGATGCAGGCGGCCGCGAGAAACTTCTCTTCGATCTCGGTGGGATTCGCATCGGTCGCACATTTGATGGCGCCCGCACGGATTTTGGTGTTGCCGCAACCCTGCTCGAGCTCGTGAATGTAGAGTTCCGCGATCTCTTCCACTGTGCGCATGCGCCAATAGATCGGCAGGCCCCACGCCTCGAAATAGAACCCGGTCGTACAGACGATGTTGATTTCCGACTTCTCGGAAACCTCCGCGAATAACTCGACATCGCGGCCCAGCTCTATCGGGCAGGGATCGACGAAGCTCTCGACTCCGAACTCCTTGAGCGCGCGCAAGCGTTTTACCGCCTCGGTCACAAATCGCGAACGTTCGAAGGGATGGAACAAATCGAATTCGACGCCGGGGAAAGATGCAATCAGATGCTCATGAATGAGGGTCCGGCCAAGGCTTTCAACCTTGATCGGACCCAACACGGTTTGGACGTTCACTGACGGCATCGGCGGCAACTTTC
>Ga0302324_100026773_pt1 | contig 11009 bp, 13 predicted proteins | sample Palsa_T0_1_FD_201949 | JGI IMG/M metagenome (GOLD analysis project Ga0302324, IMG submission 201949) | Peat permafrost microbial communities from Stordalen Mire near Abisko, Sweden - Palsa_T0_1 | ecosystem: Environmental > Terrestrial > Soil > Palsa > Peat permafrost | place: Sweden: Abisko...
CTTCCAGCATTCCGGAAGCTACGTCTGATTTCCGCGAGGATTCGCACTTTATTGCTGGCGGAACGACGCTGATCGATCTGATAAAGCTCGAGGTGGAAGCCACCGAGACTGCTGCGCCTGGCGAGGAGCAAGAAAAATATGCATTTTACTCTTTTGGAGCGCAGTTCTGCGAAGTCGAAGTCAACCAATGGACTTTCGAGATACGGGTCAAGCGAGTGACTACGGTCATGGACATTGGTGCGGTGATAAATCCTAAGACGGCACATAGCCAGCTCATCGGCGGAGTTGTCTTCGGTATTGGAATGGCGCTCTTGGAGGGCTCACACCTTGAGGAAACGACTGGACGCTATGCGAATGGCAATTTTGCTGACTACCTCGTAGCTACTAACGCCGACGTCCCGCCCATCGATGTCCAGTTTATCGGTAAGCCGGACACGATTTTCAATCCAGTTGGAGCTCGTGGGGCCGGCGAAATCGGGGTGACCGGAATCCCTGCGGCAATTGCTAACGCGGTTTATCCCGGTCATATAAGTGGAGTGCACACTGATCCCGTTCGTCTTGCGGTGAGCGCCGTTTTGAATACCGAGAGCAAGACACATGCACACAATAAACAACTCCTTGTTTGCCCTGTTAACCAAGAAAAGAGAAGCGCTCAAAAAAAAGTAAAACCTCTATGAACATTGCGATCGCGAGAGAAGAGAGTCGCAACCGGATCGGAGCGAAGCGACTCAGGATTAAACTGCCCAGTATTCCCCCGAGAAAAACAATCACTGCCAGGACCCGGTCCAAAGTGAGATCCGCGGCGAGTGCGTTTTGCTCGGTTGCGCTCGATTAGTCGCACTCCGCAGGAATACTAGTCGGTTGCTTCATTTCGGGATCATGTCCCAACCGACCTTGAGAATGGCAAAAAAAATAGTCCTGCCTATATTTTCAGAGATCCAACATTTCCAGCGGAAGGCGGCATTTGCGTTGTCCGGATTGGGTATCTCGTACTCGACGGGATCGCTGATCGAAAAGGATTCCCGTGCCCTTGGGCATCACCACCATCGTGCTTTGACGCCGGGAACGTTGGCACGGGATGCTGAGGTCCGAAAAACGGGTTCGCCAGGGTCGCTCTGGCGCGAACTGCTGTGTCCCGGCTATAGCCTGCTTCTGTTTTCTGGAGATTTCCCATCGGACAGGACCGCCAATCTGATCTCCGCGACCATGAATGACTTCCGTGACGTGGGAGTTCGGACGCTTGTGATCTGGCAAGGCGCGACCGGGGAATCGGTACCATTTGCATTGAACCAGGCGACAATCTTGCTGGATCCTGATCGTGTCGCCCATTTGCGATATGGGGCCCGCGATTTTACCTGGTACCTAATCCGTTCTGACCAGTATATCGCCGCCCGTGGGATTGAACCGGAACTCTCCCCGCTGAGAGAATATCTGCAGAAATTGTTCTCCGAAAAGGTCGCCTAGGCGGCGCTGGCCACGTTAAATGTCGCGTTGGTCCGATCCCCATTTGGGCTGTTCGCGAAGGCGGACGGGACGCCATGCTGTCTCGGTTGACTTGGTTACAGTGCGTAATCGCCCCAGTACCGATGTATCGACAGTGATTTAATCAGGCTGGCGCATTCTTCCAATGTATCACCGATACCATGACACCGGCTGATGATTTCGAGAAGCTGGATAGGCGCATCCAAACTTTCGGAAGCGAGAATGCGTTCCCGGCGAATCTGTTCTGCTCGTTGGCGCAAACCCTCGAGTGCGCCGCGGACCGTAGGGAACTCACGCCTGCAGTCACCTTTCCGAAAGCAATCAGCAAAAGCATCCGTCATCTGGCCAAATTCAATTTCCAATTGCTCGAGCTCGGAATGCACAAGTGCGTCCAGCTTCGCCGGAAGTTCGATTCGGCGTCTCGCAAGGGCTGTTAGCTGCGTTGCGAGACTCGAGAGCGTGCGTATAAGCAATTCGAATTGGCGCTGCTGCTCTCCCGCAAAACCAAGCAGCGGAATTCTTTTTGCGGCTTGCAGCGCTTCAATTGGCAATAGTGCCAAGCGAGTCTGGATTTTCTTCTGCGGTAGCTTCCGATTTGAAAACGCCTTTAACTGGCCGAAGAATTCCACCAGATCGTCTCGCAGCAATCTTTGGGGCAGCAACGGCCAGATCAATCTCCCGATTACTGTTGCGACAGCCATTCCGGCAATTATTCCCAGGACCGAATCAATAATTGTGCTGGTTGCGACCGGTACCTCCGGATCCAAACCCACGAACACGCTCGCGCACAGAATGGTCACGAGTGCCCAGTACGAAAATCCAGGAGTGGGAGCGGTCATAAAGCCGAAAATGAACAACCCAATGAACAGGACGAAATTCATCACGAGGTAGTCCGCCAAAAACGGTGTGATGAGTATCAGGAGCGCAGCGTAGACGGACAAAATAAGGCAGGTGAAAAAAAGTCTCTGAAACGCGCGGAGGTCGCCTGTCCCTCCCGCTCGAATAAAAGTGCGTTGCAGCACGCTGAAAAGCAGCGCGGCCAAAGGCAGCGCGGCCGGGCCCGGCGGATGAATCCATCGAATCAACAAAAGCGAGAGAGCGGCTGCGAATGCGGCTTTGAAAGCGGTCTTCATCCAAAGCCAGTCGATTGTGGGGAATAGGTCCCAGCCCGTTTTGCGTTCGGGTTGAGCCGCCCTGAGCCGCGGTAGGCCTTGTTTGATATGCCGCATCTCAAGAAGTTCATGCCGGATGGTCCGAAGCGCAGCGATATGCGAGAAAAAGTCGATATTTGTTTCAATCGGTGATTCGACAAACAAATCAGCCGCCCGCAACGAACTCAGCTTCTCCCAGAGGGTGTCGAAAGGCTTGTCGATGATGGTCTCCGGCAGCCGAGCCCCGGGAGAATAAGCGCGCATCAAAATCTGAAACTCCTGGGCGACGGCCGTTGCCGCGGCTGCCAGTTCATTTTGGATTCTTGCGATGTACTGTGACTCTTCTTGTCGTTTTGTCTCAAGGTGCAGAGCGGCTTGAAACAGGTTTGTCAGCGCAACCACAAATGCGTTGTAGTTGCCGAGGCGTCCATAGAAGCGAGTACTCTCCCGCGCCCCGGCCTGAAGCAGATTGCGAAGCGTCGAAACCTGTTGTTCGAATCGCTTCCGCAGCTGTTCCAGTTGACCTGCCCTGTCCCGGAGCTGGATGTAGTAGGCGGTCTCCAGCGATACAACCTCGGCGGCTGTCTCTAGCGCTTTGGAGCTCAGTTCGAAGAACTCTTCCCGCGCATAACGCGGCCAGATAATGCTGGTCACCAGCAAAGAGCTGAAACTTCCTACGAGAATTTCCAATGCCCGATTCAGTCCGATTTTCCATACGTCAGCGGGATCCTGAATCCCATAGGTTGCGACGCTCAACGTTGTCAATCCGACGAGGTAGTAGGCATAAGGCGCCTGGCTACCCGGATACTGGCCGAACTTGTAAACCGCAATCCCCAAAGTGGCGAAAATCAAGAGAAGGAAAAGAACCGGACTGGAGGCGTACGTACCGACGAGCCAGACTCCCAGGAGTGCCCCACCGATCGTGCCGACGCATCGTAGCATTGCTTTGAGCGCTGTGGATCCGACATAGTGGGAATTCATCATGACAAGGGCCGTCAGGACCGCCCAATTCGGATGCTCCAGTCTGAGAACCAGCGCGACATACAAGGAAAGCAAAGAAGCGAGGCTCAGCTTGATCCCATATCGCACTCGCAAGTCTGAGAACGGTGAGAGCAGGTTGGATGATTCCGTTTGTGCCGGCATTGACTCCAGAAAAGCGGTGCACCCGATGATGAGTAAAGAACGATCGTTCAGTCAACAAGCGTATCTGTTTAGCGCCGTGTAGCGCCAATCGTCCTCGTCGTCGTCCTTATAGTTCTCGATCTTTCAACGTCGTTGGCAACCACAGAAGTCGAGGACGAGAACGACGACGAGATGATCTCGTATTCGCCCAGTTCGCGACTGACCAAATCGAGAATAAGTGAATTTCTTTTCCGCTATTTAATCCGCGCAATCGATTCCAAGCCAGGCGGGCAGTCGATTGCGAGCGCGCTCAGCGCTTTATAGCCCATGCGCCGGAGCCAAAGTGGAAAGTTTGCCTTCCTGGTACTCTCGCCGGCGATGGCCTATCTGGTGGTGGCTTCGCTGACGCTTGCCATTGCCGCGTTAGTTCTCGCCTTTCAGAACCGCTCCCTGCAGTTAGGTCATCCTAACCGGTCACTTGCGCTCTGGCTTCGTCGGCTAACGCGGTGCTGAGGTAGCGTTCCCCGGTCGAACAGGCAACCGTCACAATCAGCTTGCCTTTGTTTTCCGGGCGCTTGGCGATTTCGATGGCCGCGTGAACGTTTGCTCCGGAACTGATCCCGGCCAGGACGCCTTCTTCCTTCGCCAACCGTCGCGCCATGATGAACGCATCCTCGTTGGCAACGGAGACAACTTCGTCGACGATCTTCAAATGAAGATTGTTCGGAATAAAACCTGCCCCAGTTCCCTGGATTTTGTGGGGACCCGGTTGGATCGTTTGGCCAGTCAAGGTTTGCTGAATGACCGGTGAATCCTTGGGCTCAACAGCAATCGCCTTGAAGTCCGGTTTGCGTTTTTTGATGACTTTGGCAACCCCGGTGATCGTGCCCCCGGTTCCCACGGCGGCGACCAGAATATCGACTTTCCTTCCCGCCGACATGGTGTTGACAGGTTTCAAGAAGACACGTTATCTCTCCGCAAGCGATAGGGGATGGCTATTCATTTATCGTGTTCAGAAAAGAGAGATCCCCCAACGGTTGACCACTGATACGATGCCTGCCCAAGAAAGAAGGCCAACCGCGGGGCAACTTTCACCGACTACGACCGCTTGATTGGTTGCTCTTGTTGGTGCCGCTGGCTTTTTTCGTCCATCTCGTTCCCGCTTGGAAGAACGAAACTTTGCTGTTCCTTATCTCCGGCGTTGCGCTCATTCCGCTGGCTGCCTGGCTTGGTCGGGCCACGGAGTCTCTCAGCGCACGTGCCGGCCCCGGGATAAGCGGATTGCTCAACGCCACGTTGGGCAACGCTCCCGAGTTAATCCTTTCCTTGGCGGCTCTATCCAAGGGCTTGATTGTTGTCGTGAAGGCCTCTATCACTGGCTCGATCCTCGGCAACATTCTCCTCGTCCTGGGTACTGCCATTTTGGCCGGCGGAACGCGTTTCCCGCATCAGAGATTCAACCAGACCGCGACCCGGATCGCTGCGACGTCGCTCAGCCTTGCCGTGATCGGGCTGATCATTCCGACGATTTTTCACGCAGCGACTGAGCGACAGCCGGATGATTGGTCTTCCCAAGCGACAGAAAATCTTTCTCTGGCGGTCGCTGTCGTGCTCTTTGTCACTTATATCCTTTGGCTTGTTTTCTCGTTGATCACGCACTGAGATCTCTTCATCGGAACAGATCTCGGCGATGTTGCGGTAAACGAACCGAGAAAATCTGCGTGGCCCGTTCCCAGAGCATTCATTGTTCTCGCACTGCCAGCCATTTTCATAGCGGTGATGAGCGAATTTCTTGCCGGTTCGGTGGAGATCGCCTGAATCACATCCCGACGATGAGAGGAGGTGTCGGGCACGATCAGCTCAAGCGCTATTACAAGTACCATTTCATTGGGGTAAATCCGCCCGATTTCCGGCTGACACTTATCAGCCTGAATGACCCTTGTGGAGGTTCAAACGTAGTTTATTTTGTCTTTCGTGTGGTCTCCCCATAACGCCACTTGGCCGAGGGCAGGCCGTTGAGCTCAAAACCAACTGCGAAGTGAACTGGCATGAGTGATGACTATTTTTTGAGGAACCGATCCACCATCGCGATCATCACCGGCGGCACCCAGGGCCTCGGGCTGGCCATCGCCAGAAGGCTCGCGCGAGAGGGTGCGCCTGGCATGGTCATCAGCGGTCGAAACGCGGAAAAAGGCGAAGGGGCTGCTGAGAAGCTCCGCTCCATCGGGACGGATTGTTTATTTGTGAAGGCGGACGTCTCAACCGCAAATGACTGCTACAGGCTCGTTGATACGGCTCTAGAGCGCTTTGGTAACGTAAACGGGCTAGTGAACTCTGCCGGCATCGCAGACCGCGGCACGCTGCTGGACACCAGTCTCGAGCTCTGGGACCGTCACTTCAACACCAATGCGCGCGGCCCGTTCTTGTTGATGCAGGGGGTAGTCAGACACCTGGTCGAAACCGGTCAACCGGGCAGCATCGTCAACATTCTTTCGATGGTGGCCCATTGCGGGCAATCTTACCTGACACCCTATTCGGCGTCGAAAGGGGCCCTGGCAACCCTCACCAAGAATGTGGCCAACGCGTTTGCCGCCAAGCGCATCCGGTGTAACGGGATCCTGACTGGCTGGATGGACACGCCTGGTGAGAGCGCGACCCAGCAGAAATTCCACGCCGTGGGAGAAGATTGGTTGGCGAAAGCGGAGGCTGCACAGCCCATGAGGCAGTTGGTGAAGCCCGACCAGTTAGCCGGACTGGTTGGCTACCTGCTGAGCCCGGAGTCCGGCGTCATGACGGGGTCTCTGGTGGACTATGATCAGCATGTACCTGGCGCCTATCCTGAGTAGGGGAAGGCCTGGAGAGGGGAGGAAATCCAAATGAAACAGCTATCGCTGAAAGACAAAGTGGCCCTCGGGACGGACGAGGCCGTCGTCTCCCGCAACGCCGACGAGATGCAGAAGCACGCAGGAGCTTCGACTTCATCCTCGATTGCGTCGCCGCCGAGCACGACATCAATGCCTACATCAACCTGCTCACGCGCGACGGCAATATCACCCTGGTCGGCGCTCCCGAGAAACCGTTGCCCGTCTCCGCTTTCGGTCTCATCTTCGGACGCCGCAGTCTTTCCGGTTCGCCGATTGGCGGCATCCCCGAAACGCAGGAGATGCTCGACTTCTGCGGCCAGCACAACATCACCGCCGACGTGGAAATCATTCCGATCCAAAAGATCAACGAAGCCTACGAGCGGATGGTTAGATCGGCCGTTAAGTATCGTTTTTCAATCGACATGGCTTCTTTGAAAGCAGAGTAACCCGCGAGCACTCTGTTCGCCGGATTAGCAAATTGTTAGGAAGTAGAAATTATTTCGGCGGAATACGCTTCGTCATAGTCTAGGTTACAACTAGGTGTGTCCCAGACTGAGGAACAGGGACACTATCGCTGAAATTAAAAGTCGTGGCATCGCGCCTATTCTGAAACGATCTGATCCTTCGAAGTGATTTTGATCTCAGGATGCCCGTCGTAAAGCTCGATTCTGCCAGAGATCTTAACGTTCTTGCCTTGAAGCAGTTGCAGCGAGGCATCAGTCGCTAGTGGTGTACCGGCTGGAATCCACCCCGTGAAGTTCTGGTTGGGGTACTTGTCACCAAAATTGATGAAGACGTTCCCGTGGTTGCTGACGAAGACGGTAACCACCAGACCGAAGACTGTGACACTTTGCCCGATGTGGTTTGGAGCATCGGCAGGATCGATCCGGGACGCATCGTCGGAAAGAACATGCCCGGCTGAAAGCGCAACCACGAGTAACAAAAGCAGGAGACGCATGTGCCTCCCTACGGATGCCGCCGTAGAAAGTTGAGGTTAATCCCTGTTTACACGGCGAGATTGTTCGCGGATTGGTGACATTCTAAAGCGTTTTCTCGTCGGATGAACGGAAAGACCCCGGAGTTCAAAACCTTCCTTATCCCGGTAACCCTTGTCACCCGAGAGGACGTCAGCAAGTTCCAAGGATGGACTAAGTAGATCCCAAAGGAGAAATATGAGAATCGGCATTATTGGCGCAGGAGAAATTGGTGGCACCCTTACTCGTCGTTTAACTGCCCTCGGGCACCATGTTTCAGTGGCGAACTCACGAGGTCCTGAAAGCCTCGCCGTATTGGCCGCAGAGACAGGCGCAGAGCCTGTGTCGGTTGCCGAAGCGGCCAGGAGCGGAGAAGTGGTCATCGTGACAATCCCTGAAAAAAATATTCCGAAGTTGCCTCGCGACTTGTTCGCGGCAACGCCCGATACGGTCGTCATCGTGGATACCGGCAATTATTACCCGCAACAGCGCGACGGTCGTATCGAGGCAATCGAAGCCGGAACGACGGAAAGCCGATGGGTTGCGCAGCAGCTGAACCGTCCGGTGATCAAGGCCTTCAACAATATCCAGGCTCAACACCTGCTGGAGTTAGGGCAGCCCAAAGGCGCCGCTGGGCGAATTGCGTTGCCGGTAGCTGGCGATGATAATGGAGCTAAAGCCGTTATCCTGCAGCTCGTCGATGAGCTTGGATTCGATGGTGTTGATGCTGGCAGCCTGGATGAGTCTTGGAGGCAGCAACCCGATACTCCGGTCTATGGAACAAACTTCGATGCGGAGGGTGTCCGAAGAGGACTCTTGGAGGCGAGCAGAGAGCGAAAACCAGAATGGCGTGCTGCATAGATCCAGGTTCCTGTCAGCTACCGAGTTCGCGACGCAAACCTGGATTTGACGGGGGTTGGTAAAACTGCCAGTTAGTGTCCGCCTTCTTTATGTTCGCGTCGGGATCTGAGTAGAAGGCTTTTCTGGCCTTCGGACTTGAGCAGACGTACAGCTTTCCTTTGTAAACCAGGAAAACGTTCGGATCGACGTCACCCAGTTTGCGTTTGGTCATTGAGTTGGCGCAATAGCCGCCGTACTGCGGAGCGTATTTTGCCGGCGCTTTGTCGAATTCGGCTTTGTCATCCGCTGAGGCGAAATAGTAAGTCGCTCCGCCGTAGGAACTCGAATATTGCGGGTCACCTTTAACAGCGCGTTTTTGTTTGAAATAGGCGACCGCATCGTAGCCTTTAAGGATGACGCCATTTTGGTCGACATTCACCTTCGGCCCATTAGCAGCCGCCTTCTTCGAGCTTCCGGTGTCTGCCTGCGCAAGAAACGGCTGGTTCGAGCCGACCGCGGAATTCAAAGAAGGCACTTCCGCGGCCTTTGATGTCTGCGGTGCATCGACCGCCGCGAGAATGGCAACGTAAGTTGCGACCAACGAATAGTGAATCATTTTCATGAGCTGAAACGGGCGGTTGGGACTTTAATTGTTTTACAAGAAAGGTGAGCGCGACTGTCAGGAATCCAGATCTCACCAAATCACAGGTTAAGGTTTGCCAGGTTCATCAGATCTCAGTTCGTTCGCTAAACCAAACGAAATAGAGCCCAATTTCAATCAAAAAGCGTCGTCTTCGTGGGTTTCACCAAGGCCGAAAAGCGGGTTCGGATAACACTGTAAAGCGTCTGAGTCTTTTGGAATGCCTCGTTTTGGTCCCAGTGGGCGGGTCTCATCGATACTCTCTTAGCGGTCGTCCTCGTCTACGGCCTGACCACCATTTCGACGATCATCTGGTTGGGCGTCCCGTCTTTCCAGGACGTTCCGGTCGACCTTGAAGAGGCAGCGCGTCTCGACGGCCTCAGTTCTTGGGGCGTCTTCTTTCGGGTGGTTTGGCATAGCGCCGTCGGCGATTCGGCCGAACCTGGGTGATGATCCGGGTCAGCGCCTGCATCTGTTTGTCATTCGCGTCCTCGATAACGATCCTCTGTACGAAGTAATGCTCTCCGGAGAAGAAAAGCATCAGACGGTGAAGTCGTCCGAGTGGCTTCCTCTCCTGCACGACACGTTGGCTAGACTTCTTGCCAGGATCATTTACGCACGAAAGACCTCGAAAGCGTGAACGGATTTAGTCTAATTTTTCAGGTCAATTCGTCCATCGAGATTTTCATAGTGGGATCATAGTGGGAAGCATCTTCGGAGAACGAGTTTTTTGGGTCAAAAGCCAGACAAGGCCGACAGCCATGTAAGCAACGAATATCCAGACAACCAAATTATTAGGGAAAGTGGGCGGAGGAAACAAAGTCCTTCCGGGCGCCCACCTTAAAATGCTTGCGCGTTTGGAGCGATCGTGAGATGCATTGAAATTTTTCGCGCTGTGCGTTAAGACGTCAAAGAAGCCGGGAGTGTAACTCGATTTCGTCCTTGGGCAAGATATGGGAGGCTGTACACCCGGGCAACAACAAGCCGAATCACTGAGCCAGGAATGTTAAAGGAGTCGATCAATGAACCGAAGAGAAGCTATCATCGCCGGGATGGCCGGCATCACAGCTGCAGTAGCCGTCGCTCCGACGGCGGATGCAGAATCGCCCGAAGGCGCTAACCCGGATTTAGATCAGATTCGCGCATTGCTGCGCGCACACGATGAAGCCTTTACTAACCACGACCTCCACGGCATCATGGCCTGCCTGACGAAAAAAGCGGCGATTATGGGCTCTGGACCCGGAGAAATTTGGTCGGGTCCCGGTGAGATCAAGGTGGCCTACGAGCACTTCTTCGAGGGTTTCGACAAGGGAGAACAGAAATTTGAATACCAGTTCAGGATCGGTGGAGTGACCTCAGAGATGGGTTGGATGATGACGGCCGGCAATGTGAGTGGAAAAAAGGATGGAAAAGAGTTCGCGTTTCCCGTCAATCTCTCACTGACCGTCAGGAAAAAGGAGGGCAAGTGGCTGATCGCTGCGATGCATTTTTCCACACTGACGGGCGCTTCAAATCCGGGAACGAAAGCCACCTCATAGCCGGCGATTCAATTTCTTGTTTATGAATGACGAACTATCGAATGAAGCGACCGGTACCAACGAAGAAAGAGGGCTCCTGGGTCGCCGTCTGTTTCTCCAGAGTTTAGGGAAATGGTCCGGTGCGGCAATTGCCGCGGCGGTCTTCGGAGGTGCGTGGCTCGCCGCTCCGCCCGACGCCGAAGCCGGCGCCTGGATCAACCGTCGCGGCTACGGCGGCGGCGGCGGTTGGATCAACGGTCGAGGCTACGGAGGCGGCGGTTGGATCAACGGTGGAGGTTACGGCGGCGGCGCTTGGATCAACGGTGGGGGCGGCGCTTGGGTTAACCGCAGAGGCTATGGCGGCGGCGGCGGTTCATGGATCAACCGCTGGTAACCGGTTTTCCCGAACTTTTTGGCGT
>Ga0302324_100026774_pt1 | contig 11009 bp, 8 predicted proteins | sample Palsa_T0_1_FD_201949 | JGI IMG/M metagenome (GOLD analysis project Ga0302324, IMG submission 201949) | Peat permafrost microbial communities from Stordalen Mire near Abisko, Sweden - Palsa_T0_1 | ecosystem: Environmental > Terrestrial > Soil > Palsa > Peat permafrost | place: Sweden: Abisko...
GATTAAAGGCGGCCTACACTAGCGGTGCTTCGGACAAAGCAGCTTGTTTCTAATCGCAAGGCCGGAAATCAGGTCTTCTATTCGGTTCGAGACCCCATCATCATTGAGGTTCTGAGTCTGATGCGCACCTACTTCCATGCCCATCTCAAGGAGGCTTTGGGGATGCTGGACGAGATGGAGAAGCCGTTGGAAACGGCCCGATGAGTTTGTCGCGGCAGTGGCTTCCTCGCTCCATAGAGTGTCTTCGCGGCTACACGGCCCGGCAATTCACGCACGATCTGATCGCAGGATTGACGGTCGGCCTGGTTGCACTTCCTTTGGCGATGGCCTTCGCCATTGCGTCGGGCGTACCCCCGCAGGCTGGTCTATACACAGCCGTGGTAGCCGGGTTCCTCATTTCGGCGTTGGGCGGATCGCGTACTCAGATCGGCGGCCCCACTGGTGCTTTTGTTGTCATTGTCGCCGGCATAGTTGTGAAGTTCGGCTTGGACGGCCTGGCACTGGTTGGGATCATGGCGGGCGTTCTATTGCTGGTGATGGGGCTCACCGGCCTGGGAACTGCCGTCAAGTACATTCCACGCCCGGTCACGATCGGCTTTACCAACGGCATCGCACTGCTTATCGCATCCACACAGATCAAAGATTTTCTCGGGTTAAGGACTCCACCAGTTCCCAGCGAATTCCTGGCGCGGATCAGGATGCTCCTCGACTTTGCCGGGACCACACGGTGGCAGACCGTAGCTGTAGCCGCGACTTCGCTCGCCATTATTTTGCTGTGGCCGCGGTTGACCAAGCGGGTCCCCGGTTCGATCATTGCGCTCTTGCTATCAACCGCTGTGGTGGCTGGCTTCCACTTTCCAATCGAGACAATCGGCAGCAAGTTCGGCGGCATTCCCCAGGGCTTTCCTCACTTTAACCTCCCCAACTTTCAGGCTGCACACATCCTGCCTTTGCTCCCATCTGCCTTCACCGTTGCTCTGCTTGCGGCAGTAGAGAGCTTGCTCTCAGCAGTCGTTGCCGACGGAATGAGCGGAGATCGCCATAACTCGAATGTGGAGCTGGTGGCTCAGGGCGTTGCCAATATCGTCTCTCCTCTTTTCGGAGGGATACCCGCTACAGGTGCTATCGCCCGCACAGCAACGAACATCCGCTCCGGCGCACTTACACCGGTAGCAGGCATGGTTCACGCACTCACTCTTCTCGCAATCCTTCTTGTCGCGGCTCCGCTAGCTCGCTTTGTTCCGCTGGCCACTCTTGCCGCGGTGTTATTCGTCGTGGCCTACAACATGGGAGAGTGGCGGGAGATCGGCACGATCCTTCGCCTGTCGAAGACCGACATCGCCGTTTGGATTACGACGTTCGCTCTAACCGTGATCGCTGACCTGACTGTAGCCGTAGGAGTTGGGATGGCCCTTGCCGCCCTCCTCTATATCTATCGAATCGCTGAGACGACGACTGTAGCGCCTGTCACCCGTGAGTATCTTGAGGATGGTCAAGCGCACATCCTGCAGGACAAGGACATTCCCTCCAATGTGACCATCCTGCGCATTCATGGTCCGTTTCTCTTCGGAACGACCGAGAAGCTCGCGGAAGCCACCAAAGACTTGACGCAGTTTGGGGACGTGGTGATCCTGCGTCTTCGCAATATGACAGCGCTCGATGCAACTGGCATCCACGCCCTTGAGCAGTTCTCCGATCGCCTGCATAAGGCAGGCAAAACGCTTCTGCTTTGCGGCGCACGAGAACAACCGTCGCTGCTCATCGCGCGCTCTGACTTTTTGAAACATGTAGGAGCTCAAAATGTGTTGCCTCATGTTCAGGCAGCTCTGACCCCCGCGCGCGAAATTCAGGGAGACTTCTCAGGGATCGGCAGAGAGTTGGCTCTTGAACTGGAGCGCCGGCCACTCTGAGGAGTCAGTTCGCGAATGTATGGAGCGCCACGTGACTGGGGTTAGTTCACGAAACGGGTAGAGTCGAGATGTGACCCCTTTTGGCGCGAGGCCTTTAGACGGAGGGTCGAAACGCTGGCTGGTATGGGCGTTGTGACGAGCCGGATTGCTCAGATTTGGCCAGCACAGGGAGTCCATACTTCGCGTAAGGTACAGAAGCGCCACGGACTCTGACCTCATAAGCATTCCCACGATCTGACCGTTCAAGAGTCTCTCGTGGGCCCTCTCAGAGTGAGCAACCATGTGCTCGGGGGGTGGTGAATTCCAGGCTTCCTGCAATTGCGCTAAGGATCTGCGAGAGAGCATTTCATTTTCGGTGGAGGCTGTCGTTGTGTTCAACGAAGCATGATGAGCATCGTGGGTGATTGCGATTCTCTTTTCTCTTCGATTTTTCAGAACGACTTGGACTCGCGGGTGAGCAAGAGCTGGATGGTAGCACCGCTGAACGGATCATGAGGTTAACGGATCAAGAGGTTATGTATGCGGCGTTTACTTCGTGGATCAGTGATGACAGTAGTGTTGCTCTTGTTCTGCCAGTTCCATGTCGTTGGCGCCGTTGGTCAGGCGAAGCAGCAGTCCCATTTGAAAGACATACCGCCCAGTCCAAATCCTCCCGTCAATCCGTCCGACTATGTCGGTTCCGAAACCTGCACCACCTGCCACGCTGAGGAGTCGAAGAAATTTGACTCGAATCCTCATGCCAAGCTGGCTTTGGAGCATGGCGGAAAGGGCGTCACCTGCGAGAGCTGTCATGGCCCCGGCAAGGCCCATGTAGAGTCGGGCGGCGACAAGACCAAAATCTTGGATCTTGCCACAGCCAACGCCAAAGCCGTCGATGCCACATGCCTGGGCTGCCACGCAGGAGCTCATCCGAACTTCCTTCGATCTCCCCACGCCAAGGCCGATGTGAGCTGTCTCGGATGCCACACTGTGCATCAGTTTGCTCCCGAGACTGTCTTGCTCAAGGCCAAACAGCCGGCCCTTTGCTTCCAGTGCCACACAGACATCAAGCCTGCCTTCGATATGCCCTTCCACCACAGGGTGAATGAAGGCCTCGTGAAGTGTTCGGACTGCCACGATCCCCACGGCACCTTCGGAAACAACAACCTGAAATCCACGGCCGATCAAAATGCGATCTGCACCAAATGCCATACGGAGACGCGCGGGCCTTTCGTTTACGAGCATGCCGCGGTGAAGGCGGAGGGATGCCTTGGGTGCCACACCCCGCATGGATCGCAGAACGCGCGGCTGTTGAACATGCCGAATGTCAACACGTTATGCAACCAGTGCCATAGTCCGGTCGCTGCCGGCACGATTCACTCGATGGGCGCAGGATCGTCGGAGCTGACACCATGCACCAGCTGCCACACCTATATCCATGGGTCCAACATCAATCCGGCGTTCCTCAGGTAATGGAGCTCGGTCTCGCACGCAGGCGCCAGGTTTCGATGCGAGCGAGGATTTGCAAGTGAGGCTTCCTATGAACACGGGTTGGTTTTCCGGGCACTTCAATCGACGGCTCTCTTCGGCAACGGTTCTACGCGTCCGTGCAAGCATTGCAGCCGCAGTAATTGCGGTGGTGACGAGCATCGCTGCCGCCCAAACTCCGACGCCCGCAGACCCATTGCCGAGGCCGGAGACACAGGTTTCCGCCCCGGCAGGATATACGATCCATCAGACTGTGGATCTGGGCGGGCGCATCGCCAACACCACGGGCAGCGGGGCCATGTACGACACGCTGGTCAATCTGCAATCCGGACCGCGCGTGCTTGGCGAGACCTTTGAGATGCGTGCGCTGTCTGGCAAAAAAAACACCCTTATCGATTCCCTCAGCGCCATCGGCAGCGGCTTCGGCGGCGATCCCAACAACTTCACCAAGATGGACTTCTCCAAGGGCAAGATCTACGAGTTCTCAGGACTCTTCCGTCGCGACCGCCAGTACTTCGACTACGACCTGCTAGGCAATCCGAATATCCCCGGCGGGCAGTCGATTCCCATCGGACCGGCGAACGCGCCGACCGGCTCGTTGGCCTGGCCGCAGGTGAATGAATCCCCGGTGCTGTTCAACACCGTGCGCCGCATGACGGACACCAGCCTCACCATCTTTCCGCTCTCGAAGGTGACCTATCGTGTGGAGTACTCGCAGAATATCTTCCAGGGACCGAGTCTGAGCCCGAGCGGTTATCAATTCGCCAAGTACGACGCCATCCTTGAGGAGTATCAACGCAACAGCACCGACGATTTCACTGCTGGGATCGACTGGAAGCCCTTGCAGGACACCAAGCTGACCTTTGAGGAGGAGATCGACCACTACAAGGCGGACTCCTACTTCACCATGGCCCCCGGCGACTTCATCGTGCAGGAGCCGGACGGAACCAAAGCAGCCCTTAACGATTACGACAGCCAGACGCCGTACCCCACCAAGAGCGCCTGCAATGCCAACAGCATCGGCGCCACTCCAATCCTCTCGGCGCCGCAAACTCCCGGCGGCCTGCCGGTCATCAATCCGGCATGCGCTGTTGTTACCAGCTATCTTCGCTCGCAGCCGACTCGCATTCTCTATCCAACGGAGATTTTCCGGCTGCAAAGCTCCAGCATCAAGAACATCTCGATGAACGGCGACCTCCGCTACACCAATGCGAATATGAACCTGCCCAATTACTACGACAGCTACCAGGGCCTGAATGGGACGACTCGCTCGCTTACCTATACAGCCATCGCGAACGCAAAGCGAGAGGTCGTCGCTGCCGACTATGGCATCGTCTGGCAGACTATGAAGACCTTCAGTCTCTCCGATCAGGTGGACTTCTCCAGCGCCCATCAACCGGGAACTGCCACCATGACGAGTGTCACCACTCTTGCGACGCCGGCGACTGCGGGCAATGAAACCATCAATTATGCAGGCGCGTTGACCACTACTACCGCTGCTGCCGGCGCTGCCACGATTGAAGGCAGCGGCGCCGTTGGAGTCCCCCTGCCAGGCTACTTCGGCCAGACTTTCCTGACCAATAACCTGACAGGAACCTGGGACGCCTCATCTCGCGCTACGCTTTCGCTCACCTATCGCCATGAAAATCACACCATCGCTCAGGGCTTTCCTCATAACATTCCATTGGCCGTGGGCGCGACCTCCAATGGAACCGTAACAATTCATGAAGATGGTGGAATCGTCAATGTTGCCCTGCGTCCCACCGCCAATTGGAATATCAACGGTACAGTCGAGGTGCTCTATGCGGACAACGCATTCACCCCGGTGAGCCCGCGGCAAACGAAGCACTACAGGGTGCATACGATGTACAGGCCAAGGCCCTGGGCGACGATCTCGGGCGCCTTTAACGACCTGGAGCGGCATAACAACACCAACAACAACCAGAACGCCATCGCGGCAGGCGACGACCCATACGAAGGCCCGATCGACCATGTCGATCACAGCCGGGTTGTGAGCCTGGGCGCGGTGCTGTCGCCGAATGAGCACTACGGGCTCGACTTCAATTACGCCTATAGCGATGTGTATACGGCGACCAACATCTGCTACGACAACGGCGCTACAAGCACTTTGCCCGGCACTGCCTCGACCAACAGCAGCGGCGCGCCAAACGTCTGCCCTGGCATATTCACCCGGGGATCGACAACCCAACTCGCGGACTGGTTTGCCAGGGACTTCATGGATGCTCCTACGCAGTACGGATCGGTGGCTGTCAATCTATCTCCCGTCAAACAAATCCACTCCAATCTTGGTTACCGCATCAGCTCTGTGAACGGCAATCAATTCTTCAACGATGCACGGGCGGTCAACGGCTCGCTCGATTCTACGTACCAGTCGCCCTTTGTGAATCTTGCATGGACGATTCGTCCCGGATTGATCTGGAAAGCCGAATACAACTTCTACGGATACGGGGAAGGCGGCCCCTCCGGCTCACAGTACTGCAGCACTACAACGTCGACCACCTCGGCGGTTGTTCCTTGCGCCTCTCTGCCTTTTCCAACCGGACTAACCGAATCGCCTGCCGGTCTGACTGCCCCCCGGAACTTTCATGCCAATAACGTGACCCTCGCAGTGCATTACGAGTTCTAGTCCACGAACTACTAACCGTCCCTATCAGGAGCTACTCTCTATGTTGAATCGACGAATTTACACGGGACTTCTAACCTTGAGCTTTTCGCTTGCCAGCGTCGCTCTGCACGCCCAGGCCTCCGGAGCCGATACCTACAAAGCCAAATGCCAGATGTGCCACGGCGCAGATGGCCTTGGCGCAACGCCTGCCGGCAAGTCGATGAAGGCGATTCCCTTCAACGACCCGCAGATACTCAGTAAATCCGACGCCGATCTAATTGCGGCTACAACCGACGGCAAGGGGAAAATGCCAGCCTACAAGGGCAAAATCTCGGACGGAGATATCAAGCAGGTAATCGCCTACATCCATACCTTGCAGAAAAAGTAGCTGTTGGAAAGAGGCGGGGATGAACTGGTTCAGTAGATTCAAGACGGAATGGCTCAGGCCAAGCCTCTTTTACGGAAACAACCCCCTCAGCCTGATCGGCGGAGCGCTCACCAGCGCATCTGCCCTGACCTTGGTTGGCTTCTGGGTGGTCGATATTTTCGGGCACGGCGGCTCGAACAACCCTTACCTGGGTATCCTCTTCGATCTCTGCCTGCCGGCGTTGTTTCTCTTTGGATTGTTCCTCATTCCGGTGGGGATCTGGCGGCGGCGAAGTCACCTCAAAGCCACAGGCCAGGTTCCTTCGATCTTTCCCGAGATCGATCTTCGAGATCGTGTCTTCCGGCACGGCATCGATTTCGTCATCATCGCCACTTTCATCAACTTCGTCATCGTCGGCACGGCGAGTTATCGCGGCGTTGCGTACATGGATACACCGAACTTCTGCGGGCAGGCATGTCATGTGATGGCGCCCGAGTGGAACGCCTACCATGTCGCTTCGCACGCGGGCGTAGCCTGTACGGAGTGTCATATTGCCCCAGGAGTTCCGGGCTTCGTCCATGCCAAGGTGAATGGAACCAAGCAACTCGCGATGGTGCTGCTGCATAACTATCCTCGACCGATCATGGCCGGCGACAAGCTACCTCCCGCGCAGGCAACCTGTCTTAATTGTCATAATCCCAATCGTCTGGCGGGAGACAAGCTATTGGTGAAGACTTCTTATGGGGACGATGAGAAGAACTCCCTCACGAGTACCCTCGTTCTCGTGCACGTGGGCGGACGCGACCAGTTTGGCAAGCTAAGCGGTATTCATGGCGCGCACCTTGGTCACATCGAATTCATCGCCACGGATGCCAATCGGCAGACTATCAACTGGGTGGGCAAGCGAAGCGACGACGGATCGATTACAGAATTCATTTCGAGCGACACGAAAGGACGGGGCACTGGCCAGAAGCGTGAGATGGACTGCATCGACTGCCACAACCGCGCAGCGCATTCCTTTGACACCCCGGAGGATGCGCTGAACAAGGATATGGCGGCCGGTACTCCGAGTGCGTCTCTGCCGTTCATTCACAAGCAGGGACTAGCGCTCATCAAGGCCCAATACGCTTCGCAAGAGGAAGCGACAGCACGGATCACGCAGGGTCTCGGAACCTTTTATCGATCGCAGTTTCCTGCCGTCTGGAGCGGGCAGCGCGCCCAGGTGGATCAGGCTGCGCAGACCCTGGCGGCGATCTACAACCGCAATGTCTTCCCCTTTATGAAGGTCGGATGGGGCACGCATCCCAACAACATCGGCCACAACGACTATTCTGGGTGTTTCCGCTGCCATGACGGCAACCATAACTCAAAGGTTGGCAAGAGCATCACCAACGATTGCTCCATTTGCCATAACCTGTTGGCGGTGGATGAACCCAATCCGAAACAGTTGGCGGCAATCGGCATGCAGTAGATATCGAGAACTCGGTTGGATGCCTTCAATGGGACGAGCGTTCTACTCGATCATGGAGAAATCGGCGAGAATGATCTTGAAGCCGGCTAATCCTGTAGGGAGAGCCGCGAGGAGAACGTTTCGATGAACGATCTTGCCACGTTGATGGAATCGGTAGCGGTGGACCCATTGGTAGACCACCCCGCGGATTTTCACGTCTTTCATCAGTTTCTGGAGCGCTGCAAGGCCCTCCCGCCGATCACTACTTCCGTTTGCTGGCCGTGTTCCGATGTTGCGCTGCGCGGCGCGTTAGAGGCGGCAGAAGCCGGGATCATCCTGCCTACGCTGGTGGGTCCGGAGGACCCGTTGCGCGCGCTGGCAAAGAGGATCGGCGTCGATATCTCGGGCTATCCGATTGTGGATGCCGCGACGGAAGAAGAAGCCGCACAGATGAGCGTAGCCATGTGCCGCGACGGCCGGGCGCAGGCGATGATGAAAGGCAGTCTGCACACCGATGAATTGATGCGCGCCGTTATCGCCCGTGATACCGGCTTGCGCACCTCGCGAAGGATTTCGCATGTGTTTGTGATGGACACTCCGGCGTATGCGCGCACTGTGTTGATTACCGATGCGGCGATCAACATCGAGCCCGATCTTGAGGATAAGATTCACATCGTACAAAATGCGATAGATTTGGCCCATGCGCTCGGAATCCCTGAGCCCAAAGTCGCGCTACTGTCCGCCATTGAAACGGTAAACCCCAAGATCAAGTCGACTCTGGACGCAGCGGCGCTGTGCAAGATGGCCGACCGCGGGCAGATTACCGGCGGCGTGCTGGACGGACCGCTGGCCTTCGATACCGCGGTGAGCGCGAAGGCTGCGCAGATCAAGGGACTGGTCTCGCGAGTGACCGGGCTGGCGGACATTCTGGTCGTGCCCGATCTCGAATCCGGCAATATGCTGGCCAAGCAACTGGAGTATCTGGGAGGCGCCCAGTTGGCCGGGATCGTGCTGGGAACGAAGGTACCTGTGATTTTGACGAGTCGAGCGGACTCGGCGGCAACGAGGTTGACTTCGTGCGCAGTCGCGGTGCTGTTGCACTACGCGAACCATTCTATGGATGAAAGATGAATTGCTTGAGCTAGCAGGCCGCGAATACGTTCGCTCTATCCGGCAGGAAACTGCATGAAGATGACTATATCCGCGAACATCTGGAGGATATACCGGAGATCAGACGCTGGCATTGGACCAAGGATTTCAAGTATCCCATTTGCCCTGCACCGCTGGCTAAGGGATATCGCAACAAGGCTATCTTCACCGACAGCTAAGAGGTGCTCGCTTAAGATTCTGCGAGATCAGGCACAGTCATGAACAATCAGTGTTCCACCTTTGAGTCGAAGAGCGATGTGTTGTATGGCTCAGACGGTGTTATGGCATCCGCAGATACTTGGCTTGATCACCGTCGTCTCAGGATCGGACATTGCGACCTCTCCTGTGTTGGAGTCAGCGTCCGCCCACCTCGGAATGAACAGAGGGAGTACTCATGTCAATAAAAATGAATGCAGCAGTTGTTCGGCAGTTTGGATCTCCATTGGTCCTGGAGCAGTGGGACATTCCCTGTCCTGGAGCCAATCAGATCGTTATCAAGACCGAGGCCTGCGGAGTATGCCATACCGACCTGCATGCCGCCAAGGGTGACTGGCCCGTGAAACCTACGCTTCCGTTCATTCCAGGCCATGAAGCCATCGGGTTGGTGACGGCGGTAGGCTCCGGCGTTTCTATTGTGACGGAAGGGGACCGGGTCGGTGTTCCCTGGCTTTACTCGGCCTGCGGCCATTGCGAATACTGTCTGTCGGCATGGGAGACGGTTTGCCCCGATGCAAAGTTTGGTGGATACACTAGCAATGGCGGATTCGCCGAGTATATTCTCGCCGATCCAGACTATGTGGCACTTGTGCCCGCCGGACTCAGTGCAATTGAAGCAGCGCCGCTGATCTGCGCCGGAGTCACGACGTACAAAGGCATTAAACAGACGGAAACAAGACCTGGCGAATGGGTTGCAATTTCTGGAGTTGGCGGTCTGGGACACCTGGCGGTCCAATACGCCAAGGCAATGGGATTGCTCGTCTGCGCAATCGATATCGACGACGACAAATTAGCTCATGCGAAGCGATTGGGGGCCGATTTGGTTTTCAACGCCAGGGCAGGCGATCCTGGCCCAGCACTCAAGAAGGAAATCGGCGGAGGAGCCCACGGTGTGCTGATCACCGCACCCTCTCTGATCGCATTCAAACAAGGAATCGGCATGACGCGCAGACGTGGGACATGCGTTCTCATTGGCTTGCCGCCAGGCGAATTCCCTGTTCCTCTGTTCGATGTAGTGGCCAACTGCATCACCATCCGAGGCTCGTTTGTGGGCACCCGCTACGACATGGCTGAAGCGCTTCGATTTGCAGCGGACGGGAAGGTGAAGGCCGACATCGAACTTGCACCTCTATCGTCCATCAACAATGTGTTCAACAGGCTCGAACGCGGAGATGTAGCATCGCGAGTGGTTCTCGACTTCAACTCCTCTTCAAGCCCAGAACTCGTTCGTGAATTGGCAGCGAGCCAAGTGTAAATCACCCAGACTACAACTCTGCGCTGAGCGCTCGAATTCAGCATGCTCGCCCTGGTTACAACCCAGGCACATGGAATCGACCGATTTGACAGTGGCTGTGGCGGGATCGAAGATCTAGGTCTTGTCGCCGCCCGACTCCACATGCGCCTTCATTACGGGTTGCATCTTGCCCGTCAGCGGCGGGGCCGAGATTGGTTACAAACGATAAACAAAAGGGCAACATTGCAAACAATATCATCCGCTCCATCTCCACCTACGACGCACGTTTCGCTCTGCCTCCCGGAGCCGGCACGGATTCGATCCACGCCACGTCGGAATACTGCCTCGCGGTGACACTCATCGAGCCCGATGGCGGGCCAACGGGTTCGGGCTTCGTCCTTACGCTGGGCTCTGGAAACGAACTTGTTTGCAAGGCAATCGAGATGCTTGCCTCGTTCCTCATGGGCAAGAGTATCGACGAAGTCATGGCCAACTTCGGTCAGCTCTCTCGAAACATCGCCGACCATGCGGCTCTGCGCTGGCTGGGCCCTCACAAAGGCGTTGTTCATCTCGCATTGGCATCCATTACG
>Ga0302324_100026775_pt1 | contig 11009 bp, 7 predicted proteins | sample Palsa_T0_1_FD_201949 | JGI IMG/M metagenome (GOLD analysis project Ga0302324, IMG submission 201949) | Peat permafrost microbial communities from Stordalen Mire near Abisko, Sweden - Palsa_T0_1 | ecosystem: Environmental > Terrestrial > Soil > Palsa > Peat permafrost | place: Sweden: Abisko...
CGCCCGTGCGCATGTTGTACGCGACGACACCCGCGCCGACGCCATCCTCGACGCACAGCGCCGTCGCAAAATACTCTTCGTAGACTTTGACGCCGAAGCGCTCGAGCTGCTCCCACAACGTATGCAGGATGACCAGGCCCGTGACGTCGGCCGAGTAGCAGGTACGTGGCGAGCCGGCGCCGCCGAACGGCCGCTGCGCGATTCGCCCGTCGGGCATCCGCGAGAAGATGCAGCCGCGATGTTCGAGCCAGACGATCTGACGCGGCGCATCGTCGGTCATCGCCTCGATCGCGTCCTGGTCGCCCAGGTAGTCCGAGCCCTTGACGCAGTCGAAGGCGTGATTCTCGGGCGAGTCGTCTTCGCGGTTACCGAGCGCCGCGTTGATGCCTCCCTGCGCCGCGCCGGAATGGCTGCGCACCGGGTGCATTTTGGAAACGATCGCTACGTCGGCGCCGGCTTCGGCGGCCTCGACCGCAGCTCGCATCCCGGCTAATCCGCCGCCGACGACGACGACATCGTGCTGGATCACGCTTCCCTCTCAACCCTCGTGAAAATAGTTTTCAACGTACAGGTTATAGCACCGCCAAGGATGTCCTTAAAGTACCAACGTCGCACGCTTGTTCGCGCGCGAATCAGTGACTGAAGCTAGGAGGCTCCGGCGGCGGGATCCTGAGCAGCGAACCGGCGGAGCTCCAAGGCGTCGCCGCCGGCAAGACCTCGAATCCGACGTCGTTCCAATGCCGCTCGTCGGAGAAAGGCGCGTTATCGATCCAGAAGCTCTCCCACGGCGCCCCGCTCTTGAGGGAGGCGAGTTCGGCAGCCGAGTGGTCGAGCGAATGCGCGAAATAGAGCTTGGCCTGGCTGAACGGAAGCGCCGCGGGCAAATCGTACTCGCTGACGCGGACGCCGTTTTCGAAGATCGCGAAGTGCGACTGCGAGACGAAGAAGTCCCAGCGCTCGCGATCGTCGAGACCGAGGTCGGGACCCGAGCGGAGGCTTTCGTGCAAGGCGGAGCCCGGGGCGCCTAAAACGTGCTGCACGACCGGAGCACCGCCATGAAGTCCGGCGAGTTCGTCCAGGAGCAGCGGACTGCCCGGACCGCCCTGGATTTCGAAGAAGAGCGCGCTGGCGCTGCGATTGGGCGTTGCGCTGGACAATGGCGAGGAGAGCGGATCGGTCGCCGGAGCGAGATCGAAGCTGATGGTCCTACGGCTCGACAGGTGCGAATCGACTTCGAAAGTCGCGTGCAAGATGCGCCCGTTCGAGAAATCGGCGGTCGCATTCGGTACGAGCGCGAGCGAGGCGCGCGCCGCGCGAGCGGCGGGATTCACGCGGGCGGCCGGCTGGTCGAAAAGCACGTCGTTCAGCTGTCCGCCGCCGATGAACGCGCTCGTCGTCGCGACGTCCGCGTTATCGACGAGCAAGGTCCAGCTGACCGGCGGCCGGCCGAGGGTGAACGTCTCGGTGCCCGCGATAGGGTCGCCGGCCACGATGCGGTTGAGCGTCTGCGCCTCCTCGGGCGCGAAACCGTCGAAGAAGACTTGGCTTGCCGCGGAATTCGAGGGCAAAGCCGGAAGCGCGGTTGCCAAGACGGTGAATGGCGCCGAGCGGGCGATGACGGCGGGAACGTTGCTCGGACAGCCGCGTCCGTTGCTGACGACGGCGCCGCTGGAGGCCGGCCCGGTGTCGCCGCCCGGCACGAAGGTTTCGGATTCGAGCGGGCCGAGCGTTGCCGGCGCGCGCACCGCCGAGGCAGCCAGGCCGCAGCCTGCGGCAAGCGGTGGACTGAACGCCGCGACTCCGGTTGCCGGGAACGGACCGAGCCGGTCTACCGCCTCGACGACGAGCGTCGCGCGCCGGCCCGCCACCAAGCCGTTCCATTCGATTTGCTGATTCGGTACGAGCGGGGTGCGGCGCGACGGCGGCAGCACGAGTCCCGCGTACTTCATATGAGTGGGGTCAGACGCATCGTAGATCCGATAGTCGGCCGCGTTCGGAACCGCATCGAAGCCGACTTTAACGCTCGAGGTGCCGGAGGCGACGCTGCGCACGACGAGCAGCGACGGCGCATCGAGACTTGCGGGCGGTGCCGACGCCGGGCCAAAGGATGAGAAGCCCCCGCTCGAGCAGGCGGAGACACTGAAGACAAGGACCCCTAAGAGACCGAGGCGTTTCATCCTTAACACACGGGAGAGAGCGGCGTGCGGCGGACCGCTGCTCAGAAGTTCGGCCCGCAGCGCGCGAAACCCAAGCTTGGAAGCGTCGAGAGGCGGCGCCGGCGCGCAGATGTGATCGAAAGCCGCCGGACGGAGGGAGCCCGGGCCGGACCCCAAAACCCGGGCCACTTGAGTTCTTTCGTTCATCTGCATGTCCATAGCGAGTACTCGCTTTTGGACGGAGCGTGTCGCGTGGATCCGCTCTGCCGCAGAACGGCGGAGCAAGGCTCGCCCGGAATCGCCTTGACCGATCACGGCGTCATGTTCGGCGCGATGGAGTTTTACTACGCGGCGCGCGAGCATTCGCTCGTGCCCATCGTCGGCTGCGAAGCGTACATCGCGCCGCGCGGCCGCTTCGACCGCAGCGTCCGCGACGAAGCGCACGTTACGCTGCTGGCGGCCGACGTGGAAGGCTATCGCAACCTCGTCGCCCTCATCTCCAAAGGCTTCCTGCAAGGCTACTACTACAAGCCGCGGATCGACATGGAACTGCTCGAGCAGCACAATCGCGGCTTAATCGTGCTTTCGGGTTGCATGTCGAGTCTCGTCGCGCAGCCCTTGCTGCGCAACGACTACGAGGGCGCCAAAAAGGCCGCCATTTCTTTCCATCAGATCTTCGGCGACCGCTTCTATATCGAAATCATGCGCCACGGGATCCCCGAGCAAGATATCGTGAACGCCGGCCTCATCAAGCTCGCACGCGAGCTCGAATTGCCGCTGGTCGCCACGAACGATTCGCACTACCTCGTGCGCGAGGATGCGTCGGCGCACGACGTGCTGCTCTGTATCGGTACGGGCAAGACGGTCCAGGACACGAGCCGCATGAAGTTCATGACGCAAGAGTTCTACGTCAAGTCGGCCGAGGAGATGCGCGCGCTCTTCGCCGACGTTCCCGAAGCCTGCGACAACACGCTGGCAATCGCGAATCGCATCGACATCAAAATCCCGGAGAAGCAGTTCAACATTCCGCTCTACCCGGTGCCGGTCGACGCAGAGCAGACGCTTTTCGCGAGCGCGAAATCGCCCGAGGACTACCTGCGCGAGATCTGCGACCGCGGCCTCATCGAACGCTACGGTGAGGAGCGTGCCGCAAACGACGCGCCGCTGCGCGAACGGCTCGCCTACGAGCTCGGCGTGATCGTCGCGATGGGTTTCGCGTCGTATTTCCTCATCGTGTGGGACTTCATCAAATATGCGCGCGACCGCGACATTCCGGTCGGGCCGGGTCGCGGCTCGGCCGTCGGATCGCTCGTCTCGTACGTGCTGCGCATAACCGACATGGACCCGATCAAGTACGACCTGATCTTCGAGCGCTTCCTCAATCCGGATCGCATCTCGATGCCCGACATCGACACGGACTTCTGCGTCGAGCGGCGCGACGAAGTGATCCGATACGTCACCGAAAAGTACGGTTCCGATCACGTCGCGCAAATCGTCACCTTCGGCACGATGGCGGCGCGTGCGGCCGTGCGCGATGCCGGACGCGCGCTCGGCGTTCCGCTCGGCGACGTCGACCGGGTCGCAAAGCTGATCCCCTCGGGCCCCGGCGGGCTCTCGATCCCGCAAGCGCTCAAAGGCATTCCGGAACTCAAAGCGCTGTACGACGGCTCGCCGCAGATTCGAGCGCTGCTGGAAACGGCGAAATCCATCGAGGGCCTGGCGCGTCACGCCTCGACCCACGCGGCCGGCGTGGTCATCTCGAAGGATCCGCTGGTCGACGTGACGCCCTTGATCAAGCTCGGCGACGATGACATCAACACGCAGTACGACATGGGCTGGGTCGAGCGCATCGGCTTGCTCAAGATGGACTTTTTGGGTCTGCGCAATTTGACGGTGATGAAGAACGCCGTCGATGAGATCCGCCGCATCGAGGCGCCGGACTTCGATTTGGCGACGATTGCCGACGACGACCAGAAGACGTTCGAGATGCTCAGCCGGGGCGAAACGACCGGCGTGTTCCAACTCGAATCCGACGGCATGCGCCGGGTCGTCTCGGAGCTGCGTCCGACCGTTTTCAACGACATCGTCGCGCTGGTGGCGCTGTACCGGCCCGGCCCGATGGAGTGGATTCCGCTCTACATCAGCAACAAGCACGGGCGCACGAAGCTCAAGTATCTGCATCCGATTCTCGAGCCGATCCTGGCGCCGACCTATGCCGTGGCGTGTTATCAGGAACAGGTCATGCAGATCGCGCGCGACGTCGCCGGCTTTTCGATGTCGGAAGCAGACGAACTGCGCAAGGTCATGAGCAAGAAGCTCAAAGACATCATTCCGGTCTACCGCGAGAAGTTCGTCCGGGGCGCCGTCGCCAAAGGCTTCGAGAAGAAGCTCGCGGAGGACATCTTCGCCTTCGTCGAGCCGTTCGCCGGATACGGTTTCAACAAGAGTCATGCGGTAGCGTACGGCTGGATCGCGTACCAGACGGCGTTTCTCAAGGCAAACTACCCGCGCGCGTATCTGGCCGCCTTGATGACCTCGGTGCAAGACCGCACCGACAAACTCGTCGAGTACATCGAGGAAGCCAAGAAATTCGGCATCAGCGTGTTGCCGCCCGACGTCAACCAGTCGCGCAACGACTTCACCGTCGTCGGGCCGGACATTCGCTTCGGCCTAGCTGCCGTCAAAGGCGTGGGCGAAGGCGCTGTCCGCTCGATCATCGAGGCGCGCGAAAAGGGCGGACTCTTCGCGGACGTGTTCGATTTCGCCGAACGCATCGATTCCAAGTTGCTCAACCGCAAGGTCTTCGAAGCGCTGATCAAATGCGGCGCGCTGGACTCGCTGCCCGGCAATCGCGCGCAACTCCTCGACGCGCACGATCGCGCGATCGACCGGGCCGCGCGTGCCGGCCGCGATCGCGAGTCGGGCCAAGCTTCGCTCTTCGGCGAAGCGGAGGCGGCCGACGATCATCTCAAGCCGCAGTTGCGGAGCCTCGCTGCTCCCCCCGTTCTCGAACAGCTCGCGTGGGAGAAGGAGACCCTCGGCATCTTCGTCTCGGGTCACCCATTGGCGGACGTCGCCGAAGCGCTGGCTCGCGGCGGGGCCGTCCCCATCAAGGAGCTGCGCGAACGCGCCGACGACGAATTCGTGACCGTCGCCGGCATGTTGACGGGCGTGCGTCGCACCTTGACCAAAGCCCAGCAGCAGATGTTGATCGCGACGATCGAAGACATGAGCGGCAGCGTCGAGTGCATCGTCTTTCCGAAGAGCTACGCGCAACTCCAGGCGGTCTTCGTCCCGGACGCGATCGTGACGCTGAAGGCGCGCGTGCGCTTTCGCGAGCGCCGGGGCACGCTTCCCGGGGACGAAGCTCCGGTCGAGCTGTCACTGACCGTCAACGAAGCGAAAGCCTTCGAACGGCGTTTCGTTCCGCCGCCTCCGACCGGCTGGCACGTGACCGCATCGCGCAAGAAGCAGATCGATGCGCTCGACGACCTCTTGCGCGAGTCGCCGGGCGGCGTACCCATCGTCTTGCACATCGGCGAGCATGCCGAGCGGCTGGCCGGGGGCATTTCGAACAGCGTCTACGTGCGCCACGAGCTCGAGGCGATCTTCGGCGGCCCGAGCGTGTGGGAAGGCCCCGCCCCCTCCGCGTAACCTGCGCAAGTGAGATTACCCGCCGGCACGCGCGATTGGCTGCCACCCGAACTGCAGCGCAAGCGCGCGGTCGAAGCCGTTCTGCGCGGCGTCTTCCAACGCTGGGCGTACGCCGAGGTCCAGACCCCGAGCTTCGAACGTTTCGATGCGCTCGAACTCGGACTCGGCGACGGCGTCGCGCAGAAGACGTTCTTGTTCAACGACCGGGGTGGAACGCAACTCGCACTTCGGCCGGAGATGACGACGCCGGTCGCGCGCCTCGTCTCGACCCGCATGCGCGGCGCACCGTTGCCGATCCGGTTGTCGTACGTGCAGAGCGCGTATCGTTACGAAGAGCCGCAGGAAGGCCGCATGCGCGAGTTCACGCAAGCCGGCCTCGAGTTGATCGGATCGAGCGGCGCCGATGCCGACGCGGAAAGCTTGTTTACGGCGCTCGAAGCGCTGGATGCGCTGGGCCTGAGCGATGCGCGTTTCGATCTCAATCATGCCGCGATCATCGACGGCGTTCTCAACAACGTGGCTTGGGAGCCGGCGCAGCTCGCGACCTGCAAGCGGCTCATCGCGGGGCGCAACATCGTCGCGTTGCGCGAGTTCTTGAGCGCGACCGGCCACGCCGAAGCCGCCGGAGATCTCGTCGGGCTCGTCATGCTGCGTGGCCGCGAAGACGTTTTGCAGCGCGCCTCCGAACGCTGCTCGACGGCCGAAGGACGCGAAGGGATCGGACGTCTCCGCGAGATCCTCGCGCGCGCCGACCGGCTTGGCTTCGGGGAGCGGCTCGCCGTCGATCTCTCGCTGTTGCGCGACGTTTCGTACTACACGGGTTTCATTTTCGAGGGGTTCGCGAGCGAAGTCGGTTTCGCGCTCTGCGGCGGCGGGCGCTACGACTCGCTCTTACCGCGCTTCGGCTTTGAGGCCGGCGCGGTCGGCTGGTCGGTGAACGTGGAACGCTTGCTTATCGCCCTGGAGCGCCGCCACAGCTCCCAGTTCGGCGACGCGCCCGCCGTCGACGTCCTCGTGAGTGGTTCGGACGTGCTCGCGGCGCGCGAACGGGCCGCGGGGAAAATCGTGCGCATCGATTTCGAAAGCCGCAGCGAAAGCGAACTGTTGAGCGCGGCGCGCGCCGCGCGCATTCCGCGCGTCTTGATCGCGCGCGGCGGCGACGTGAGCGAGCTCGAGGTCACGTGGTAAGCCCGCTGGTCGTGGCCATTCCGAAGGGCGCGCTGTATGCGGAATCGGCCGCGCGTTTGCGCGCGGTCGGGCTCGACGTCCCGGAGGATCCCGGCCGCAAGCTCGCCGTCAGCTGTCCCGACGGGACGCAGATTTTGCTGCTGCGCCCGACCGACGTGCCGGCCTACGTCGAGTTCGGCGCGGCCGACTGCGGGATCGTCGGCGCCGACGTGCTCTGGGAGACCGAGCGGCACGTCTGCGAGCTGGCGAATTTGGAATTCGGCGCGTGCCGCCTCGTGGTCGCGGCACGGCGCAGCGATCGCTATCACGAGGGAGCGCAGATGCCGACGTTCTTGCGGGTCGCAACGAAGTTCGAACGCACGACGGAAGCGTTCTTCGCCGAGCGCGACGTGCCCGTGCAGCTGATCAAGTTACACGGTTCGGTCGAGCTGGCGCCGCTCGTCGGGCTTGCCGATCTGATCGTCGATTTGGTGGCGAGCGGCAATACGCTGCGCGAACACGATTTGGCCATCGTCAGCGAGATCGCGCAGTCTACCGCGCGTTTCGTCGTCAATCCGATCCGCTTTCGCGTCAAGTATCACGCCATCACGGCGTTACTTGCCCGGCTCGACCCCACTGCCGTGCCTGCATGAAGATCGTTGCCGCGAGCGACGTCGACGCGCTCGCCGGGCTCTACGCCGCGGGTTGGGATCCGCCCGAAAACGTACGCACCGGCGTTGCGGCGATCGTCGCCGACGTGCGCGCGAGCGGTGATGCGGCGTTGCTCGAGTATACGCGGCGTTTCGATGACCCGTCCGCATCGCTTGCGAGCCTTCGCGTCGAGATCCCCGATGCGAGAGCCGCGGCGGAACTCGTGCCGGCGGAGATCGCCGAGGGGTTGCGCTTGGCGCGCGAGCGCGTCGCCGCGTTTCACGCCGCGCAACTCAGCGCCGATCTCGACGTGGTCGATGCGGACGGAACGCGCAGCGCGCTTCTGCTGCGTCCGCTCGGCGCGGTCGGCGCCTACGTGCCGGGTGGGACCGCCTCGTATCCCTCGAGCGTCATCATGACCGCCGTGCCCGCCAAGGTTGCGGGCGTGCCGCGCCTCGTCGTCGTGACGCCGCCTGGACGCGACGGGCGCATCGGGCCCGCGGTGCTCTTCGCGTGCAGTCTGTGCGGGGTCGACGAACTCTATGCGGCGGGCGGCGCGCAAGCCATCGCTGCGCTCGCTTTCGGCACGGCGAGCATCGCGCGCGTCGACAAGATCGTCGGCCCGGGAAACGTCTGGGTGACCGAAGCCAAGCGCCAAGTCTTCGGCCTGTGCGGCATCGACGGGCTGGCGGGTCCCTCGGAGGTGCTCGTCATCGCCGACAGCAAGGCAAATCCGGAATTCGTGGCGGGCGAGCTGCTCGCGCAGGCGGAGCACGATCCGCTCGCGCGCGTTGCGGCCGTCTCCGAAGACCGCAGGCTCTTGGAACGCGTCGCGCAGCTCCTGGCGGGCCCGTTCGCAAGCGAAGCGGGCCGCAACGAGATCGTCGCGCGCGTCCTTGCCGAACGGACCTATCTCGTGCACGCTCGCAATCGGACGGAAACGCTCGGCGTGGTCGAACGCTTCGCTCCCGAACACCTTTCGATTCAGACGCGCGAGCCGCGCAGCTGGTTGCCGGACATCGCCCGCGCCGGCGCGATTTTTCTGGGCGCGGAGACGCCGGTCGCGGCGGGCGACTACATCGCGGGGAGCAACCACGTGCTGCCGACCTCGGGCGCCGCGCGCTTTGCCTCCGGCCTGCACACGGCAGATTTCCAGCGCACGATGTCGGTCGTCGAAAACAGCCCCGCCCGCATGCGCCATGACGCGCGGCTGCTCGCGGCGCTCGCGAGCTTCGAAGGTCTGCCGGCGCACGCGCGCACGGCGCGGCTCAGATTGGAAAGCGCGAAGTGAATCGCCCGAAGCTCGTCGCACTCGATCTCGACGGCACCCTCGTCGAGCCGCTCAAACCGGTTCGTCCGCGCGTCGTGGCGAGCGTGCGCGCGGCGCAAGCTGCCGGCGTGCGCGTGACGCTCGTGACCGGTCGCATGTTCGTCGGCGCCGAGCCGTTCGTGCGCCTGCTGTCGATCGAGGGACCCATCGTCTGCTACCAAGGTGCGGTCATCGCCGACGCACTCACCGGACGCTTCGAGCGCGAGATCGCGCTGCCGAATGCGATCGCGCTGCGCATCTACGAGGCCGCCAAGCCGCGCGGCTACCACGTCCAGTTCTACCGCGACGACCGCTTTTACGTCGAGCAGCGCAATACGTATTCCGACCTTTACGCGCGCATCTCGGGCAGCGAGCCGATCGTCGTCCCGTCGTTGCCGGCGGCCTTCGCCGGTCGCGATAGCACGAAGGTCAACATCGTGACCGAGCCAGACAAGACGCCCGAGTGCTTGGCGCTCATGAAAGAAGTGTGTGGCGACGACGCCTACGTGACGCGTTCCAACCCCGAGTTCGTCGAGATGCTTTCGCCGAAGGTCGACAAAGGCGTGGCCCTCGCGCTCGTTGCGAGCGAGCTCGGCATCGCCATCGAAGACGTGCTCGCGATCGGGGATTCCTACAACGACCTTCCGCTTTTGCGAACCGCCGGCTTCGGCGTCGCGATGGGCTCGGGTCCGCCGGAACTGAAGGCTGAAGCGGACGCGGTGGTGGGGGACGTCGAACACGACGGCGTGGCAGAGGCGATCGAGCGTTTCGTGTTAGCGCCGCCGGATTCCCGAAGCTTGGCCGGATGAGCTCTCGGCCGCTGCAACTTCGCCGCCGCTCGAAACCCTCGCTCGGCGCGCGGGCGCGCACGTACTGGATTCCGGCGATCCTCGCGATCGCCGTGGCGGCCGGGCTCGGCTGGGCACTTGCAGCGGCGCCGATGTTTCGCCTTTCGAAGCTCGACGTCGTCGGCGCCGCGCGGGTCGCACCCTCCGACGTTGTCGCGCGCGCGAATCTAAATCCGAACGAAAACGTGTGGCTCGCCGACGTGCGCGGGGCCGAGCGGCGCGTCGAAACGCTTCCGTACGTGCTCTCCGCGCGCATCCACCGGCGTTTTCCCGCCGCAGTCAGGATTTCGATCGTCGAGCGCGTTCCCGAAGCGTGCTTGCGCGACGGGAACGAAAGTCAATTCACGGTCGACGCCGAGCTGCGCGTGCTGGCAGTGGGTTGTTCGCAAGCACCGGATCTTGCCTACGTATCGCGTAGCGCCCTGAATGTAAAGCCCGGCGATTTCGTGACGGATGAAGCGCTCGTTGCGCTGCGGCGCGACGCGCAGGCGCTCGTCGCGCCGGCGAGTGCGGCCCGCGAAGGCAGTGCGCCCGGCCTACGCTTTACGACGTTTGCGTTCGACGCTGCCGGTCAGCTCGATGCCACGCTCGCCGGCGGCGTGCGCGTGCGTTTCGGCGACGACGATGGTCTGGCCGAGAAAGCGCGGCTCGTCATGCCGATCCTCGCATCGCTCGGACCACGCGCGGCGAAAGTACGAGCGGTCGACCTTCGGTCACCGTCGACTCCCGTCGTAGAGTTCCGATAGTCGCTGAGGTTTCTCGCAGCGTTTTCGAGGTTTTGCCGGGCCTTCGCGCCGAGCGCTTTGAGCCGCTCGCGAGCCTCGGCCTCCGCTGCGAGTTCTTGCGCCGACGGCGGCAGCTTGCGCAGCACGACGGCCCGCTGCGCGGGATTCCAGGCGACGTAGGCACCGGCTACTTCGGCAAAGGCGCGTAAGGGAATGAAGACAATTCCACCGACGACCCGTGGCGGCACGACGCGCAAAGTGCGTAGACTGCGGCTGGGCGGCCCGCTCGTGGCCGGCGTCGGCCAGTTTAGGATCGTAACGACAAAGCTTGCACTTGCGATCGTGCTCGTAGCGGAACGCACCTCGGCGGTCGGGTATAAACGGCCGGCACCCACGCTCGCGCTTCGCGCCGACGCGTCGTAGACGAGGTTGGCGCGCAGCTTACGAAAGAGTTCTTGCGCCGGATTTTGCGAGGGCTTTTCGGGTGAGAGCGGGTCGA